>Ga0116154_10001740_pt1 | contig 17633 bp, 16 predicted proteins | sample AD_UKC030_MetaG_FD_89898 | JGI IMG/M metagenome (GOLD analysis project Ga0116154, IMG submission 89898) | Active sludge microbial communities of municipal wastewater-treating anaerobic digesters from USA - AD_UKC030_MetaG | ecosystem: Engineered > Bioreactor > Anaerobic > Digestate | place: USA...
CGTGCTGCGCGATTCTGTGTTTGGAGGCATAATCGGAGACACGCCGGAACAGGCTGCCAAGAAAGGCATTCTGACCCTTGCCGGAGCGGCCTTGTTGCAGCGGAACGATTGTCGGATGCAAATCGCAGCCGATCACACCTTTGTCATCTCGAACCTGCCTGCGGCTGACATGTCCGGAATTCTCACCGTTCGGGGAAGCTGGGCGCTGACCGTCTATCACTTCTCGGAGACCTACGGCTACCGGGTCTCGATGAAGGAAAGCCCGAAGGCGAGCTTGTCATTGGCGAGATTCCTCAACGCAGACAAGCCGAGTTCGCTCAACGCCAACCGGCCTAATCCACCCGACCTCGAGGTTTGTTTGAAGGGGGGCCAGAGCGGGCAAGTAGGATTTCGGTTTGCAAAGGCCAACCGTCCAGTTTTGTCAAAGCCGTAACCATGGCTTTGTTCAACCAGGTGCCACTGGGCGATCCGCCACAGGGACATTCGACATTGGGGGGGCGGGGTCGCAGGAGCATTCTTCGGTTGGCAATCCGCATGCACGCGGAACGTCCAAGCCACACCGACACCCGCCGATCCCCTGAGGCGGGACCGCGCGAATCGATAGACTTGATGCGGACGGTGCTCGTCACGTTCACGGCTGTTGCCGTCGTCGGGACCGGGGCGTGGCTGCTCGCGCGACACTTCGGCCCTCGGGATCCCACGCCGGACAATATCATGCGTTGGCTGGCCTATGGCACATGTGGAGCGGTCGGTCTCTTCGTTCTGATCACGGTGCTTCAGGGTCGGCACGAAACACGCGCCCTCCGACGCGTCGTCGCCGAAGACCTGCGCGATTGTTTACCTATCACGGACGAGGAATTCGGCAACCAGTTCTTCGAACCGAGCAGGGCCGCACTGGCTGCGCGACTCTGTCGCCTCCTGGCCGATGGACTGGATTGTGATCTGGCCGGTATGATGCCTGCGGACGACTTCGAGAAATGGCTCTATCTCTTCCCCGGGCCCGACTCCGCGGCGGACATCTTCTTTGAAGAACTGGCCATCGAGCATCAGCTCAAACGCGGTCTCCCTTGGCCGGCGCGGTTCGGGTCCTTCAATGCCTTGATCAAGTTCGTCGCCGAACATAGGGCCGCTGAGTACCCGACCCAACGCCCAATCAGCCGTTCCTGCGCTGCGTCAACTGCTGAACCAGCCGGGCACCGAGTCTTGGCGCAGCGAGATCGCGGAGACGCTGCGGCAGATTGAGTCGCACGCGGTAGAGGAATCATCTAAGGAAGAGCAGCAATCACTGTCCGAACCACGACCATGAAAATCCTCCATTCACATCGCAGCGCGCTCGGATCGGCGCTGATGATCGCTCTCGTGACCGGCTGTTCCAGTGAACCGGACTACCGGGTCATCCGCACCCTGGATGGCTTGGGGCCGACGTCTTTGACCGCGGGCAAGGACGGCAACCTGTACGGGACGTTGGAAGCGGGAGGCGGCAAAGGGGAGGGCCTCGTCTTCAAACTGAAGCCGGACGGCACCGGCTTTGAAGTGCTGCACCACTTCAGCGGATGTCTGTCGGGCGGCGCCGACGGAAGCCAACCGTACGGTCTGATCGAGGGCAGCGATGGCACGCTGTACGGAACGACCCGGTCCGGTGGCGTCGAGGGAGGCGTTCTGGCGGAGCACGGTCTCGACGCGGCCGGCAACGGCACGGTCTTCAAGATCGGCCGGGACGGCACGGGCTACCAGGTCCTGCATGCCTTCACCGGCCGCGATGGGGATGGGTTCTGGCCGCAGGCCGGCCTGGTGGAGGGCCGTAACGGCACGCTGTACGGGACCACGCTGGAAGACAGCGCCGAGCACGGCGGGGTGGTCGGCTCGGGGCACGGCACGGTGTTCACCTTGAACAAGGACGGCAGCGACTACCGGGTGCTTTACACGTTCGGGACGAACGCCACCCAAGGGCACCAAGTTTGGGCCAAGCTCATCCTGGACAGCAATGGCGCCCTCTACGGGACGACGGACGGCGGCGGTCAGGCGCAGCAGGGGACCGTGTTCCGGCTCAATCCCGGCGACGGCCGTTACTCGGTGCTCCACAGCTTCGGTTCCGACCGCACCGATGGACGCGGGCCAAGGTCGGCCTTGGTGGAGGGGCGCGACGGCTTGCTCTATGGCACGACGCCCGTGGGCGGCAATCGGGACTGCGGCACGGTGTACAAACTGGCCAAGGATGGCTCGGGATACGCCGTGCTCCATCACTTCACCCACGAAGGTCCGGACGGGCAGGGCCCGCAGGGTTTGGTGCAGGGACCGGACGGCGTGCTTTACGGGACAACCCATGGGCGTGGAGCCAAGGGAAGTGGCACGTTATTCTCGCTGCGGCCGGATGGCAGTGGCTTCCGCGTCTTGCACAGTTTCCCCAGCTCACCGCAGGACGGTGGACATCCTCACGGCGCTCTCGTCCTGACGGCCGATAGCGGCCTTTACGGAATGACCAGCACCCGGGAGAACCAGTCCGCCGCCGCCGTGTTCCGGTTGTCTCTCCCGCCGCCTCGCTCTCGATCCCCATGAGCACCCAGGTCAATCGTGCCGACCGCGACGCCTTGATTGAGGTCACCAACCAGTACCTCCGGGAGGAACTCACCGCCTTCGCGTTCGATGAGAAGCTGTCGGAAATCGAGGAGCGGACGAACGATGAGACCGTCAAGTGGGTCCGGGCCCAACTCTGGGGCTGGATAGCCGACCACTTCAAGGCGCACTCAGCCGAAAGAACCGTTGCGGTCCCTCAGCCGGCACGATGGCTTGGTAGTTGGTTCCGGTCGTTTCAGTGGTTCCCTCAAAGGCTCCCCATTGGGTCGCCGAGTCGATCGGGGCGGCGGCCTGAAGCCTAAATCCTACCACGTTGGTGGGCCAGCTCAGGATGAGCTTCCCCTGCAACAGCGCGTAGCCGAGCGTTGGCTTGCCGCTGTCGAGGCGCGCGATCCACAAATCGTCACCCTGGCTCCGCAGCGTGGTCCCGCCGAACATGGCGGTGCCGTTGAAAAAGCCCAGGACGTTCAGATTCCCCAAACCGTCCAGCACCACGGCATAGACGTGGTTCGTTTGAGTGCCCGTCGCCGCCACGGTCCCGGTCAGATTGCCTGCGGGTGAGAAGATACTGATAAGGTTGGGGGCGGCATAATGTGGCTGAAACACCGCATGTGTTTGGCCAGTGTACGCCGAAACGTACGCATAGCCGCTGGCGTCCACGGCAATCGCGCCCCCGCCATCCTGCTGGGTCCAAAGCAGCGTGCCTGAAGCACTGTACTTGTTGACGAACTGTTCGCTGCCCGCGTTCAGACGGCCGGTCACGTACACCGACCCATCCGCGCTGGTGCCCACGCCACTTGCCCAGTCGGTCGCGGAGGCGCCGATCGTTGTCACCCAAATCGGGCTCCCCGCCGAGTCGAGTTTCGCGACAAAGCCGTCCTGAGCTCCGGCCGAGGCTGGGCCGGTGAGGAAACCCGCCACGAAAATGTTTCCCTCCGGATTGACCGACAAGGCGAAGGCGCGGCTATCCTGACTCCCGCCAAAGCGCTGAAGCCAGAGGCGCTGACCTGCGCTGGTGAATTTAGCAACGAAGACAGCGCCGTTGAACTGATCATCGCGGTCGTAAGATCCCGCCACCACACAGTTGCCTTCCGGGTCCATCGCCACGGCGTAGCCGTCATCGTGGCGCTCGGTGCCGATCTGCCTGGTCCACAAGAACGTGCCGCTCGGATCGAGTTTGGTAAGAAACGCGTCGTAATTCCCGTAGGGCGCTGAAGGTGGAGGAGACAACACTTGCGAACCGAACTTGGCCATCATCCCGAATTCGCCGGTCGCGTAAACGTTGCCGTCGCCATCAGCGCAGACACCAAACGCCGCATCGCGTGAACCGCCCCCGGCCCGTTGCGCCCAGAGCACCGTCCCTGCCGCATCGTACCGGACAAAGAACGCGTCCTCGAAACCCAGCTCACCCGGATTGACGCCCTTGGCCGTGAGAGTTCGGTTTCCGAAGACGGCGGTCTGATAAAACTGGCCAACGACGGTAATCTCGCCCTTGGGGCCCACACAAATGCCACCCGGGAGATCGCTGATCGAGACGTCGGTCGTGGCCGGGCCACCCGCCCGTTTGGCCCAGAGAAAGCTCGGCTGCTGTGCGTGGGCGACGGTCATCAGTCCGAGCAGGGCCAGATGCCACACCCGACCCTGCCGCAGGACAAGAGCCCGCTGTGCTTTCTGGCTCCGGCGGCTGCTCGTTTGTGCTGGCATAACGGGGCACACCTTATCTGGACCTCTGCGACTCTGGACCATCGAAGACTTAATCACCATAGGAATCGGAGAGTCCATCTCCTCAGCATCGGCGCATACTGGAACTGCTATTCACGTGTTCGGAGTACCTGGGCTGCTGATTATCACTCCCAAGCGAGGGGCGGCACGGAGGAGATTTGCATGCTCGTCGTTTCCCCGCATCATCTTCGTCGAGACGAGATCCACGGTGGCGGGTCGGAACGAGTCCAGGTGACTCAGTCGGAGGCGGGTGATGGGGATGGTGCGTTGAGCCCAGCGGCGGCGCAGGAACACCTCGCTTTCTGGGAATATACAAGACGGCCGTGACGTGCGGGAGAGCGCCTGCGTGACCCTCACGATCAGGGAAAGCGGGTGCCGTTGTTGAAGGTGCGGCTGCGCAAGCGCTACTGGCTTTCCCTACACAGCGATCAGGACGTGGCAGCGGCCGAGTTCGGAGGAAGAACTCGGCCGCCAGGCAGGATCGTTTGAGGGACGTTTTACTTCTTGTGGCGCGGAAGCAAGAGCCACCCTTCGAACGTCCAGTTGGCCACCCCCGCTTAGCCGTCGCAGAAGAGGTCATCCGTCGGGTCATCGTCGCCGCCGGGGGTCCCCGAGAACATGAACGCGCCCTCGACGTCACCCCAACCCCACGCCCCTTTGAGCTGGCCGGTGCCATCCTTGATCTCGACGGCGTAGTATAGGTTGTACATTCCCGGAGCGTCCGGGTCGGCAGTGGCCCAACCGGTGACTCTCGACTCGAGTTTGTCGCCCGCCGCGGTGGTGATGGTCATCTGGCCTGCAAGGTCGAAGGAATGTCCCGCCGTGCCCGCATTGATGTTGACGGCGAAGAACACCTTGCAGTTCCCCAGGTTCGAGACCCGGACGATGCCGCGGACTTCATGCTGCCAAGGAAAGACGGGCTGCCCTTGGCCGTCGAAGACGGGGCTGAGGTTGAAGACAGTCCCGGCGTTCATGGTGATCCGCGTTCTGGGTCCCTGGGCATGGTGGAGACCGGGCGGATTGGGGGCGGCAGTGGCCGCGAGTACGCCGAGGCCGACCAGCGCTGCAAAGCAGGGCTTGAGCAAGGCGCGGACGGTGGGTGTCAATGTGAGTTGCATCGTATGTCCTTTGGTAGTGACGTTGAGTTATTGTTGTTTGTTGGCGATCAGTCGCCATCCGGTTACCGAAGGAAAGAACCGGGAAGGTTACACAGAAAACCGCAGAGGAGTGTTTGACCTGACGCCTCGGTGCCGCATCTGCACCGTGGACCGGCGTGGTTTCTCGACCTACCGGCGTCACGGGCACCAGCCGGGTCCCTGCGAACTCCCGCCGGCCTGACGCCGGACTCAGCGGGAAAGGTCAGCGTCTGACGTGGCGCTGCCGTAGCTTCTCCCACTCGGGGTATTCCATGCGCACCGGCGTGCCCTGCTCCGAAAGCCGGGAACCAGTGAGGATCTCGACTTGCTCCAAGAGGTCCCGCGAGGATTTCGCGGTCAACGCCGCCATGGGCCAGAGCGTGACCTGAGGCTGCTCGCCGCCGATCAGGATCCATTCGCCGGCGGGATCAATCGCCACGCAGGACACGCTGCGGGGATGTCTCGGGGGTGGACCGAGCTCCTCTCCCGCAGCCAGCGACCAGACGCGGGCCGTCCCATCGGCGCCACCGCTGATGAGCCATTCACCGTCCGGTTTGAACGCCAGGTCGTTCACACGACCCTTGTGCAGGAAAGTCGGGCCGGTGGGCTTGCCGGTCCTGGTCTCCCACAGCCGGATGGTCCCGTCCCCGCCGCCCGTGGCGAACCGGCTGCCGTCCGGACTGAACTGAGCGCAATAGAGGCCGTTTGGCCCGTGGTTGACGGGCGGATACACCAGATTGGTGGTCTCCAGCGACCAGAGCCGCGCGGTGCCGTCCACGCAAGCGGTCAGCAGCCACCGGCCGTTCGGATGGAAATCGAGGTCCCACACGGAGTTCGGGTGATCGAACTTGGCGAGGACCTCGCCGGTGCCGACCGAGCGGACCTCGGCATACCTGAGCCAGCTTCCGATCGCCACCACGTCTCCCTGCGGGTGAAACGCACACGCGCCGTTGATCCCCCTCCCGTGTTCGAGAACGCGGAGCAGTTTGCCGTCCCTGGACCAGAGAACGGATAGTTCATTCGGCCCACCGGTCAACCCCCAAAGGACCTCCTGCGCCGTCACAATCCGATCTCCCTTGGGGCTGTAAGCCGCATCCCACACCAAGTCGGTCGTTTCGCCAAATTCCAGTTCGAGCTTGAGGGATGCGGTGGACCAGATCTCGGCCGGACCCACAGCACCGGCGACCAGGAACTGGCTGCCGTCCGGATGGAAGTCAACCACCCAGACCTGGCCGCGCTTCGACCGAACCTGCTTTGAGCGGCCCTCCGGGGTTCTGAAGCGCCGCACTTCAATGGCTCCCCCTTGGCCTGAGGCTCCGGTGATGCCCGCATGGCACGAGGCAAGCAGACGCTCACCATCGGGTGTGAATTCGAGCCGAGCCGCTGCGCCGGCGTACGAAATGCCGCGAATCACGGCTTCGCCGGTGGCCACCGACCAGACCCGGAGGCCGAAGTCCTCGGAGCCCGTGATCAGGTATCTGCCGTCAGGGCTGAAACTCATGCACCGGACCGTGGTGGACGGATCGCGCAGCGGGCTCGTGACGGGAGTATCGTTTGTCAGACTCCAGAGTTGAACGCCTCCCCGCGACCAAACCGCGAATGTTTGGCTATCCGGCCCGAAAAGCAGGTGGGGACGAATCCACGGGCTGTCGCTTAATCCACCGCTCTGCAGTCTGGGCTGCCCAATCGGCTCCCCCGTTTCCGACGACCAGAGCCGGATCGAATTCCCGGCGCCGGTCACCAGGACCCGGCCATCCGGGCTGAAGGCCAGCGCCAGCATGTTCGTGCCGTGAGAAACCGAGACCTCGGCGGGCGGATCCGTGCCTAGGGACAGAATCTGGCCAGAGCCATCAGGGTAGGCGACGGCCAAACGTTTCCCGTCGGGCGAGAATTGCGCCACAACGTAGGTGCGATCGCCCTCCTCAACGCGGCGGACCGCAGGAACTCGACTGGTCCATGGAGGCAGGACGGTCACCCGATCGGTGATGCGCACCAGCCGGCAAACATCCTCTTTGAGCCAGACCGCGATCCACCCGTGAGCCGGCAGCGACGTGGCGGCCAGAATCGGATGTCCCCGGACATTCTCAAGAAACACATCGGAAGAAGCGCCAGGAGCTTGCCCGCCTTCCTTCTTGACAGCGTCCCGCGGAGAACCCAATGAGGTCGGCTCGCCCACGCGCTCACCGGTGGAAGTCCACAACCCGATCTGGCCATCCGCCGCGACCGTGACGATGCGCTCGCCATCAGCCGCGTAGAAGACGTCCAGAACTGCATCCGAGTGCGGCATCGGCCGCCCGACGGGTGCGCCGGTCTCGAGGGACCACACTTGCGCGGTGTGCTTAAGGCGGGCGCACGAAACGAGTCGTTTGCCATCCGGGTGCATGAAAAAAGCCGGATCCAGGCCGAGGGGAGCCACACCGATGGGGGCACGCTTCGCCGCCGCGATTTCATGGTCCAAGACCCATTGCAGACCGAGGCTGTGCTCGCTCCAGTTCGAGATGTTCGACCGAATGATTTTGTCAAGATCTTGCTCCCGTGCCGGGCACTCGCGCAGGCTGCGTGCTAGCCACAGCAAACCTGCTGGAGTATCTCCAGCCTCGCACAACCGCTGCCCTTGCCGAAGGTAGGTGCGCGCCAGTTGCTCCCGAGCCTGCAAGGCGTTTTCCCGCGCAAGCAGCGCCCAGGTGATCCCGCCGATGGCCATCGCCACCAGCAGTAGAACGGACGTGGCGGCCAGCGCCGCAATCGCCGGCCGGCGGCGGACCCACTTGCGTGCGCGCTCGATCCGGGTGGCTGGCCGGGCGAGGATCGGTTCCTGGCGCAGCCAGCGGTCCAGATCGTCCGCGAGCCCCCCGGCCGAGCGGTAGCGCCGGTCCGGGTCTTTCTCGAGGCACTTCAGACAGATCGTCTCCAGGTCGCCATCCACAGCCGGGTTCCAGAACGACGGACGGCGCGGCTCTTCATCCAGCACCTGCCGGATCGTTTCCATCGAGGTCCCGCCGGCGAAGGGTGGCGATCCGGTCAAGACTTCGTAGAGCACGGCGCCCAGCCCATACACGTCCGCCGCCGTGGTGACGGCCTTCGCATCCCCCCGCGCCTGTTCCGGCGCCATGTACGCGGGCGTGCCCAGGACCGCATAGGTGTGCGTGAGGGTGCTTTCTTTCTCAACCAGCTTGGCCAGGCCGAAGTCGGTCAGGTGCGGCTGGCCGGCGGCATCGAGCAGAATGTTGCCCGGCTTGACATCGCGATGGAGCACGCCGCGCTGATGGGCGTAATGGACGGCGCGGGCGACGGTCGCGATCAGTTGGACCCGAGTGCTCAGTGACCAGTGATCGGTGAGCAGTGAGCGCGACCTAGCCTTCGACTGATTACTGATAACCGATAACTGATTACCTTCCTTCCGCCGCGCCGCGAGTGCGTCGCGCAGGTTGGGCCCTTCGATCAGGTCCATGCTGAAGTAGTGCTGGCCCTGGTGCTCGCCGATCTCGTGGATGGGGACAATGTTCGGGTGCGTGAGGCTGGCCGCGGCTTCGGCTTCGGCCTTGAAGCGCTTGACCAACTCCGGCGTCGCCAGTGTGCCGGCGCTGATCAGCTTGAGCGCGACGACCCGGTTCAAGCTCACCTGCCGGGCCTTGAAGACCACGCCCATGCCGCCACGGGCGATCTCCTCCAGCAGTTCGTAATCGCCGAAGTAGCGCAACCGCGTACCGGTGAAGGGAGTGGTCGGCACGGAAACGTCCGCGTGCGCCTCGGCGTCCGGCCCGAGCGGCGGGGCGGCCAACAGCTCGAGTCCGCGGCGCAGCAGGCACTTCGGGCACAAGCCTTCGGGCGTGCGGGCGGGCAACACCGTCCCGCAACCGGCGCACGCAGTCGTATTCGCAGGCATAGGCAATGGACCGATGGTTCCGTCTTTGGCTTTTACCGAAGGAACGACAGCCGAAGGTTACACGTCAACAGCGCCTAACTCGAGATCACCGCGATCAGATGCCGGATTTCGGCCTCGACCTCGCCCGGATCGTGCACGGTCTCGGCAATCTCCGCGCGCAACAGCTCGCCGTAACGGCGCCGGAGCCGATGCACCGCGACTTTGACCGTGCCCTCCTTCAGCCCCGTGCGGGCGGCGATCTCGGCGTAGGAACTACCCGACTGATCCGACGAGAGGAACCCTTTGAGTTGATCGAACAGGCTGGCCTTCTCGCCCGCCACGAACTCGGCGCGCAGCCGGGCCAGGACGCGTTCGAGGACCGTCAGGGCCCAGCGCTGCTCGAAGAGCGTTTCCGGGGTGACGTGCTCGACGGGTTCGAACGCGTAGCGTTCCTCTGCCTCCTGAGACTCGATCGAGAAGATGACCAGCCCGCCGCCGCGTTTGCGGGTTTGCGCACGGTCCCATTCATTGGCGAGGAAGTGCTTCAGCGCCGTGAGCAGGAACGACCGGAAGCGTCCCATGCCCGGGGTGAGATCGCCGAGGAAATCCTTCTCGATAAGGCGCTCGAAAAAGCCCTGGGTCAGGTCCTCGGCGTCGATCGGGTTGTTTCCCCGGCGCCGGATGTAGGCGTACAGGGGATACCAGTAAGACCGGCACAGCTCGGCTAGAGCTTGCTGGGCTTGGGACGAACTCTTATCGCGCGCCGCGAGCACCGCGCTCCAATGGGTCGTGCGAAACCGGGCGTCCTGCGGGAGATCGGCGTCCGAGACGCCTTCCGACGACGATGAATCCGGCAAGGCAGCCGGGGCTGCGGGGGGGACGGGGTTGTCCGAGCGAAGGAACGGCAAAGACATGGCATAAAAGGAGGAGTGGGCAGACGCGCTTACTCATCCCTGTGAGAACGTGGAGGAAACCTGGTTCAGTTCAAGGCGAAACCGCCTGAGGCACGGTGGGTGCCCTGATCCTGTACGTCATCGCGTTGAGAAGCGCACACAGCCTCGGCCATGATCTGACGCCTCGCATTCCATCCGGGAGCAACGGCCCAGTGGTCTCGCGCGTGATCCGAATGACGGAGCGAGCAGGATCACCACAGCAATCCCGAGGATGGACCTCAGACCGTTTGCCTACAAATGCCAACACTAGACACGGCGTAATGCCGCCGCCACCTGCCACTAGTGGAAGAGGGCCAACATGCGATAAACCCCTGCAAACATTGGCTCCTCTGGCGTTTTGGCCGTTTTGCGTGATGGGTGAGGATTGTTTGTGCGGAACAACTCGTCACACTCATTCTGCTCGTATCGAGCTGGTGCCAACAGGAACGTCCTGCAGACGGCAAGTGAGGCTGGCCATTGTCTGTCCATTGTTCTGTCGCACCGCCGAGCGGTGGCTGCCGGGGCTGAAGGCAAGGCTGGGTCTGCCATCATGCCGCCCCCCCTCGGCCGCAAACGTGACGCCTGCCCGGATGACAGAGGCCTGAGGCGAAGGCCGCATCGCCCTCGGGCAGCACGCCCATGGCACGGTTGACCGGAAAGGGACAGTTCGAAGAGGCATCAAACGGTTGCCAGTGTCTTGTAGCGGCCTTGCAGCCAGTCCGTGAGGTTGCTGGCGTACCAGCGTGAAAATCGACGGTCGCTGGGACTGCCTGCCAATGTGGTGTGGATGTGATCTTCTCCCAGATCGGCGATGAACCGGTACGAAGGCAGGAACGACGTCTCCCGGCCATGACTGCGGTAGAGCTGGGCCTGGTGAATCGTTGCGCGGCTCCCGATCGCGACGTAAGGGCCGCGATCAAAGCCCAGGAACCGTGGAAGCCTGCCGTTGAAAAAGATGTTCGTCATCATGAACTGGTGAGTTTCACCCCAAGTCTTCGGTGGAGACTTCAACGCGGCCGCGCCGGCTGTTCGGAAGATTTCCTCCCTGGTTCGTGTCCCAAACCACGCAGATGCTTCAGAGAGCAGGACGCGGTCGAAGTTGTGGTAGAAGTCAATGAACGCGCCGGTTTCTGTTCGCAGTACGTCCACGACCTGCTCTCCCAGCCCACCCTTGCCGAAGACTTCGCGGTAGAGTTGGGCGTAGAACTGCTCGAATCGCCAGGCGCCCTCGGAATCGGCGCTATACTTGAGGTCCCAATCGAGCAAGACGTTCGCTGTTTGCGATTGCGGCAACAATGGTCGCAAGATCTTCATGAACAGATCCGCCTGACGCGAGGGGTTGTCCCCAGAGTTCCGAAGGCACCAACCGCTCGCCGAGTTTCACCTGTTTGATCAACTCCAGGTCCAGGCCGCCCAGGATGCCCGGGAACAGCTCGTGGAGTTTCTCCTCGGTCACACCCGTCTGCACCATCTCCAGGAACAGCCGCTCGATCTCGCCCTGGGACGCGGCTAGCGTCAGGTATCCCAGCATCCGTAGAAGCAATACGGTATCCTCCGGTCGCCACGGCTCGGGCCGATGACGGAGGAGTCTGAACTCCCACGGAATGCAGCGCGAGAGCGCGTGGTTCACGCCCTGGCAATACGCATCCAGCATCGCCCGCTCGGATGAGCTGAGATTCTCTACCAGCGATCGCGTGTTCCCCGACCAGTTCAGCCGCCGAAAGAACCGGTCCACCCGCAACGAATCATCGCTGGCGTCGAGCACCTCGGACACTCGGCCTTGCCCGACCAACCGGAGCAGCAGCATCTGCATCGCGCGGTCGGTTGCATGTGCCCTGCCCTGCCCGAAGAACAGCGCTGGCTCATCGGCAGCCTCAATGTGCGGGATGCCATGGCGATCGCGACGGATGGTTGAGAACGTCGTCATAGGTCAATCGTAGTCCTGGAAGTGCTGCCCGTCCTGGGGCGTCCAGTAGCCGATGGGCTGGAGGGCGAGAGTCGACGGTCGTTTCTCTCTCATGGCCCATACACGCGCGTAGCGCCGCGACCCACGTCCAGCACGTCCGCAGCGAGGGTGAACGATGCGGGCGGGAGCCCGAGCGCCTGCTTCAAACGGAAATCGCGCAGGAACAGGTTCTTTTCCGCCATCAGGTCCAGGAGTGTCAAGGGATGTAGCCGATTCCAGAACACCAGCGCGTTGGCCGGGAAAGGCCAGTCGCTGCCGTGCAGCACCCTGGCGCTGGCGGCGGGGCTGCGGAGAATGTCGGGGAGGCACCGCCACCGGGCGAGGCATCCCAGCACCGCTGTGTCGCCATAGAGGCGTGGCTGGCTCCGCATCATATCCACCAGAGAGCGGAAATGGTCTTCGGACGGTGGGTCAAAGAACGCGCGCGTGGCCGAATGGGCTGCCACCACCGTGCACCCTTCGCTCAACGCCAACTCGAGCAGTCGCGGATCGCCGAACCGCTGGCTGGCAATCGGGGCCGAATGCTCCGTGCCGGTGTGGACCATGACCCGGATGCCGTTTTGCGCGCACCTCTGGTAAAAGGCCCGGAAGCGCGGATCGCTCGGATCGACCGCCTGGGTGGGCGGATGGACCTTGATCACGCGCGCCCCGTGGGCCACGCACTTCGCCAGCTCGGCTTCCGAATCCCTTCGCTGCGGGTTGATCGACGGACAGGGAATGAAGGAGTCGGGATAGTGTTCGACAACCCGGAAGAGGTGTTCGTTGGGGACGTAGACGGTCGAGTTGGCCCAGTCGGGATCGCCCTGTGCGGTGTAGCGGGAATCCTGCGCCAGAAGAACAACCCGGAACCCCGGGATCACTCTCCGCGCCCCCCGCACTTGAGTGACCAAGGCCTGGATGTAGGCCTCGTCCAGATTGCCCGATTTCGGTAAGCCGAGCAGTCGGCTCAGCACTCCGTAACTCGCATTCGCCCTCTGGGAAGGGGATAAGCCGCACCCCATATTGTGGGTGGGCGGCCAGCCCGAATCGCCAAACAAGTGTGCGTGACCGTCTATCACGTCAGCCGGGTACGCGGGCCGAGGTTGCGTCATCCAAAGCCCGGCCGTTGTGAGCGACAAGAGAATCGCACCAGCCCCTGCAATCCGCCACCAAGTCGCCACGGCGATCGGGCGCTTCCATGTCCGCAGGCCGTGCCAGGCTGCAACGAAGGACAAAACCTGCAGGGCGAGCCCCGCGAACGCCGCGACCACGCAGAAACCGGCCATTCCGGCTACCGGCGGAAAGCGGCCCCAAAGCGCGGCCACCCCCGCCACTCCGATCGAGGTCGGCAGGCCAATGGTGCTCAGCCACAGTAAGCCCAAAACGGCGTAGGCTTTGGCTAGACCGAAGGTCGCCCCCACAAGCAACCCGCAACCGATGCCCAGCGTGAGCAAGGTTGTCACTGAGAGGATCCCCATGACCACAGACCGAAAAAGAGAATGGTTCGATGACGACGCGCTATGGCGGGCGGTGATGCCGCTGATGTTTTCTAAGGAGCGGTGCGGCGACGCGGCGGAGGCACTGCGCAAGGCCCTGAAGCTGGTTCAGCCCACCGGCAAAGACGTGCTGGACCTTTGCTGCGGGCCGGGGCGCTGGGCAATCCCGTTTGCGCGAGACGGATTCCGCGTGACCGGCGTGGACCGCACGAAGCGGTTCCTCGACCGGGCGCGGGCGGACGCGAAGCGCGCCGGCGTGCGCATCGAGTGGGTGCGGCAGGACATGCGGGATTTCGTGCGGCCGGCGGCATTTGATCTGGCTGACGATTTACTCCGGCCAGGAATTGCGCGACCGTCTGGAGCAAGCCGGATTCGCCGACGTGCAGCTCTTCGGCTCCTTCGACGGAACGGCCTACGACCAGAACGCCCAGCGCTTGATCGCGGTGGCACGGAGGCCGGCGTGAACGCGCTGCCGTCCGGCGGGGCACCCAACCTATTGGCCGGACCTGTTCGCGACGCTGGGCCTGTCAGATCCCAGAAAGCCAGGGCAACCTGCGGCGACGGAGCGACCCCTCCGATGGTGGCGTTCTGGGCGAGCACCGACAACCTCAACCAGTGCATTTCCCACAGCCGCGACCGCGGCCGCACGTGGACGAAATACCCGAAGAACCCCGTATTGGTTCACCCTTACCGCGATCCCAAGGTGTTCTGGTATGAGCCGGGCAAGAAGTGGGTGATGATCCTCTACGGGCCGTCGGACGAACCATTGCCGCGAACGGTGGCCTACAGGTTCAACGGCGAATCGAACGACGCCCACGACTTGGGGCGAGTGGACCTGGGGAAATGGCAGGCCTGCGTGCTGCGCGTGTTCGGCGATGGCAAGGTCATCGCCACCGATCAAGCCGGCCGCAGGGGCGAATTGTTCGGCTTGCGGTTGGTGATCGACGTCCCCCGCTCGCGGGCTGACCAAGTCGTAGTGACCAGGATCAGCGACCTGCGGACGAGGTCTTCGCACTGGTCAGCAGCTCAAACGCGCTGGCTTTGAGGAAGGCGCAGAACTGTCGCCGCTCGAATAGGACGCCGTCGTGGCTGAGGTCGCTATGCACGAACAGCAAGCGCTGGTTCTGCAAATCCATCGGGTTCAGGTCCTTCTCGACACACCTGCGGCAGGGAAGGTTGGCCTGCCCCAAGGCGTCGAGCATTCGCTCGGACTGAAGGGTTGGAGGCATGTCGGGTTGGGCGCACCCAGCCACGCTGAGCAGGGCCAGAAGCGTTGACAGTTGCGTGAGAAGGACCAGTTTCACGGCCGAGCGGGCGGCGATTGCACAGCCACCAGTTGCGATTCGACGGCAACCACGGTTTCCCGGTGCCTCTCGATTTCCTGCAGCAGGTCGGCCACCACCAAGGCGTGGTTCGCGGCCACGTTGAAGGATTCCCCGGGGTCAGTGTTCAAATCGAACAAGAGCGGTGGATCGTGAACGTCGGGCTGAGGCTGGCCGTAGCCTTTCTGAGTGAACAGGTGCAGCTTCCACTGGTCCTTGCGGACGGCAGAGAGCCGGGCACCACGATAGTAGATGAGCGAACGCCGGGGGCTGGGTGCACCGTTTAGCAGCAGGGCACTCATATCCATGCCGTCCACGATCCGGTCGCCAGGCAACGCCGTGCCCGCCAGCTTCAACGAAGTGGGGAAGAGGTCCAACATGCACATCAGATTCGTGTTCACCACGCCGGCCTTGATCCTGCCCGGCCACCACGCGATACCGGGCACGCGCATCCCGCCTTCCCACGTGCTGCCTTTGCCTTCACGCAGCAGACCGGCCGAACCGCCCTGCTGGTTCATGGTGAGCCACGGTCCATTGTCGCTGGTGAAAAAGACGAAGGTGTTCTTGGCCAGCCCCTCCCGCCGCAGTGTCTCGAGAATCTGACCCACGCTCCAGTCCAGTTCCTCGACCGCGTCGCCGTAAAGCCCGCGCCGGCTTGTGCCGCGGAACTGAGCCGAGGCGAAAAGCGGGACATGGGGGAAAGTGTGGGCGAAGTAGAGGAAGAACGGCTGGCGTTTGTGTGCGCGGATGAACCGCTGCGCCTCCTCGGTGTAAACCCGGGTCAATTGCGTCTGGTCGGTCGGCTGGGACACCAGCTCCTCATCCCGATAAAGCGGCGCATTCCACCAGGCCGGGTCTTGGACTGCCATACCGGGGGCACCCTGCGGCGCCGCGGGCGTGGGGTCCATGTCGTTGGAATGCGGCAGGCCGAGGTAGGAACCGAATCCATGCCGCTGCGGGTGGCCTGCCGGGTCGATCGACCACACGCCGAGATGCCATTTGCCGACCATGCCGGTGACGTAACCGACCGACTGGAGCACCTCGGGCAACGTAAGCTCGTTCGCCGGGAGATGACCCGTGGACCGGTTACGCAGCACGCGGAACTGGTCATGCGCCATGCCGCTGCGCACCGGGTAACGTCCGGTCAGCAGCGCGGCGCGGCTGGGCGTACACACTTCGGCCACCGAATAGAAATCCGAGAAGCGCATGCCCTCCGCGGCCATGCGATCCAGATGCGGCGTGCGGATGGTCGGATGGCCATAGCATCCCAGATCCCCGTAGCCCAGGTCATCGGCCAAGATGACGATGACGTTGGGTTTGCGGTCAGCGGCGAGGGCGGAGAAGCCAGCCAGGCAGGCCACGGCGGCCAGCGGGACGAGCAGGTGGAAGGACATTCGGCAGTTCACGGCCGGGATTGGACACCGGAAGGCGGGCGGGTTCAATCCTTCACCACGAAACCGAGCCGTTCGAGCAAATGACACACCTCTGCCAGTTTGAACTGGGATCGAACCACTGGGGCCGCCGGGATCAGCCTAGAAGGGGCAGGAGCCTGCCCAGGTTTTGGAACGCGACTGCTTCAAGTCGGTCATCGAGGCTGTAGTCCCTTTCGCCAGGGTAGATGATGAACACTCGGGTCATGTTCAGGGAAGACATCGAGGCCATCCTGGAGCAGCTTGTCGCCGTCCCGAAGCTCGTATTGCACGAGCACTGGGAACAGTTCCACGAACTGACCCAGACGATGCCGCGCGCCATCTACCGCTTGCTACGCCGTCGCGTTCTCCTGGCGGCGACGCCGCAAGCCCCGAAGCATTACCAACCACTCCCGGAAGGCTATGACTTCGCGCTCAGACTGCCCGGGCTTGGCACGGAATCGGACTACGTTGCCATTTGCGAGGAGCTGTGGCAGCGGGTGCTGAATCGCCAGGAGCCTCTCAGGCATGACTGGCTTCGGCTCTGGCAGGCAGTAGTTCTTGAGGATACCAAGGCGTGGTTGCCCCGGCTGCTCGATGAGGTGCGCACGGCGCTGTCCGTTGACGACCTGCAAGCCTTGACACAATTGCTCCAATGGGATGGTTCATTGGTGGTTCTGCGGTTTCCCGACCTCGCTCGCGCTTTCCTGACACGCGCGAGCGCCCTCGGCGGCGAACAAACTTCCAGGCGGATCGGCGCGATGCTCTACGCCGTGACGGGTCCGGTCGTTCGCCAGTAGAGCCCAACCCCACCGAACATGGATTTGGCCGTAACCGGAGCGATCCGCTCAAGCTGTTCGACGACGAAATCCCGATAGCCTTTCGAGAACGCCATAGCAGTTTCTCCTCAACGTCTGACGCGATGCAGTACCCAAAGGCTGCGGATCAGAAAGATGAAACCGAGTGGCATCGTGACGACGTAAAGTACCCAATTGGTCGGCACGGTCAGCCCCCAGATCGGCACGGGCGCATAGACGGCGATGGCCGTGAGGGGCATGAACAGGAGCGGCAGGCACGACCGGAGCCGGATGTGGCCGACGAAGGCCTCGACCAGGTCAGGACGCTGTTCCTGGCGGTGGTTGCGGCGCAGGCCGTAGGCGCACACCAAGAGCAGCGGTGGGAGGATCAGGATGCACCGGGGAGTCGCCGGAACGCGGACAGCCAGGAAGAAC
>Ga0116154_10001747_pt1 | contig 17587 bp, 10 predicted proteins | sample AD_UKC030_MetaG_FD_89898 | JGI IMG/M metagenome (GOLD analysis project Ga0116154, IMG submission 89898) | Active sludge microbial communities of municipal wastewater-treating anaerobic digesters from USA - AD_UKC030_MetaG | ecosystem: Engineered > Bioreactor > Anaerobic > Digestate | place: USA...
CAAGGTCGCAGATCTTCTCAGCATATTCGAAATACACGAGGAAGAAGAAGAGGCGCTGAATTCATTCAACGTCTGCGCGGTGGCCTAGTATCCAGTGATGTCGAGCTTCCAGTAAGGGCCCTCCCTCACCAGAAGAAGCGAAATCCCGCTCTGAAAACGTATATACGCGCTGTTCCCCACACGGTCGATGCTCAGGAGCGGGCTCGAGAACGCCTGCCGCAGGAAATTCCGGTCGTCATCCCGGGATAGAACGATATCCATGTAATCCGCTGGCTGAAGCCGGGCAAGCCCGCCTTCCGATACGCCGTAATGGCGGGCCAGGGACTCCCGCTGTTCGGGCGGCATCGCGGCGAACATCGAGGAAACCCGGCCGATCTTTCCAAGACTTTCCTTTGACAGGATATCGGCGACAGTCCCGCCGTCCCTGCTTTCAACGCCCCGCTTGAGCCTTGAATAGGCTTCGTTTGGCGTGAGCGGCCCGGTAGGGGCGCACGAACCGGCGGCGATGGAAATGCAAACAATCAGCAGCAGTTTTTTCAGTAAACGCACCGTGGACCCCCGTTCGCGAAATCGATTATCATGTTGTCGATGAGCCTGGTCGAGCCGAAAAACGCGGCAACGGCGATGACCGACCTGCCGTCGATAGTCTCGCACAGTGAAAGATCGCTGAACCTCACCGCCGAAATGTAATCGACGCTCTCGGGCGAGCCTTCCATGAGGACCTTTTCAATTTCAGCCCGTATGACAGGCACCCGGCGCTCGCCGGCCATGATCATACTCTCGGCCTTTCTGATACTCCGATTAATGGAAAGGGCCCTGTTCCTCTGGTCGGAATTCAGGTGCTTGTTCCTGGAGCTCATCGCCAGCCCGTCATTCTCCCGTATTATCGGGGCGATGACGATCTCTATCGGGAAATCGAGATCTCGGGTCATTTTCTGGATACTGACGACCTGCTGGATGTCTTTCTGCCCGAACACCGATATGTCGGGCTGCACGATATTGAACAGCTTGCTTACCACGGTGAAAACGCCCCTGAAGTGTCCCGGACGGTGCGCCCCGCACAGGTTGTCGGTCAGGGTCTTGACGTCAACATAGGTCAGGTTGTCCCGGTACATCTCGCCCTCGTCAGGCACGAACATGAGGTCGACCCCCGCGCTCCGCGCAAGGTCGAAGTCCCGCTCCAGGTCCTTGGGATAGGACGCGAAGTCTTTCGGGTCGTTGAACTGGATGCGGTTCACGAAAATGCTCATGACCTGGTACTGCGTGGATTTCGCCGACTCCCTGACCAGGCTCAGGTGTCCCTCGTGCAGGTACCCCATGGTGGGCACAAAACCGATCCTTTTGCCCTGCCTCCTGGCGGCCCCCACCTTTTCGCGCACCTCGTGTATGTTTTTCACTATATCCATGTCATACCCCCGTATTTTCGATAACGGCCCTTTGGGGATTCATGCTGCGGTCACCGGGCCTTTCGCGCGCCGACGAGCATCATGTCGCCCATGTACATCCTCTTGGCCATGAAATCCGCCGCCCTTCTTGCCGGCGTTCCGGGCTTTCCGAACCCGCTGCCGTATGTCCTGTAAGCGGCCATCCTGAATCCGGCCCTCTCAAGAATTTTCTTCATGGTCCGGCGCGAGAAGAAATACAGGTGCTCGGGGAAATTGTAGAAACGCCAGTCCCTGCCGAAAAGCCGCATGAAGTTCATTCCGCCGGTGCGGCATGTCGAGATGAAAAGAGTTCCCCCGTCGTCCAGGTCTTTCCAGGCCTTTTCAAGAAAAAGATGGGGATCGTGCAGGTGCTCGATCGACGCCCACAGGGTTATCAGCTTGAATTTTTTCGGATACGACTGCGAAAGATAGTCCCCGCAATCGACACTGAGGCCCCTCGTCTTCGCCGCATCGACGCACTCCCTTGAAATGTCGATCCCGCGGGAATCCCATCCCCTCGCATCGAGGTATGACACGAAATAACCGGCGGCGCACCCGATGTCGAGCGCGTTTTTCTCGCCATCCAGGCTTTTTTCGAACTCGAAAAAACCCAGGTCGCGGAGGTTCAGCACGAAGACCCGTTCGACCTCGGCCCTCACCCTCTCGGAAAAATAATCGTCGTAACCGCGGTCATCGCGCCGCGAAAAATAGTCGGCACGGTAATAGGCGCCGATCTCGTCGCGCGTCGGCCTGGGGGAGATGAATTCAAGGCCGCAGACGCGGCACCTGTTGAGTTGAAAAACATCGCCCTGCCGGGACGCCTTGGCAAACAGCGGCCTGGCCTTGCCGCCGCTGCACAGGATACAGGAGGTTTCTTCCATGCGCCGATACTCGCATATAATTATTGCGGCAGTCAAATATTATTCTTGAAAAAAATACGCGATCCTGTAACCTCATTTTCCATCGACCACCGGAAGCCATGGCATTGAACTATTCAAAGAAAATTCTCCTGATCAACGAAAACACCAGGATTGTTCCCCCCATAAAACACGCTCTGAACAAGCACGGCCTGGAAATCGCCGCCGAATACCTCAACCTCTATTCACTGGGCGCGATAAGAAAGGCCTTCGCCCGGACCGGGAAAACCGCCTTCATCAGGGCCGAGCTGATGCGCTTCATCAAGGAGCAGGGATTCCCCGGAGCCATTCTCATGGATTCTCCCATGAGCATTTGCCAGGACCGGAACGCCGATCCTGACGGATTGAAACTGCTCAAGACATTCCTGATATCCTATATCATACTGTCCAGGGGAGCCGACTTCGAAAATCTCCAGGGGAATTTCCTTCTCATCACAAGGGCGGGGTCGCCTGAAAAGAAACTGGATATAGCTTCGAATCCCCACCGTATCCTCGAACTTCTCAGGACCGAGAACCAGGCGATTAACTCGTTCATAGACGAAATGAAAATGAAAAAGGACCTGTTCAACAGGCTGTTCCTGATCAGGCTTCTCGACGCTGAATCCGCCTCGGACATGATCACCTCACAGGTGGACGACTTCCTGAAGGTGGTTTCGTCGAGGAAGAAAACAGCCGGAACGGAAGCCCCTGAATCCGCCCCCGAAAAAGCGGCCGAGAAGCCCGTGATGAGCGACAACGACACGCCGGCGACGATCGTCTACAAGATAGATACCAAAACGGTTTACGAAGACGGGCAGATCGTCGAGGCCACTGAAGTTCACTCCTCGCTCGCCGAAAAGGAATTCTACATCATGGGAAACTGGTCGAACAAGACACAGCTGGCGGTGTCGAAAAAAATCGCGCTGGCCGTGCTCAAAGGGCTCGCCGACAGGAAACGTTTTACACCCGCCGAAAAGGTCGTTTTCAACATCGACGACCGGTGTTCGATCGACGGCACCACCGCTCTGTCGATGGCCCAGCTTTTCATAACCGTGCTCAAGGACTACAAAAAAATCGCCATAGTCGCCACCGCAAAAAACGGAGAGATCCTCAGAAAAGCCCAGGGCTTCTCAATGATCAAGTCGCTGGTCACAGTTACAGTATAAGAGGAATGCATGAGGGCGGCTTTGTTGTTTATTGTCATCTGCCTCGTGTGCCTGCCCGGGCCGCTTTCACCCGGCGACCTGACCGGCGGCCAGATCAGGGAAAACGCGGCCATGATCGAGGAGCAGAGAACGGCCGACGCCTCCCGCAGAAAAGAGATACTGCTCAGGCTCGATGAATATCTTCAGAGGATCAACGGCTTCACCGAAAAGGAAACCGGCGTCAGACTGACCTCGCCGCTCGCTCCCGATCGGATACAGGGCGTTGAACCCGTCACACACAGCCATCCGGATGAAAAAGCGTCGGAGGAGCCGCTTGCCGCTTACATAACCGGCAGAGCAGTACGCATGCGGGCCGGAGCCGGCGCCGGCTCGAAAACAATATCGCGCCTCGATCTCGGAGAGAAGGTCTCCCTGCTCGAAAAATCGGACAGGACAGATACCATGAACGGGCGCACATACCCGTGGATACTCGTCAGGAAAAACGACGGCCTCGAGGGATGGGTTTTCGGGGCCTATATCAGCAGAAAAAATCCGCTTGCCGGAGCCGATAAAAAAAGCCAGGGACCCGACGACTCCGACTCAATGCTCGACCTACCTTCGGCCGGAAAGCTCACCAGCAATTTCGGCTATCGCGTGGATCCCGTGACCGGGGAAAAAGGCGTCTTCCACAGCGGCATCGACATCGCCGCGCCCGCCGGCACTCCGGTGAAGGCCGCGGCGGACGGCACCGTGCTCGAGTGCGGATTTTACAGCAACGGATACGGGAACCTCGTGGTGATCGGGCACAATGGAGGCCTGCGCACATGCTACGGCCACCTGTCGGCCATCGCGATCAGGAAGGGAGACATCGTGGGCAGGGGAGATGTCATCGGCTCGGTCGGATCCTCTGGCAGGGCCACCGGGACGCACCTTCACTTCGAGGTGAGAAAGGGCGGCGCTGCGCAAAACCCGCAAAAATACCTACGCTGAAAAAAGCGGCACAAAATCGAATTTACCTACGTCGACGAGCCCCCTGTCGGTGATCTTGAGCTCGGGGATTACGGGCAGAGAGATGAAACTCAGGGTCATGAAGATGTTTTCATGCACCATCCCTATTTTGCGCGACGCCTCTACCACAGCGCCGTACTGCCTCGCCACCTCCCCCATGTCGGCGGTCGACATGAGTCCTCCGATCTGCAGCGGGAAATAGACGTCGCCCGAATCCAGGACCACGACCATACCTCCCCCGTTCTCGACGAGATACATCGCGGCCCGGGCCATGCTTTCGTCGTCGACTCCGGCCACTATGAGATTGTGGCTGTCATGGGCCACGGTCGAGGCTATTGCGTTGCTTTTGATCCCCAGGCCCCTCGCAAGCGCGACCATGCGCGAGCCGGTGGCGTGATGCCGCTCGAACACCGCGATCTTGGCGATGTCACTCTCCGGATCGGCCTTTATCTCGCCGTTAACCGCGGGCATTTCAACGATCGCCGTTTTCGTGAGAAGACTGTGGGGGATCACGTCGATGACCCTGGCCCGGACGGATTTCGTTTTTTCCGGCGCCGCGATTACGAAGTCATCAGGGGCGATTTTTTTCCCGACATTCACGCTTTTGAGCAGGGCCGAATAATCGTAGCGCGGCTTCCGCTGGACCAGCCGACCCCTTTCGGCCACGATCACCCCGCCCCGGATAACGGTTTCGACCTCGATATTATCGAGCGACCTGAGCAGGGCCAGGTTCGCCCTGTGGCCCGGGGCGACTTTACCGACCGGCGGCAGCGAATGAAAATCCAGAAAGCGCGAGAGATATCCCGCCGGATTGACGGTAGCCAGAGCGATGGCCCTGACCGCCGCGTCCTGCGCCGGCATTCCGCCGCTCTGCATGAAAATCTCGCGCGCCCGGCGGATGATCCTGTCGACATGCCCGTCGCGGCCGAGCTCTGCGGCTGAAACGTCGTCGGAACAGAGCATGCATCGCGAGAGGTCGGCTCCCCGGGCGACCAGGTCGGGCAGGATCGCGTCGAGGGTCTTGTCCGCGCTCCCGTATCTCAGCGCGAGGTACATCCCGGCCGCGAGCTTTTCGGCCGCCTCGGCGGGGCCGGTCGCCTCATGGTCGTTCATGATGCGCACCACCCCGTCGTTTTTCCCGTTCGAGACATAGGACACGAGCGCGTCGCCCGACAGCCCCGGGCAGTGGCCGTCGACTATCTTCCCGAAATCGAACACGGCGTCCACCTTGCCGCGGACCGATTCGTCACCGCGGATGATGTCGGGAAAGTCCATCATCTCGGCGAGCCCGTAAATTCTCCTGTCACCCATGAAACGGCGGATGTGCGAAACGGTTATCTCGGCGCCGGAACTTTCGAGCTTCGTCGCGGGCACGCACGAGGGGATTCCGATGTACATGTCCATGGGCACGAGGTCGGCCTGGTCCATGAAGAATTCAATCGCCTTCTCTCCGAACACGTTCGTTATCTCGTGGGGATCGACCAGCGCGCAGGTCGTGCCGCGCGGGACAGCCGCGCGGGAGAATTCGAGCGGAGGCACCATGCTGCTTTCGATATGCATGTGGGATTCGATGAACCCGGGGGAGATGAACATTCCCGAGACGTCAAGGATGTTGGCGTCCGCGGGGAGCGCGCCTCCCGCATCGAGCACCTTCGAGATGAGGCCGTCTTCAATCAGGACATCGCCCTGAAATAATGCCTTTCGCTCAACGTCAATGATCGTACCGCCCGAAAGATAAAGCCTGTTCATTGCTGTTCTCCTGAACCGTTTTTCATGCGGGCCAGGCCCCGCCCATCTATCTGTAAACGGACTCGTCGATGGAAACAATGCAGGGAAGGTTTCTCAGCTCCTGGGCCGCGTCGACGCCGTACCCGGCAACCCACACGTCGGGGATCTTGAAACCCGTATAATCCACGAGAAGCCGCTCGCGAATCCTCCTGACCTCTTCCGACGGACGCCTGAGCTCCTTGTCGAGAAGGCTGCATATCCTCACCGACGCGACCTTCCTTTCGGAAATGAAATAGTTCCTGAGCCAGGTGAGGGTGAAACCCTGGTCGGTGATGTCCTCGACGACGAGCACGTCCCTGCCCTCGATGTCTTTCGGTTCGAGATCAAGCTTGACCGCCCGGTAGCGTTCGCCCGACTTCTTGATTGTGTCGTCGTAGACCGAGGTCTTGATCAGGTGGAACCGGGCGTTGATGCCCGCCCGCTCATACAGCTCTCTTGACAGGTCGGCGGCGAAAAATATCGACCCCGTCAGAACGACCATGATGTGAAGCACCCGGTCGGCCGGGTAATCCCGTGCGATCTCGTCGGCCAGGCAGGCGATCCTCCTGCTCAGGCATTCGCGCGGGATCAGCACGCCCTTGATCCTCCGGTCCCTCCTGAGCTTTTCGGCGCATGAGTCGAAATCTTCCAGGGACATCCCGCTGTCGACCACGCCGTTCTCGCCGACAGTGATGACTCCGCGGTAGCTTTCAGGGCCGAGGATTTCCGGTTTCACACTGACCTCCCCATCGAATAGCGGATCGACTCCTGCCCGACCAGCTCGGTCAGGTCCCTGACGAGGCTGTCCGACGGCTTGATGTTGAACGTGGAGTGGGCCTTTATTATTTTTTCGGCCCTGTCTTCTTTGACGTGGAAATAGATGGGACACTCTCCCTTGTGGCGCTGGAGCACGGATTTCATCTTCTGGAGAACGGTGTCGTCGACCCCGAGCGGGTCGAGCTTGATATGTATCGCGGCGATCGATTCCCGGCGTATGTCCCTGAGGCTCCTGACCCCCCTGACGATGATTTTCTTGACCGCTTCACCCTCGGCCTCGACCGTGCCGGTCACCATCAGGGGCTCTCCCGAGCGGATGAGGTCCTCGTACTTTTCAAGCGTCTTGCCGAATATCATCGCGTCGAGCGTTCCATCGAGGTCTTCGAAAAGACCGATAGCGTACTGGTTGCCGGTTTTCTGCGCGCGCCTGACCTGCAGGTTCGAGATGATCCCGATCATCGAAACGTCCCGGCCGCTGTCGCTTCCGGAAAGGCCCGCAGTCGAAATCCCCGAGAACATCTTTATCTCTTTCTCGTAGCGCGCGAGCGGGTGGCCCGAAACATACAGGCCGAGCACCTCTTTTTCGTGAGCGAGCTTTTCGTTGTCGGGCCATTTCTCGCGCGGAACCAGATCGAGCGAAGGCCCGGCGGTTTCGCCCGGGCCGGCGGAACCGAAAAGATCGCCCTGCCCCGAGGCTCTGTCCTCCTGCAGCCTGCGCGAGGTGTCGAGAAGGGTCTCTATCGAAGCGAACAGCTGGGACCTGTTCGGATGCAGGCAGTCGAACGCCCCGGCCTTGATGAGCGATTCCAGGACGCCTTTGTTCACCACGCCCGAGTCGACGTGCTCGAAAAAGTCCCTGAGCTCACTGAATCCGCCCGACCGCAGCCTTGCATCGATGATGGTCTCGATGGCGCGTTCGCCCAGGCCCTTGACTGCTCCCAGGCCGAACCTTATCGATTTGCCCTCGATCGTGAAATCGAAATGGCTGCTCTTGACCGACGGGGGCAGCACCTGAATCCCGTAACTGCGGGCGTCGTTCGTGTACTGTATGATGTCGTCCTGCCTGTCTGGCTGGGCCGACATGAGCGCGGTCATGTATTCGATCGTGTAGTGCGCCTTGAGGTACGCCGTCTGGTAGGTCACAAGGGCGTACGCCGCCGAGTGGGACTTGTTGAACCCGTACTCCCCGAATTTCTTGATCATGTCGTAGAGGCTCTCGGCCAGGCCGCGGTCGATCTTTTTCTTTTCAGCGCCGGTCAGGAACTTCTCCTCGAGCGCGTTGATGATGTCCATGTTCTTCTTGCCCATGGCCTTGCGGAGCTTGTCGGCCTCGGGCAGCGTGAACCCGGCGATGACCTGCGAGATGAGCATGACCTGCTCCTGGTACACGACGACGCCGAGCGTGTCCTTGAGAATCGGCTCAAGAGAAGGATGCGGATATTTCACGAGGCGTGGATTGCGCTTGCGCTCGATGAAATCGTCGGCCATGCCCGACTTGAGCGGCCCCGGCCGGTAAAGAGCGACGATCGCGATAATGTCCTCGAATTCGGTCGGGCCCAGGCGCCGAAGCAGGTTCTGCATGCCGCTGCTTTCAAGCTGGAACACGCCCTTGGTGTCGGCCCGCTGCAGCAGCCTGAACGTCTCGGCATCGTCGAGCGGGATGGCGTTGATGTCGACGGTCACGCCGCGGTTTTCGTTTATGAGCTTCAGGCAGCGGTCGATGATGGAAAGGTTCTTGAGGCCCAGAAAATCCATCTTGACCAGGCCAGCCTGCTCGAGGGTGTTCTTCTCGTACTGGGAGGAGATGCTCCCGTCCTTGTCACGATACAGGGGAACGTAATCGGTAAGGGGGCCTTTGGATATGACCACGCCCGCTGCATGCTTGCCGGCCGAGCGGCAGAGCCCCTCGAGTTTCAGCGAAATGTCTACAAGCTTCTTGCCCTCGCCGTCTTTATACAGATCCTGGAACTCTCTCGACTTCTTGAGCGCGTCAGTCAGCCGGTCTTCCTCGATGAGCTTGCTGATTTCGTTCGAACGCGCGAATGGGATGTCGAGCGCGCGGGCTACGTCCTTGATCACGGCCTTGGCCTTCATCTTGTTGAACGTGATGATCTGGCTCACGTGATCGTCGCCGTACTTGTTGCGCACGTACTCGATGACCTCCTCGCGGCGGTCGGCGCAGAAGTCGAGGTCCATGTCGGGCATCTCATTGCGGTCTGGATTCAGGAAACGTTCGAACAGGAGATTGTACCTCAGCGGGTCCAGCGACGTTATGCCCAGGGCGTACGAAACGATCGAGCCCGCCGCAGATCCCCTTCCGGGGCCCACCGGTATGTTCATTTTCCTTGCATGGTTGATAAAGTCCCACACAATGAGAAAGTAACCCGAAAATTTCATGCTCGCGATGACCGAAAGCTCGTATTCGATCCTCTTTTTTACCTGTTCCGGTATGTTCTTCCCGTATATCTTCTCGACGCCCTCCTGCACCAGCCTTGCCAGATATGAGTCGAGATCGTATCCCTTCGGCACCTCGAAGTTCGGCAGGATCGGCTTGCCCAGCGTAAGTTTGAGGTCGACCATCTCATATATCTTGTAGGTGTTGTACAGGGCGTCAGGGTATCCGGCGAAAAGCCGGTACATTTCATCCTGCGATTTCAGGTAGAATTCGTTCGAGTGGAAACGCATCCTGGCCGCGTCGCTCATCGTCTTTCCGGTCTGCACGCACAGGAGAACCTCGTGCGAAAAGGCGTCCTCCCTGTTCACGTAATGGGCGTCGTTTGTCGCTATCAGCGGGATGTTCAGTTCAGACGACAGCTTCACGAGCCCGGTGTTTACCGTTTTCTGTTCGGGGATGCCGTGATCCTGCAGCTCGAGGTAGAAATGCCCCTCGCCGAAAACCTCGTTCAGCCTGCCTGCGGCCTCCCGGGCCTCGTCATACCTTCCCCGAAGTATGCACTGAGGAATATGCCCCGCCAGGCAGGCGCTGCCGCAGATGAGCCCGGCCGAATGCTTCTCGAGCACCTCCATGTCGATGCGCGGCTTGTAGTAGAATCCCTCGGTGTATCCGATCGAGGAGAGCTTCATCATGTTGCGGTAGCCCTCCTCGTTTTTGGCGAGGAGAAGGAGGTGATACGCCGTATCTTCCCCGTTGTTTCTCGACGAGGTCTTGTCGAAACGCGAGCCGGGAGCCATATAGAACTCCTCGCCGATGATGGGAGTGATCCCCTTCTTGACCGCCTTCTGATAGAATTCTATCGCGCCGAACATGTTCCCGTGATCGGTCAGGGCGATCGCGGGCATGCCGAGCTCGACCGCTTTGCCTATCAGCCTGTCGATGGTGATCGCGCCGTCAAGGATCGAGTAATCGGAATGATTATGAAGATGGACAAATTCCATTATTTATTCATTCATTTCAAGGGACATAATTTCAAGCAATTTTTGCCGAATTCACCGGCCTTTTATCGATTTCAAGTCATTCATTGATGCCGCCAGCGGTTAGGGGGTTTTTCTCGTTGACATTTTATTGGAGTTATTCAAATAAATAATAGATAAACCCAGCCACTGAGGCGCAGCGTAGATTATTCTTCAACCCCCTCCCATCCTCCCCCTTTGCAAGGGGGAGGTGACTGAGCGAAGCGAAGTCGGTGGGGGTTTGACACGTTCCCCGTCCCTCGTGAGTCTCAGTGGAAAATCTATGACTGATAAGACAGGAGAGCCAAGGTGAAAAAGAAAAAATTCCCGGCATTGCAGCACGCGTTCAAGAGCCTCTGGTGGCGTTTCAAGATCAAATTTCTCGAGCTTCCGCTTGTCGGGGACATCGACGGCGAATACACGGTCCCCGAGGCCAGGGTCAAAAGCCGGGTGTTCGGCAAATCGCAGGGTCTGCCCGTTACCGTGGAAATTAAAGTCAAAGACGCCGATTCGATCCCCGAAAATGTCGGCAGGATAGTCAAAAAAAAGCTGTTCTCTTCTGACGATTACGCAGGCAAAGATTTCATTTTCAATGTCTGTTTTTCATGCGGAAAAAGCGGGCTCCTGACAAAGGGCGTGTATACCGACCCGAAATCACACTGGTTCAACGTATTTTTCGGATACTACGAGATAGACGTCCCGAAAAACACATGGCAGCGCCCGTTCGGCTACGACATCGACAGGGGAAAGAGCTCGGTGAATTTCAGCGACCTCGCCCGAATCGGAATCGCCGACTGGAACTATTTTTCAAATTACCTCTACGGCGTTCCGAACGGCGCCATCGAGGGATGCAGCGACCCGGACGATCCGGGCATCATAAAAAGGACCATCGGCCGGGTCGAAATCAGGAAAAGGTCATGGGACCATGTCGAAGTCGACAATTTCAGGGTGGTAAGCGCCTACACCGCGCCGGGCGAGGAGCACAGCCTCGAGGAGCGGAGCGTCTTCACCCCCATGTGGAGGCTCAGCTACGGGCGCCCCCATCCCCGCAAGGGATTCGGCGACTCGTTCTTCCCATGCAGGATGAAAGCGCACTTCTACATGGCGTATGACAGCAAATTTGATGACGACCTTAAAGAAGAGGCGTACAGGACTTTCATTTTCGGCGGCACCGTGAATCACGATGCGGCGATAGACGATAAAATATTCAAGGGCCGTTTCAGGGACAGGGATTCATTCAACGACGCATTTCTCGAGGAACAGATGAAGGCCGCGAGGACCGTCATCGAAAAGAATTTTGCGCATCTCGGATTCAGGGACAACTGACCGGACCGGCAATCGAAACCCCGATGACCGTGGTGTCGTCATCTGAATTGATGGTTTTTCCGGGACCGATAAACAGAGAGATGTCGTCGAAGAGCGCTTTGATGATACCTTCAACCGGGAGTTTCCTGTTCCTGCCAATCGCTTCGATCATCCGCTTTTCGCCGTAGGGGGCCTTGTTGTCGTTGAACTGCTCGAACAGCCCGTCGGTCATGATCAGGAGCCTGTCTCCCGGCCCGATGGCATGCTCAACCTTCGTATAAACCGACGATTCGATGAGCCCGATAATCCTACCGGTCTTCTCGAGGCTTACCACCGAATCGTTCCTGATCAGGTATTGGGGAACGTGGCCCGCGCAGGAGAAAACGAGTTTTCCGGCTGATGACATGATATCGATAACGGCGCAGGTGAAGACTATCTGCAGGTTTTTATACCGGGTGCAAATTGACCTGTTCAGCGCAGCCAGGGCTTCTGAGGGGTCCGGGAACTGATGTTTGACGGCGTCGTACTCGCTCTTTATCACCATGGTTGTCAATGCCGCCTGAATTCCATGGCCGGTGGCGTCGCATATGAAAATTCTCGTCCAGGAGTCATCGATCCTGGTGATGTCGTAGATGTCGCCTCCTACCTCGCTCACCGGATAATAATGGATGCAGAAATCAGCGCCCGGTATCGCAACCTCCCTGGGCAGCATGCTTTCCTGGACTGACCTGGCGACGGTCATATCTTCCTTGATGAGGGTATAGGCGTCGCTGACGGCGCTGTAGGCCGCACCCAACTCTTCATTGGCTGAATTGAGCTCCCTGGTGCGGTCCTTCACTTTTTTTTCAAGCTCCTTGTAATAATAGGCGTTTTCTATTGCAATGCCCGACTGGGCCATGAATATGCCGAGGACCACCGCGTCCCGCTCGGAAAAAGCCCCCCTCTTGATGGGATTGTCGAGATAGCATACGCCGACGATCTTGTCGTAGTGCTTGATAGGCAGGCACAGAATCGATTTGAGGCCGCTTTTGACCACGCTCTGATAAATCGAATATTTTTCGTTCCTCTCGGCGTTCGTGGTAATGACAGGCTCCCGGGTCTGAAACACTTCATCCACGACATGCCGAGAATATTCGACAATGTCGGATTTAATCAGGTTTATAGACGCCTTTAGCTCAAGATTGTCTTCGCCCCTCTCCCTTATGAACAGGTAACCCCGCTGCGCGCCAGTCACCTCGACGGCCTTGTTCAGAATCTGCTCGAGCAGCTCGTCGAGATCGAGAATGGAACTGATGTCCTGTCCGAGCATCATGATCGCGGCAAGCCTCTGGTGATCGAAGTACTGCCCCGAGGAATGCTTTTCGGGAACGTACACGCCGAACATTTCCGACAGCTTCGAGGCGTAACCCTGTGCGCCGATTTCAGTGAAGATGGAATGGGCCGCCTTGAGCCTCGACACGGCCTCAGCCTCATTGCCCCGGCGCCGGCAAAAAAGGCCGTATGACATCAGGCTGCGGGCCTGTTCGTATCTCCTTCCGAGGGCCATGGCATGCTGTATGCTTTTGAGATACATTGATTCGGCCCTTTTCGGCCTGTTGACCGCATCATTGAACTCGGCGTAAATCCTCAGGGCATAGGCGCGGTTGTTGACGAAACGCGCCGTCTTCGCCAACGCAAGCAGGCAGGCTTTTTTTATGTCCGAAACGTCTTCACGGGAAACGGTGAAGTCGTATGATTTATCCCTAATCATTTTCTTCAGGGAGCATTCGGCGATGCCGATATACAATAACGCCGTGTATTCCTTGATGAAACTGTTTTCCATGTCCATCTTTTCGGCTTCCCTGAAATATTGAAGGGCCCTGTCATGATCGTTTTTTTCGCAATAAAGAACGCCCATTTCGATATTGCTCACGCAAAGGTTGAAATAGATCCTTTTTTCGGCGCATATCTGGATTGACTCATTTATATAATCTTCGGCCCCGTCGAAATCCCCCTTCTCTATCATGCACCAGGCCATTGACTGATAGCTTCTGGAAAGGCCGTAGTAATCGGAAAGCTTACTGCTGATGATCTTGTATTCGCGGGCGTAATCGTTCGCTTTCTCATAGTTCGACATCTGGTAATAATTCGTGAAAAGTCCGCCGATGTTCATTCCGGTTTCCCATAGATCGCCGATACCCCTGTATATCCCGAGGCTTTTCACGAACATTTCATTGCTTTTTGAATAATTGCCCATCCACGAGTGGCAGTAGCCGAGCCACTGATACGACTGGCCGAGACCCCACTGGTCGCCGAGCTTTTCTTTCATCCTGACAGCCCTGTTGTGATAGCGCAGGGCCGTACTGAATCTCGGCGCCGCCATGAGCATGCTCGCGAAAGCGCTGAGGCTCATGGCAAGCTCCCGGGATTTACCGATCCTGGATTCGGAGATATTGAGCATTCTTATTATTGCGTTCGTGAATTTGGCCACATCGCTGAGAATGTACATCCAGTTTGTCGATACATACAGCCAGATTTTCATCCTTTCGCTTTCGTTATTCCGTGAAGTCCGCATCCTTAAAAAAAGATAGGGGGCCGTGACATGAGCAGAGTGCCTGATCAGGCCGCGGACTATGCCGGCGAGCACCGCGAACCTTCCGATGGGAAGGCTCTCTCCAAGCAGCTGGAGCCCCTTCCTTCCGTACTCCTCGCTCATTGTCCAGTTCCCTATCTTGAAATAGGCCATACATATCTGACGGTATATCGCTGCCTTTTCAATCGGCGTGTTCTTGTACTGCAGAATTATCCTGTACAGGTCGATTCCCTTTTCGATTTCCCCTATGGTGAGGCAAATGCCGCCGATCTCCTCATTGCACGAAATCCATTTTTTCATCAGGACGGCGTCTTCGGCGAAAGACCTGTTTTCTTCGATCGATCTTATTACCTGGTTGAAATAATTTACGGCGAGCTCGTAGGCGTAATTCGATTTTGCGATTAATCCGGCGATGAAAGCATAGTTGATGATGTTCGCATGGTCGCGCGCCTCGGAGTAATGGAAAGTAAGATCATAATACAGGCTGTCGCTTTCCTTGGCGGTCCTCTCGAAAATTTTTCTTGCGATCGATGCATGCAGTGAAATCCTTTCGGCAGCGGTAAGGATTGAATCGAAATGGTCCCTGATCTTTTTATGGGTGAAAAGCATAAAGCCTTTCTTCTGGCTGTCCTCCTCGAGAATCTGGAGACCGACGGCATGGTCGATCGCCATGACAATATCCTGCGCATCATAGCCGGCGTCCTGCCCCTGCCCGGATTTTTTTCTTTCGAGCATGACGTCGACGAAAAGATCGACATCGATCAATTTACCCATCGCCGTGGCGTACGATATGACGTACTTTTCGACTTCGGTGAGGAGCTCAACCCTTTTTAAAATTATCTCGAGGACTCCCTCGGGGATATTCAGCTTATCGATCGCATCAAAGCTGAAATTCCACCTGTTGTTGCCGAAGCTGACGGCGCCGTTTTGAATGAGCTCCTTGATGATTTCAAATGCGAACAAGGGGTTGCCTTTGGCTTTCCGCTGAATAATGTCGGCAAAAAAGGCGACATCGTTCCCTTCCTGGGAAAGCAATGATATGACGTATCTCTGCATCTGCTGCTCGCTGAACGGCTGCAGCCTGATTTCATTGTGAGGATAATTTCCTGACTTGCCGTGCTCTATCAGTCTCTTTAAAAGGTGCTCTCCCTCGACCTCGTCATGCCTGTATGTGCCTATGATGAGCACCGACTGCTGGCCGATGTTCTGAAGAATCTCAAGCAGAAGAAGAAGGCTGCCATTATCGATAAAATGGATGTTGTCGAGGCTTATGATTAAAGCCCTTTCCGCTTCCGAAATTATTCTTATAAACGAGCTGATAACCATCAGGTAACGCCGGCTTTCCCTGTCGGGCTCGAGTTCGACCAGTTTGGGAACATCGCCCAGCAGGGGCTTCACCGAAGGAGAAAACTGGCAGAGAATTTCACCGAACGGAAGGAGTTCCTTCTTGATCTTCTCCGCAATTTCCCTTTTTTCCCACTCGGGCTTCTTCATGAATCGTTCGACATAGAACGAGAAAAACTCTCTGAAGGGACCATAGGGAGCCGAATCGGCTGATTGATAAAATTTTCCGGAAAAAATGATTCCGCCCCTTGACGAGACATTTTTTTCAAGCTCCTTTACGAGCCGCGTCTTCCCGGTCCCGGCCGATCCTGAAATGAGGCATATCCCGCCGAAACCCTTGAGGGAGTTCTTGTGCATCCTGACGAGAAGATTCAGCTCCTCTTTTCTTCCTATGAGCGGCGTTTTTGAAGTGAACCGGACGGTGCTGTCATGCTCTCCAAGGGCGTAGTTGCGATAACCCCTCATGTAAAGATCGAGATCACGCTGTACCCCGACCACGCTCTGGTATCTCTTATCCGGGTCCTGATCGGTCATTCTCATGATTATTTTGCCGAGGATGTCGGGAATATCCCCGTGATAGCTCTCCGAGCCGACATGCTCTTCCTGGCGAACCCAGAAAGACTGCCCGTGCACCGAGTCATGTTTGACAAGCGGATCGCCCGTCAGAAGATGATATAACAGCACGCCGAGAGAATAGATATCGCTTCTTTCATCAATAACGCCCTTTACCAGCCCGCACTGTTCAGGAGACAGATACGCGGAATTCTCCGGTGATGACTCTTCAGGATCGTTGAATGGAACGTCCTTCAGATGTGAAACACCCGCGTTGGACAGTTTTATGACCTTGAAGTTTTTCGTCATGAGGGGCATTGGAAAAACCAGGGATGCCGGATTTATTCCCCTGTGTATGATGCCGTTATCGTGCAGGCATAGCACTGCTCCGCATATGTATTGCATCACTTCAAGCGCCTCTTCTATGCTGAAGTGGATGGTTTCTTTCAGCATCTCATCGAGGGTCCTGCCCCTCACGTGCTCCACTACGATAAAATAACGGTCGTCAAGCTCGCCGAAGTCAATCACGCGTATTATGTTGGGATGGTTCAGGCGCGAGGCTATGCTTATCTCGGATTTGAACCTTATGATGTTTTCGAGCCTGGAGGTCGCGGTATCTTTGCCGATTACTTTTATGAGACGTTTCTCGCCGCCGCAATCTGAATCCGAGGCAAGATATACGCTCGCAAACCGGTTTTCGTAATACAGCTCCACATCGCAATATCTGACTGGTAATGTCTGATTGCTTTCAGTCATGCGGCAATTGTCCTGATAGATTGTTGTTGATGAACATCGCGGCCTCGGCCTCACCTCAACCGCACGCCGATGAGCGTGACATCATCGTCGTCGTTCATTTTTTTATCTCCCCGCAAAAATGCATCGACGTCGGCCGATATCTCCTGAAATATCTCTTCAGGGTTCCTGCCGGCCGATTTTCGTATTATCTCCTTCATTCTGTTCTCGCCGTACGTCTGCCTGTTTTCATTGAAGTGCTCGTACACTCCGTCGGTGAGAAACAGGAGGCAGTCACCACGGGATATCGGGTATTCGGCGCGGGAATACGCCGAATCGGACAGCATCCCGATTATTCTGCCGGTCCTTTCCATTTCGACGATCGCGCCGCTTTTCATGAGGTACTGGGCCGGATGCCCGGCGCTGGCGAAAGAAACGATCCCTTCAGAGGGCCTTATGTCGGCCACGGCGCAGGTGAACACTGTTTTCATCGAGCTCAGCTTTGAAAAAAATTCGTTAAGAATCCCAAGAACGACCTCGGGGCTTTCGGCGCTTTTTTTGATTTTATTGTATTCGCCCATCAGAAGCATCGTGACGAGCGAGGCCTGTATTCCGTGTCCCGTGGCGTCGGCGATAAAAACACGAACCGCGCCG
>Ga0116154_10001748_pt1 | contig 17581 bp, 17 predicted proteins | sample AD_UKC030_MetaG_FD_89898 | JGI IMG/M metagenome (GOLD analysis project Ga0116154, IMG submission 89898) | Active sludge microbial communities of municipal wastewater-treating anaerobic digesters from USA - AD_UKC030_MetaG | ecosystem: Engineered > Bioreactor > Anaerobic > Digestate | place: USA...
CTCCATTTTGATCAAGGTCAATCAGATCGGGACGCTGACCGAGACCATCGCTGCCGTCCGCCTTGCTCAAAAAAATAATTACACCGCCGTCATGAGCCACCGCAGCGGCGAAACCGAGGACACCACGATCGCCGATCTCGCCGTCGCTCTGAACACCGGCCAGATCAAGACGGGATCAACTTCGCGCACGGACCGCATCTGCAAGTACAACCGCCTGCTCCGCATCGAAGAAGCTCTCGGCTCGAAAGCGGTTTACGCCGGCCCCAAGCTCGCGGCGCGATGTTAAAAAAGTTCTTTATTTTTCTCGCGGTCCTGCTGGCCGTCGCGTTGATCCTCTGCTGGATCTATTTGCCGTCAGTGACCCGCTACCGCGAGCTCAGGTCCGAAGAAGAACGCCTGAAACAAAAGATCCGTGAGATCGACCAGCAGATCAAAGTGCTCGCGGATGAACGCAACCTGCTTCAAACGGACGTTGCTTACCTGGAAAAAGTGATCCGCGAAGAGCTCGGGTTCGTGAAGCCCGGGGAGATCATCTATGAGCTTGTGACAAAGACGGACGCTTTTGGCCCCACCGAGGTATCTTTGGGAACATCCGTAACCTCCGATAGCGCAAAGACTTCCGTAACAACAAGCGCTACGTCAAAAAAGACGTCACTTTCTCCGGCCGCCGCCGTCGCATCGGTCGCCAATACCACTCCCAAGATCCCCAAAAAAAAGAGCGCTTCCTCCTAAAGACCGTCTTTTTCTCTCCGGTTTATTTTCGAAAAGCGGGTGAAAAGGGCGTTTTTCAGCTCGATTGACAAGGTAAATGTTATCCATATAATAATAACCTCTTTTGTCTCAAAGAGTTACGCCATTTTAATAACCGCCTGCCTGCCGGGAGGCAGGCAAGATCAGAGGTCCCTATGAGAAGCTGGCAGAAGGGAGTTTTTTTTCTTTTTTTTGCTGTTTTTTCGATCTCCTTCAGTGTGTTTGTATGGGCCGATGAAGACACGGCGACCATGCAGACCGAGCCCGATGTCGATATGGGTGTGGAAGAATCCACCCCGATATCGCCCAAGGCCGAAGAAGCCCAGGTAGAACAAACAGAGCTTCCGGGGGCCCTTGAAGTGGAACCCGCGGCTTTGCCCGGAACTTCAGCAGATGAGACCGCTTCCGCGTCCCAGGCGCCGAAGCCCGCGGCCGCCGTAGAGCCTATCCCGAGCACTTCGGTGCCCTCCGGGCTTGTGGAAGTGGGCGGGTTCAAATACCCCGTCTATCTTTTTGTGCCGAAAGATTACAAGCTAGACCGTACGTACGCGATGATCATGATCGCTCCGGCGGAATCCAAAACGGCGCAAGAACAGATCGAATATTTAACAGGCCTTGCGCAGAGGAAAAGCATTTTTATCTTGGCGCCTTATGAGATCTGGCCAAAATCGGGGACGACCCCTTACCAGCTGGATGACTGGCTTTTGTCGGTCAAAAAGGATATCGCTGAAAGGTTTCCGATCAATAAAAAAAGGATCTATCTTCTCGGGAAGGGTTCGGGTGCCCAGTATGGCGGTTATCTAGCGACAAAATACCCGCAGGAATTTTCAGCGGTCACGCTTCTCGAGGAAGCATGGGACGGGCCTTTTTCGCCGTTGGTGCGCCCCCGGTCCGACGCGGCCAGCCAGGTCCCTTTTTATGTCGCTTTAAAATCGGACGGGGACGCCGAATCGCGCAATCAGCCCTGGTTCGATGATTTCCAGAAAAAGGGCTATCCGGTCCATCTCGCGGAATATCAGAACAACGACGAGCTTGATACCTTGGAATTCAAAAAGACTTTTTTTGAGTGGATGGAAACCACAAGCCAGAATTGGGCGCTTTCAACGGCTCAGGGCGAGAAGAGTTGGAAGGGAAAATTCAAAAAAGGCGTTAAGGATTTCTTCGCGGTCTAATCTCCCCGCACAGGAAACAAACCATGAAACTCACTGGGGCGCAGATCCTCATCAAATGTCTTGAAAAAGAAGGCGTGAAGCATGTTTTCGGGCTTCCAGGCGGGGTCATTCTGCCCACTTACGACGTGCTTTATGATTCGAAGATCAAATTGATCCTCACGAAACATGAGCAGGGCGCGACCCATATGGCTGACGGCTATGCTCGCGCGACCGGCCGTCCCGGCGTTTGCCTTGTAACCTCGGGCCCCGCCGCGACCAATACGGTCACCGGCCTTGCGACGGCTTATATGGATTCCGTGCCGCTCGTCTGTATTACGGGGCAAGTCACGACGAACGCGATCGGAAGCGACGCTTTCCAGGAAGTGGATATCGTCGGGATCACACGCCCGATCACCAAGCATAATTTTCTGATCAAAGACGTCCGCGATATCGCGCGCATCGTGCGCGAAGCGTTCTATATTGCCACGACCGGCAAGCCCGGACCCGTATTGATCGATTTTCCGGTCGATGTCAGCCGCGCCAAAACGGATTTCGTATGGCCAAAAGATGTTTTTATCCGGAGCTATCAACCGGATGTGGAATGCCCGGGCGTGGAGGAACAACTTCAGAAGGCCGCCGATTTGATCCGCGCGAGCAAAAGGCCCGTTCTTTACGTGGGCGGCGGGGCGATCATTTCCGGCGCGGAAAAAGAGATCCGGGAATTCGTGCAAAAAACAGGGATCCCGATCACCACCACGATTTTAGGGCTCGGCATTTTTCCGGAGACGCATGCGTCGTCGCTTCGGATGCTCGGGATGCACGGGACTCATTTCGCGAATTATGCGGTGCAGAATGCCGATGTCTTGATCGGGATCGGCGCCCGCTTCGATGATCGCGTGACGGGGAATGTGGCGAAGTTCGCCCCGCATGCCAAAGTCATCCATGTGGACATCGACCCCTCTTCGATCTCCAAAACGGTGCGCGTGCACGTGCCCGTGGTGAGCGACGTTAAGAGCGCCATGGAAAAACTGAACTGTCTTGTAACGGACAAGCGTCCGGATATCGAGGGCTGGCTTGCCCAGATCGCCGCGTGGAAACAAAAGCACCCGATGAAATATGATGCGGCCGGGCAGAAGATCCATCCGGCCTATGTGATCGAACAGATCGGGGAATTGACCCAACACAAGGCCATCGTGGTGACGGGCGTGGGGCAACATCAGATGTGGGCGGCCCAGTGGTACCGGTTCGATCGGCCGCGTACCATGCTCACTTCCGGCGGCCTTGGGACCATGGGGTACGGCTTTCCTGCCTCGATCGGGGCGCAACTCGGAAAACCCCAAGAGACGGTAATTTGCATCGAGGGGGACGGATCGTTCCAGATGACCATGACCGAACTGGCCACCGCGGCCTACCACAAAGTTCCGATCAAGGTCTTTATCATGGATAACGGCTACTATGGCATGGTTCGGCAGTGGCAGGAACTTTTTTACAAACGCCGTTACTCGGGCTCCGTGATCGGGCCGACCAATCCGGATTTTGTGAAATTGGTGGGGGCCTACGGCATTCTCGCGATCCGCATTCGCGAGAAAAAAGAAGTGATCCCGGCGATCAAGAAAGCATTGGCGCACAAAGGCCCGGTCGTGGTGCAGTGTCTTGTTTCCAAAGAAGCGAATGTGTATCCGATGGTCCCGGCCGGGAACGCGCTGGACCAGATCATGGATATGGCCTAAAAAGGCAAAGGAGTTTTTATGCAGCATACGGTATCAGTGCTCGTGGAAAATCATTTTGGCGTGCTGGCGCGCGTCGCGGGACTTTTTTCCGCGCGCGGGTTCAATATTGACAGCCTTGCGGTCGGAGAGACCCAGGATCCTGAAGTGTCGCGGATGACTGTGGTCGCCAAAGGCGATGACCGTGTCGTCGAACAGATCATGAAACAGCTCAATAAGCTCGTGGACGTGATCCGCGTTGAGGACCTGACGGCCAAGGACATGATCGCGCGCGAACTGGTGTTGATCAAGGTCAGGGCCAACGCCTCGAACCGTAACGATATCATGCATGTCGTCAACACGTTCCGTGCCAAGATCGTGGATGTCAGTCCCGAATCGCTTACGATCGAAGTGACGGGAAGCGAAGGCAAGATCGACGCCATGCTTGAGTTGCTGCGTCCTTTCGACCTCCAGGAAGTCGTCCGGACGGGCCAGATCGCGATGGCGCGCCGGGGCCAGCTTAAAGCGCCGTCCAAATGCGGCGGAAAATCCGGCCCCTGCAGATCGTCAAAAAAACAGGCAAAGAAAACAAAAAAGAAATAATTTCAACCGTATCACGACCGAAGAAAGGATAAAAAAATGGCAGTTAAAATTTATTACGACAAAGACGCGGATTTGAACCTCCTGAAAGGGAAAAAGGTCGCGATCATCGGTTACGGGATCCAGGGCCGCGGTCAGGGCTTGAATCTCCGCGATTCCGGCGTGAACGTGATCGTTTCCGAGATCCCCGGAACGCCCAATTACGAGCAGGCGACCAAGGACGGTTTCAAACCCGTTTCCGCGAGCGAAGCGGCCCAGCAAGGGGATATCATCCAGATCCTCACGCAAGACCATCTCCAGGCCGAGATCTATGAAAAACATATCGCGCCGAACTTAAAAACCGGTAAATCGCTTTGTTTTTCTCACGGCTTCAATATTCATTTCGGTTATATCAAGCCCGCTAAAGATATCGATGTATTCATGGTCGCCCCGAAAGGGCCGGGCTCTTTAGTCCGGTCGCAATTTGTGGAAGGTGGCGGCGTGCCTTGCCTTGTCGCGGTCCAGCAAAATCCAAGCGGGAAGGCGCTTCAGACCGGTCTGGCTTACGCTAAGGCGATCGGCGGAACGCGCGCGGGCGTGATCGAAACAACCTTCAAAGAAGAGACCGAAACCGATCTTTTCGGCGAACAGGCCGTTCTTTGCGGCGGTCTGACCGAACTGATCGCGGCCGGTTACGATACCTTGGTTGAGGCCGGGTATCAGCCCGAGATGGCTTATTTTGAGTGTCTTCATGAAGTGAAACTGATCGTCGACGCGATGTTCCTGCACGGCATCTCCGGCATGTACCGCCGGGTCTCGGATACCGCCGAATACGGCGGTTACACGCGCGGGCCGCGCGTCATCACAAAGGGCACGCGCAAGGAAATGAAAAAAATGCTCAAGGAGATCGTGTCCGGAAAATTCGCCAAGGAGTGGATGGCGGAAAATAAAAAAGGCCGGCCGAATTTCAAGAAAATGCGCGAAACCTGCGAACAGCATTCGATCGAAAAGGTCGGCGCCAAATTGCGCGATATGATGGAGTTCATCAAAAAAGCGAAGTAAGAAAGAGAGTTTTTAAAAAACCATGAAAGAAAAACGCAAGATCTACATTTTTGATACGACTTTGAGGGATGGGGAGCAATCGCCGGGCGCGTCGCTGACGCCGGACGAGAAGCTGAAGATCGCCCGCCAGCTCGAGCGTTTGAATATAGATATCATCGAAGCGGGTTTTCCGGCGTCCTCTCCGGGGGAAATGAAAGCCGTTTCAATGATCGCGGAAAATGTGCGTAAACCGGTCATCTGCGGCCTTTCGCGGATGATCCCCAAAGACATTGACGCTTGCCGACGGGCTCTCGAGAAGGCGGCCAAAAAACGCCTTCATGTTTTTTTGGCGACTTCCCAGATCCACCGGGAGTTCAAGCTCAAGAAAGACAAAAAAGAGATCCTCGCCATGATCGAACGCGAGATCCGTTCGGCGGCTAAAAGCTTCAAGCAGGTGGAATTCTCTCCGGAAGACGCTTCCAGGACCGAGCGGGATTTTTTGTCGGAAACGGTCCGGGCGGCGATCCAGGCGGGCGCAACCTCGGTCAATATCCCCGATACGGTCGGTTATGCGGTGCCGCAAGAGTTCGGAGAATTGATACGATTCCTTGTTCAAAAGAATCCGGGTCTCGGGAAAAAGATAGCACTTTCGGTTCATTGTCATAATGACCTCGGGCTCGCGACCGCGAATTCGCTGGCAGCGGTCTTGGCCGGCGCCAATCAGGTGGAATGCACTGTCAACGGCATCGGCGAACGGGCGGGGAATGCGTCGCTCGAAGAGATCGCGATGACGATCGATACCCGCGCGGATTTCATGGATTGTTATACCGATATCAAGCTTTCGGAGATCACCAAGGCATCCCGCCTCGTTTCGCATTTGACCGGGATGGTCGTTCAACCGAACAAAGCGATCGTGGGACGCAACGCCTTCTGGCATGCGTCCGGCATCCACCAGGATGGCGTTCTTAAAAAACGTCAAACCTATGAGATCATGGATCCCAAAAAGATCGGACTTTCCGGCAATCAATTAATGCTCGGCAAGCTCTCCGGAAAACATGCCTTCGGCGTCCGGGTCAATAAGCTCGGGTTCCGTTTGACGGCGCAGGAGATGGACCAGGCGTTCGTTCAATTCAAAGCGCTTGCTGATAAGAAAAAATATATCTTTGACGAAGATCTCGAAGCTATTTTGCAAAACGAGATCGCCAAGATCCCCGAGACCTGGAAACTGGTCTCGATGAAAGTGGTCTCTGAAACCGGGACCAAGCCTTGCGCCGAGATCGCCCTTTCTTATGAAGGAAAGCTTAAAAAGGCAACCTCAACCGGCGACGGGCCGGTGGATGCCTGTTATAAGGCGGTCGAGAAGATCGTCGATTCCAAAGCGAAACTGATCCATTACGGCTTGCAGTCGGTCACGGGTGGCAAGGACGCTTTGGGCGAGGTTTTAGTCAAGCTTGAGATCTGCGGCAAAGAAGTGACGGGGCGCGGCACAAGCACGGACATCATCGAAGCGAGCGTGCGCGCCTATCTTTTCGCGCTCAACAAAGTTTCGGCGAACTCCCAACGGGCCAAGGGCCGTTCCTGTTCGGTGTGAAAAAAGAAAAAGACCTCAAACTGTACGGCATTTTCGGGCACCCCCTTTCTCACACACTTTCTCCGGCGATGCACGAGGCCGCGTTCCGCCAGCTTGGCATCAACGCAAGCTATATCGTCCTCGAACTTGTTCCCGCGGCGTTCAAAAAAATGATGTCACGCTCCTCGGAGCTTGTTCTTTCGGGATTCAACGTTACCGTCCCTTATAAAGAGACGGTCATGCGTTATCTGGATGAAGTCCGACCGGAAGCGCGCGCGATCGGTGCGGTGAATACGGTTTACCGCCGCGGGAAACGGTGGATTGGGACTAATACGGATATGGAAGGTTTTCTGATCGCGCTCGGGCGGGACGGGAAATTCCATCCGTTCGGCAAGAATGCCGTGATCTTAGGCGCCGGCGGCGCCGCGCGGGCCGTTGTTTACGGTCTTTCACGGGAAGGCGCCCGGGAGGTCCTCATCACGGATTGTTTTCCGGAAAAAGCCCGCAGGATCGCGAATGCGATGCGGCGGCTTTTTCCAAAGACGCTTTTTCGAGCCGTTCCGGCGGGGAACCAAAAGGTCAAGGAGGCCCTTCAAAAAGCCGATGTTATCATAAACGCGACGCCTCTTGGCTTGAAGCCGGGGGATCCCGAGATCGTTCCGTCGTCTTGGATCCCCGAGGCGGGTAGGCAAAAGAAATTATTCATGGACCTTGTTTACAATCCGGCGAAAACGTCTTTTTTAAAGGCCGCGAAAAGCAAAGGCCATAAAACCTTGAACGGGCTCGGTATGCTGCTTCATCAAGGCGCGCGAGCCTTGGAATATTGGACGGGAAGGAAAGCGCCGGCTGAAACGATGCGAGAGGCGCTTTTTCTGGCACTGAAAGAGAAGAGAGGATGACATGGATCCTGTCACACCGTGGTTCATCTTTTGCGTGGGAGCGATCGTCGGGAGTTTTTTAAATGTCTGCATTTACCGGATGCCGCGAGATCTCTCGATCGTTTTTCCGAGATCCTTTTGCCCTCAGTGCAAGGCGAAGATCCCATGGTATGAGAATATCCCGCTCGTAAGCTATCTCTTGCTTCAGGGAAAATGTTTCCGGTGCCGCCGGCCGATCCCGATCCGTTATTTTCTTGTCGAACTGGCCTCCGCGTTGATCGCCTGGTCTTTGTGGCGGCAGTACGGCCTTTCGGCGGAATTTTTTACAGGAGTTATCTTTTTTGCGTTGATCCTTGTCGCCACGATGACAGATTTTGAGACGGGTTTGATCCCGGACCAGATCACGATCCCCGGGATGCTCTTGGGGCTCGCGCTCAGCGTTACCGGGCACGGGCATTTCCCGCAGACATTGTGGCACCAAAAGCTTTTCGAATCCTTTCTTGGCCTTCTGGCCGGCGGCGGCATTCTCTTTTTGGTTGGATGGCTGGGTAAACTCGCTTTCCGGAAGGACAGTATGGGCGGCGGCGATGTGAAGCTTTTAGCCATGATCGGCGCCTTTATCGGTCTCACGAAGATCGGGCTCGTGTTCCTGCTCGCCCCGTTCCCGGCGCTGCCCTTCGCGATCTGGCAACGCTTCGTCAAAAAAGAAGAAACGATCCCTTTCGGCCCCTTTCTCGCGCTTGCGGGCGCCGTGATGTTCATGGAGGGGGACGCGGTCATTAACTTTTTATCAAAATTATACGGAGTCTGATATGCTTCGATACATCACAGCGGGAGAATCACACGGACATTACTTGGCGGCCATCCTCGAAGGATTTCCAAGCGGTCTTGCCATGGACCTTGATTTCATCAACGCGGAAATGCGCCGCCGTCAGGGCGGTTTTGGGCGCGGCAGCAGGCAGAAGATCGAGACCGATGGCGTCGAGATCCTGGGGGGCGTGATCAAAAAGGTCACGACCGGCGCGCCGCTCGGGTTTCTTCTGACCAACAAGGATTTTAAGATCGAAGAAATGCCGGAACTTTTCCGTCCGCGGCCGGGTCATGCCGATCTTGCCGGCTCGGTCAAATACCATCAAGGGATCCGGGCCGTGCTCGAGCGCTCAAGCGCTCGCGAAACATCGATGCGCGTCGCCGTCGGCGCTGCCTGCAAGCTTTTGCTCAAAGCATTCGGGATTGAGATCGCGGGCCATGTGGTCCAGATCGGAAATGTCATGCTTCCCGACGAAGCCATTACGGTCGAAGAGATCCGCAAAGGCTCCAAAGATTCGCCGGTCCGCTGTGTTTGCAAAAAAACCGAGAAGGCGATGATGCAAGCGATCGCTAAAGCCATGAAAAACGGCGATTCCCTTGGCGGGAAATATGAGATCCGCGCGACCGGATTGCCGATCGGGCTTGGATCCTATGTCCATTTCGAGCGGAAGCTTGACGCGCGTCTGGCAATGGTTCTGATGAGCCAGCAATCCGCCAAAGCGGTCGAGATCGGGGACGGTGTGGCGCTGGCCGGCATGCTCGGATCGGAAGCGCACGATGAGATCTTCTATAGCAAGGCCCGCGGCTACTTTCATAAGACCAATCATGCCGGCGGGTTCGAAGGCGGGATGACGAATGGAGCGGACCTGGTCGTTCGCTTGACCATGAAGCCGATCTCAACGCTTGCTAAGCCGCTTGCGTCGGTCAATATGAAGACTAAAAGGCCCGAAAAAGCGGACTTCGAGCGGAGCGACGTCTGTGCCGTGCCGGCGGGAAGCGTGATCGGCGAATCGCTTGCGGCGTACGTCCTGGCGGACGCTTTTCTTGAAAAATTCGGCGGTGATTCGGTCACAGAGATCCATCATAATTACGAAGGGTATCTCAAGCGTGCCCGCGCCTGACAATATTTATCTGATCGGAATGATGGGCTCCGGCAAGACCGTGACGGGGGAGATCCTCGCCGATCTTCTCGACCGTGATTTTGTGGACCTGGACGGCGAGATCCAGAAAAAAGAAAAGCGCACGATCCCCGAGATCTTCGCCCAGTCGGGCGAACCGTATTTCCGCGATGTCGAGTCCTCCGTTTTAGATCAATTTTCAAAGAAAAAAGGGCAAGTGGTCGCAACAGGCGGCGGGATCGTGCTCCGGGATGGGAACGTGCGTCGCATGAAAGAAACAGGCATCGTCGTGCTGCTGAAAGCATCGGCAGAATCCCTGTGGCAGCGAGTTCGCTACGCCAAAGACAGGCCGCTTCTTAACAAGCCTGACCCCTTCGGCGCGCTCAAGCAGATCCTGATCGACCGGGAAAGCTTTTATGACGACGCCTGTGATTTTTCTGTTTCCACCGACGGCAAGATCGCCGAAGATATCGCAGCCGAAGTGCAGGAGATCGTAAAATCCCGCTTATGAAAACGATCACCGTCAAAAGCTTAAAAGGCAGTTACAAGATCTGCGTGGGCCGCGGTCTTCTGGCCGGGGCCGGAGCCCGGCTCTCTGCCATGTTTCCCGCAGGTTCAAGGATCATGATCGTTTCTCAAAAAAATCTCGCGCCGTATCTGAAAACGATCAGCGCATCCCTTGCCAAAAAAGGTTTCAAAGTCCATGCGCACATGCTTCCCGACGGCGAGGTCGCCAAGTCCGGATCGGAACTTTTCCGGCTATGCCACGCTTTACTGGCCCAAGGATTTGAGCGCAAAGGCGGGATCGTTGCCGTCGGTGGCGGGGTCGTCAGCGATCTGGCGGGATTTGCCGCCTCTGTTTATTTGCGGGGGATCCGCTATGTGAACGTCGCCACGACACTGCTTGCTCAAGTTGACAGCGCGATCGGAGGAAAAACCGCGATCGATCTTAAGGACGGAAAGAACCTCATGGGCTCCTTCTGGCCGCCGGCGCTTGTGATCTCGGATGCGGATGTCCTTCGTTCTCTGCCGCAGCGTGAGCTCAGCGCTTCTTTAGGCGAGGTCGTCAAATACGGCGTGATCAGCGATCCGGCCCTTTTCCGTTTTCTTGAAAAAAACAACAAGAAGATCCTTCGCCGGGATGCCGCAACAATTGAAAAGATCGTGTTCGCCTGCTCCCAGATCAAGGCGGCGGTCGTCAGCCGCGATGAGTTCGAGACGAAAGGGGAACGCGCGATCCTCAATTACGGGCACACCTTCGCCCACGGGATCGAAGGCGCGTCCGGTTACAAAGGTCTTGTGCATGGCGAGGCGGTCGCGATCGGGATGATGATGGCGGCGCAGCTTGCCGCGGACCTCGGGATTTGTTCCCCGGAGCTTCCCTGGCGGCAGATGAAACTGCTTGTCGCCATGAAATTGCCTGTTTCCGTCAAAAAATTCAATTTAAAAGCCGACGCGATCCTCAAGGCCATGATGAAGGATAAGAAAAAAGACCAAGGCGCGCTGCGCTTTGTCCTTCCGCGCCGCATCGGAAAAGTCACCCTCGAAAAGAATATCCCTCTCCCGAGGGTCCGCAAGATCCTCTGTCTCGCCGGCGCTAAATAATTCCGATCCAATCGCTATTTCTTCCCCCAAGGGCTTTTTATAAGATTTATTCATTAAATTAAAATAAATATTGATTTTTAATGAAAAATCAACTAACGTAGATTTATGGAACAAGACCGCAAAGAAGAAGTCCAGATATTTTTAACTCTGAGTCAGTTTCCCGCTGAAAAGCGGCGTTCGGTCACATCACTTCTGGCGGAGGGTAAAACCGCCTTGGAAGCGATGGGCCAAACGGATCCCAAAGAGCTGTTTGAAAGATCCTCATGCCCGGAAGGGCAAGCATTTTTTGATCCGGAACGGGAGATCGATCAGTGCCTTCAGAAAGGCATCGATTTTTTGGTTTTTACGGACCCCGCATATCCTCGCGCGCTTAAAGAGATCGCCGATCCGCCGCTCATTCTCTATAAAAAAGGGAATTTTTCTGAGGATGACAGGAACGCGATCGCCGTTGTAGGGACCCGCCATCCGAGCTTTTACGGGCGGACACAAGCGAAACGGTTCAGCCAGGAGTTGGCGTCCAAAGGGTTGACGATCGTGTCCGGATTGGCACGGGGGATCGACCGGATCGCGCACGAAGCCGCGCTCGGTGTTTCTTATGGGCGGACGATCGCGGTCATGGGATGCGGGCTTGATATTATTTACCCCAAAGAACATGAAGAGCTTTTCCGGATTATTGCCGGGCGCGGGGTCGTTTTAAGCGAATATCCTTTGGGCACACCTCCGCTTCCGGAAAATTTTCCGAAACGGAACCGGATCCTTTCCGGACTTTCTTATGCGACGCTGGTGATCGAAGCGCATTCAAGGAGCGGTTCATTGATCACAGCCCACCAGGCCGTCGAGCAGGGAAGAGAGGTTTTTGCCGTTCCCGGGCCTGTCGACCAATTGACCTCTCACGGGACGCACCGGCTTATCCGCGAAGGCGCTGTTTTAGTGGAGACGCCCGGCGATATCCTGCTTGCTTTGGCGGACCGTCTTCAATGGGAAAACCCGTTTCAGATCCCGTTAGCCGCTGGTCAACCGACCGCTCCAGCGGAAAAAGAGGAAACCTCTTTACTTGATCCGCCTGATCTTCAGGAGGAGCATGAAACCATCCAAGAGATCCTCCAAGAAGAAGGCCCCCTCGGCCAGGATGAGATCCTCGAATTCAGCGGTCTTGACCCTGCAAAACTACCCGTATTTCTTCTACGGCTTGAGATCGCAAGAAAAATAAGGCGGCAAAAAGACGGAAAATACGCTTTATCCTCTTAAGCTTCCTCGCCGGAAGGCCGTTAAAAGTAGGGCAGTTCCTTTTTGTCCCGTCGGATAAAAAGTTTTGACAGACAGGTCTTTCCTCTATAGAGTTTTATATGAAAACCATGTCTTTTTGGCAGGATAAGTTCTTTCAACGAAAGGAGTCAAAGATGGACGGATTGGTTCCAGCAAGCAAAGGAAAAAGGTTCGCAGCGGGGCTTATCGATCTTGTCATTATTCCCATCGTTCTCGGGATCGTGATCGGTCTGGTCCTTTTGGCGGCCCCGGACGTGGTACGTAGCGTCGTGCTCGTTCTTGTCAATATCATCTGGTTGGTGTTCCGTGACGCGGTCTATTCTCCCGGCCGGGCGATGATCAAAGTAAAGATCGTTAGCCTGACAGGCGAGAAAGTGACGCCGCTCCAAGCATTGATCCGGAACGTTCTTTTGATCATTCCGTTCGTGCTCGTGGTCGGTTATATCGTCGAGATCGTGATGCTGCTTGTGAAAGGGCATCGTCTCGCGGACACTTGGGCGAAAACCCAGGTCGTTGAAGCTTAAATTTTTTTCAAGAAAAGGGACAGGCCTTTCAAAGCGCCTGTCCCTTTTTTATTGGCGGGTAAGATTATGAACAACAGCCCTTCGATCGTGAGCATGATCCGGTTCTCCTGGGCCAAAACCCTGGAGATCCTTTCCCCGTTCCATTTCAAGCGTTGGTTCAAGATCCTGATCATCGTTTCTTTTGCCGGCGCCGGCATCCCGAGTTTTGTTGTGAATTTTAACTTGCCCAATCAATCCGCCTTTGTGGCTTTTACCCCTCGGAAAATAAAAGCGCCCAAGTTTTCTCCCGTCATAAGACCGCCCACGGTCGAGGAGCTCTCTGTGGCAAGGGCTTCCTCGTCTTCCGGTGCCTCTGTATGCTGTGCTGATCAAGTTGCCGCACAGCCAAACAGGGGGTTCAAACCGCCTTCCCCAAATCCGGATGCGGAACAAATCAAACGGCTTCGCTCCCAAGCGCCTTTGTCCAAGCGCAAAGCGTCCCCTATAGGCGTTGCATTTTTTATCGCCGGAATGATCGCGCTTGGATTCGGGTCTTTAGCGCTTTTGGTATTTTTCTTATGGCTCGCGAGCCGGCTCAACTTTGTGCTCCTGAATACGCTGGTCACCAAGGACCCTTTGATCCAAGGACCTTTTAAACAAAACAAAGAAATAGGGGATTCCTATTTTCGTTGGTCGCTGGCATTTTTCGGGATCGCCGGAGCCGTTCTTATGATCCTCGCCATGATCGGGGTCGTTCTTTTGATGATCGCCAAGAAAAATGCCTGGCTGAGCGTCCTTTTCGGGATCTTTACGGTGCCGGTTTCCGCCGCGATCATTTTGGCGGTTGTTGCGATCGGGACTTTGATGCATGATCTGGTAGTGCCCATTATGTACCGGGAGAAAATATCAGCCATGAAAGCGATCAAAAGTTTTCTTGCGTCCGATGCTTTCAGTTTTCCAAGGATGATCCAATACCTTCTTCTTATTTTCGGATTTTGGGTCCTTGCGACCGTGATTCAGATGATCATCGCCGTTTTCGTGGGACTTGGGGGTCTTATCGCAGGAGGCGTCGTGACAATTCCCGGGCTTGTTCTCATGAAGGCGCTTCCTTTCCTTAAAATCCCGATCCTTATTTTAGGCGTTTTTGCGGCGATTTGTTTGATCCTCGCCGTGGTTATGGTGATCGGCATGGTCATGCTTCCCGCCGTGATCTTTTTCCGGGTTTTTGCTTTGGCCTATTTGGCCAAGATCCGTCCGGATTGTGATCTTCTGGGTTTCAGCGGGCAGCGTTAAACCATTCGCCCTCTCCCACAAACTTTTCTTTTGTGTGTTAGACTTTCTTTAGCGAGACAAAACACTATGGCCAAGCGGAAAAAGTCCAGAAAATCCGGTCATGCGCGCGCGGGAAAAGGGAGCTCGCTTCAAGAGATTCTTTCTCTTTCGGCAAAGCTTGCCGACCTTCAAAAAGATATGGTGAAGGCCACCGGACTCGGAGAGGCCGCCGAGGAACGCCTGGCCGATCTCGAGATCCATGTCAATCTCCTTGCTCGCCTTTTAACGACCCTTTGCATCGAGAAGCTCGGTATTCGTGTGGGCGCCCTTAAGCGTTTGGTCCGCCGGATCGAGAAAGAAGCGGTGCGCGATTCTCAGATCATGGAACTCGAGTCCCTCTACAAGCTTTCCGAAGGCAACGCCAAGAAGGCGCCTTCGCCCCATGTGAAGCCCAAAGGCGATCCTTGGGATCAGATTTCGTAACCTGCTTCTGATCAAAGGGTTACAAGCGTCCGATAAACTTGCCGTTTACAATCCTCCTCATTTTGATTACAATTTCCCCTCATTTTATCCAGACGTATTCTCTCGAGAATCTTTTAAGGGGGCATTGTGGTTAAAGCGAAAAAGGAAATAAAAGCCTCAAAATCCGAAAAAGGCGCCAAGCATCTTGTGATCGTTGAATCGCCTGCCAAAGCCAAGACCATCAATAAGTTCCTGGGGCGGGACTTCCAGGTCGTAGCTTCGATGGGCCATGTCCGCGACCTCCCTAAAAGCCGGATGGGAGTGGACCTCGAACATGATTTCGCTCCCGAATACATCATTATCCGAAAGGCCACGAAGACGGTTAAACAGCTCAAAAAAGACGCCGAAGGGAAAGAGACGATCTATGTCGCTCCCGACCCCGACCGCGAAGGCGAAGCCATCAGCTGGCACCTTTCTCATATTTTTTCCGAAGAAGGGCACGGCCCCAAGATCCTCCGCGTCGAATTTAATGAAATTACCAAGGAAGCCGTTCGCAAAGCCTTTGACCATCCTCGCAAGATCGACATGAATCTTGTGGACGCTCAACAGGCGCGCCGGGTCCTGGACCGCGTGGTCGGTTATCAACTAAGCCCTTTACTTTGGCGGAATGTCGGCCGAGGCCTTAGCGCGGGGCGTGTCCAATCAGTGGCTTTGCGTTTTATCGTGGACCGCGAACGTGAAATACGGAAGTTCGTGCCGCAGGAATACTGGACCCTCGATGCCAAGCTTTCCGCCGCCGAAGGCCCTGAAGAGGCAAAAATTTTCCTTTCCCGCCTTGTCCAGATCGAACAACTCAAGCCGGAGCTGAAAAATCAATCTGAAATCGATCAACTTAAAGAAGAGCTTCAACATCTTCCTTTTCAGGTAGCCAATATTGAAAAGACGGAAAAACGTCGCAAACCCCAAGCCCCGTACACCACCAGCAAACTTCAGCAGGAAGCCTACAGCCGTCTCGGATTTTCAGCGGCCAACACGATGCGGATCGCCCAGAAACTTTATGAAGGCGTGGAACTTGGCGATGAAGGAAGCGTCGGCCTTATTACCTACATGCGAACGGACTCCGTCAACGTCGCCGTTTCCGCCCAGGAAGAAGCAGTCCGCTACATTCGCGAACAATTCGGTAAAGATTATCTTCCGGAAGAGCCGCCCGTTTATAAATCCCGCAAAGGCGCCCAAGAGGCGCATGAAGCGATCCGCCCGACCTCGGCTTTCCGCACGCCAGATTCTGTCAAAAGTTTTCTCGAGGACGAAGCGTTAAAACTTTACGAACTGATCTGGCGGAAATTCCTGGCCTCCCAGATGGTGCCCGCGGTGGATGAGCACACGGCCATTTCGATCCTGGCGGGGAAGAAATACGGGTTCCGGACCACCGGCAAGAAAAATCTTTTTCCGGGGTTTACGGCCGCGTTCGGGGAGATCAAGACCGAAAAAGAGAATTCCAAGGCAACCGAAGAAGAGGAAGTTCCCGAGGTTCCGGAATTACCCGATCTCAAGGCCGGGGAGATGCTCAAGCTTCACGAGCTTTTGGGAGAGCAGCATTTTACGAAACCGCCGGCCCGTTTTAACGACGCCAGCTTGATCAAAATTCTCGAAGAAAAAGGGATCGGCCGGCCGAGCACCTATGCGCCCACGATCTCAACGATCCTGGGCCGGATGTATGCCGAACGTAAGGGCGGCGCGCTCATTCCGACGGAGCTTGGCGAAACCGTTGTCGACATCTTGGTTGAGCATTTTCCGAAGATCCTCGATACCGAATTTACCGCACTCATGGAAGAGGAGCTCGACGAGATCGAAGACGGGAAGATGGGATGGGTCAAAGTGCTTAAGGATTTTTACGGGCCTTTCAGCGAGCTTCTCAAGCGCGCCCAGACGGAAATGAAAAACGTCAAACCCTCACCCGTTCCCACAGAATACAAATGTGACGTTTGCGGCAAGCAGCTGATGATCAAATTCGGCCGTTTCGGGAAATTCCTGGCCTGTTCGGGATTTCCGGAATGCAAATACACACGTTCGATCCCGACAGGATTTTATTGCCCCGAGCCGGGTTGCGGCGGCGAGCTGGTGAAGCGCCGCGCTAAAGGCCGCCGGGCTTTTTACGGATGTTCCAATTATCCCAAATGCACGTATGTGGTCAACGATCTCCCCAAAAAAGAAGACGCCGCGGAGGCTTCATCCGAAGCGCCATGAAGACCGACAAGCGGGTTGAAGAATTCCTGGGTTTTCTTGCGACGGAAAAAGGCGCTTCCGAACATACGACCAAAAACTACGGGATCGATCTTCGTGAATTTATCAAATTCCTTGAAGAAAAAGACCTGAAAGATCTTTCCTATCTTGATATCCGTTCTTTTCTGGCGTTCCTGAAAACGCGCAATTACAGCAAAAGCTCCATTTCCAGAAAACTCGCCTGCCTTCGCTCGTTTTTTAAATATCTGGTACGCGAGAATATTTTGGCCCAAAACCCTGCCGCGGGGATCGCGACCCCTAAAAAGGAAAAACGCCTCCCGTCCTTCCTTAATCCCGAAGAAGTTTCCAAGCTTCTCGAATCGCCCGCCAAAAACAATTGGGAGGAAAAGCGCGATAAGGCGATCCTCGAAATGCTTTACAGTTCCGGCCTTCGCGTGAGCGAACTTGTCGGGCTGAATCACGATGATCTGGATTTTTTCGGGGGGCTGGTGCGCGTGCGCGGCAAAGGCAAAAAAGAGCGCATTGTTCCCGTGGGACAGGTCGCGCTTAAAGGGCTGCGGGCTTACCTGGACATCAAACCGCCCAAAGAGGCCGCGAACGCGATCAAGAAGCCGCTTTTTATCAGC
>Ga0116154_10001755_pt1 | contig 17553 bp, 10 predicted proteins | sample AD_UKC030_MetaG_FD_89898 | JGI IMG/M metagenome (GOLD analysis project Ga0116154, IMG submission 89898) | Active sludge microbial communities of municipal wastewater-treating anaerobic digesters from USA - AD_UKC030_MetaG | ecosystem: Engineered > Bioreactor > Anaerobic > Digestate | place: USA...
CCCTATCCTGCTCATGAACCGTCCGGCAAAAAAATGGTTGATTCTGACCCTGTTCTTAATTGCAGGCACCCCTTTCCCATTGGAAGGACAGGTATCCGGGACCCAATCCCTTCTGCCACTACCACAGACTATTCAGTGGACATTGGAAAGGTTCAGGATTCATCCGGATGGTTTGTACGGCGATCCAAGGGTACACAGGATCAATGTCCGGGCTATCGAAGGAGCTGCCATTAACATGGAGGAGGCCTACAGGATGATAGTCAGTAAGGATTCGATTATGATTTTTGCAACGGGTGAGGAAGGTTTCTTCAGGGCTGAAGCGACATTGAAACAGCTTGCAGGACTTGATGACGAAGGGGAATTCATACATGGGTGTTCAATCACTGACTGGCCGGCATTCAGGATAAGGGGTTTCATGCATGACTGCGGCAGGAGTTTCATCCCTGTCAGTGAACTTAAGAGAGAGGTTGAGATTCTTTCGTCATTCAAGATAAACACCTTTCACTGGCATCTGACGGAAGATATTGCGTGGCGGCTTGCAAGCGATATTGTTCCTGAGCTGACTTCGGAGACAGTTGCTCTCCGGGACAAAAAGGGATACTATTCAAAGGAGGATATCACCGATTTTGTCAGTTTTTGCAAGGCTCATTTCATTGAAGTCATTCCGGAGATTGACATGCCGGGCCACAGCGACGCTTTTGCCAGGGCTACGGGATTTACAATGCAGTCAGAAGAGGGCAGGAAACTGGTGGAGGAGTTGCTGCGTGAGGCCTGCCTGCACTTCAAGGGCAGTTATTTTCATCTCGGCACAGATGAGGTCAGCATCACCAGCTCGGATTTCGTTGCCGGGATGATGACTGTTGTCCGGGAGTGCGGCAAGGAGGTAATTGGATGGCTTCCGGGTGCAACAATGGACCATAAGGCCATACGGCAACTATGGGCTGATGTCTTACTGCCACAAAATACACCGGTGATAGATTCCAGGTACAGGTACCTGAACCATGCTGACTTTTACTCAGACCTGTTTGCAATCTATAACTCGAGGATGTGCGACTCTGAACAGGGTTCTGACCTCCTTAAGGGAGGCATCTGCTCTGTGTGGAACGACAGGAAACCTGCGTCGGTTGAAGATATACTTATCTCAAATGCATTCTATCCCATGATGCTTGCTTTTGCAGAGAGATCATGGCTCGGCGGAGGCTATGATATCAAATTACGCGGTGTGAGAATGGGATTGCCAGGAGATCCTGCCTTCGAAAGGTTCAGGGATTTCGAAACAAGACTTATGGCGTTAAAGGATAGAATGCTCGGTGATGTTCCATTCCCTTATCTGCCGCAAACCGGCATTCTCTGGAATATCAGCAGCCAGTGTCCAAATGACGGCAATCTGGACTTTTCTGCACCGTTTGAAAAGGATCTGGCGGCTAATCCGGACAAAGTTTTGACTGCGTCGCTGAAATTCAGCCCTGCAGCGGGTGCTGCTGTTTACTTAAGGCATACATGGGGAGGCAAAGTGCCGGCTTTTTACAGTGACCCACAGCCTGACCGTACAGCCTATGCATATACATGGATCCATAGCCAGGCAGACCAGCAGGCTGGACTTCATTTCTCCACCCACAACTATGGCAGGTCAGAACCGGACATTGCTCCCTCTTGCGGTGAGTGGGATTACAAACGAAGCCGCGTGTGGTTAAACGGAGAACCGGTTTCGCCTCCGGTATGGGATAACTTGGACGTTAAGCCCGATCATGAAACACCGTACGGCAATGAAAATATGTGGAGCCGGCCGGCTGCAGCCATCAGCCTTAAAAAGGGATGGAACAGCCTGGTAATGAAACTGCCCGTCGGCAGTTTTTCAACTCCTGAGACTAGACTGGTCAAGTGGATGTTCACGGCCATGATCGTTACACCGGACGGGACCGGGCAGCCGGAGGGGCTTGTATATTCACCGGAAAAGATACTGCCGGAAGAAAAAACAAAGATTGCATGCATTGGCAACTCTGTAACCTACGGTACAGGAGTTGAGGGAAGGGAAACCAGCGCCTATCCCGCAGTTCTTCAAAGGATGCTGGGAGAGAAGTACACCGTCGGAAACTTCGGAAGGAGCGGTGCAACATTGCTGAAGAAAGGGTTCCGGCCATTCAACCGCACTGAGGAGTTTAAGGCTGCCCTCTCCTTCAGACCTGATATTGCTGTTATCCACCTTGGTCTTAATGACACCGATCCTAGGGTATGGCCTGACTTCCGCGATGAATTCATCAGCGACTACCTATGGCTGATAGACACTCTGAGATCTTGCGGGACTCAGGAATTTTATATTGCAAGGCTCTCTCCCATATTCAACGGTCATCGTCGTTTTAAAGCCGGAACACGCGACTGGTACTGGCAGATACAGGAGATGATTGATGAGGTTGCCTCTCTTTCCGGAGCCACCCTGATTGATTTTTACACTCCCCTGAAAAATCGGCCGGACCTTCTTCCTGACAATCTTCACCCGGACGCCCATGGTGCCGTGATCCTTGCAGAGACAGTCTCATCGGCTGTAACCGGCAATTACGGAGGCCTCACTCTTCCAAAGGGTTGGAGTGACGGCATGGTGCTTCAGCATGACCGCGCTGTTACCCTGAGAGGAGTGGCTGACAGGTATGATACTGTTGAGGTTACAATTGACGGCAGTAAATATCGGGCTGTCGCATCAGTTACAGGGGACTGGGAGGTAAACCTTGAACCGATTAAGGCTGGCGGACCCTATGAGCTCAGGGCATCTACAGACAAGGATACTCTATTTGTCAGAAACATGCTGGCAGGCGAAGTGTGGTTCTGTTCGGGTCAGTCGAACATGGAATGGACCACCGGTAATTCGGAAGAGTGGCAGGAGATAAGCAATTCACCCCCAGATGATAACCTGCGGATGTTAAAATTCAGTCACCCGGATTTGACCTGGAATGAGCCCTGGGATTCTGTAACACTGAACGCTATCAATGATCTCGAATACTTCAGGGAGAGTGGATGGACAGTAGCGTCGCCCGAGAGTATAAAGGACTTCTCGGCTGTGGCATACTACTTTGGCAAAAAGCTCAGGCATGAATTGGGGATGCCAGTCGGACTGATCCAGATGACTGTCGGAGGCTCTCCTGCTGAGGCATGGATCGAAAGACTGAACCTGGAGCTTCATCCTCAACTTGTTGACCTGCTCTATGACTACCGCAGGAGTGAGTTCAGGGAGCCTTGGGTAAGCAATTCAATCACAGCCAACCTGAAGAATACAGACAATCCCAGGCAGCGTCATCCCTTTGAGCCTGCGTATCTTTTCGAAGCCGGAATATCGAAGCTTGCAGGCTTTCCTGTCAGGGGATTCCTCTGGTACCAGGGAGAGTCAAATGCCAACTTTCCGGAGCTCCATGAAGTGATCCTGCCTGAATTGGTCCGTAACTGGAGAGATGCATGGAATGAGCCACGGCTACCCTTTTACTTTGCCCAGCTTTCGAGTCTCAACAGGCCGTCATGGCCTGCTTTCAGAGATTCCCAGCGCAGGCTGGCCGGAGTAATTCCTTTCTCAGGCATTGTAGTCACCACTGACGTTGGGCATCCGACGGATGTTCATCCAAGGGATAAGCAGAGTGTCGGAGAACGCTTTGCAGACCTTGCCCTTAAAGAAACCTACGGTAAGGATAACTTCAGGAGAAGTCCGGAACCTGTAACGGCAGAACGGAAAAACGGCAGAGTTATAATTTCATTCCGGCATACCGGGAAACTGAGGACCTTCGACGGGTTACCGGTCAGGGAAATTGAAATTTCGGAAACAGGTAACTATTTCATCCCTTCAGAGGCATTGCTGAACCGCAACCGCATCATAATCGAATCTGCTGATGCAGTTTCGGTGAGATACGGATGGAGACCATATTCTGAGGGAAACCTTACCGGAGAATCAGGCCTGCCAGTTCCAACATTTAAACTAGAAATTAACTGATCACATGAAGATAGAAAAGATAACCGGCCTCATTGCTGCACCGTTCACCCCGATGCATCCTGACGGAGAAGTCAACGTTCAGGTCATTGAAAAGTATCATGGCCTTTTAACCTCAAACGGAGTCGTAGGGGCTTTCATCAACGGTTCAACCGGGGAGGGCGTTTCAACAACAACCCGCGAAAAGCTTATGGTGGCAGAGACCTGGGCAAGGGTAACCACAGGAGGCAGCATTAAGGTCATTAACCATCTCGGGGGTACATGTTACAAGGATTGCATCGAGCTTGCGAAAGAGTCAAAAAGGATGGGCCTGCACGCAGTAGCCCTGACGTCGCCCTCATACTTCAAGCCTGCAAATGTGAAGATGCTGGCCGAATTCTTCAGCAAAGTTGCGGAGTCAGTACCTGAAATGCCGGTCTATTATTACCATATTCCTGTGCTGACAGGGGGTTTCTTCAACATGATCGATTTTGTCCGCGAAGTTGCACCCCGGGTGCCAAACTTCGCAGGGATCAAATACACCCATGAGGACTTCATGGACTTTCTCAGCTGCTTGAATTTTGAGGACGGCAGGTTTGACATGCTCTGGGGCCGGGATGAAAACTTCCTTTCGGCACTGATACTCGGAGCAAGGGGGGCTGTTGGAAGTACATATAATTATGCGGCTCCGCTTTATCATAAATTGATTGAAGCCTTTGATCGTAACGACCAGGCAGGGGCACGGGCCTTTCAGCAAAAATCAATCGACATGATAACCCTCCTTGGTAAATACGGAGGCATTGCTACCGGAAAAGCATACATGAGATTTATAGGCCTTGATTGCGGCGAGTTCAGGCTGCCTGTAAGAAATATGAGCAGTTCAGATTACCAGGCCTTTGTTAAGGATGTGAGGAGTCTGGGCATGGATGACCTCTTCTCAAAGATCTGACAGGCCGTGAAAAAGATCCGTTTGTGGTATCTAGAATCTGTATTGCTGATAATCTCCTCATTAATAATTAATTCCTGCATCAGAATGAATATCGAATGGAAAGAAACAGCCCCGCTTCCTCCCCTCTGCCAGGGCAGCAACCAGCCCGGTGTCGCCGGACCTTTTGCCGGGATACATGGCAACATCCTGATCGTTGCAGGCGGAGCCAACTTTCCGGGAATTATGCCATGGCACGGAGGAAAGAAGGAATACCATAATGAAATATACCTGCTTGACCTGCCTTCCGGCTTGAAAGACTGGAAATCAGTGCAAGGCGTTGAAGGACTGCCACAACCGGTTGCCTACGGTGCCTCTGCATCGGTCAGTGCCGGCCTTGTGTGTATGGGCGGAGAGACAGAAAATGGAATGACAGATGAGGTTTTCATCATATCAGTTGCAGATGGAAAGCCACATGTAACCCCTCTTCCTTCTCTTCCCGTTCAACTCTCGGGAGCTGCTGCAGCTTCGGTAAGATCGGTGGTCTATATCGCCGGCGGAGTAACACCTAACAGTCCTTCAAAATCACTTTGGAGCCTGGATACAGAGAAGGTCGGGGCAGGATGGAAGAAACTATCAGATCTTCCATTGCCTCTGATCAACAGCGTTATGACGGTGGTTCCCGGAAATGATCCTTCACTCTGGTTGCTTGGAGGCCGTACACGGGGTGCAGGGGACGATATCTCTGCAATAAGGTCCGAGGTGTTCAGATATTCAATTAAGGATGACACATGGTCCCTGGATGGTGACCTGAGCGATGGAACTGAAATACTGAGGCTTGCGGCAGGCACAGGGGCAACTGTAACCGGCAAAAGAATTGCTGTTTTTGGCGGCAACGATGGTTTGGTTTTCAACAAAGTGGAGGCAATACTATCCGAAATGGCACGTGAGGCAGATACTGCACGGCTGGCGGAACTGAGAAAGGATTACATATTACTCCAGGAGAGCCATCCCGGCTTTTCCCGTGATGTCATTATCTATGACACTGAAACCGGAAAGTGCTTCCTGACAGGTGAGATTCCTGGTCCCGCTCAGGTAACCACCGCAGCTGTGGATACACCATGGGGTATAATAATCCCGACCGGCGAAATCAAACCGGGTATCAGGACTCCTGAGGTCAGGATTGTAAAGTTCAGATAAAGACAGATGAAAAGCACGGATATTAAGGGCATGGCCCAAAGGTACAGAAGTGCATTGCTTAATGATGTTGTCCCGTTCTGGATGAAGTTTTCCCCTGACCCTGTATTTGGAGGTTACTTCACATGTCTTGATCGCCGGGGCAGTATTTATGACACAGATAAATTTGTCTGGCTTCAGGGGCGGGAGGTGTGGATGTTCAGCCATCTGTACAATAATGTGGAGAGAAGGGCCGAATGGCTGGAAATGGCACTGTCCGGCGCTGGTTTTCTCGAAAAGTACGGACGTGATGATGAGGGTAACTTCTACTTTTCTCTCACCCGGGAAGGCAAACCTCTGATACAGCCTTACAATATCTTTTCCGACTGCTTCGCTGTGATGGCCTTCGGTGAACTGTACAGGGCCACCGGTACTGACCGGTACGGTGACTTAGCTCACAGTACCTTCCAAAATATTCTTAAGCGGGCTGAAAACCCCAAGGGACACTGGTCCAAAAACTATCCAGGCACACGACCGTTGAAGGGCTTTTCACTTCCCATGATACTGAGCAACCTCTCGGGACTTATAGCGCATCTGCTTGACAAGGAGATGGTTGAAAAGATAGAAGAGGAGTGTATCCATGAGGTGATGGATGTTTTTTACAGCCAGGAGCACGGACTCATCCTGGAGAATGTGTCACCTGACGGTTCCTTCTCGGACAGCCTCGAAGGCAGGCTTCTCAATCCAGGCCACGCCATCGAGGCAATGTGGTTCATGATGGACCTCGCAGAACGCAGAGCCGACAGACAGCTTGCGCATAAAGCCGTGGATATAACCCTCCGGACAGTCGAAAAAGGATGGGATGAACAGTTTGGCGGTATCTTTTACTTCATGGATGTAAAAGGTCTTCCCCCTCAGCAATTGGAATGGGACCAGAAGCTCTGGTGGGTTCATATCGAGACGCTGATCTCTCTTGCAAAGGGATACAGAATGACGGGAGATCAGCGGTGCCTCGACTGGTTTGAAAAGGTTGACTCTTATACGTGGAGCCATTTCCCGGATCCGGAATTTGGCGAATGGTATGGCTATCTTAACCGCAGAGGCGAAGTACTTCTGCCCCTCAAGGGCGGGAAATGGAAAGGTTGTTTCCACGTGCCAAGGGGTTTGTACCAGGTGTGGAATGCATTCCGTGAGGAAGATTAATAATCACATGTAAATGAAGGAGACCGGATCTGACAGAAGATATGCATGGGTGGTCGTCGGACTGCTCTGGGTGGTGGCACTGTTGAACTACATGGACCGCCAAATGCTTTCAACCATGAAGAATGCCATGATGGTTGATATAATTGAACTGGAAAAGGCGGAGAACTTCGGAAGGCTCATGGCCGTCTTCCTTTGGATTTACGGATTGATGAGTCCGGTTGCAGGCATTATCGGCGACCGCCTTAACAGGAAATGGCTGATAGTAGGAAGCCTGTTCGTATGGTCCGGAGTCACCTTCGCCATGGGGTATACTGATGACTATAGTGTTTTGTATGCGCTCCGTGCAATCATGGGTGTCAGCGAGGCTTTGTACATACCTGCGGGATTGTCACTTATTGCCGATTACCACCGGGGTTCAACACGGTCTCTTGCCATTGGGATTCATATGACCGGACTCTATATGGGCCAGGCGCTCGGTGGGTTCGGTGCCACAGTGGCGGAAAGCCTGTCGTGGCAAAAGACCTTTCACTACTTCGGGATTGCCGGAATTATTTACAGCGTTGTACTTATTGTTCTCCTTCGTGAATACAAATACAGGGAGAAGATAAAGAAGGCTGCTTCAGAAATTTCAGGGTTCAGGTCTGTGGCATCGGGCCTTTCGATGCTTCTGGGAATGGTCAGTTTCTGGATGATACTCTTCTATTTTGCTGTGCCAAGTATCCCGGGCTGGGCTGTAAAGAACTGGATACCAACACTCTTTTCCTCTAGTCTTGGGATTGAGATGCCGGTAGCAGGACCGTTGTCCACAATAACAATCGCTGCCTCCTCTCTTGTTGGTGTGATCTTCGGGGGGATTCTATCAGACAGGTGGATCCTGAGGAATCTCCGGGGCAGGATATACACAGGGGCGATCGGCCTGTCGCTTACAATACCGTCACTGTTGCTGATCGGTCTCGGCCACAGTTACCTCTGGATTGTAGGCGGGGCAGTGCTGTTCGGTATCGGGTACGGTATGTTCGATGCCAATAATATGCCTATTCTTTGCCAGTTTGTGGCACCCCGGCTCAGGGCGACAGGCTACGGGCTGATGAATATGACCGGGGTTTTTGCGGGAGCCTTCATAACAAGGGTGCTGGGGAAATCGATGGATTCAGGCAATCTCGCAAGGGATATGGCACTGCTTGCAATTCCTGTACTGATTGCTGTCATTCTGCAGCTCATTGTGCTTCGGCCTGTTTCGGCAGACATGTTATCGGAGCAGTAGAAGAATTACTTCGGAGGTCACACCGGGAAAATTGCGATCCTGAGAAATAGTTGACAACACTGTTGCATCAGCTTACCTTTGTTGAGCCATAAACGAAGGAATGCAAACTCATGTCATTGTTTACAATAGAGGTTGAAAACCAGTGAACAATAACCTTTAGAGCATGTTATTAAATAGTCAAATTTCATGATGGAGGTCTAACAAAAAAATCCCTGAATGATGAAAAAAGTGCTTGGTATTGGTCTGGTGGCTGTGTCATTGCTTATAACAGGTAATGCCTTCGGTCAGAGTTTCGTTGAAACCATTGAAGACGCCGGACTGGCGGCTTTGTACGGAAATGAATGCGTTGTGGCGCTGCAGTCCGGTGAGGAGATCACAGGCAAATTCGCCGGAGGCGTCTATGTGAACAACGGACTTGCAAAAATCAAGGTCAAACTTGAGAACGGGGAGAATGCGAAATTTGTCCCGGAACAGGTTGCCTCACTTAAGGTGAAGGTATCGGGCCTCATGAAGCTGAGCATGATCTCTGATGCAGGCAGCTCGATGAAGGAGTTTGCAAATGCCGACCTGAACAGTATTGTTGAGCGCGAATGGGTGCTGTTTGAAACGGCAACCACTCCACGCCAGAAAGAGACGAAACGGATTCTTCAACTTTTAAATCCGGGGTTTGACGATAAGATAAAGGTATTCGCCGAACCAAATGCAAAAACCGGAGGATTGAGCCTCGGAGGATTCCAGGTTACCGGAGGAGAGGACAGGGTGTATCTATTTGTGAAGGGAGGGGAGAAAGCCTTCAAGGTAAAGAAGGGCTCATACAGGGATAACTTCCAGGAACTATATTCAGACTGTCCGCAGATGCTTGAGCAGTTCCAGGGAGAGAAGATTCGCTGGGATGATGTTGCCCTGCATATCTATGCCTACAACGAGCTCTGCAAATAGATCATTCAACTTTCCGCTCCGGATCTGTCGGCATATAGTTGGCCAGCCTGCTTGACTGACTGAAATCCGGGGCAGACCCTTTTTATATCACTAAGACCCTCAGACTGTGGCGGATTTCGCTATCAGAGAAGGTGATATTTGCCATCAGGAACCGGTTTTCCCTTGGTCAGATAAAACTCCGGTCATTTTTCTTTCCGATGTCACAAGCGCCGGGTGCTATCAATGCATTATATATCAATACTATACATCATTGACTAAAAAAATAGTCAAAATTTATGCAAAAATAGTTGCATGACTAAGAAGATAGTCATATATTTGCATTGAAGGATTGACAGAACAGTTATGAAAACAATGCAACTAACAAGGGCAGAGGAGCAGGTAATGCAGATTTTGTGGGATCTGGGAGAGGGCCTGGTCAAGGATATCCGCGACCGGTTTGATGAACCCAGGCCTGCAAGGAACACTGTCTCAACCGTAGTAAGGATTCTGGAGAAAAAGGGTTTCGTGAATCACAAGTCCTATGGGAACGTATACCTTTATTTTCCGGTTGTTACGCGGGAGGATTACTCGCGGCATCAGCTCTTCGGGCTTCTTGAAGGTTATTTTGACAACTCATTCCCTGCCATGGCATCATTTTTTGCACGTGAAAAGGATCTTTCCCTGGCAGAGATGGAGGAGCTGATCAATGAGACGAGAAAGGAATTGTCGGACAGTAAAAAGTAAAAGTGATGGAAACGGCAGGCTTATATCTTCTCAGGTCGGCAGTATGGATAACCGGTTTCGCGCTGGTTTATCTTCTGTTTCTCAGGAATGAGAGGTTTTTTCTTCTGAACAGGATTTACCTTATTACGGGTATCCTGGCTTCGGTCACTCTTCCTCTTGTAACCGTGCGGTACGTAGTTGAGGCATCAGCCGTTGAGGCCGACGCCTCGGCCGGTCCTGTAACGGCTGCTCTGCATGCGGGCAGCTCGTGGCAGAATATTCTTGCCTTGGTGCTGTTCTCGGCATGGATTGCCGGTGCTGTTACAGTACTGCTGCGGTATTTCACCCAGGTATTGCCAGTGCTGCGCGCAGCGGCAGGGATTGACCGTTCATCCGGTTATCCAGTTAAAGTGATCAGGTCTGATGAATATCCCGGTTCATTTTCATTGTTCTCCTTCGTGGTTGTCAATCCTTCAGTATCAGAGACCGAGGCGAGGGAGATAATGAATCATGAACTGGTGCACATCAGGCAGATGCACTGGTTTGACCTGGTGCTTTCGTCTATTCTCTGTGCAGTTCAGTGGTTCAATCCCGTCGCATGGGCCTATTCAAGGTTCATAAGGCAGAACCACGAGTACCTGGCCGACGAGGAGGCGCTGCAGCGTTCCTCCGATCCGGCTGTCTACAAGGCTGTATTACTGAACCAGATCGCCGGCTCGCCGGTAATTGACCTGGGCAACTTTTTCAGTTATTCACTAAACAAAAAACGATTTCTGATGATGAAAAATAAAATAAGTTCGCCTTACAGGAAGCTCAGGCTTCTCCTGATTCTGCCCGTCGCAGCTCTGGTACTGTATGCTTTTGCGAAACCGGAGTACAGGGTAATATCAGATCCGGTTAACACAGCAACGGCTGCCGCAGTCACAGGCGAGGTTACAAAAAGTGTCACCGGGGTTGTCAAAAGTGACAACGGTACACCCCTCGAAGGCGCCGTGGTAGTTGTCAAAGGCACGACAGTTGGTACTGTCACTGATGCTTCAGGCCGCTTTGCCCTGAAGGATATACCGGATGATGCAGTCCTTGTTGTCTCTTATGTCGGATTCGTTTCAAAGGCTGTTAAAGTGAGTGCTGCAGGAAACGACATTACTTTTTCACTGCAAAAAAGCACTGTAGTCACTGATACGGTACGCGTTGGCCCTGTGCCTCCGCCTCCGCCACCTCCACCACCACCACCACCACCGGCAGGTCTCCCCTCAAAAGCACTTGTAGTGCTCGACGGAGTTGTGACCAGCAGGCCGATTTCGGAGATTGATCCGGAAGAGATAGCTGAAATTAAAGTGTTAAAAGGAGAGATGGCTGTCACGAAGTATGGAGAAAAGGCCCGTGACGGTGTAATTGAGATTAAATCACGAAATGGCGCTGCTAACTCCACTGGCAAAATGGAAGATGTACAGGTAACAGGGTACGGAAAGCAAAAAAGCGAGGATGTCTTTGTTGTTGTCGAGGAGATGCCGCTGTTCCCGGGAGGGGAAGAGGCAATGCTTTTATGGGTTTCCCGCCACGTAAATTATCCTGTTGAGGCAGCCAGGGAAGGGATCTACGGGTTTGTCGCAGTCAGTTTTGTCGTGAGCAAGACAGGCAAGGTGGGCGATGTAAAGGTTGAGAAATCGGTACATCCTCTCCTTGACGCAGAGGCAGTCAGGGTTGTAGGGGAGATGCCCGACTGGAAGCCGGGAAGCCAGAAAGGCAAGCCAGTAGATGTGAGATTCGTCATCCCGGTGAAGTTTGCACTCAAGAACGATCTCAAAGTCGAGAAACTATAAAGGGTTTAGGATCAATTATTAAGAAAAGGTCGGCACCATATCGCCGGCCTTTTCTGCTTTCATCTCAGAGGCCGTTATAATCGCCGGTCTTTTTCATTGCACTCCGCCTGCAGTTGGAATTTCTGTTATGCTCTACGGCATAAGAAGGGCATTTTATGACTTTTTTAGTCGTGACCGGCCGGAGCCTTACTGATTATTGGTTAAATTTGGATTTCACTGTAATATCTCAGAATACCAGACAAGATATGATTCTTCTGAATGGCGAAGTCGGCAACTACATTCTAAGCAACGGAAAAAAGTACTCCTACTTCGCGGGAAACAATTACCTGGGGCTGGCAGCCCATCCACGGGTCAAGGAGGCCGTTATCCATGCCGTAGAGAAGTACGGAGTCAATTTCGCTGCATCGAGGCATACCACCGGGACTTCAGACCTTCATCTGGAGCTCGAGAGCGCACTGGCTTCGTTCAAGGGAAAGGAGGACGCAGTTGTCTTCGCCTCGGGATACCAGGGCAACAGCATCCTGCTCGAGATCCTGAAAGGGAGCTATTCCACAATCTTCATTGACCAGTCGGCTCATGCAAGCATAATTGCAGCCATCCCTGCTGACGTGGTCAAGGTCATGTTCTACGATCACTGTGATGCAGGTCACCTGGACTATCTGCTCGATTATAACAGGGGTTCAAGTCCCCTTGTGATCACTGACGGCATCTTTGCCCTGACGGGCGAAATAGCGCCGTTGAACCAGATTTACGAGGTGGCCGTGAAGCATAACGCGATTCTTGTTGTTGATGACGCGCATGCAACCGGCGTGTTAGGTGCGACGGGCAAAGGCACGCCTGAACACTTTAACCTCCCTGCGGATGCAAATGTCCATCAGACCGAGACAATGAGCAAGGCTCTGGGAGGGTACGGTGGATTCATATCCGGTAACCGGTTGGTGACGGAGTTGATACGAGAGGGATCTGCAACCTACCAGGCATCGACGGCCTTGCCGCCTCCGATAGCGGCTGCAGGGATTGCTTCCCTTGCTATAATCATGGAGAATCCTGATCTGCGCATCAGGTTGCTCGACAATGCCTGGCGGATAAGAGAGGCGGTAACGGAGATGGATTTTCAGACTACCCATTTCAGGACCCCGATCGTTCCCATCATAATGGATGCCCCGGAGAAGGCACAGGGTTTGTCCCGTTTCCTTGAGGAAAACGGTGTTATAGCTCCGTTCATGAACTATCCTGTCAGAAAGGCGATGCACCAGATCAGGATAGCCGTATCTGCCTCTCATACAGATGATCAGATCACCCAGTTACTTGGACTATTAAAACAATGGAAGGATAAACATGAAAGCAATTAAGATCAAAAAAGTAATCATTGAGCCGCTGAATCTTGACCTCGAGGAGCCGTTCAGGATTGCAATCGGCACGAAGTACAACATCGAAAACGTACTGATCACAGTTGTGCTTGAGAATGGAATTGAGGGGTATGGTGAGGCTGCACCGCTTGAACCGATAAACGGAGAGAATCAGGCCACAGCCCTCGCAACTCTGAAGAGCTGTGTTGAATTCATTAAGGGAAAGAATGTAACTGATTACCGGGCCATATCCGCTACCCTTCGCGGAGTTTTCCATGCACAGGTGACAGCCCGCTGTGCCATTGAGATGGCGCTCATTGATGCATATGCCAAGGTTCTGGGTATCCCGCTCTACGAGTTCTTCGGGGGCGTCGGAAATAAGGCAGAGACAGATTATACAATTGATATAGTACCTCCTGATGTCGCGAAAAAGAATGCTGCCAAACTGGCGAAGGCGGGGTATACAGTCCTGAAGACGAAGGTAGGCAAGAAACTTACTGACGACATCGACCGGCTGCTTGCCATAAGGGATGGCGCTCCGAAATGCGGTATAACAATTGATGCAAACCAGGGGTATTCGCCTTGCGAGGCCGTCCATTTCATCGAGGAGATGGGAAAGAACGGGATAAGGCCCATACTGTTCGAGCAGCCCGTCTCGAGGTTTGACCTGCAGGGGATGAGGTTCGTGAAGGATCACACATCTATCCCGATAGCTGCGGACGAGTCAGTCTTCACAAGCGCTGACGCAATAAATGTGGTTCGGACAGGGTGTGCTGACTATATCAACATCAAGCTGATGAAGTCTGGCATCATTGAGGCGATGGACATTGCAGCCATCGCGCGGAGCGCAAACATCAAGCTGATGGTAGGATGCATGCTTGAGTCGAAACTTGCCCTGGGTTGTGCAGTGCATATGGTGGCAGGGATGGGCTGTTTCAGCCATGTGGATCTTGACCCCCATATCGCACCGGAGAAGGAGCCTTTTACCGGTGGGCCTGACTATAAGGCGCCGTTTTATACTCTCTCGCCGGATCTGCCGGGGATAGGGTGCAAAAAACGGTAGGAGCAGTTGTTTCTGCCGGGGATAGGGTGCAAGAAAAGATAGGAGGCACGGCTGTATCAGCAACAGGCACTGAAGCCGCAACAGCCGGACCGGGACCAGGAGCTGCAGCAAGAGTTGGAAAAGAAGCTGCGGCAGAAACAGGCGCTAATCAATATCGGGTTCCTCAGGGGAGTTTATAATGTCAGTTGATTCGCTCAAGTAAAACCTGGTCGAGCAGGAATTCATTGACCTGACCGTCCATGTTTCTGTTGAAGTCCTCGTATCTGATTACCAGGATGTTTTCTCCATCCCTTAGCTCTACTGTCTCCGGGTATGTATATCCCCAGTCTGACCACTCATCCTTGCCTCGCTGTGGAAAAACAAGGGAACAGGTGAACATGCCGTTGATGCAGAGCGACCTTATTCCGCAGTTGTTGTCAGTGTTCACCGGGCCTGTGCCGTTGGCGTAACGGGTCCTGAGGAGATACCTTCCGGAATCAGCCTTTACTCTGACAGTCAGTTCTTCTGGGTCAGAAAGGCTGAACTTTACATAGCCCTCTCCTGAATATCCCGGAAATTTTCTTTCACCTGGCTGATTGAAATCCTCAGCCTCAAGTTTTATCATAGCATTTGGCGGGGTGACCGTTACCGGATTGCTCAGAAAGGATTCAATTCCTGAATTGTCGACTGCCAGTACCTGGTACTCGTAGGGCATCTCTCTGACGGTTATTGTGTGGGTGGTATCAGTTCCGGATGAGATCATCTTACCGTTTCTGAAGACACTGTAAGAAGTTGCTCCATTGACGCTGTTCCATGAGATTGTGTTGTTGCCTGCCTCAAGGAGCGGGGTTTCCGGCGCCGTGAAATTGTCTGACTTATTATAACCCTGACTGACTGTTTTTCCGTTCATAATTATCTCAACAGAGTGGTTCCCGGTCATTGTAGCAGGGATGAAGTGATCCGGTGATTTGGCTCCGTCAATTTTGAATGAGGAGATGCCGTTGCCCCAGCCTTTGACTGTGATATCGTAAGTGCCGTTGCGGTACATGAAGTTTCTGAGGGAATGTGTTCCCCTGAAGCTTTCAGGGATAACCGGACTGAACTCCATTCTCCCGTTTTCGAAACTGATGCCAATCAGCACGCGGTGGTGCATGGCAAGCATCGCAGCCACACTCCATAACTGCCTGTCTGAGTTGACCTCGGTTCCTGCAAAATCACCGGTTTCCGCAACGAAATTTTCCTTGTTTGTAAGAAAGAGTGCTGCCGGGCGAATGATTGATGCAAGTCCTGCTTCGACCGCGTCTGTATGTTTGTTCTCTGCGTTTGCAAGAGTCCAGAATGCCTGTACGAACGGCCATATACCGTTGTTGTGATATGGCGGAATGCCCGGTATCTGGGGATATATGCAGGTAATGCCGAATGGGGTGACAGGTGTGTTCATCAGCACTTTTTTCTTTCGATCATCATCCGCAATGTCAAAAAGAACTGTAAATGATTCCCCCAGGGCCTCTGCACGGGGTGAGAGGGAACGGTGCCTGCCGCCATAGAGGTATTGTCCATAATAACCCCTGTCCTCCAGCCAGAGCCGGTTGTTTATATTTTCGCGCAGCAATTCTGCCCTCTCTGACCAGTGATCTTCCAGGTCAAGTTCCCGGGCCATCAGTCCGGCAATATTAAGTGCCTGATAATATGCAGCGTTGGTCCCAAGGTTCAGCGATCCGTAAATATCGGCAGGTTCCATCCACAGAGGATAGGTTTGTTTGCGCCAGTCGAGGAATGATGATTCACCTCTTATCAGTCCCGTGGAAGGATCGATGATGGTTTTGCTGTCATCATCCAGGCTGTTTCTGACTATCTCGAAGGCTTTTTCAAGCCACTCTTTGTCGCCCGTATAATTGTATATTTCCCAGGCTGCCAATGCCCAGACCACCCTGTCGGATGAGACCGGCCATGCTCCTCCGGTGCCTGTGTCCTGTATTATCCTGTTATTTGACACCTTGGTCATCAGGCTTTTGATGCATCGGTCCGGATCAAGGTAAGCCAGGGAGAGCGTTGCTGCATAGCTCAGATCGCGGGTCCAGACTCCAGGCCACGCCTCTCCTGTCCGGAACGTGCCATCCTCCTCCATGAGCATGACCATCTCATCAAGTGCCATATTATGGAGGGCATTCAGAAGAAGGTAGGGACTCTCATATACCGGGTACTTTGAAATATCGTTGGTTAGCTTCCATGCTGATGAGGTGTGGGCTGAAGGATCGTATACGTTGAAAATCAGTTCTTTTTCGAAGATCCCGTCTCCGTCAGGGTCTTCCATCTTCAGGAGTGGGTTTGAGGGTATGTTTTCAAAATCCCAGTTAAGCGGGTGAGTGTCACCGGCAATGTAGAGTCCCTTGAAATCAGCAGCAAAGATTCGGTTGCCAAGCAGATCGTCATAGAATCCATTTTCCCTGAAGGATTTAATAACCGGGTTGAAATCGACCCTGAACCTGACGCTGGTGTTTGGCGGCAGTGGCCTGTTGGCATCTTTCCCTGAACCAAGGTCTGATCGCTGTCCGAAAGTCATTTCGAGGAGTGTGGCATCGTCTCCTGATGGAAGGATGTTGGCCTGGTGGTTCACCCCGAAGGCCAGTTCGTTGTCACGGCCATTTATGCTGAACTTGTATTGGATGACAGGGTCAATGCTTGCACTGAGGCTCTTGTAGTCAGACGTCATTTCGAAAGGGCCCGAAGCGAGAGCAGTGAATTCGCCCTGCTCTACGCGGTCGGTATAAATGGTGTATTTGTCAGATTTGTAAATGATTGAATCCTTCCGGGTGCAGGACGAAATAGCTGCAAGGGAAAGGATCAGAATACTCAGAAATGCGGTCCGTTTCAACGTCATATCTTTGGTGCAGTTAAATGTCTGGTTTTCAAAGTTACGCAAAGACAGGAAACTAATTCAGCTGTAAGGGGACTTCTCAAATGTCCCTTGCGTGGGGACTTTGGTTTCAGGTTTTACAGTGACATATATAAATTATTGAAAATAAATAAAATATCCCGATAAAAAAGTGTACATTGCGAAATATTAATAAAATCAAATAATGAGTAAAGGAACAGTAAAATTCTACAATGAATTCAAAGGATTCGGATTCATCAAGGAGGAAAATTCACCAAAAGAGTATTTTGTACATTCATCTGGTTTAAA
>Ga0116154_10001759_pt1 | contig 17503 bp, 13 predicted proteins | sample AD_UKC030_MetaG_FD_89898 | JGI IMG/M metagenome (GOLD analysis project Ga0116154, IMG submission 89898) | Active sludge microbial communities of municipal wastewater-treating anaerobic digesters from USA - AD_UKC030_MetaG | ecosystem: Engineered > Bioreactor > Anaerobic > Digestate | place: USA...
TCCCTGACCGCCACTTTCTGAAGCAATTTGAACATCTTGTATGGTTGCGGTTCGTCCTGGTAGAATGTGTCCCAGGCATAGTAGTAAAGCTCCTGCAGTTTTTCCGGCGACATTTTATCCGGCTGAAAGACCACCTTATCTGCCGTGTAATCGTTCCAGTCATAAGAAAAGATGCGCCCCTCCCGTTGGTAGTCGTCGAATGTCCGGGTATGGGGGAATGGCGTCAGGACTGTAAATTCGGCCAGATCAAGTTCGACTTCCAGGAGGAAGTCCACCAGACGCCGGATATCGTTTTCCGTCTGGCCGTCGAGGCCCAGGAGAATCGTGCCTTCCACGGCGATTCCGTGATCCTTGTAACGGCGGATACGGTTCCGGATACGTTCGGATGTGTCGTAAATCGCCTGATAAACATACCAGGCTCCCGCCTGGGCGGCGAGATCGAGGACCTTGTCGTCATCCTCGATAGGGTGGCAGCACCATTTCTTCTTCAGGGGGATCATTTCCCGGAAAAGCCCCATCTCCCAGGCTTTGTTCTGGGCGAGGGAATTGTCCACGATGAACAGGCGGTTGTTGTCGATGCTGGCGATTTCTGCGATAACTTTCTCATAGGGACGGGGCCGGAATTTTCTGCCGCCCAGGAAACTGACACAGCAGGGATAGCAGTTGAAGCGGCAGCCCCGCGAGGCGTGGACCAGATCGACCATCTGGACGCCTTTGTAGTTGTACAACTCCCGTTTCAGGATGCTGCGTCGGGCCGTACCGATCAGATCATCCGACGGAAAATTGTTCATATAATCATAGCGTGCCTGGAGGCGGTTTTGCCTGAAATCCTCAAAAACGCCTTCCATGCGCCCTTCCGCTTCTCCCAGGAAAACACAATCGGCATGAAGCATGGTCTCCTCAGCGTGGAGCATGGTGGCGATCCCGCCGAACATGACCTTGATGCCTCGGCTGCGGTAGGCGTCTGCGATTTCCCAGCCCCGTTTCACCTGGCTGGTCAGCATCATGGAAATGCCGACAAAATCGGGTGAATCATCAAGCTGAAGTGTTTCCACGTTTTCGTCGGTAAATTCAACGTCCCATTCGGGCGGAATGGTGGCGGCAAAAACCACGGGACCATGAGGGGGTAGATGAAATTCCGTCTGCCGGGAAAGTTTTCGCCACTTCGGATAGATAAGCTTAAATTTCATATGTTTTCCTGTGTTTTACCACCTGGTGTGGTGATGGGTGATCCCGTTATTCGTTATTGGTTTCCTCTCCCGGTTCTGTCGGGCTGCTTTCGCCAGAAACGGGCTCCGCACTGATCAATGTTAAATGCAGGGTATAAACCCGAGGGGTATAACCCTGGAACGCAATATCACCGGGAATATTCCCGGTGAGTTTCGATGCCATAATTTCCCGAAGCGGCTGAAACGGCGTCACGTAGGTTTCGATTTTCCAGGTCCGATCCGGATGAATCAGCACGTCCAGCGTTTCTCCGGTGTTGCCCTTAAAGCGACAAAGGGTTGTGCCGTCTTTTAAGACGCCGTGTTCCGGATCCGGAGACGCGGGGGCCTGAAACAGCAGCCGGACATCGTCCATCATGTTTTGCGCGAACGACTCCTTGTCAAAGGGTGCAACCGCCCGGTTGACGGAAAGCGTTGCCCCGTTTGATTGCCCGTCGAACAAAACCAGCCCCTCCAGGGTCATGAGAACACTGTGGAGTACTTGCCTGCCGGGATCCACCACGGTCACGCCAAGCATCGTTGCCGAACGTCCTCCGGAAAAAGTCGCTTCAATCGCGTGAACAAAACGATGAGGGGTTTTAACATAAGGACTCCCGCATACATCTAACAGAACCTGATCGGTTGCCGGGTTCAGCTTCTTCATTTCCGCAAGATGGCTGCAGGAAGCAAGCAGAACCAGCAGGCCCCCCAGGAAAAAAAGGCGCGCCGCGGGTGCTTTTCGTTTCATGACGCATCCCGAAAGACCGATTCGGCGATCTTTTCATTCATTTTGACGTTCGTAAATTTCAGCAGGGTGTAATTACCTTCGGATTCGACAATTTTTACCGACTTAATGGCTCCCTTTTGCTGCGTGGACGGAATGATCTCGATCCGCGCGATCATGGCCGCAAATGCTTTTTCCCTGGGTGTCAGGATAAATTTCCGTTCCTTGCCGCCCGTCAGTTCGGCCTGAAAGTGATCGCTTTCCGTAAAGCGGCCCTGGCTCCAAAGACCGATTTCCTGAACGACCACCTGCATGGACGACAACGCTCCACCTGCATCCTCAACAAGCCCCCGGCTTCCCTGCGTGTATCGTTTAACGCTTCCCTTGTGCATCAGGAGGATGCTCTTGACGGGGGTGCTGTATTCCCAGCGGATCGAATCCGGTTTCTGAAAATAAAACCTGCCCTGGGAAACAAGGGGTTTCGTCAGGATTTTCAGGTGCTTATACTGGCTGAATTCGGCCTTGATGGAGACAATGTCCGAACTGTCACGCCGGATATCCTCCCAGGTTTCTCCCCAGCCGACCAGACCAAAGCAGATCAGAAGAATGGCCGCCGTGAGAAGCTGTTTTTTTACGTTATGCCGTGTAATCATGAATAACCTTCATGGCCTGCCGTCGCCCGGCAAGCGTTTCTTTGCCTGATGCTACACTGCTTCAGCACATGCCGCCGTTGACAAAAATGACCTGTCCCGTGATGTAGGAGGCGTCATCCGAGCAGAGGAAGCCGACGACTTTGGCCACCTCTTCGGCCTTGCCAAGTCTGGCCATGGGGATGACGTCCTTGATGCGTTCGACGGGGGCGTCCTTGATCATCTCCGTATCAATGAGCCCGGGCGCCACAACATTCACCCGGACACCCATGCGGGCGACCTCCGACGAAAGGGCCCGGCTTGCGGCAATCAAACCGGATTTGGCGGCGGCGTAGTTGACCTGGCCCCGGTTTGACATCACGGCCGACACGGAAGAAATGGACACCACCGAGCCCCGGTGATTTTTGACCATTCTTTGGATAACCGGCTTCGTGACGTTGAAAAACCCCTTCAGGGTGGTTTGAATCACCGTATCCCAGTTTTCTTCGGACATCATCATAAAAAGGCCGTCGGCAGTGACACCGGCGTTGTTGACGAGGATTCGGATATTTTGATTCCGGGAAAGGATGTCTTCCATTTTAGCCGTTGCGTCGGCGGTGTCGGCCACGTCGAAACGGACCGCTTCCCCCTGACCGCCTTTTCCCCGGATCAGGGTGAGGGTTTCTTCCGCCGCTGCATCATTTCCCTTATAGGTGATGATTACCCGGTATCCGACCTGGCACAACTCCACGGCAATGGCCCGGCCGATGCCGCGGCTGCCTCCCGTTACCAGGGCAACCTGTTCTTCAGTCATGATCATACTCCTTTACTGATGTCTGTGCGGTTCCTAATCGTTTTCGAACCGGATGACCTGGATTTCCACGCGGCCGATCATTGCGTCGTCCGCCTGGACCGTCCCCTCCAGGACCGTGTAGTTCGCGGCACTGTACAGAGGTTTGACGGTGGTCGTCAGAATCGTATGGAGAGGAACCCGCTCCACGAGAAAATCGGCGTTTTTTATACCCGCGAGGAGCCCGCCGCCGCTGCCCTCCCTGGCGATGCCTTTCTTCCAACTTATATGAACCGCGGCCGTCTGGGCGACGATTTCGATGATGATCAGGGTGTCAACATAACCTTTCCCATAAAGGGGCAAACGGTCGGAAACGACCGTTCGGGTGATCGCCTGATCCTCAGTGATATCCGTAATTTCGTCGATGAGTTTCATCCGGTCCCTGTGGGGGATCAGGGCTTCAATCGCTATCGGATAAGTCATGCCGTCCTCTGGTCTTCAAAATGTCCCCGTGAGCGGAGGACATTCGACCATTTTACCTCCGGGGAAACACGTTGCCTTCCTGTATCAAAAAAGGATTTTTTTTTCCACATGTTCAACGACGATAAAATGTGCTAAGAGACGGCCGCATAATAAATGGGAAATGATGAAAGAAGTCAAGGGAATTGTCGATCCGGGCTCCTGCCGGTCGCTTCCCTTGAACAAGATCAGGAAAGCGGCAATATGAAAGACTTGGATACGACCCCAAACGGCGGCTCCGCCGCGACGTGGACCGCAGACTTTCTCTCCAAAGTCGGGGCGGCGGACCGGGAATTTGTTGTGAATGGTCCAACCTATCGCACAATCCATCGGCTGGCGGCGGGGATCAGACGTCTGGGAGGGTCCAGAACGGAAGACCGGCCGCTGCTCTGCCTGTGCACCGAGAATAAAGCCTGCCTGGCGGCGGCTTTCCTTGCCGCCCTTTCCGGCGGTCCCCGCCTGGTTCTGCCCTATGCCTTTTCCCGTCAAGCGCTGCAAGAGGTTTTAAAGACGGTGACCGTGTCCTCGATTTTGGCCGATCAGCCGGGCGATTTCCCACCGGGGTCCCAAGTGATTCTTCCGTCCATGCTGGAAGAGAAGGCGCCTGCCTCTTTTCATAATGGCATTGACGCTGATGAACCGTTCTTAATGCTCTTCACGGGCGGCTCGACGGGAACCCCTAAAGTCTGGGCGAAAACGCCCCGGAACATGATCGCGGAAGCACGCTACATGATTGCCCGTTTCGGCATCACGGCGGAGGATATCTTCTTATCGACCGTGCCGCCCCAGCATATTTACGGGCTGCTTTTCTCGGTGCTTATCCCCCTGATTGCATCCGCCCGCGTTCTGGAGGGGATTTATGTCTTTCCACGTGAGATTATGAAGGTTGCCCGGGAGACAAAATCATCGGTCCTGGTCAGCGTCCCTGCCTGTTATCGGGTTCTCAAGGGGAATTTTCTGAAGCAGCATCACCTGCGCCTCGCTTTTTCTTCCGCCGGCGCCCTGGATCCCGGCGACGCCGATTATTTCCGGGAAAATGCTGGTCTCGATGTCAATGAAATTTATGGTTCGACGGAAACGGGCGGGGTGGCCACCCGGCGCCGGGGAACCGACGGGGACGCCTGGCATGGTCTTGACCCGGTACAGTGGCGGATAATCGACGGGCGTCTTCAGGTCAAGTCCCCTTTTATTTCGCCATCTTTGCCCCGTAATCCCGAAGGGTTTTTCCTTACCGCCGACCGCGCTGTGGAGGATGGACCGGGGTGTTTCGTCCTGAAAGGACGGGCCGATGATGTGGTCAAGGTCGGCGGGAAAAGAGTCGATCTGGCGGAAATCCGGGAAAAGATGATGAAGATCAAGGGGGTACAGGATGCACTGCTCGTGCAGATACCCACCGGCCAAGGTCGTCCGGTTGATCTGGCGGCCCTTGTGGTTACGGAAATCGATCCGGGGACGTTGAGGCAGAAAATGACGGCACTGGTCGAACCTTATGCCATACCTCGCCGCTTTGTGATGGTTGATAAAATACCCGTTACTCCGACGGGGAAATATGACCGCGCTGAAGTCCAGCGGATACTTGATGCGACCTCACTGTAACAATGCCACAGGGTGGAAAAATGATGAAACGAATCGTAACGATTCAAGAAATATGTTATATCGCCTCAGTCGTTTCCGGGTGATATATCAGATAAGGAGGTACGGAAGACCATGCCGTTTCAGGCTCATTTAAAGGTTTGTTTCAGCGACATCGATAATGCGGGCATTGTTTACTATCCCCGTTTTGTTCACTATTTCCACGTGGCGCTGGAGGATTTCTTCACCATGGAACTGGGTGTTGATTACTCAACACTCTTGCGGAAGCACCGCATCGGGTTTCCAACGGTGCACCTGGAGGCGGATTTTCGCCGGAAATTGCGCTACGGCGATCATCTGCTTGTGGAAGTGCGTGTACTGAATATCGGCAGCACATCCGTCACCTGGGGCTACAATGTTTTTCGCGCCCAGGAGCCGGAGGAAGTGGTTACAGAGGGGAAGAATATCACGGTCAGCATGAACATGGACACCTACGAGAAACGGGAACTGCCCGCGTGGCTCAGGACTCTTCTGGAAAATTACCAACAGAAATGCCAAGCTCTGAAATGTGCGTCCGATGATGTTTGCGCTAAAACTTGAGCGGTGTTTGTTTGACTGTATTAAAATAAGGAAACGAAGGACCTGGCGAGACCCCTTCGGATGTGTGGCTACTTGTTGTATTCCGCCTCGACGGTGATCGAAATGCCGCCGCGGACGGCGAAATCCGCCGTCACCTTGCAGAACCGGGGTTCCAGAACGGCGACCACGTCATCGAGAATCACATTTGTCAGGTGTTCATGGAAGGAACCCTGGTCGCGGAAAGACCAGAGGTATAGCTTCAAAGATTTGGATTCGAGGATCTTCCGATCCGGGATATAGCGGATGGAAATTTTGGCAAAGTCCGGCTGACCTGTCAGGGGGCACAGGGTCGTGAATTCCTCTGTTTCCATGGTCACCGTGTAATCCCGTTCGGGATGGTGATTGGGAAAGGTCTCCAATTGCCGAATGGGTTTGGTTTTGCTGCCCAGCAGGGTCAATCCTTCCAGGTCTGAGGTGTGAGTCGTTTTCTCCATCGTTCGTTCCCCCTTCATTTTCGCGGCAAGGTATAACAGAAGACGGCTTTTCTATAAACCATTTTTGCAGGAAATGGAAGAAAACCAAGTAACTGGGGCATGACGGCATCTGCCGTCGTCGGCGGAAAAAAGAACGCACATCTTGTGCAGAAATTCTTGTTTAACCGTTTCCGATGGAGTATATACGGCCCCAAAATGATTGATTTCCCACAAGGAGAAACCCATGAACCATTCAGCCGATTTTCAGGATCAGTGTATCAATTCCATCCGTTTTCTGGCCGCCGACGCCATTGAGAAGGCCAAATCCGGTCACCCGGGCATGCCCATGGGGGCCGCTGCGATGGCCTATGCCCTCTGGATGCGGCACCTGAAGCATAATCCTCAAAATCCGGCATGGCCGGACCGGGACCGCTTTGTCCTGTCGGCGGGTCATGCGTCCATGCTCCTTTATTCGCTCCTGTACCTGACGGGATACGATCTGAGTCTCGACGATATCAAAGTGTTCCGCCAGTGGGGGAGCAAGACCCCCGGCCATCCGGAATTTCCCCATACGCCGGGTGCGGAAGTGACGACCGGCCCTTTGGGCCAGGGGATCAGCAATGCCGTCGGCATGGCCATCGCCGAAGCTTATCTGGCGGCCCGGTTCAATCGTCCCGGTAACGTCATCGTGGATCATTATACGTATGCTATGGCGTCCGACGGCGACCTCATGGAAGGCGTCGCCTTCGAGGCCTGCGCGCTGGCGGGACATCTGGGGCTCGGGAAGCTCATTGTGCTCTATGACAATAACCGTGTGTCTCTGGCAGGTTCAACGGCACTGACATTCACGGAAGACGTCAAAGCCCGTTTCGCTGCCTGCGGCTGGCAGGTGCTTCATGTGGACGAGGGGAACAACATCGACGCCGTGGACGCGGCCATCCGGGAAGCCCAAAATGATGCCCGGCGGCCGTCCTTTATTTCCGTCTGCACGACTATCGGCTGCGGCGCCCCGACCAAGGAAGGGACATCGGAGGCGCATGGGTCGCCCCTGGGTGTGGACGAACTGACCGCAACAAAGACACGCTTCGGCTGGCCTTCAGAGCCGTTCTCCATCCCGGAAGCCGTTCTGGGTCATTACCGTACTTCCGTAGCCAACGGTGCTGCAGCTCAGGCCGATTGGGAAAAGCGTTTCGCGGCGTACAAAGCCGCTTTCAGCGCTGAAGCATTGGAATTTGAACGCATGATCAAGGGCGAACTGCCCGCGAACTGGGAATCGATCCTGCCTGTTTTCGGTCCCGACACGAAACCGGCGGCGACCCGGAAGACCGGTGAGGGGATCATGCAGGAACTCGCTAAGGTATTGCCGGAATTAGTCGGCGGGTCGGCAGATCTCAACCCCTCGACCTTTACCTGGCTGAAGGGCTACGGCGACTTCCAGCGGCCGGATTTCCCCCAGGACGGGGTACAGGGTAAGGTCGGCGGGGAGTGGGGATACGGTGGGCGCAACATCCACTTCGGCGTCCGGGAGCATGCCATGGGGTCCATCGCGGTGGGTATGGCGCTCCACGGCGGTCTGATCCCCTACACGGCGACGTTTTTCACCTTCGCCGACTACATGCGGCCTCCGATCCGCCTCGCTGCCCTCATGGGGCTGCGGGTGATCTGTGTGTTCACCCACGACAGCATCGGTTTGGGAGAAGACGGTCCTACCCATCAGCCTGTGGAGCACCTGATGAGCCTACGGGTCATGCCGAACCTGACGGTGATCCGCCCCGCCGACGCGGCGGAAACGGTGGAAGCCTGGCGGACGGCACTTTTGAATACGTCCGGCCCCACGGCCCTTGTCTTGACCCGCCAGAATGTACCGGCGCTCAACCGCGAGGTGCTGTCTCCGGCAAAGTGTCTGCGGCAGGGTGGGTATATCCTGAAGGATGCGGATGACGGCAAACCGGAAATCATTCTGATCGGAACGGGTTCGGAAGTGGAAATCGCCCTGGCGGCGGCGGATAAACTGACTGCCGCGGGGAAGCGGGTGCGCGTCGTTTCTTTGCCTTGTTGGGAGCTTTTTGACCGCCAGCCGGCATCCTACCGGGAGCAGGTGCTGCCATCGGATATCAAAGCCCGGGTGGCCGTCGAGGCGGGAATAAAACTCGGCTGGGAACATTATGTGGGGACGGAAGGAAAGATTGTAGGCATGGAAACGTTCGGCGCCAGCGCGCCCTCTCCGGTACTTTTCGAAAAATTCGGGATTACGGCAGATGCCGTAGTCGCTGCGGCCGGAGAATTGCTGCCATAAGCGTCAACCATCCATAAAAGACGGTTTTTCTGCCGGGGAAGATCTTTGGCGTGCCACATTAACACCATTGTATCTCGCTAAGACGTGGGACCGCGTGAAGCGGGTGAAACGATTCTATCAAAGAAAGACCCATACCTGCGACGAAACCCTGACTGCGCCGTCGCCGATTGTGCTGCGAAAAGTCAGTCCGCGCAATTAAGGCTTGTTCCCTTTACCGGGACCCAGCCCCACGATTCAACGCAGGATCAAGACTGTTCAACATACTCATATCGTAGACATTTTACTAAAGCATTCCATGATAGGAGGGGACCATGAAAAAGCAACTGGACGGGGTCAACTGCCTGTACCCCATGCCGACGGTCCTGGTCGGAACCGTCGTGGACGGAACCCCAAACTTTCTCGCCATCGCCCATGTGGGGATCATGAATTTTGCGACACCCCACTACATTTCCATTTCTTCGGCGAAGATCCACTACTCCAACCGGGGAATTGCCGAAAACCGAACGTTCAGCGTCAACATCCCCTCCGAGGACATGGTCAAAGCGACGGATTACTGCGGCATCAAAAGCGGGAAAAAGACGGACAAATCAAAGATATTTGAGCTTTTCCACGGGGAGTTGAATGCAGCGCCCATGATCCAGGCCTGCCCGGTGACCATGGAATGCCGTCTCTATCAGACCGTGGATTTTAAAACCCACGACCTCTTTATCGGGGAAATCGTGCAAACCTACGTGGAAGAATCGGTCCTTACGGAGGGAGCGGTTGATTTCGCAAAAGTCAAACCCATGCTTTTCGACATGCCCCGGAAAAAGTACTGGCGTCTAGGCGAACCCTTTACGGATTGCTGGCAGATCGGCCTGGCGTGGAAGCCGGAGGAATAGACCGCCTTTCTTTCATGGCACGGGTGGTTTAATGTAGGGCAACCCTTGCGGCTGCCCTCGACATATTAAATCTCCTTCATTAAGGAAGGGCAGGGGCAAGCCCTGCCCCTACGGATTTAAATCAACCTTTTTTATTAAAGGGCCGGCGATATTTGTTATCATGCCGGACCACGATCCGGCATCCAGAAGAAGATTCTCGCTGGAAATAGATTCCGGGTCGGCGCCCGAGATGACAAATGAGGAATAAGGTGTGCGGGTTGCTTTAGCGGCAGCGTAACGCACCGGGAAAAAGCTTTGCCGATTCTCATTCAAAAGGGAATTCTCTATCAATTCATCCCGTTATGTAGATATGAACGCACCACACAGCTTATTCTGTCATGGATAATAAGCATGCCCCCGTGCAGGCAGGGGGGAGTCGAAACGGAAAGAGCCGGCGGCGTTTGTCCGCAAGAGCCCGATTCTCCTGTTTTCAGTCACATCATTGTCCGTTTCCCATCTGTGCATCGGCCATCTGCTCATAGACATCGGCGATTTCGGCCTCCCGGGCGAGGAAGGCGTCGACCACCACCGGATCAAACTGTTTGCCCGACGCCTCGAGGATGATGCTCCGGCATTTATCGTGGGTGAGGGCCTCCTTGTACAGGCGCTTGGACCGCAGGCCGTCATAGACATCCGCCACGGCCATGATGCGGGCGCTCAGGGGAATCTCTTCGCCCCTGAGGCGGTCGGGATAGCCGCTGCCGTCCCATTTTTCGTGGTGCGATCGTGCCAGGGATATGCCCATGTTGATAATTGCGTTGTGGGGATACTGATCGTGGACGGTCTGGAGGGTTTTGGCACCGATCAGGGCATGGCTTTTCAGGACTTCGAATTCCTCGTAGGTTAACCGGTCTGCCTTCAAAAGGAAGCTGTCCGGGATGGCGACCTTGCCGATGTCATGCAGGGGGGCGGCGTGGAAAATCGTTTCGATGAAGGATTCGGAAACCTCTTCGGGGTAGTGGCAGCTTCTCTGCAGTTCTTCCGCGATGATTTTACAGAACATACGCGTCCGTTCGATGTGTTCGCCGGTGACATCGTCGCGGCTTTCCGCCAGCTTGGACAGGGCAAGGATCGTCGCCAACTGAGAATCGGATATCTCCTGCACCTTTTTCTGAACCAGATCTTCCAGATAGAGATTGTACCGCTCCAGTTCGTGTCGCATCCGCTGCAGGGTCAGATGTGTCTCGACCCGGGCCAGCACTTCCTCAATATGAAACGGTTTGGTAATGTAGTCCACCCCGCCGGCCTGAAATCCGCCGAGCTTGTTTGCCGTGTCATTGAGTCCGCTCACGAAAATAATGGGAATGTGGTTCAAGGCGGGATACGCCTTAAAGCGGCGGCAGACCTCGAATCCGTCCATTTCCGGCATCATGACATCCAGGAGGACCAGATCCGGCGGGTTCACCTCCGCCGTTTCGATGGCCAGTTTGCCGCTCATCACCGGTAAAACCTGGTGACCCTTGCTCTCCAGGATATCCGACAGGATCTGGAGGTTTTCCACCTGATCGTCCACCAAAAGAATACGGAAGGGTTGTGGCGGGCTTTCTTTTGTTTCCATGGCTGCATGGCCTCGGTTTGGATTAGTCAGAACGGACGCGTCATTCTTAAGGAAGAATTATATGCCACCTGATACCATAACCGCAAGGTTCGGACGATGAATCAGTGAATAAATGCTCAGAAAGCAAAAACCCCCTCCCGGAGGGGGCTTTGCGTTCTCGACGTCCGGACTACCCTGTTTGCGCTAAAAAACCGGAACAAATTCAAACTCCTCTTCCCGCAGTTTGGCCTGGGCGGCGGCCAGGCGGGCAATCGGGACCCGGGGTGTGGAACAGGAAACATAGTTGAGTTTGACATGATGGCAGAAGCGGATCGATTCGGGATGACCGCCCTGTTCACCGCAGATGCCGACCTTCAGGTCGGGACGGCTCCGGCGCCCCAGCTTGATCGTGATATCCATCAGGCGTCCGACGCCCCGAATGTCGAGGGTCTCGAAGGGGTTGCCCGTCAGAACGTTCGTCTGGGTGTACATGGGGAGGAACTTGTTTTCCGCGTCCTCGCGGCTGAAGGAAAAGACCGCCTGGGTGAGGTCGTTGGTTCCGAAGGAGAAGAACTCCGCGATTTCCGCCAGACGCGCCGCCCGCATACAGGCGCGGACGGTTTCGATCATGGAGCCGAACTTGAAGTTGACGGCGATACCGTATTTCTTTTCAACTTCCGCCTTGGCGTTTTCCATGTAGGTCGCCACACGCTGCAATTCGCTGGCGTTGATCACCTGGGGGACCATGATTTCGCCGTGGACGTCGATGCCCGCTTTGGTGCATTCCGCGATGGCTTCCAGAATGGCGGTGATCTGCATTGTGTAAATTTCGGGATAGGTGATGCCCAGGCGCACGCCGCGGTGGCCCAGCATCGGGTTGACCTCGCTCAAGGCGATCACCTTTTTCAAAACCGCCTGCTTGTGGTCCATCAATTCCTGGATGATGGAGGTGGATTTGATTTCAGCCAGTCTGCCCTGGAGGTTTTTGAAGATGTCCGCGAACTGCCTGTACAATTCGGGACTGATCAGTTTCAGCGTATCCGAGAGTTCGCCAAGGTTCCTGATGGTGTCGCGATCCCGCATATGCCGGAGCTGCGTGATTTCATCCTCCAGGGTCTGGATTTCCGGCAGGAATTCGTGCAGCGGCGGATCCAGGAGGCGCACCGTGACGGGCAGCCCGTTCATGGCCGTGAAAATACCTTTGAAATCTTCACGTTGAATTGGCAGGAGTTTGCCGATGGCGATTTTGCGCTTTTCCGGCGTATCGGCCAAGATCATCTCCTGCACGACGGGCAGGCGGTCCACGTCATTGAACATGCGCTCCGTGCGGCACAGGCCGACACCCATGGCACCGTATTCCCGGGCCTTCTCGGCCGCTTTGGGGGTATCGGCGTTGGCCATGACTTTCAGTTCCGCGATTTCATCCGCCCAGGACAGAAGGGTAATGAGTTCTGTGAAGAATTCGGGTTCAATTGTCGGAATTTCGCCTGCGTAAACCTCGCCGGTCGAGCCGTCGATGGTAATAACGTCGCCTTCATGCAGAATCCGGTCGCCGATCCGGGCAGTCTTGGCACGGACATCGATGGCGATTTCCTCGCAGCCGGAGACGCAGGGTTTTCCCATGCCCCGGGCGACGACGGCCGCATGCGACGTTTTTCCGCCCCGGCTGGTCAGGATGCCCTGGGAAGCAAAAAAGCCGTGTATGTCTTCCGGTTTGGTCTCTTCCCGGACGAGAATGATTTTTTCTCCCGCTTCACCGCGTTCCTGAGCCGTATCGGCGTCGAAGACGATCGAACCGGACGCGGCGCCGGGCGATGCAGGCAGCCCCGTGACCAGGGGTTCCGCCTTGAAGGACGGCGAGAGGCGAGGGGCCAGAAGTTGCTCCAACAGGGCCGGTTCAATGCGCAGCAGGGCCCGCTCCTTGGTAATCAAACCCTCCCGGAACATTTCCACGGAGGTCTGCACCATGGCCCGGGCGTTCATCTTGCCGTTTCGTGTCTGCAGGCAGTAAAGCGTACCCTGTTCAATGGTGAATTCAAAATCTTGTACTTCCGTGTAATGAGATTCCAGCTTGTTACGTAATTCGAGCAATTGTACAGACATTTCGGGCATTTCCTGTGCCATCTCTGCAATCGGTTTCGGGGTGCGGATGCCCGCCACGACATCTTCCCCCTGGGCGTTGGTGAGGTACTCGCCGTAAATGACGTTTTCGCCCGTGCCGGGGTTCCGGGTAAAACCGACGCCGGTGGCGGAATCGTTGCCCATGTTGCCGAAGACCATGGTGACGACATTGACCGCTGTGCCGTTTGCCATGGCCGGGGTGATTTTGAACTGTTTGCGGTAATCGACGGCGCGGCGTCCGTTCCAGGAGCGAAATACCGCCTGGATGGCGATTTCCATCTGCCGATAGGGGTCATCCGGAAAGGGTGCTCCCGTCTGTTCGGCCACGACGTTCAGAAATGCACCGCACAGCTCCTGCAAGTGGTCCGCCGCCAGATCGACGTCCTGGACGGCGCCGTATTTTGCCTTGACGCCTTTCATGCAGTCGTCGAAATGCTCGTCCGCGACCCCCAGAGCCACCTTGCCGAACAGTTGGATGAACCGGCGGTAGGCATCGTAAACGAAGCGCGCGTTTCCGGTCCGGCGGATCAGGCCGGCGGCGGTCCGGTCATTTAAGCCGAGGTTCAGAATCGTGTCCATCATGCCGGGCATCGACATGGCCGAACCGGAGCGGACCGAAACCAGCAGCGGATTATCCTCGCTCCCAAATTTTTTTCCTGTTGCCTGTTCCAAGCGGGCGATATGGCCTTTCACTTCGTCCATCAGGCCTTTCGGAAGGGTGGCCTTCTTCAGATATTCAAGACAGGCGGCGGTGGTGATGACGAAACCGGGGGGCACATTGAGACCGATCTGGGTCATTTCGCACAGATTGGCCCCTTTCCCGCCGAGCAGCATCTTGTCCTTTCCGTCACCTTCGGAAAAAGCATAAACATACTGAGTCCTTAAAGCCATACTCGACCTCCTTGGTTTTGAAAGATAGGTGTTGCGGATGGAACTTAATGTGAAAAATCCAGTAAAAGAAACAAGCTAAAACAATCAAGATTGGAATAATGTGTGAATCATAACGAGAACGGGAACTTATGGCTGGCAGTATAGGAAGCGGCCGCTTTGGTGTCAAGGGATTTGTCGGTTCGCACACAGTTCGGCAGACGGTTTCATATGGCGGTGTCAGTGGCGGCTCAAGCCTCGACAAAGCCCTGTCGGGATCATTCAATCTAAAAGGAATGTTATGTGCAGTTTCCAGGATGCCTTGCCTTCACGCCGTCGGATCCGTATCGGGATTCAGGAGTTTCCCGACCGTCCGGGAAAGATTCGCCAGAGATACAGGTTTCATCAGGAATTCCCGGATGCCGATACTCTTCGCATCCTCTTCATTGATTCTTTCACTGAACCCCGTCACCAGGATAACCGGAATATCATGCCGGATCTTCAGCATTTCCCGGGCCAGCATGGCGCCCGACATGTTCGGCATGGTCATGTCGGTAAAAACCAGATCGAACTGATACGGATTTTTGCGGAACGCCTCCAGGGCATCAAGGCCACTGTAGCGCAACGTGACTTCGTAGCCCAGCGAGGTGAGCATTTCCCGGCTCATCTGGGCCAGAGCTTCTTCATCGTCCACCAGAAGAATGTGGCCTTTCCCTTTTGGAATCGGTAAGACCGTTTCTTCACGAGGCATGGTCTCCCTTTCGATAAGAGGAAACAGAATGGTAAATGTTGTTCCCTTGCCGGGTTGACTGGAAACATGGATCGTTCCACCACAGTCCTTGACGATTCCGTAAACCACCGACAGTCCCAGGCCGGTTCCTTCGCCTTCCTTTTTTGTCGTAAAAAACGGCTCGAAGATATGTTCGATGGTGGATTGCTCCATTCCGCATCCGTTGTCACGGACGGTCAGTTTCAGGTAAGCTCCTGCCTGCAAGTTATATTCATAATTCATGTGCGGATTCGGAATATGTTCCGGTCCCAGGGTTATTTCCAGGAGTCCGCCCTCTTCGCGCATGGCGTGGGCGGCATTCGTGCAGAGGTTCATCAACACCTGGTAGACCTGAGTGGGATCTGCATAAACCGTATCATCGGTGCACGAAAATTTTTGCTTGATCTGGATATTTGACGGTAGCGATGAACGGAGCAGCTTCAGTACCTCCTTGAAAATCGGCGTGACCGAGAGGGGCCTCTTTTCCTGGCTGCTCTGCCGGCTGAAGGTCAGGATCTGTGCCACCAGGGCCTTCGCCCGGTCGGAAGCCTTAAGGACCTGATCGAGATAACGTTCCATCTCCTCATCAAAAGCTTTCATATGGGCCAGTTCGGTATAGCCCATGATGGAGCCGAGGATATTATTAAAATCATGGGCGATACCACCGGCAAGCGTGCCGATCGCTTCCATTTTCTGCGCCTGGCGAAGCTGGTTTTCAAGACGATATCGTTCCGTATTGTCGCGGATGCACTCGATGGCCGCGATCACTTCACCTTTGGTATTCCGAAGAACCGACACTGTTGCCGAAAGGTAGATGTCCCCGGGAGGGAGGTTCGGCGTCAGGGCTTCACCGAACAGCACATCGTCATAGTGTTTCATGGCAGTGTAAAGGTTTTCCATCTCGCTATCCCGGCGTAAAGCCAAATCGATCAGAATCGGCCGCCTCGTTCCGTAGAAAGGCAGTGCGTACTCATAATCACCCTTTCCGAGCATGTCTTCCTTTTTAACCCCCGTCATGGTTTCGATGGCCCGGTTCCAGGCGATCACCTTGCCGTCCGGATCGATGACCAAGGTGGCGTCGGGGAGAAACTCGATGATGTCATTCAAGCGTCTCTCTGAAGCGTGCAGGGCTTCATTGGCCTGTCTTAGCTCGGTGATGTCGACATCGAAGCAAAAGAACTCTGGCTCTCTGCCCGGGTGCGCCGACAGAATTCGGCTGGCATAGACTTTCAGCCTCTGACCGTCCTGGTTGATAACGTCCACCTCACCCGCCGGGGGTAGCTTGCCGGTACGCAGCGCCTCGTCCATGAGCCAGCGTTCGGCCTCAAGGGTTTCAGGGCCGTGAAGCAGATCGAGTATATTGCGTCCAAGGGCCGCTTGGGCCGAGAAGCCATAAAGCAACTAACTCCCGCGGTTCCAGAACGTGATAGTGCCATCAGGATAATAGCCCTGAACGGCAACCTTCTCCAAACCTTCCAGCACGAGGCGGTAACGCCGCTCGCTTTCATGCAGTTCTTGTTCCATCCGTTTGCGCTCGGTGATGTCGCGATCGACGCCGCGGAACCCGTGCAACTTGCCGTTTGCATCCAAGATCGGCACGGCGTTGCTCTCCAGGTAGTGGTAGGTGCCGTCCTTGTGACGCCATCTGAGAAGAAGATTTTCCCAGCCGCGCCGTTCGCGAATGCACTCAGTGAGGATGGCCTGTACTTTGAAAAGATCTTCCTCGTACAGGAAGTCCAGGTTTTTCCGGCCGAGAATCTCCTTTACTTCTCGGCCCAGGATCGTTCGTGTTGCCGGGTTTGAGAAGGTGTGGATACCTTCGGCGTCTATCGCCCAGATCCAGTCCTGGGAAGTCTCGACAATGGCATTGATGATGTCCTGTCTTTCCAGCAGAGCCTCTTCCGCGAGGCGCCGGTCGGTCACATCGGCACAGGCCCCAGCCATGCAAAACGGTTTCCCCTGCTCGTCGCGCTGTGCAACGCCGGTGTCTCGCCACCAAACCCATGTCCCGTCCGCCCTGCGCACGCGATACTCCAAGTCGTAGGGGACGGCGTGATCGAGGTGTGCGGCGAGTGCTTCATCCACGCGGCGGCGGTCCTCCGGGTGGATAATGTCCTGCCACGCGGTCAGAGTCTGCTGGAAGGCCATCCAGCATTGTATCGAAGGCCTCCGACCACTCCAATCGGCCAGAGGCGAGGTTCAGTTCCCACAAGGCAACGCGCCCTGCCGTCGAGGCTGCTTCCAGGCGGCGCCGCACGCATTCCAATTGTTCCTCGGCCCGTTTCCGTTCGGTGATATCATTACCGATACAGAGAATTTCGGTTACTTCACCCTTGGCGTCATAAATTACTTTGTTGGTCCAGGCCACCCAAACCCGCTCACCGTTACTGCGCGTATTTTCGTTTTCGTTTTGGGCATATATATCCGGATTTACTGCAATATCATTGATCATGGCCGCCAGATCCCGGCCGGACGTTTCCTTTTCGGGAACGATCGTTCCGA
>Ga0116154_10001763_pt1 | contig 17496 bp, 13 predicted proteins | sample AD_UKC030_MetaG_FD_89898 | JGI IMG/M metagenome (GOLD analysis project Ga0116154, IMG submission 89898) | Active sludge microbial communities of municipal wastewater-treating anaerobic digesters from USA - AD_UKC030_MetaG | ecosystem: Engineered > Bioreactor > Anaerobic > Digestate | place: USA...
AGAACAGCAGTACCGTGACAAGCCTGTTCCGAGACCTGAAAACTGGGGCGGTTACTGCCTCGAACCGGAGTATATTGAGTTCTGGCAGGGAAGGGAGCGTCGTCTGCATGACAGGATAGTCTTCTCCCGGAGCGGGGATAATCAGGGCTGGACCGTCAGGCTGCTTTATCCCTGACACCCATCCGCCATCCAATGAAGCAGGTGACGGTTTCACATCTTTCCTGCCACCTGCTCAGTTTCTGAACTGAAGCTCAGTCAGTGTCTTATACAGCCCGTTGTAATTGGCAATCAATTCCGTATGAGTGCCCTGCTCTACTATCCTGCCATCGTTCAGCACAATGATGTGATCAGCCTTGCGTACGGTTGACAGACGGTGAGCAATTACAAGGGAGGTACGCCCTTTCATCAGTTTCTCAAGTGCCTCCTGCACCTGCCGTTCCGATTCAGAGTCAAGAGAAGAGGTAGCCTCATCGAGAATGAGTATCCTCGGGTTCTTGAGCACTGCCCGGGCAATTGCTATCCGCTGGCGCTGTCCGCCGGAGAGTTGCACACCCCTCTCTCCCACCACTGTTTCCAACTGGCCCGGAAATGACCTGATAAAATCCCAGGCATTGGCCTGTACTGCCGCCTCAATGATCTCCTCCTCAGAAGCGTCAGGTCTGCCATAAGCAATATTCTCACGGATTGTACCCCCGAACAGGAATACATCCTGCATTACAACAGCCATCTGGGAGCGAAGTGCCGTCAGGGGGAAGCCTGAACTGTCACGCCCGTCAAAAAGAATCCTTCCACCGGTGGGGTCGTAGAGTCTCAGGAGAAGTGAGGCTATTGTGGATTTCCCGGCCCCGCTGGGACCCACCAACGCCACCTGGCGACCGGGAGCGACGAAGAAACTCACATCATTCAGCACCGTCACCTCCTGACGCGAAGGATAACTGAAACCAACATTCTCAAATGTGATCTCGCCCTTCAGGGCATATGCCTCTTCAGGCACATATGAAGGATCTATATGTTCAGTCTTCTCGTCAAGCAGCGCGAGCAGGTTCTCAGTTGCTCCGATGGTCTTCTGCAGCCTTGCATCAACACCTGCCATACCGGCAATGTTACCGCCAATAAAACCGGAATAAATAACAAAGGAAAATAGCTGTCCGGCCTCCATCTGCCCGTCAGCAATCATGATGGCTCCCCTCCAGATGACTGCCGCCATCGAGACAAAAAAACCAAGCACAATAAATGATACGGCAGCCTGGTACTTGCCGCCGGTAATACCTGCCTTCGCCACCTCATCAGTTTTCTGCCTGTAGCGGCGGCTCTCGAACGACTCATTGGTGAAAGCCTTAACATTTTGTATCCCCTGCAGGGTCTCCTCTACTATTGTGTTCGACTCAGCAACGAAACCCTGTGCTTTTTTAGAGTAGCGCCTGATTGCCCGGCCGGAGTAGAATGCCATTAGCGAAATGGCAGGAATGATTGCAAGTGTAAACACGGTCAGCCTGAAGGAGCTGATCATCATCAGTGTTATGCCGCCGGTTATGACAAGTAACTGCGAAAGCAGATCAGCAAGCGTGTTCGTCAGGCTGTCCTGCAGCAGCGAAATATCCGATGATATACGGCTGTTGAGTTCTCCTACCCTTCGCGAGGAGAAGAATGACATTGGAAGCCTGATCAGGTGATTGTAGATGTGCTGGCGAATGGATGCAAGTGTCTTTTCGGTAACAACAACAAAAAGCCTGGTGCGGGTATAGGCGAATAATGCCTGGGCGACAAGTATTCCAAGCAGTATCAGGCCGGTGCGTGTTATCTCGCGTGACAATCCGCCAGTGTTTGCGAGGTCAACCATCTCCCCCAGGAGCTTCGGAAACATCAGGCTTGCGGAGGTGGAAAGAAGCAGAAAGAAAAGTCCCAGTGCAAATCTGCCTCTGTATGGCTTTAGGAACCTGTAGAGCCTTGTCATCTCCTTTATTCCCGAACCGGTTGTCTTATCCTTTTTTTCAGACATCTTTCACTCACTTACCTTCACAAATGCAAATATAGATCAATATGTTCACCGCTGTCCCATGTTTTCAGGGCTCATTTCATCTGCAATGAACGTTAATAAAGTGGATATGCTGTTCATAATTAGTATGATGTCATAGCATAGAAAATTTCCGAAAATCAGTAATTTTAACCTTTTAACCTTCACCTATGACTGCCCTCGAGACACTGAAGAACCTGGTTCTTGCACCTTATATACTGAAAGCCACTGCCCTGATCAGCGTGCAGAGGGCAGTAGGCGGCAACCAGTTCAGGCACTGTTTCTCAACGCTGGGTATCCTGCTCGACTATAAGTTCTACACAAGCAGCGTATTACTGAAAGCATCCCTGCTCCATGATCTCCTTGAAGACATGCCGGAGACGCAGGTTGACGAGATAAGGTGGATTGACGGCGACGGCACTGAAGTGGTGGAACTGGTACTGGAGGTAACCAAGAGGAAAGACGAGACAAAGGCGCAGTACCTGCAGCGTCTTCTGGAGAAGGGATCCCGAAATGCAATGCTGCTCAAGTGCGCTGACCGCATCAGCAACCTCACCGACCTCCACCGTGACATTCAGTCAGAACAAAAGATATCCGACTACCTGGATCAGACTGAAAAGTACGTAATCCCGATGGCCAGGCAGGTGAATCCCGATATGCTTATCGAGCTCACTGACCTTGTTGCCAAGCGCCGGCGTATACTAATGATGCTGGAACGGGAAAAGAGAGAGAGTGCAGCTAACGGCTCATAGAGTCACTCCTGCTTTTTCCGCCATTCTTACAGGATCAGCCTAAAAGATGCTTCACCCTGGCCGATATCTCCCGGCCTTCTGCCCTGCCAGCCAGTTCCTTTGATGCAACACCCATCACCCTGCCCATGTCTGACGGGGCCTTCGCCCCCAGCCGGGTGATTATGGCCTTCAGCGCCTCATCAAGCTCCTGTTCGCTCATAGCTGCAGGAAGGTATCTCTCGAGCACGGCAGCCTCGCTCTCCTCCTTCTCCCACAGATCCTGCCTCTTCTGCTCCCTGTAGATTGCCGCCGACTCCTTCCTCTGCTTGACAAGCTTACGGATGATCTTTATTTCTTCCTCCTCAGGGATTACAGTGCCAGGTCCCTTTTCAGACCTTGCAAGTATGAATGCTGTTTTTGCAGCCCTCAGGGCTTCGAGCACACCTTTGTCCTGCGCCTTCATGGCAGCCATGAGGTCGCCTGCAATTTTTTCCGCCAGTGACATTTTACCTATAGATTTTGTTTTATACAACTATAACAAATGTACATCATTTTAGGGTCGCCTGTAACCACATCCGGCCAGCGCGCTTCTGATTGCCGCAACTGTTGTCAGGATGTCTCCGCCGGTCACCGATCCCATATGCCCTACCCTGAAATAGTCATCCTTTATTCCTGGCAGCAGCCCGCCTGCCAGTATCACCTCCGATGATGCGATGGCCTTCATGAAATCAGCTCCCCTGACCCCTTCAGGATAGAAGGGTGCCGAGAGAGTGTTGGCACTCACCTCATCGCTGACGGGTATCATCTTCAGACCCATATCCTTCATCGCCTCCCGGAAGGCTTCGGCTCTCTCCCTGTGCCTCCGGAACCGTGGCTCCATTCCTTCCTTCAGGATAAGCCTGAGACTCACCTCCAGGCCGCTCACAAGGTTGACGGCCGGTGTGCCGAAATAGGACGGGCGCCTCTCTTCGTAAGCCTTCATGACCGACAGCCAGTGAGTCCAGTCACTGTAATAGCTTCCCACAGGACTTTTTCTCTTCTGCCATGCCTCTATGGCACGGCCGGATGCGACAAGCAACGCCAGTCCCGGTGGCACCCCCACAGCCTTCTGCGAGGCTGTGAGCACCACGTCGATCTTCCACTTCTCCTGCCTGATGACCTCTCCGGCTACGGAACAGACTCCGTCGAGCACTGTGATGACACCATACTTCTCCCCTAACGCACCCAGCGGCTCAGGATCGACCCTGACTGCCGTTGATGTATCCACATGGGTAAAGGTCATAATCTTGTATCGTGATCGCTTCAGTTCTTCCTCCACAGCCTTCAGGCTGACAACATTACCGGTCTCTGCCGCAAGCACAGTCACCTCAGCTCCATAGCGCCTGAGAAGCGCGGCATACCTCTCACCAAAGTAACCAGTTGACAGAACAAGCGCCCTGTCACCCGGTTCGACCAGGTTGGCACCGGCCATATCCATTGCAAGGGTTCCGCTGCCTGCCATGATGAACGGCTGCCCTGACGGTGCCAGCCACACCTCACGCATCATCTCCAGTGCATGGCCAAAGGATTCAATAAAGTCAGGCGCCACATGGCTCGTTGTCGGCATCCCCACAGCCATCATCACCTCCGGCTCAAACTCTATCGGACCGGGTATCATCAATAATCTTCTCCCTTTCATTCTTTCTTAATGATTTCTTTTATAAAGTATAACTCCCTCACTCTGAATCACCTCTTTCAGGTGTTCTCTCATATCCTCATCCATGGGAAGCAGCGGCCTCCTTACGTGGCCGCCGTACAGTCCGAGAAGATCCATTGCCACCTTGAGTGCCGGGACACCCCATCGTGATGTCACTGCGGCATTAAGCGGAATTATCTTATGCTGCAACTCCTTTGCACGTGCATAATCTCCGGTGATGAAAGACCGGTAGATGCCAAGGCAGTGATCCGGTGCGATGTTTGCGCTTGCCAGGATGCCGCCAGCGGCGCCCATGGCCAGCGCCGGCAGAAGGAACCCCGCGCCTCCGGCCAGTACCTGGAAGCCGGGCTTTACACTGCCAAGCACCTCACCCATCTTTACTACATTCCCCCCCGACTCCTTCAGGCCGACAATATTGGGATGCTCCGCCATGGCTATGATCATGCGCGCCGTCATGTCAAGCCCGGTGTTGGCCGGCATGTTGTACACAAGCAACGGCACCGGCGATGCATCCGCCACATCAAAATAATGCTTCACCAGCTCCTTCTGGTTCATATTTCCCTTATAATAGAAAGGGTTGAGGACCAGTACCGCATCCGCGCCTTCTGCTGCGGCAGCCCTGGAGAGGGAAATGGTCTCGCGTGTCGACTGACAACCGGTGCCGGCCAGCAGAAGACGGCCTGAGGGCAGCGCCTCACGGGCTGCCCTGATGGCAGTCACCTTCTCCTTCTCTGAAAGCATCACCTGCTCTCCGTTGGAACCAAGGATCAGAAAACCTGCAAGATCATAGCGTGAAAGGTGCTCAATATTCAGTTTTATCTTATCAGTAAGAAGTTTCTCCTTATTGTCAAATGAGGTTGGCAGAGGCGGGAAGATCCCGCTGAAATTAAGTGTAACCATTGCGTTTACTTCTGTTTTTGTTTTATTACTCATGCCGGCTCATTGAATATGGCCGGGCCGAGGCGCTGACGCCCCTCCCGCGCTCAGGCTCCGGGCTCATTGTGAAATCCAGGGTGCCACCGGTCATGATCTGTTCATGCGTGATATAATTCACATCCAACCGCTTGCCGTTCAGGCTTGCCTCTTTTACAAAGACATTCTCCTTTCCGTTTTCAGGCGCACTTATCACCAGCTCTTTCCCGTCAGCAAGGGCGACAGTGACCTTCCTGAAGAGCGGAGAGCCAAGCACATACTCACCAGTTCCCGGTGTTACCGGGTAGAATCCCATTGCGCTGAATACATACCATGCCGATGTCTGGCCGTTGTCCTCATCACCGCAGTACCCGTCCGGAGTGTAGTTGTAAAGCTTGTCCATCACCTCCCTCACCCTTGCCTGGGTCTTCCACGGTTCAGGGGTATAGTTGTAGAGATAGATCATGTGCTGAACAGGCTGGTTGCCGTGAGCGTAGTTGCCCATGTTCATGATCTGCATCTCGCGGATCTCATGTATCGGGAAACCGTAATAGGAGTCATCAAACAACGGCGGAACAACGAACACCGAATCGAGCATCAGAGCCATCTCCTCTTCACCACCCATCAGTTCAGCCAGTCCCGCAACATCATGAAAGACGCTCCATGTATAATGCCAGCTGTTCCCCTCGGTGAACGCATCACCCCACTTGTAGGGGCTGAAGGGCGACTGGAAAGTTCCGTCGAGGTTTTTGCCTCTCATCAGCTTGCTTTCGCGATCGAAGACGTTGCGGTAGTTTCCGGCCCTTGCAGCGTAGAGTTCGATCTCTTCCTGGGGGCGGCCCAGCTCCTGTGCAAGCCTCCAGAGGCACCAGTCGGCGTATGCATACTCGAGTGTGCGTGCCACGTTCTCATTGATGCCGGCGTCATATGGCACATATCCCAGATCGTTGTAGAATTCTGCTCCGTACCTGCCTACGGAATGGACCGGGCCATGGCCTTTTGTGTTCTTCACCATAGCATTCCAGAGGGTGTCGATTGAATATCCCCTGATACCCTTGAGGTATGCATCGGCAATCAGTGATGCCGAGTTGCTGCCTATCATGCAGTTGCGATGCCCGGGGCTTGCCCATTCAGGCAGCCATCCGCTCTCAAGGTATGCATTTGCAAGACCCTCCATTATATGCGAACTCATCTCAGGATACATTAATGTTATCAGCGGCATGGCGGCCCTGAATGTATCCCAGAATCCGTTGTCGGTATAGAGCCTGCCCGGCATCACTTTTCCGTTGTAAGGACTGTAATGTACTATGTTGCCTGAACTGTCCGTCTCGTGGAACATACGGGGGAAAAGCATCGTGCGGTAAAGGGTTGAATAAAAGGTTCTTGTCTGGTCCTCAGTTCCTCCCTCCACCCTTATGCGGCCGAGCTCGCCGTTCCAGCGCTCCCTGGCGGCATCACGGATGAAGTCAAAACTATGGGACCCCGTCTCACGGCTGAGATTTAGCAATGCCTGTTTCCGGGAAATGAATGACGAAGCCACCCTGGCAGTGACCTGCTCTCCCCTCCGGGTGCGGAAGCCGATGATGGCGGCAGCGTGATCACCCTCCTGTTGCGTGGCGCCGGGCTGAAGGGTGCCGTCGAGGGCCACGGACCAGAAATCAAAGGGGCGGTCAAACTCGATCACGAAATAGTTGTGGAAATTATCCGGAACTCCTCCGTGGTTGTTGCGGCAGTAACCAACCACTCTGTTCTCCCCTGGGATTATCTGCACCATTGAGCCCCCTGAGAAGGCATCAAGCACAACTGCAGAGGAGTCACTCTCCGGGAATGTGAATCTGAACATTGCAGATCTTTCCGTTGGTGTCACCTCAGCCGTGATGTCATAGTCTGCCAGGTAGACGCTGTAATAGTAAGGCCTCGCCACCTCAGCCTTATGCGAGAACCATGATGCCCGCTGCACTTCTGTCAGTCGGTTGCCACCGGTGACTGGCATAAGTGAGAAGGCCGCGTAATCATTGATCCAAGGGCTGGGCTGATGGGTCTGTCTGATACCGGTAATACGGTGGTCGTCATAGGTGTATCCCCAACCGTCTCCGTTATTTCGTGTCTGGGGAGTCCAGAAGTTCATTCCGAAAGGCAGCGCCACGGCCGGATAGGTGTTGCCATGTGAAAGCAGGTACTCGGAGTCAGTTCCCATAAGGGTGCTGACGAGGTCTGCCGGCGATTCAGGGCTGTCCTCTTTGACCTGCATGCATGCAGTGGCTGATATTAAAGCAATTGAGGCAACAAGCGCTTTTGTCAGGTTCATTCGGAAGCAATGGATAAAGTCTGTCTTCATATTTTCGGGGCAGTTGGTTTGGAACATTTCGAATTATCACTGAGGGTCCACATCAGCCTGTATCCGTAACAGGCCTTTCCTTGACGCTTTCAGTTCGGTCTCCGCCTCACGTCGTATGACCTCTTTGACCTTTGACGGCGAGAGACCGGAGCCTATCTTGATCATGATTGTCTTGATATACCATTTCTGTATCTGCATCACCATTGGGAACTCGGGACCAAGTACCATAGTCCCAAGCTGCCTGCGTAGGTTCCCGGCCAGGCGTGCCGCAGAGACATTCAGCTCTTCCAGGTCACGGTGCTTCAGAGCTATTCTTATAATCCTGGTGAATGGCGGGTATCCGAAGAGGGACCGCTCCTCCAGCTGCGTGGAACTCATAGCCTTAAAGTCATGCTTCAGAACCTGTCTGAGGATCACGTTAGCCGGGTCCGCCGTCTGGATTATCACCTTGCCCCTCCGTGTCCGCCGTCCTGCCCGGCCGCTCACCTGTTCCATGAGCTGAAAGCTTCTCTCATGAGCCCGGAAGTCCGGGAAATGCATCATGTTATCTGCATCGAGGATTCCCACCACAGTCAGTCTTTCGAAGTCGAGCCCCTTTGAGATCATCTGGGTTCCTATTAGTATGTCGGTTTCGCCTGCGGCGAAGCTGCTGAGGATATCTGCTGCCGAGCCTCTGTTTCTTACAGTATCCTGATCCATCCTTGCCACCCTGGCAGAGGGGAAAATCAACTTAATCTCCTCCTCGATCTTTTCAGTGCCGAAGCCCCTTGTTGTCAGGCCCGGAGAGCTGCATTCGGGGCATTCTGAAGGAACCCTGACGCTCTTGCCGCAATAATGGCAGACCATTCTCCCGATGCTCTTATGGTATGTGTAGCTTACCGAGCAGTTTGTGCATGCCGGCACGTGGCCGCAGTCTGAACACATCAGGAAAGGCGAGAATCCCCTCCTGTTCTGAAACAGGATGACCTGCTCCTCTCTTTTCAGGGCCTCCTCCACTGCCTCGAGAAGACGAGGGGTGAAATGTGATGCAGGCCCCTTTTTCTTTGAGGATGACCGGGTATCGGCAATAACCATCGCCGGCATCATGACATCACCGTACCGTGTCATCAGCTCAACCAGACCATATCTTCCCGTAAGGGCGTTATGGAAACTCTCAAGTGAAGGTGTGGCGGAACCCAGCAGGACTTTACCGTTGTGGAGGCGGGCAAGCATCATTGCCGCATCGCGGGCATGATAACGCGGGGCAGGGTCATATTGCTTGTAGGAAGAATCGTGTTCCTCATCGACAATAATCAGACCCAGGTCGCTGAATGGAAGGAACAGTGAAGATCTGACTCCAAGGATGGCCCTGAGGCTTCCGTCGCTGACCTTTTTCCAGACCTCGCGGCGTGCAGCTGGGGTAAGTCGCGAATGGAACACCCCGATAGCCGGGCCGAAATGTTTCCTTAAACGCTCTATGATCTGCGTTGTCAGGGCTATCTCAGGGAGCATGTACAGTACCTGCCTGCCCATCTCCATCTGTTCCTTCATCAGGTGAATATAGATCTCTGTCTTGCCACTGGAGGTGACACCGTGCAGAAGAACAGTATCATGATCAGCAAATAAACCGGATATTTGGTCATGTGCCTCATTCTGCACCTTGTTCAGTTGTGCCGGCGGAACAGGGGCTGTGGTTTCTTCTTCCTTAATCTTCGGTGGCCGACGCTGGCGCAGCCGTCCGGGAAGGTCTTCCGCCGAAGGAATCGCTGCCTTCATCACCTCACCGGGGTAAGCCATATAGTAATCCGAAACCCACAGAAGGAAGTCTGTCAGACGCTCATTGAGTGAGACTTCTCCCGGCAGCAGGCCGGTTATCTCCCTGACTGTAACCCCTTCCGGCGCTGTGTTGTGAATCCCGGTCACCAGTCCCGTTGTATCCCTGCTCTGACCGAATGTAACAGTCACCAGGCTGCCACGGTGAACTGAACCACGAATCTCCCCGGGTATGCCATAGGTGAAGGTACCAGGGACAGCCACAGGAATGATTATATCCGCGAACTGGTCAGTCATAGTGTGAAACGGAGGCAAATTAAGAATAATGCAAGAGAATGGCAGTGGCTGCGGCGTGAATTTATCAACGAACCGATTACCTCTTCTATGCCAGTGCGACCTTTACCTTCTCCGCGGCATCAGTGAATGTGGATGCAGCAATGACCTTCAGGCCGGAGCTGTCAATCAGCTCCCTTGCCTCCTCCGCGTTTGTCCCCTGCAGCCTGACTATTACAGGTACCCTGATGTCTCCGATTGTTTTATATGCTTCTATGATACCGGCTGCAACGCGGTCACACCTGACTATTCCCCCGAAGATATTTACAAGTATAGCCCTGACGTTGGGATCTTTGAGAATTATCCTGAAACCGGCTTCAACCGTCTTCGGGCTTGCCCCGCCGCCAACATCCAGGAAGTTGGCGGGTTTGCCTCCGGAGAGCTGTATCAGGTCCATTGTTGCCATTGCGAGCCCGGCACCGTTCACCATGCAGCCCACATCGCCGTCAAGCTTGACATAATTCAGATTGCTTTTGCCGGCCTCCACCTCAGTAGGGTCCTCCTCGTTCATGTCGCGCATCGCAGCCAGCTCCGGATGGCGGTAGAGAGCGTTGTCATCCAGGATCACCTTGCAGTCGACAGCCAGCACCCTGTCGTCACTGGTCTTCAGAAGCGGGTTGATCTCCATCATTGAGGCATCAGAGTTGACAAATGCCTCCCACAATCCCTTCAGGAAGGTCACCATCTCCCGGTATGCCTTGCCGTGAAGGCCGAGATTGGATGCGATGGTTCGCATCTGGAACTCATGCAGGCAGCATGTGGAGTCAACAACCTCGGTCAGGAGTGCGTCAGGGTTGCGTGCAGCAACCTCTTCAATATCCATACCACCCTCAGTGGAGTAGACAACAACATATGCCGACTTCCTGCGGTCAAGCAGCAGGGACAGGTAAAATTCCCTGATTTCTGATTCTCCCTTATAGTATACATCCCGGGCAACAAGCACCTTATGAACCACCTTGCCTGCCGGGCCTGTCTGCGGCGTGACGAGGGTCATCCCCAGCATGCGTGAGGCCACCTCTGCTGCCTCGCCTGGTGACCGTGCTATCTTTACTCCTCCCCCCTTGCCGCGTCCGCCGGCATGAATCTGAGCCTTTATGACAAAGATCTCCGTTCCGTATTTTTTATTAAGTTCTTCAGCCACCATCGCGGCCTGTTCGGCTGATTCTGCAACAAATCCCTCCTGTACGGCAACACCATGTGCCTGAAGAATGGATTTTCCCTGGTATTCGTGGATATTCATGACAAGATCAGGTTAACTCAGAGGTTTGAATAACATCATGTGTCTATCAGGTATGTAATTTACTCTTTTTTTATAATTAATTTCGCTAAAATTTTTCTGAATGAGGAAGCTGACAAACGATGAGCTGAACAGAAAGAGTATCCCGGAATTCAAAGCCGCCGGGAAATCTCCCTTCCTCATTGTCCTGGACAATGTCCGGAGTCTGAACAACATCGGATCAATATTCCGCTCGGCCGATGCCTTTCTTGTTGAGGCCATCTGGCTTTGCGGCATCACGGCCACTCCTCCTCACAGGGATATCCACAAGTCAGCTCTGGGGGCCACAGAATCGGTTGACTGGAGGTACTTTGAAAACACAACCGACGCAATAAATGAGCTGAAGCAGTTGGGTTATGTCATTGTCTCTGTAGAGCAGGCAGCCGGGTCTGTCCCGCTCGACCGGTTCATGACGGAGCCGGGCAGGCGATATGCGCTTGTTTTCGGTCATGAGATAAAAGGGGTGAGCGAGGAGGTTGTGGGGTTGTCGGATGCATGCGTGGAGATCCCGCAGTATGGCACCAAACACTCGTTTAACGTGGCTGTCAGCGCGGGTATAGTCCTGTGGGAACTGGCTGGCCGTAGCCGGAGCAACAGGTAATAAAAAACCCCGCAGGAGAACTGGCGGGGTTTTTTGTTCTGTAAGACTTTGTTACTTCGTTATTGAAACGAACACGTCATCTGTGAAATACTTTGAAAACTCGAGGTCTGTCATTGCATAGTTCTTCCAGTCGCTATTGTAGCCGATAGCTTCGCGGAGAGCGTTGAATACGCCGTCTTTGTTGTCCTGGCGTGCTGCTATGACTGCCTTCAGGTATGAGGGAGCACCGCACTTGCAAGGTTTGACTGCATCCATGGTTGTCTTGGCCTTGGTGAGGTCGCCCTTGAGGAGCTGAGCAAGTGCAAGGTTCATCGTGGGTGTTTCACCAAGAAGGTTGACAGCCTGGTCATATTTGCCATCACGAATTGCCAGGGTTCCGAGTCCGAATTTTGATTCGGGGGTAGCGGCTGACATTGAATTGAAATAATCAGCAGCAGCTTTGTAGTCACCCTTGAGCAGGGCAGCAAAACCCAGATTATTCTTGACAACGTCATCATTTTTGAGAGCCTTTGCCTTTTCGAGGGCCACCATAGCCTCATCGGCCTTGCCCATCTGAAGCTGTGCCCAACCTACGTTGTTCCATGCGCGGAAACACTTGGGTTCCTTTTCGGTAGCCAGAGTGTAATACTTGAGCATCTCTGCAGGATCTTCGGTCAGGGTAGCAGCATAAAGCATCTGCTCAAGGCTGAGTGTTGAAGGATCACTCTTGATTGCTGTGAGGATCTCCTCGTCATTGAGGCCGATAAGGTTAACATCAACAATAAGCTTTGACCTTCTCAGCATAGGAAGAATATCCTTTGCAAGAGATTCATAGGCTGTTGCCATATTCTTGATCTCCTGTTCGCGAACGACCGGATCCTGATACATTGAGAGAACCCTCAGGATGAGTTCCTTGTCGGTCAGTGAAGACTCCTGTACAAGAGTCTTGAAGCCGTCCCAGTCTTCTGCAGTGGTCTGGGTTGTAAAGAGCTGTGTCAGTTCAGGCATCTTTTTGTACTCCTTCTGGAGATACTTCTCAGCTGCCTTGCCCCTCTGATCGGCGAGTTTCTCATTGAGTGTGAGAGGACCGTCCGGTGAAGCATATGAACTGTTTACAAGACCCTTGACTTCCATCCTTTCATTCTGCATCACAAGGGCAACGTAATCCTTGAGAGCCTGGATGTCAGCTGACTTCAGCTCAGATGACCTGATGTCAGACCTGTTGATTGCATAAAGGATATCAGCCATCTTCTGCTCGGGAACAATGCGCTGATAGTTGTCTTTAAGTGATATTGGCATCGCATGATATTCGGCAAGCGTAGAAGTGGCGATTACGCCGTCAGCAAGCTTTATAGGATCAAATTCAAGCGTTTTTCCTTTTCTTTCAGCAACAACGCGAAGAAGGAATTCAGACACCTTCATTTCAGGTAAGTAGTTTACGTCACCTGACCAGTTAACGGTGCCGCCAGTCCATGCAACAGATTTATTGTTTGCAAGAACTTTCTCGCCCTGGGCAAAGAGCAGTTCGTCAAATGCTGTCTCACCGCCTTCATATGAAAGGACCGGGGTGATCTTCAACGTGGTGTTCTTGTCAAAGTACTTCTCCGGATAGGTAGCTGTAACCTTGGCAGCAACGATTCCTGCATGGGTTTCAAGAACCTTGGGAGTGATCTCGTACTTGACGAGGTTGGCATTCTTCTTCATCTTGTCAAGACTGCTGCAACCCGACATGAGCACGGCCGCGAGCAGAATGACAAAAAGTCTGGTGAAATTTTTCATAATTTGTTTTTTATTAGTTGCGATCAGTTCCTATAATAATAGCAATTATACGATATTTCTGATTTGGTTGCAAATTTAAGATAATTTTTAGTCAAATCCTTTACCTGTTCATGAAAATATCAGAAATTACGGAGATTGATGCCCTGTGCAACCGGGACATTAAAAATCATCTCCTTTATTCTGTCGTAATCTTCATGGTTGGCGACGAAGTCTATGTCCGAGATGTCAAGCACCAGGTAGCGGTTCTCGGGATTCTGCCTGAAAAAGTTGAAATAGCTCTCATGAATGCCGTTAAGATAGTCGGCTGTTATTGATTTCTCATATTCTCTTCCGCGCAGGGCGATGTTTCTGAGGAGCCGTTCCGGGGGGACATGAAGATAGACGTAGAGGTCAGGCTTTGGCAGCGAACTGTAAATGATATAAAATATCTGACGGTAAAGGCTGAACTCATCCTGTTCCAGTGTCTTGGAAGAGAAAACCAGCGACTTCATAAAATAGTAGTCAGCAACCGTGAAGCTCCTGAAGAGATCCTGTTCCATCAGTTCTTCCTTGAGCTGCCTGTAGCGGTCAGCAAGGAATGAGAGTTCGAGGGGAAAAGAGTAGCGTGAAGGGTCACTGTAAAACTTCGGCAGAAAGGGATTGTCGGCAAACCGTTCGAGGATCAGCTTGGCATTGTAGTCCCTTGCAATCATGGATGCAAGTGTAGTCTTCCCGGCGCCTATATTTCCCTCAATTACAATATAATTGTACTTCACTGTCTCCATCCTGGTTCCTGATTGCATTCATTATCAAAAATAACATTTGACTGTCACAATGCAAACAAAAAAGAAAAGGCACACCTGCGTGCACCTCTTCTTAAAACGATTCTGGATGATTAACCGGCGGTTATCTACCGGTCATTGTCGCGACGGCGGTCATGTGAGCGATTCTCACGGTTTCCGCGGTTTCCGTCACGTGGTCCCTGATGGTCTCTTCTTTCAGTGTGCTCGCGTTTGGGCGGCTCAACATAGCCTTCCGGCTTGGGGATGAGCGGCTTGCGTGAGAGCCTCAGCTTGCCGGTTTTCTGATCAACCTCAATCAGCACAACATCTACGATGTCGCCTTCCTTGAACAGTTCCTCAACAGTGCCTACTTTTTTCCAGTCCATCTCCGAGATATGGAGAAGCCCGTCCTTGTTCGGCAGGATCTCGACAAAGGCTCCGAACTGTGTTATTGTCTTTACCTTCCCGGTGTAAACCTTTCCGACCTCCGGAACAGCGCATATGGCGTTGATCCTGTCAAGGGCGGCCCTGATGACTTCGTAATTATCGCCGAAGACGTCGACCATACCCTGGCCGTTGATCTCCTCAATAACAATGGTGGCACCCGTAGTTGCCTGAATATCCTGTATGATCTTGCCGCCGGGGCCGATCACTGCGCCTATCATCTCCTTGGGTATGTAGATCTTCTCTATCCTAGGGGCATGAGGCTTGAGCTCGGGCCTGGGCTCGGCTATTGTCTCCTGCATGATGTCAAGGATGTGAAGCCTTCCGCTGCGCGCCTGGTTCAATGCCTGCTTCAGCACCTCGAACGACAGTCCGTCAACCTTGATGTCCATCTGGGTTGCAGTGATGCCGTCACGGGTACCTGTGACCTTGAAGTCCATGTCGCCAAGATGATCCTCATCGCCGAGGATGTCTGACAGCACGGCAAATTTCTTTCCGTCCTTGTCAGAAATGAGTCCCATGGCAATGCCTGACACCGGCTTGGCAAGCTTGATGCCTGCATCCATCAGTGCCAGTGTTCCTGCACATACAGTTGCCATTGATGATGAGCCGTTTGACTCAAGTATATCTGACACGACCCGGATTGCATATGGGTTGGTTTCATCAGGAGGCATCATATTCTTCAGGGCCCTGTGTGCCAGGTTGCCGTGACCTATCTCCCTGCGGCTGGTGCCGCGGGCAGGCTTGGCCTCACCGGTTGCAAAGGGCGGGAAGTTATAGTGAAGTGTGAATTTGTCCGATCCCTGCCTGAGAACCTCATCAATCATCTTCTGATCGAGCTTGGTGCCGAGGGTGACTGTAGTGAGCGACTGAGTCTCACCGCGTGTGAAGATGGCAGAGCCGTGGGCTGCCGGAAGGGGGTCGATCTCGCACCAGATGGGGCGTATCTCATCCAGCCTGCGGCCGTCAAGGCGCTTGTGCTCATCAAGCACGAGGCGACGGGCAGCTTCCTTCTCAACATCGTGAAAATATCTGTTTACCAGCATCTTGTCAGCCGGCGCATCTTCAGGGTACTGAGCAAGAAACTCAGCCTTGATTGCATCAAAACCGTCAGAGCGGGTCTTCTTATCTGAACCGCTGGCTGCAAGTGTGTAGCACTTTGCATAGGTTTCATCCCAGATCTTTTTGCGCAGATCTTCGTCGTTCTTCTCGTGGCAGTATTCTCTCTTGACTGTCTTGCCAACCATCTCGGCGAGTTCCTTCTGTGCGATACACTGCGGCTTGATAGCCTCATGCGCAATGCGAAGTGCCTCGAGCATTACGTCCTCGGAAACCTCATGCATCTCGCCCTCAACCATCATGATGTTATCATAGGTTGCGCCCACGATGATGTCAAGATCAGCGGTCTCCACCTGCTCAAATGTCGGGTTGACGATAAATTCGCCATTGACCCTTGCAACCCTTACCTCGGAAATGGGGCCATGGAAAGGTATGTCGGATACTGCAAGCGCTGCCGAGGCAGCCAGTCCTGCAAGTGCGTCAGGCATAATATCCTTCTCTGCAGAGATAAGATTGATTGTCACAAAGACCTCTGCATGGTAGTCATCCGGGAAGAGAGGGCGCAAAACCCTGTCTACCAGACGTGATACCAGAATCTCATTGTCGCCGGGTCTGGCTTCTCTCTTGAGAAAACCGCCGGGGAAGCGGCCTGATGCCGCATATTTTTCCTTGTACTCAACAGACAGCGGCATGAAGTCGGTGTCTTCCTTTGCATCCTTTGCTGCAACAACAGTGGCCAGAAGCATGGTCTTACCCATCCTAACAACCACAGAGCCGTCAGCCTGCTTGGCCAGCTTGCCAGTCTCAATAACTATTGACCGGCCATCGCCAAGGTCAATACTTTTTTCAATTAACTTATACATGTATGTTTCAAATTATTACGGGATAATTGATAAATATGCGGGATATTTATCAGAGAATTAAAAAAGGCAATATGAAATTGCCTTTTCTGTTTTACTTGCGCAGGTTCAGCGCCTTGATTATTTCACGATACCTGCTTATATCCTTTAATTTCAGATAGTCAAGTAACCGCCTTCTTTTCCCGACCAGACTGATAAGCGCCCTCTGGGTACTGAAGTCTTTCTTGTTCTTCTTTAGGTGCTCTGTCAGGTGCGCAATCCTGTAGGAGAAAAGAGCAATCTGACCCTCAGCACTACCAGTATCCATTTCTGAAGATCCGAATGTCTTGAAAAATTCCTGTTTCTTCTCCGTTGTCAAATACATATCCTTATCCAATAGATTGTTAATAAATTCTCCAATTTTGGATCGCAAAGATACAACTCTATTTTGTAATAATTCAAACAATTTGAAGAATTTTTTGCATTTGACTGTCAGTTAACTCACTCTGGTACGGCTGCAGTGACTTCTGCAGGTGCCTTTATATTAAAGACGCAATATTGATGCCAACAGTTGCGCCGGATTAAAACTTTATTCCTTAAATATTAACGTATTTCCCGGGCAGATGTTTTAAGAACTCACGGTTCCAGGAACAGTGAGTTTGAGCGGTTTATAATGTGGCCCCTGGTTATCAGGGAAGAACCTATTGCACAGTCGAGGCATCTGTGAAACCTGCACCGGAGGTTCCTGAGTTCCAGCAGCGCCTGGGAGGCAAAAGCCGACTCCGGTTTTAATCCCGCTTCTGCGAAGTCTGCAACCACACTGTTCTCCTCAGGTGGCAGCGAATCAAGGATATCGACGGCCCGGTCACACCACTCCTGCTGCTGCCTGCTCTTCCCGTAAACGAAAAGCAGTGGTGCCACAGCATTGATGATCAGGAGGTCTACCGACTGCTTTCCTGCACGGCCCGCTATGGAGGGGACC
>Ga0116154_10001772_pt1 | contig 17459 bp, 20 predicted proteins | sample AD_UKC030_MetaG_FD_89898 | JGI IMG/M metagenome (GOLD analysis project Ga0116154, IMG submission 89898) | Active sludge microbial communities of municipal wastewater-treating anaerobic digesters from USA - AD_UKC030_MetaG | ecosystem: Engineered > Bioreactor > Anaerobic > Digestate | place: USA...
GACGTTGTCTAGAACCTCAGGGTCGGGAACCAAACTGCCTGTGCCCAGCCAGCCTGGAACTAGGTCCCGGATCTCCGCGAGAAGGTGGACATGGTCGGGCATGATCTCCAGTCCTGCGATTTCACTGCCGGTCTCTTCTGCCCAGTCCCGAATGATCTCGGCAAGGCGCTCGTCCACGGGGCCGGGGTCGCCTGCGATGGGTGGGTTCGCAACCCTCGGGTCGTTGCTCGTAAGGACCTTGCGTCGCCATTTCGGACACCAGACGACGTGGTACCAGCAGCGGTACGCCACGTTGAGGTTGGATTTCACAAGATCAAAGTCGGACACTCAAGCAATATATCAGAGAATGTAGTATAGTGGTCTTATGAAGCAGCGGTACTCATACCGGGCGTATCCCACGCCCCGCCAACAGCGTGACTTGTCGCGTCTGTTTGGCTGCTGCCGCCACGTCTACAACTCGGTGATCGCCGACCGGCAGATGATCTACGAGACGGGCTTACACGAGTCCGTTGAGCCTCGCCCCACGAAGAGCAACCCCAACCGAACAGTGCGATCCTTCGACGCGAACCGACAGGCTGCGCTCATCACCTACGAGCGCTCGCGGAAGCCGTGGCTCAATGCTGTCTCATCGGTGGCTCTCATCCAGTCGATGCGCGACGCAGAGCAGGCGTTCTCGAACTTCTTCGCCTCAGCCACGGGTCGGCGCAAAGGGCACAAGGTTGGCTTCCCCCGCTTCAAGTCGCGGTTCTCCGGAAAACAGTCGGCGCGGTTCACTTCCAACGGGTTCCGCGTGGACGGTGACCGTGTCTTCATCGCCAAGATCGGCTGGATCAGGCTCGTACTGTCGCGTGAGCTCCCGTCAACCCCGTCGAGCGTCACGGTCACCCGCAAGCCGGACCAGACATACGAGGTCTCCTTCGTCGTTGACGTCGAACAGGCGGACCTCACACCGGAGACGGAGCGTCACGCGGCGATCGATGTCGGTCTGGACTCGTTTGCTGCCATCGCCTACTCCGATGGAACGCGGGAGAAGATTGACAATCCGCGGTTCCACCGGAAGCAGGGTCGCAAACTGCGCAAGGCTCAGCGGGCGCTCTCCCGTAAACAGGGACCTGACCGACGCACCGGCCAGAAGGCCAGCAACGGCTGGAAGAAGCAACAGGTGAAGGTGGCCCGTCTTCACAGCGGAGTCGCCCACGCTCGTCAGGACTTCGCTCGCAAACTCGCACACCGACTTGCGAGCCAGAACACCACCATTGCCATCGAAAGCCTCAACATCCGGGGGCTGGCGCGATCAGGTGGGCACAACGCCCAGGGCCGGGGGCTACGCCGGTCAATGCACGACGTTGCATGGGGTGCGTTCTTCACTTCCCTCACGCACGTCGCCGGAGACAGGGTCATTCCTGTAAATCCGGCTTACACATCACAGACGTGTTCTGTGTGCGGTGTGCTCGACGGCCCCAAACCACTCTCGGTACGGGAGTGGACCTGTGGAGCCTGCGGTGTTCACCTCGATCGAGATTGGAATGCCGCCACGAACATCATGATCGCCGCTGGACAAGCGGAGATCGCAAACGCCGGTGGAGGCGGTGTCAGACTTCAGCTTGCTGAAGCAGTCGCCTGTGAAACCGGAACCCACTGGTCCGATGCAGGGGTGGTCGCATGAGCGCCAGCATTCCTTTGCATCAAGCCCAGGAATCCCCCGGCTTTAGCCGTGGGGAGGATGTCAACTGAGTAGAGCCGATGCCGCCGCTGCCGCTGCCGTCCGCTGGGTGGCACGTGCCACCTCGATCGCCATCCGCCGCCCCGGCGGGTCGATTTACAGTCATACAGTAAGTATATGCCTGGACTTCACGGGGTTGCAAGGCGCATTGTGGAGTGGCAGCGGGCCGCACAGGCTCGCACTGAGAAGGGGGAAAACCATGACGCGCGAAGAACTCTTGCGTGCCACTACCGTGCGGGTGGCCGAATGCGCGGCCTTGATGGACGTCTCGCTGGGAACCGCCTATGCCGGGGTGAAGTCGGGCGAGATTCCCGTGATTCGCACGGGTCGCCGAGTACGCATTCCCGCAGCCTGGGTGCGCGCACAGCTCGGCCTGGCTGAGCCCGGCGACGCCGCGTTCCCGAACGGTCAGCCACCTCGTCGAGGCGCCTGACAACCGCCACTCGGAGGAGACCGAGGGCCCTCCCCGTAGTTGCGGGGAGGGCCCTTTCTGTGTGAGCCTTGGCAGGTGAGCAACACCTACGACTTCGAGCACCCCCGACCCGGTGTCACCTACCGGGAGCGCTGGGCGCTCACGGTGCAGTGCGGGAGCGAGGCGGAGCAGCGCGCGCTGTTCGACAGCCTCGTGGCCCAGGGCGTCACCCCCGAGCGCATCCGTGTGTTGGTGTTCTGAGGTGCGCTACACCGTCAGCCGGACGACCGAGCTGGACGCGAGCCACCGCGTCGTCCGCACCGTGAGCATGTTCAACACCCCGCTGGAGCCGCCCCACTTCGAGCTGGACGCCGACGTGCCGACCGAGGACCGTACCTGGCGCATCGGCGTGGTGGTCGGTCCCTCGGGCTCGGGCAAGTCCCAGCTCGCCCGGCTGCTGGCCGCCGACGGGTTCGGGGACGTCGGCACCCGGCGCTGGACCGATGCGCCGCTGGTGGACGCCATCGCACCCCACGACGAAGGCGCGTACGCCTCCGTGGTGGCCGCACTCGCTGCGGTCGGGCTCGGGTCCGTGCCGACGTGGCTGCGGCCCTACGCGGTGCTGAGCACCGGCGAGCGGTTCCGCGCAGACCTCGCCCGCGTGCTGGCCGAGCCAATGCCTCGGCAGCTCGTGGACGAGTACAGCTCGGTGGTCGACCGGCGCGTGGCCACCATCGGGTCCCAGGCGTTTGCGAAGGCGTGGCGCCGCCTGCCGGACTTCGACGCCGGACCCCCGCAGGTCGTGCTGTGCACGCCGCACGAGGACGTGCTCCCGTGGCTCCAGCCGGACTGGGTGCTGCGGACCGCGCTCGGGCAGGACCCCGGTTTGTTCGTCGGGCCGGGCGAAGTGGCCGCCGCAATGAGCTACGCCACCCCGAACAGGGGGCCCGAGGTCGGTAGGCTCACGAGATGAGTGCGACCCTGGAGCACCCGCCGCTGGACCTGCCGGAGCGGCCGCCGCTACGCCTCGTCATCCGGCAGACCGGGCTCGACACCTGGGGCAACTTCGCTGCGTGGCATTACCTGGACGAGGTCAAGCTCCACCACGCATCAACCGGGTTCACCGGGTACGACGTCGAGACCGGCCAGCCAGTCGCGTTCGTCGCGGTCACGGGGATGGCCATCGGCAAGGGGGTGCGCGCGGCCCGCGCCACCCGGATGGTGATCCACCCGGAGTTCCAGGGCGCGGGATTGGCGATGCCGTTCCTCAACCTCATTGCTGCGCGGGAGCGCGCCGGGCTCGGGTACATCGGCGCACCGGCGCCCACCTACATGCACACCTCCCACCCCGGCTTCATCGCCGCGCTGCGACGCGCGCCGGACTGGACGCTCGTCTCCCAGCAGTTTGGCGGCCGGGTGCGGTCCGACACACCCAACACGCGGTCGCGGTTCGGCCACCACCTCCGTGCCGTCGCGGGGTTCCGGTACGACGGCCCGCCGTACGACGGCCCGCCGTACGAGGAGCCCGAGGCGTGAGGCTGGCCGTCTTCGCAAACCACGCGTTCGGCCGGGAGGTGCTGGTGGACCTGCACACCCACCACCGCGTCGCGCTCGTCATCACCACCGAGGGGTCGACAGGGTACAGGGCCGCGCGTTTGCACCTGCCGGTGATCTACTGGAACCCGGGCGACCCCGGCGCCAGCGTGCGGCTGCTGCGCGCCACGCTGACCGCGCTCGGTGTCGGGCCACGACTCGGGGTGTGTGCGCATTGGCACCACCACGTCCCCGCAGCCGCACGCGCGCTGTTCCGGCAGGGGGTCATCGGGTACCACCCCTCCCTGCTCCCGAGCTACAGGGGGCGCGACGCGGTGCAGCAACAGGTCGCGGACGACGTAACCTGGACGGGCGGCACCGTCTACCGGCTGGACGACGGGTGGGACACCGGCGAGGTGCTGCACACCAAGGCGGTACAGCGCGAAGCCGGGGCGGATGCGGGCACGCTGTGGAGAAACACCCTGGCGCCGCTCGGCGTTGGAATGCTGAGACGCACCGTCACGGACCTGGAGGTGGGCGACGATGGCACGGCCTCGGAAGTCGGCTGACGCCCAGCAGGTGCCGCAGTTGTGGGAGTGGCTCACGGCCCAGATTCACAACGTCGACCCCGACATGCGGCAGGCCGCGCGCTACGCCAGCGAGCGCTGGGGGTTCGAGCCCGGCATGCGCTGGAAGGACATCGACCGGGCGCTGCTACGTGAGGGAAGCGTGCACGTCAGCGGGTGGCACGCGCTGGCCGAGCTGTACAAGGACACGTTCGGCCTGGATGCCGCCGCGACCGCGCGGGCGTTCGGCAAGTCCGGCTCGCTCATCTACCTGGAGGCATCCCGCTGCACTGCAATCCTGCGGGACGGGCTGCGCTGCGGCGCGGGCGGCATGCCTGGGCAGGACAAGTGCCAGCGGCACGGCGGCATGCTGCTCGACCCCGAGGCGCTCGCCGCAACCACGGAGGCCGTCGGGCAGAAGCTCGTGGACGGGGCAGAGCGCGCGCTGTCCGTGGTGCTGGACCTCATGGACAACGCCCGTTCGGAGAAGGTCCGGCTCGACGCCGCGCTCGGCTGGCTTGACCGCGCAGGCATCGGCCCGAGCGTCAAGGTCGACATTGGCGTGACGGTGGCGGCCGATCAAGCCTCGGCGGAGGTCACCGAGCGGCTGGCGCAACTCACGGCCCGCGCATTGACCGCGGTCGAGGAGCTGGACCTGGAGGCGGAAGTGGTCGAGGCCGAGGTGGTCGAGTGAGTCGCCGCCTGTCGCAAATCGAGGAGGTGGCCGCGCTCCCGCCCGAGCTGCAGCGGGAGGTGTTGGCCGGGCTCGACCTCGGTGCGCTGCGCTGGTCCTGGGACTGGACGGCCCGGCCTGACGACCAGCTCAAGGTTACGGACTCGACCGCACACACGACGCTGTACATGGCCGGGCGTGGTGCAGGCAAGACGCTGACCGGCGCGCAGTGGGTTCGACGCCGGGTGAACCAGGCCAACGGCCGCCACCTCCGGTTCGGGCTCGTGGGCCGGACCGCGGCCGACGTCCGGGACGTCATTGTTAAGGGCGAGTCCGGGCTCATGAGCGTGTTCCCGCCGAGCGAGGCGCCGCGCTACCTGCCGTCGGCGCGCACCGTCGAATTCCACAACGGATGCACCGCGCTGTGCTTCACCGCCGAGGAACCCGACCAGCTCCGAGGGCCGCAGTTCGACTACGCCTGGGCCGACGAACTGGCCGCGTGGAACCTCCGGCCCAACGACTCGGGATTGAATGCCTGGGACCAACTGAACCTCGCCACCCGGCTCGGCACCTCCCCGCAGGTGCTGGCCACCACCACCCCGAAGCGACTCGCGCTGCTGCGGAAGCTCGTCAAGACCGCGGCTGAGGCCCCCAGCCGCGTCCTGCTGGTGGCAGGTCGGACCTTCGACAACGTACACTTGGCGGACGCCTACCTGGAGACCATCACCGGCCTGTACGGCGGCACCCGGCTGGCAGCGCAGGAGCTGGAGGCGCAGCTCATGGCGGACGCCGAGGGCGCGCTGTGGACGGAGGCGCAACTGGAGGCGCTGCGCCTCTACGAGAATCCCGGCAAGCTACCGCTGCGCGCCATCGGGGTGGACCCCTCAGTGTCCGTGACGTCCGGCGATGAGTGCGGGATCGTGCTCATGGGTGCGACCGCTGAGCCCAACCCGTTCAAGCGAACGGGTTACGTGCTCGCGGACCTCAGCTTGCAGGGCACGCCCGCGCAGTGGGCCAAGGTCGTGGTCGACACCGCGAAGGCGCACGACGCCGTCGTGGTGGTCGAGACCAACCAGGGCGGCGACCTCGTCCGGCAGACGCTGCACAACATCGACCCGACGGTGCGCGTCAAGGGCGTGCACGCGAAGGACTCCAAGCAAATCCGTGCCGAGCCCGTGGCGATGATGTACGACAAGGGCCGGGTCCGACACGTCGGCCGGTTCGCGGAGCTGGAGTCGCAGCAGACAGACTGGGTGCCCGGCGACAGCTGGTCGCCGGACCGGCTGGACGCGCTCGTGCACGTGGCCAGCGCGCTGCTGTCGCCGGTGAACCGGAAGTCCGTGCCAGGCCGCTCGACCTCGGTGGCGCTGGCCCGGCGCGTGAGCCTGGCGTGATAGTCTGACCCTCGCGGTTGCGTGGTGGCCCGCGGTGCAGAGGGACCCCCGGCGTACATGCTGGGGGTTTCCTTTTGCCCGGAGGGCAACGGGGCGTAGGATGGACCGGTGACCACCACACCCTTTACCCGCCAGGTAGCGCTGCTGCTCTACGTCATCGCTCTCGCGCTCCAGATCGGCGCACTCCCCTCAGCCCTCGTCGGCATCGTGCTCGGCACGGCGTTGCCGTGGCAGATCGCCGCGCTCCTCGCGTACTCAGGGCTCCTGCTCCGGCAGGAGGCCCTGGGTCTGTTCGGCAGCAGCGACGCGTGAGCTGGCCTGCCCCCGGCGAAGCGGGCACCGTCAAGCACATCGAGGACCCGTTCCGGCTGCACCCGCCCGAAGCCGTGGCCAGCGTGGTCGCCTTCGACTCGGAAACCTCCGACCTCCACCCCGACAGCGGGGCGTTCATCGGCGCCACCTCGGTGGCCTACCGGCTGCACGACGGTACGCTGGTGCGCGGGGCGTTCCCGTACAGCCAGGGCGGCTGGGCGCGGAAGGGGTTCACCCCCCGGCGCCTCGTCCGCGGGGACATACGCGGGGGCATGACCGAGGCGCAGCTCGCGCAGTGGGCACCCGAGCGCAGCATGACCGACGTCCAGAAGGCCATCTTTCGGGCGTGGATGCTCGACGTCGCCCGCGTACGCGGGCTGGTCGGGCACAACGCGCAGTTCGACGTCCGGCACTTCCGGCACATCGACCTGGAGCTGGAGCCCTTCATCATCTGGGACTCGATGCTCGGGCAGGCCGAGCTGGACCCGCTGGAGATGAAGGGCCTCAAGGAGACGGCGAGTCGTATCTGGGGCGCTGAGGAGGCGGACGACGCGGCCGAGTTGAAGGACGCGCTCGGGCTGCAAAAAGCAGCCTTCGGGCTCGACAAAGGCCAGGGCCCGCGCTACGACCTGGTCCCGTGGTCGATCATCGGCAAGTACGCCGCGCAGGACGCCGAGCTGACCCTCCGGCTGACCGAGCTGCAGGTGGCCCGCCTGCTGGACGGGGAGGGGTCCATGTCGGCGGTGAACCGGGCCGTCCGGCTGAACCGCGTTCTCATGCGGATGGAGCGCCGAGGTTTCGGGCCCTACGACGTCGAGACCTCGCGGGCGTGGGGTGAGCGCATCCAGGCGCGCGTCGAGCAGCTCTCGGCCTCGTTCCCGGACGAGCTGCAGCCGCCCACCCCCGCGAGGATGAGCGCGTTCTACTTCGACCAGCTCGGGCTCGCGCCCTGGAAGCCGGGGGAGAAGCCGCGGGGGTACGTCCTCAAGAAGGCCGGGCAGGCCGGACGCCCGCGGTTCCTCCGGGGGACGGCCGGTGACCGCGAAATCCTCGCCGCCAACATCGCGGACTACGACCCGACGGCGGACGACAAGCTGGTGATGCAACAGGGCGACCTCTCCGAGCCCGTGGCACGGCGGCTCGGGGAGGAGGGTGCACCGTACGCGGCCGACTACGCCGAGATGATTCGGCTGAAAACGGCAAACCAGATGTTCTACGCGAACTATGCCAAGCTCGCGGGCAAGGACGGGCGACTCCGCGCCGAGCTGCGGCAGGCGCAGGTCAAGACCGGCCGCCTGTCGTCCAGCCGGTTCAACGCGCTGGCCTTGCCGAAACGGGTCGGGCTCACGTTCCACGATCCAGTAACAGGCGAGGAGGTCAAGCCGCCCGAGCCGCGCTCGCTGTTTCTGCCCCGGCCCGGCGTCACGCGGATGAACCTGGACCTGTCGCAGGCCGAGTTGCGGGTGGGATCGGAGACGGCACGCTGCGAGACGATGGCCTCGGCGCTGCGCGAGGGCCGCGACCTCCACGGCATCACCACGTCCGAGGTGTTCGGGCTGGACCCCGCGGACGGCGCGGACGACCGGCAGGGTACGGCGGCCTACCGGGAGTGGAAGGCCAAGCGGGATATCGCCAAGCGGCTGAACTTCGGCCTGCTGTTCGGCATGGGGTACAAGACGTTCCAGGCGCAGCTCTGGACCTCCGCTGGCATCGAACAGTCGTCGGCCGACTGCAAGGCGTGGTGTGCCGCCTGGCACAAGTTGTACCCCGAAATCAGCGAGGCCAACGCGCGCACCGAGGACTGGGTGAGCAAGCGCGGGTTCGTGACGCTGTGGGATGGGACGCGCAGCTACTTCGGCCGGTACGACTACCCGCGCACCGGGTACAACCGGCTCGTGCAGGGCGGGCTCGCGGCCTGGGTGGGCCGCTGGCTCGTGATGGTGGAGAACATGACCTCGGAGTGGGACGCGTTCCTGCTGGCCGTGCACGACTCGGCGGTGCTCGACCTCCCGGAGGACCGCGCGCTGGAAATTTCCATGCACATCAAGCGAGAGTCAGAAGCGTTCTGGCTTAACAGTTTTGGTTTCCCAGGCAAGGTGGACGTCGAGAAGTGGGCGAAGTGAGTTGACAAGCGCGCAACGCCCGGCTCGCTCTACTTCGATGAGGGGGCGGGCCCGTTCCTGCCGGGTCAGAACATCCACCGCTGCCTCGTGGACGCGGCCAAGCAGACCAAGCAGGGTGCGACGGTCACCCGCTCGCTGACGATCACCAGCAACGTGAACCGGTTGGAGTACCGTGGCCCGCGCGACCCCGAGGGTCTGTGGGATGACCCCGCGTTCCGCAGCCGCGTGGCAGGGCGCGGCTAGGCTTGGCAAGGCACGGCTGGGCAAGGCAGGGGTCCGCAATAGCGGACGGATTCCCGAGCGGTTGTACCGAGGTTCGATTCCTCGGCGGGAAGCGGGGTCACACGTTCGGCCTACTAAAGTAGACGCGTCAGGCGTCGATGACCTACCCTGAGAGCAAGCGCACCGAACCGACCCAGGGAGAAGCCATGAACACCACCACAGTCGCCCCCGCCACGGACAGCCAGTACGCCTACATCACAGACCTGCTGCGCAAGCACACCGTCCCGGCCGACTTCCTGGGCCGGGCGAACGAGGCCATCCGCCTCCGCACGCTGGACCGGGCGCTCGCGTCCAAGACGATCGACTGGCTGCGCCGTCAGCCGCAGGTGACCCGCAAGGCCGCCTCGGCCAACGACGTGCCCGAGGGGTTCCACATCGCGGGTGGCGAGGTCTACAAGGTCCAGGTCGCGGTGCACGGGTCCGGTCGGAAGTACGCCAAGGTGCTCGACCGCGAGACCCAGACGTTCGTGGTCGCCTCCGGCGCCATCCGGCTGCTGAGCGCCGACACCGCCATGACCCTGGAGGACGCGGCGAAGTACGGCCGCACGTACAACATCTGCGCACGGTGCGGCCGTACGCTGACCGATGAGGACAGCATCGAACGGGGTGTTGGCCCAGTCTGCGCCAGCAAGTTCTGACCACCACAGGACGGCACCGCACCGGTGCCGCCCACTTCCCCTGAGGAGCCAGCCGTGCACCACCCCATCCCCGAACACCTGCACTTCGAGATGCTGCAGGCGCTGAAAGAACGCACCCCCTGCGAGTGGGATGCGCTCGACCCCGACGAGTACCACTACCGGTTCCGCGCAGCCGGTCTGCCGGACGTCGCCGTGGAGCTGGTGCCCGGCAGCGAGCCGCTGCTGGCGATGCACCTGACCAGCCAGGACGGCGAGCCTGTGCCCCGCCTGGAGGGCCGCGTCCTCTGCTACCCGCGGCCCGGTGAAGGCGCCGACTACCTGGAGGTCTTCGTGACCACGGTCCGCGGCCTGCTCGTGGCCTACCTGGATCGGAACAGCTCAGCGGTACGATGACCCCATGACAACCACGCCCACCGCGCACGCAGCTCTCGCGGAACCCTTCCAGCCCGGTGCGACCGTACACATCGGGCTGGAGGTGTTCCCGGCCGCCATCCGGCTGGAGGACGAGTACCCGCAGCAGGCGCCCTGGAGGAAGCCGGTCCGCGTCGTCGTCGTCACCGGCGACGATGGTCTGGCACGCCTGCGGTACTTCGCCACCGACAGGCGCACCGGCGCCATCACAGAGCACGAGGCAGGCATCATCTCCGGGCCCGTGCGCGGCAGCCGCGTGGCCGGGTGGCGCATCCCGCTCTCCGACGGCACCGAGTGGTACGTGGTCCGCGACGCGGGCTGCGGGTGCGGGCACCCCCTCAAGCGGTTTGTGGCATACGCCTCCCAGACGCGGGTGCGCGTAGCGCTGTGAGCGCCGCCATCCTGGCCGTCGATGACGCCGACGCCGAGCACACCGAGGCCGCGTTGGCGCGCATCTTCGTGGCGCTATGGACCGAGGAGCTGGGGCTCCAGGCGGCAGGCCGCCACCGTGACCCGGACTCGTCCCCGATCAAGGACCGGTTGACAGCCTTCGCGGCCCGCGCAGCACGGGCCCTGGTCCGAGCGGCACGCGTCTCCGTCGAGCACGTAGCGCCTGCCGTTGAGACCGCGATGGCCACCGTGTCGACCTGGGTAGACAAGGTCGTGCGCGACACCACCGCAACCTACAGGGACACCGTGCCGTCCCTGGAGGACCTGCAGCGGGCCGCCGAAGGCGTGTCCCGGCAGGCCGTCACCTACACCCGTGAAGTGACCCGCAGCGAGACCGCGCAGCGCAGCGGGCTGCTGGTGAAGACCTGGCACACTCAAGGCGACGCGAGGGTGCGCCCGTCCCACGCCGAGCTGCGCGGCAAGACCCAGAAGGTCGGCACCCCGTTCCGCACGATCACCGGCGCGTACCTCCGTTTCCCCGGCGACCCGCAAGCGCCGCTGGACGAAACGATGGGCTGCCGCTGCCGCCTCGCCTACTCCCGCACCTGACCCATGCACCCTCTATTAGTCGAATCCGAACAGTAGGGGTCGAACAATGGACTTAGCAGAACAATACCGCGACGGATTACTCAAAGGATTAACAACAATGCCCGGTCTAAAATGCTGTGAATCTGGCACCTACAGCGACGAGCAGTGCGCCGCGCTGCTCGCAGCCCTGCAGTTGCCGTGAACCACGCACTGCGCGCCCTGGCCGTGTACCGGCTGACCCGGCTGGTGGTGGAGGACGAAATCACAGCACCGTTGCGCGAGGCCGTGTTGACTCGCTGGCCGGAGAGCCGTGCTGCCTACCTCGTGACCTGCCCGTACTGTGTCGGCGTGTGGGCCGGGGCCCTGGCCGTGGTCCTCCCCGAGCCCGCGGTCCGCGCCCTCGCCTACTCGACAGCGCCTATTCTGGCGCAGTGGGCGGCCGACGCCCTGAGGAGGGACCTACCGTGAGCCTTGCCCGCATGCTGCGGACGCCCGCGCCGACCGCGTACCACGCGGACCGGGCGCTGACCGCGTCCGCGTCCATCATCCGAACGCAAGATCAGGCCGCGCTGCGTGAGCGACGCTCGGTCACAGCCGCCTGGCAGGAAACCGCCTGGCAGCACTACGACGCCATTGGCGAGGTCAAGTTCGCGTTCGGCATCGTCGCCCAGGCGCTGTCCAGGCTGCGCCTCTACCCTGGCGCGGTGCTGGACCCGCAGGAGCCTCCGGTGCCCGTGTCCGACGGGATTAAGCCGCCCGAGGGCACCGCAGCCGCGGAGGCCACAGACGACAGCTCCGGCATCCGGCGACAGCGCGGCATCAGCCCTCAGCTTGCGGCCGCGGCCTCGGACATCATGGCCCGGAATCTGTCGCGCGGGGTGTCTGGCCTGCTGCGCAGCTTCGCCCTGAACCTCTCGGTCGCAGGCGAGTGCTACCTCGTACGGCACGACGGCAAGTGGCACGTCTACTCCACCGACGAACTTCGTTTTGCGGGCTCACAGGTGACCCTCCAGACACGCGGACCGAACGGGGGTGCACGCCTCCCCAAGGCGCTGCCGCCCAATACCCTCATCGGCCGGGTGTGGCGCAACCACCCCCGCTACAGCGAGGACCCCGACAGCAGCATGCTCGGCGTGGAGGAACCGTGCGGGGAGCTGCTGAGCTACGGCCGCATGCTCCGCGCCAACAGCCGGTCCCGGATGAACGCAGGGCTGTTGTTCCTGCCGGACAGCATCACCGTGGCCGCGAAAGCCAACCCCGACGGGACGCTGGAAGGGGAGGAGGAAGGCGACCCGCTGGAGGCCGACCTCATCTACAACCTGACCGACCCCGTCAAGTCCGACAGCAGTGCTGCCTCCGTCATCCCGCTGCTACTGCGCGGGCCCGACGAGGCCGGTGCGCTGATCAAGCACATCACCCTGGACACCGACGTGTCCGAGGTGCTAGCGGGCCGAGCGGACCGCGCGCTGGACCGCATCCTGCAGGGCCTGGACGTCCCCAAGGAGATGGTCGCGGGCCTGCAGAACGTCAAGTACAGCAACGCCATCGTGATCACGAACGCGCTGTACACCACGCACATCGAACCTATGGCGCTCACCATCGCGGACGCGCTCACCGAGGTGATCCTGCAGCCACAGTTGCGGGCACTCGGGTTCGGGGAGGAGGAGGTGTCCCAGGTCTGCGTCTGGTTCGACGCCAACGCCCTCGTGGACCGGCCTGAGCACTCGGCCGACGCCGACAAGGGCTACGAGCTGGGACTCATCTCCGGCAAGGCGTGGCGTGACGCGAAGGCGTTCGGAGACACCGACGCGCCGGACGAGACTGAGATGGCGCGCAAGCTCGCCATCGGCGGCACCATCCCGCCCGAGGTCATCACTGTGCTGCTCCAGGTGCTGCTGCCGGGCCTGCTGAAAGAAGCCCGCGCGGCCAACACAGCCGGGCAGGAACTGCCTGCCGAGCTGGAGAGCATGCTCGGCGGCGAAGACGTGGCCGCAGTCGACGTCGGACAGTCCTCCGTCCCGGAAGGTGGCGCAGCGTGAGCCGCATCGCAGACGTTGTATCCGGCGCGGCGATGGCCGACGGCCGCCTGCCGGTGCACACACAGGACGACCTGGACCGCGGGCTGCTGGCCTTGCCCCGCATCCCGCACCCCGAGGCCGGGCTGTCCCACCTCGGGCGCCGGGCGCAGGCGCTCGGGCTCGACACCGAGGGCCTGGTGGCCGCGGGGTGGTCGGCCGCCGACGTCCTCAAGGACGCCGCAGGCTACCGGCTGGAGGTCGGTGGCCGGGTGGAGGTGCACGAGGCCAACACCGTGGTGGCCTCCGGCGTCCTCGTGGCCGTGGGCCCGACCGAGTGCACCCTGCACCAGACCGGGCTCACGTCCGGTAGGCTCACGGTGCCGGTCGAGAAGTTGCACGCCAACCCCGCCGACGATGAGGTGGCAGACGCTCTGCTCGCCTCGGCACTGCGCACCTTCGGGCATGTCCCGCAGGGCGTGCTGGAGACGTACGCCGCGATGCGCGGTCTGGACTGAGAGGGCCCTGTGACCAAGCTCCCCGAGATTCACACCGACGCGGACCTGACCGCGGCCGTCGACACCGCCCGACGGGTGCCTGCGCACCGGACCCAGGTGTTCCGGGCCGCGACCGCGTTCGGCCGGGCGCACACGCTCCCGGACGGCTGGCCGCTGCTGGCGGCCGGAACCCGCAACTGGGACCCCACACTGCATCCGCGCGGCCGTGACGGCCGGTTCATCGCTGTGGGCGCGCTGTTGAACCTGTTCGACGGGCCGGGCTACCGAACCCCCTCGGCGCGGGGTGAGGCCGTCGGTCTGTCCGGCACACAGGGCAGCGAGCGCATCACGGTGCGGATCACGTACGCGGGCCGTGGCTCCCGCCTCCGCGTGGGCGACGAGGTCGAGTACGAGCCCGGCAACATCGCCACGGCACCACGCGCACGTGCACGCCTCACGAACCCTACCGTCGGGCAGCTCACCACGGCCGAGCAGGACATGCTCCGGCGCCCGCGAGGCGCCCGAGGCCCGAACCCTGCCGCGATCGAGCAGGCTGACGCGCTGGCGAACGACACCACCCAGGTGCGCCAGCGGGCCGACCTGGACGCCTCGCGCGAGGCCGCCGAGGCACAGATGACCACGGCCCAGCGCCGTGAGCTGGCGAAGTCCCGTAGCACGGAGCGTGGCGACCGGCTGGCGGACCGACTGGACCGCACCTCCGGCGCGACCTTCCCCGCGTTCGGCCTGACCCCGCCGACCGCAGACCCCCGTACCGACGAGGGTGCAGCCTCGTGGTCCAACTGGCTGCGCGATCAGATGGATCTGGACGAGGAATCCGGCGCGTACGCGTTCGTGGACCAGTCCGGCTTCCGACGCATCCTGGACGAGGTCGCGGAATCGCTGGACACCCCGAACGGTGGGCCGGGCGTGGACTACGCGCTGTCCTACATTGACGACCAGTTCAGCAACGTCGCCACCAACACCACCACGCGACTCGACGCCACTGAGGAGCGAAACGCCGAGGTGCTGGGCGACATGCTCCGCGACGCTGCCAACGCGGCATCCCCAGCCGGAGAAGGCCAGGGCGACCTGTTCGGGGACGAGACCCCGGCCGACGGCGACGGCGCAGTGGACGCCTCCGAAATCGAGGCACCGGAAGCTGGTCCGTCTGCCGTCGACACAGCCGTCTTGGCGGAGCCCACAGACCTAGACACCCGAGGCGCGGCGCTCGGCTGGGGTCCGCGCGGCGACCTGACGCCGGAGCAGGCCGAGTCGATCCTGGAAAGCGGCGAGGCCGCAGCTGCCCGCGGACTGGACACGGACATGCTTGGGCAGGTGTGGGTACAGGGGCGGTTCACAGCGCCGACAGGCGCCACACTTTCACCTGAGGATGTGGAGGACCTGGCTCGGCATGACGTCGAGTACACAGACCTGTCGCGCGCGAAGTGGTCTGACGCGCAGGTCGGCTCCCGCGAGTGGCGCGGCTCGACCCGGCCCACCCTCGGCTTGAGTGACGGGCAGACCTACGTCCAGACCCTCAGCGGCGACTGGGTGGACGTGCGGGATAACCGAACCGCACCTGTGACAGAGGCAGCCGCGATGACCGCTCGGCTCGAGGCGGCCCAGCCCGCACCCGAGGCGCCGGAGGCCGCACCCGAGGCGCCGGAGGCCGCACCCGAGGCGCCGGTGACGGCCGACCCGAACCGTCTGGACGAGCTGCAAGGCGGCCCTGCTGCGGCCTCCGTCCCGACGTCACCGGCGTTGCGGGCCACGCTTGCGGGCACGTCCGACATCGTCGGACGCAACCCGGTCGAGTCCATGCGCAACGCACTGGACTCCTACAGGCCGCAGCCGCAGGCACCGATCCCGACCTCCCGGCCTGTGGCCGGGGCACTGCCTGCGACCATCGGTAGCGAGACCCCCTGGGGCGTCGTCATCAGTGAGGGCCCGCTCGTGGGGCGCTTCCGTACGCTCTGGGTCGAGTCCCCTGAGGGTGAGCACCTGCTCATCACGCGGGGTACGCCGAAGCAAACCCCCGGCGTGGTCGACCCCCGCATGTGGCAGGCACGGCAGGAGGCCATGCGCGAGTTCGCGGCCAACGGCAATTACGCCCGAGCCGCCGAGCTTGGCCGTGCGCGCTACACCGTGGAGTACCTGCTGCCCGAACGAGACGAGCCACCCGGCCTGGCCGACGAGCCGGAGCCTGACGCCCCCGACACGAGCGGGGAGCCGGAACCCGTCCCGCTGGACGAGCTGGACGAGGAAGGTCTGGCCGAGGCCGACGGCGGGCCGGACGTGTCCGCCGACACCAACCCCGTCCCCGAGGACGAGACGCCGAACCCGGTCCCCGAGCGTGACGCCGCACTGGCCGAGCGCATCCGCGGCATCGCCCGCAGCGCCGACAACAAGGGGCTGGGCGGCGACGACCTCAACGCCGAGCTGGAGGAAATCCTCCAGCTCACGGACCCGGCTGACGCACACGCCCGGATGAACAGGCTCATGGCCCGCGTCAAGCTCGGCGGGAAGCAACGCGCCCGCTACCGCGCCTGGCTCGACAGCTACCTGGGCACCTCCGGCGATGAGCCCGAGAAGGTCATCAACCGGCTGTCGGATGACAACCCGCTCAAGGCGCGACTGACCGAGCGCACCAAGGCGCCCGCGGCCGAGGCTGCGCCGGACCCGGCACCGGTGGCGGAGGCCGAGGTCCCGGAACCTGCCCCGGAGCCGGAACCCATACCGGAGGCTACCCCTGTCGACGTGACCCCGGAGCCGGAAGCTGAGCGTGCCCCGACGCCGGTGGCCGAGCCAACCCCCGAGCCAGAGGCGACTGCCCCGGCAGCGGCGCCGCAGGACGACCTGGCCGAGCTGATCCCCAAGCTCTACCAGCCCGGCGCACACAAGCGGCTGACCGATGACGAGCTGCGGCGTGCGCTCACGCTGACCTCGCTGGACGTCCGCCGCAGGGTGCTGGAGCGGGAGGCCGAGCGCCGGGGTCTGGGTGCCACAGCCGAGCTGTCCCCGCAGGAAGCGCGGGCACGGATCACACAGGCCCGCGACATGTACGGGTCCAACAGCCCGGCATACATCGAGGCCATCCGCCGATGGGCCGGTATCGCCGCCGCGGCGCCCGTGGTTGACGTTGAGCCTGAAATGTCCCAGGGGACGGCAGCCGGGCTCGCCGCGATGCGCGCCAACAGGGGAACCGGAGGAACGACAGGTGTCTGAACGCACGTACCCGGTACCGGTCGCACAGCACGGAGCGCACCCCCTGCTGGCGGCCGGGTCCCCGGTCACCCTGGCCGCGCTGCGCCGAGCCGCCTTCGACGGTAACCAGTGGGCGGCTCGGGTGGCTGACGGCGAGGAAGCCAAGCGCCAGGCCGTACTCGCCTCCGCGTGTGCGAGCACGCCCGGCGCCCGGTACTTCGGCCTGCTCGACCCCAGCGTGGACCCGGACGTGCACGGCGGCATGCTGCTGTTCGCGGTCATGCGGGACGACCCCGCGGCCGATCTGCTGAGCCCGTACGCCCGCTGGAACGGCGGTGGCTGGGACACCATCGAGCAGGAACCGGAGGGCTACCCGTATGTCGAGCTGGGCGAGGACCTGCTGGCAGAAGCGCTGGAGTCGGTTACGCAAGGCAAGGCGGGGCTGCTACTCCGGCCCACGGCACCCCGTGGGTGGCTCCCCGTCCCCCAGCAGCCGCACGCCCTCGTCAGTGCCGGTGACGTGGTCGTGGCCGGTGAGACCGAACAAGCACCGGTCTTCGCAGTGGTGGATGACTTCGACGCCGAGGCCGTGCTGGCCTTGTTCCGAACTACCCCCGGACCCCGCATCGAGGTGAGGCAGTCCGGCGTCTGGAAGCCGGACCCCGGCCTGCTCGGGCGTCTCCGTTCGGTGGAGCCGC
>Ga0116154_10001781_pt1 | contig 17379 bp, 13 predicted proteins | sample AD_UKC030_MetaG_FD_89898 | JGI IMG/M metagenome (GOLD analysis project Ga0116154, IMG submission 89898) | Active sludge microbial communities of municipal wastewater-treating anaerobic digesters from USA - AD_UKC030_MetaG | ecosystem: Engineered > Bioreactor > Anaerobic > Digestate | place: USA...
GAGAACGCCAGTCTGAGTTTCCGCCTGACGCGCAACTGCCACTGGAACAAGTGCGCCTTCTGCCCGGTGTACAAGTGCGGCGCGCGCTTCTCCCGCCGCTCCATCGACGAGGTGTTCGCCGATATCGACCGCGCCGCGGCGCTCGACGATTACCTGTACGAGCGCGGCATCGGCTTTCCCGTGTACACCACGGCAGATTACGCGCGCGCCGCCGGCGTGGCCGGGGAGATCCGAAGGGCGCGGTGGGAGGCGGGAGCGCTCGATCCCGTCGGCCCTGATGAAGAACCGGTCGAAGTGAGCCCGCGCATGCGCTGGTTCATGCAATGGTTCCGGGACCGTCCGTCAATCGAGGATTGCGTGTCCCAGCTCGTGAGCTGGCGGATAGCCGGAGGGGCGACCTGTTTTCTCGGGGATTCCGACGGCCTTGTTCTGAAGGCGGATTTTCTGTGCGCGGTGCTGGGAAGGCTGCGGGAGCGATTCGGTTCGATACGGCGCTTCACCGTATACGGCAGGACGCGATCCGCGGCGCGGCTGCGCTCACTACGCGAGCTCGAGCGCATGCGCGAGGCCGGTCTCAGCCGCGTGCATTTCGGGCTCGAAAGCGGGAGCGACCGCGTGCTCGAGGCGGTGCGAAAGGGCGTCACGGCGCGGGATCACGTTGACGGCTGCCGCGCGACGCGCGAGGCGGGGCTGTCGTGTTCGGTATACGTGATGCCCGGCCTCGGAGGCGCCGCGCTTTCGCACGAACACGCGCGCGAAACGGCGCGCGTTCTGGGCCTGGCCCGCCCGGAGTACGTCCGCCTGCGGAGCCTCGAAATCTTCCCCGATTCGCCGCTCGAGGAGGAATTCCTGTCGGGGCGTTTCGTCCCCTGTACCGAGGAACAGGTGGCGCGTGAGATCCGCGTAATTATTGAGGCGACCGGAGGTGAAATGGAAATCGCGAGCGACAGCGCGTCCAACCTTCTGGAGATCTACGGCCGCCTGCCTGAGGACCGTCCGGCCATGCTCGAAGAGATCGACCGCTATCTCGCGCTCTCTCCGCGAGAAAAACTGGAGTTCAGTTTCAGGCGCCGCCTCGGCGCCTTTGCGGGACAGTACGGCGGCATCACCGATGATATCGAGGAGGCCCTGGAGCCTCTGCTGAAAAACGGGCGGATCGACCTCTCCCGCGCCGCCGACGCGCTCCTCTCCTCGCTCATCGCGCTTGTCCGGGGAAAGCTCATGCCGTGAGCGGTCCGGAACAACGCGTAAAAAACTGGACAGGCGAACGCTGCGATGGCATCAGGGGTATTATGAAGAAATCGACCATACTGCTCTTTGGCGACCCGGTGCTCAGGGAGGAGGCTCGGCCCGTGGTCGCGTTCAACAAAAAGCTCGGCGCGCTCATCGACGGCATACGCCTCACGCTGGCCATGCGGCTCGACGGCGCGGCGCTGGCGGCGCCGCAGATCGGCGTTTCGAAGCGCATAACGGTGATCGACTACATGGGCGAATACCTCGAGCTCGTCAATCCCGAGATTGTGGACTCTGCCGGGGAACAGCTCGATCACGAGGGCTGTCTCTCGTTTCCCGGGTTTACGGGAAGGGTGAAGAGGGCCGAAACGGTAAGGGTGAGGTTCCAGGATCGTGCTGGCAGGGACCGGACGATCGAACGGTCCGGAAAGATGGCCCGCTGCCTCCAGCACGAGATCGACCACCTCAACGGGGTGCTCTTCATCGACAGGACCGGCGACGAGTTTCTGGTAAACTCCTTCGACGGACGAAAGCTCGCGGTGCGGGATATACTTGCCGCGGCGCCGCCGCGCGAAACATCCGCCGACGTCTGATCGCCGCGGATAGGCCACGGGCGCACGATGAAGATCAAATCCTTCGAATTCAACCTCCGCGAACTGGCCGGTTCCATGGGCGACTTCGGGACCCTGTTCCCGTTCGCCATCGGCTACATAGCGGTCAACGGCCTCGACCCGGCCGGGTTCCTGGTGATGATGGGCGCGGCGAACATCGCGACGGGCCTGGTGTACCGCCTGCCGATGCCGATAGAGCCCATGAAGGTCCTGGCGGCCACGGCGATCGCCCTGCGCTGGGCGCCCGAAACCGTTTACGCCTCGGCGTTCGCGACCGGCGTAATCTGGCTCATCATCTCGCTCACCGGCGCGATGAGATGGCTCGCGCGCGTCACGCCGCTGTGCGTGGTGCGCGGCATCCAGGTGGCGCTTGGAGTCATGCTCGCGCTGCAGGCCTATCCGCTCGTAAAAACCTGGTGGCTGCTCGCGGCCGTCTCCATCATCATAATCGTCTTTTTACGCGAAAACCGCTACGCCCCGGCGGCGGTCGTTCTGATGGCGCTTGGCGCTTTGATCGTCGTCGTACGGGGTGACGCGGCCGGCATAACGCCGCCGGCCTTCACGATTCCGCCGCTCACCTCTTTCGGCATGGCCGACATCACGCGCTCGATCGTAACGGGCGTCATCCCCCAGGTCCCGCTCACCATCGGAAACGCGGTCATCGCGACCGCGGCCCTCATCCGCTCGTACTGGCCGGAGAGGGCCGACGTGGACGAGCACCGTCTCGCGCTCAACCAGGGGGTAATGAACGTGGTGGTGCCGTTCTTCGGCGGCATGCCGATGTGCCACGGCTCGGGCGGTCTGGCGGGGCAGTATTACTTCGGCGCGCGGACGGGCGGGACGAATATCATCGAGGGGACGATCGAAATAGTCCTCGGGCTCTTCTTCGCGGGCTCCATCGCGGCGCTCTTCGCCGTGTTCCCGATGGCCATCATCGGAGCCATGATGCTCCTGGTCGGCGTGGAGCTCACGAAATTCGCGAAAGACCTCTCCTTCAACCGGGAGCTCGCGCCGATGGCGCTCACCGTCATTCTGGCTCTCGTCTTCAATATGGCGGTCGGGTTCTTCGCGGGCCTCGCGCTTTACCATCTCATGCGCCGCGGTGCGGCCGGGAGGGACAGGGCGGAGGATTGATCCTCAGGTGCGCGAGCTTATTCGCTCGTTGATCTCGCGCACCATGCGGCCGTGCAGCTCCTCCGTTATGGGAAAACGCGCGATGAGCGCCATTCCCGCCACCACGAATACGACCGGGATGACGGTGAGGAGCGCCTTTATGCCGAGGAGTGCCCCCGGCCCCTGCGGCCCGGCCGGGGTGTAGCCGGTGAGCGAAAGCACCGTCCCCACGATGAGCCCGGGAAAGGCCACCGAGAGCTTGAAGGAGAAAAAGAAAAATCCGTAGAGCATGCCCTCGCGCCGCCGCCCCGTTTTCCACTCCGCGTATTCCACCGTGTCGGGCACCATTGCCCAGGGCGAGAGATACACGGTCCCCAGCCCGAATCCGACGAGCGCGAAAAGGACGATGGTGAGCGTCGGGCTCGATTCGGCGAAGAAGAAGATGGCCGGCGAGAGCGCCGCCATCATCCCCATGCCGAGGTTGTAGGCGAACTTCTTGCCGCGCCGGCGCGAGATCCGGAGGTAGAAGGGGATGGAGAGCGCCGAGGCCGACATGAGCGCGGTAAAGGCGGCGGGAATGAGTCCCTCCGCCCGCATGTTGTATTTGAAAAAATACACCACCACCCCCGACATGGTGTTGAGCGCGATCTGGTGCAGCATCACGCCGAGGGTAAGGATGATGAAGGGACGGTTCTGGAAGACCGCCTTCAGGTCACGCGCGAGCGCGCCGCCGTCCGGGTCCCGGGCGGGACGCGCCGTCTTCTCCCTGACAGAAAGAAAGGTTGCGAAGACGGTTCCCGCCATTATGAGCGCGTACAGCACGCCGACCGCGCCGAAGCCCGCCGACTCGCCGCCGAAGGCCGCGACGAGCGGCATGGTGGCCGCCGCCCCCATGAGCGTTCCCGCTATGGAGAAGAACATGCGGTACGCCGTCAGCACCGATCGCTGGCGGGAGTCGCCGGTGAGGTCGGCGGTGAGCGCCGTATAAGGAATACTGAGCATGGTCATGAACACGCAGAAGAGCGTGAAGGCGGTCATGGCGTAGACCACGCGCCAGGATTCGCCGGCTATCGCCGGCGGGGCGTAGAGCAGGGCCATGCTGATCGCCGCGGGGACGGCGCCGAGCACCAGGTAGGGGCGCTTGCGGCCCCAGCGGGTCGAGGTGTGGTCCGAAAGGTAGCCCATGGCGGGAGAGATGAAGGCGTCGATGATCTTGGCGAAGAAGAGGATCAATCCGGCGGCGGCCGAGGAGATGAGAAACACGTCGGTAAAAAAGTACAACAGGAAGAGCGCGGGCAGGTTGAAGGCCAGGCTTATGCCGAAATCGGCGACGCCGTAGCCCAGGCGCCCGCCCACGCTCACGCCGTCCGCGGCCTGGCCGCCTCTGGTTCCGTCTCTCATTTCAGTGCCGGTGGTCCGAATTGTACGCCGTCGGGAGCGATACGCATAGCATGGATGGCGCGGCGTGTCAATACGCTTATTTTACCGCTTTCACCATGAGCGTCACGCCGAAGTGTTTTAAAAAGGGGATGCGTCCGTTCGCCTTCGCCTCGATCCGGTCTGAGAGGCGCCGGAGCGGGGCGTGAAAGCGCCTGGGAACCAGGATATAGTGCCAGGTCCATCTGGTGTGGATGTTCCACGGCGGCCGGAACTCGTGGGACGTTATTTCGCACCGCGAAAAGAGCCCGCGGCAGAGCTTTCTGATTTCCCCGAGGCGATAGAAGCGCATGCGGATGGGGTCCTTGTAGCGGAACAGGTGGATGCTTATGAACTGCAGAAATGCGAAGAGCAGGTTCTCCGGCGCGAAGCGCGAGGGAACGCGGATGTACGCGACGCCGCCTGGTTTCAGCACGCGATGTACCTCTTTTAATACGAGCCTCCCGTTTGCTTTCGAAAGGTGCTGGAGTACGAGGAGCGAATAGACCATGTCGAGGCTGTTGTCCTTGAAAGGAAGCATGGTGCCGTCGCCGCGCAGGAGCACCGGCCGGTGAGAGTTTTTTTCAAGGTGCTTTTTGCTCTGCTCGAGCATCGCCTGGGAGATGTCCAGGCCGATGCCGCGCGCGCCGCGGTCCAGCACGGGCTTGAGCACCCGGCTCCACCCGCAGCCCAGGTCGAGCGTGAGCGCGTCCTTTTCCACGGGGAAGGGCGGGGGCGCGTCGAGCAGGTTCCCGTAATAGTCGGTCAGTATCGCCTCGACCCCCAGCGTGATGAAGGGAGCGTCCTTTATCGCCCCCTCGTCCCATACCCCTACGTACGCCCGGTAAAAATCGCTGTCCTTTACAATCACTGTCCGTGTCCTTTTTCGGCGTATTTACGCTTTTCGTCGGCAAGCCTCCGCATCGCCGCGTACACCGGATCGTACGAATTGGAGGCGTTCCAGAAGAGGTAGCCCTTCGCCCCGGCCTCCACGGCGCCGCGCACCTGCTCCAGGATGTAATCGTCGTTATACGATTTAGTGCGCCACCTGAACGCCTGGAGCCACGGTCGAACGGTCGTCTGGGGGGCGAGCGCCCTGACGCGCGCGCATCCGCGGTTTATGAAATAGTACGGCTGATCGCCGGGGTTGGCGAACCCGTCGAAGTCGTCGTTGAAGTGCGACGGGTAGAGCATCGGCGAGATAACCTCGCAGTACTTCGCCATCTGCTCGATGCGCTGGCCGGTCTGTCGGATGTCGACTTCCTTTCCCCAGGCGACCACGCCGAAGATGTCGACCGAGAGGTTGACGTGACGCGGCGAGAGTTCGGCGTGAGCCCTTTTTAAAAAGTTCGTGATTGTCGCCTCTTTCGACATCGCCCCGAAGTGATGCGCGAACGCGGCGTCTCCGAGGTTTCCGGAGGTCGGGAAGCGTATGTAGTCGAACTGGATCTCGTCGACGCCCTTTTCGGCGAGCTCTATGGCCAGCGCGATGTTGTAGTCCTGCACGTGCTTGTTCGTGGGATCGCACCAGAGTTCGGCCCCGGCGCTCCAGGGCTTTCCGGAGCTCTTCGAGCGGATCGCGAATTCGGGCTTCGCGCGGTAAAGGGCGTGGTCGTGGAACACGGCGATCCTGCCGATCACGTAGACGCCCTTTTCCTTGAGGTGGCGTATGAGCTTGTCGACATCGTCGATACAGCGCCTGGCGTGCGTGTTGTACTCGATCGCCGCCGGGACATGGCTGCGGTAATTCACGATGCCGGTGATGTCCTTCGCGTCGAATACCACGGTGTTGATTCCGGCCTCAAGGAAGCGCTCGAGCGAGCTCAGCGTCTTTTCGCTCGCGATGGCCCCTCCGGTGTAATAAAGGCCCCGGCTGTCGATGATCGCCGGTTTCGCCGTACGCCTGTGCGCCGGGATTCTCGGCGCGATACTGTACGGGATGTACACCACCGTGCCCTTTCCCACGGAGTCGGAGCGGAAGCCGTTGTATTCCTTTATGGTCCGCTCGAGCTGGTAGCGCCTGAAGAAGTGCGTGAACCGGAGCGCGGAATCGGCGATCTCCCTGAGGCGCATGTCGCGGGGGGCCTGGAAGAGCAGGGTCCGTCCGCAATGGATAAAACCAGGCGGAAGGTTCCGGTACACGGCCGTGTGCTCGCGGCGCTCGACCGTGCCGATTATGGTGAATGTGCTCTTCGGGAACACCGAGCGGTACAGGACGAGGATCGAGCCCTGTATGCTGTCGGCAAGAAGGGCCACCGCGGGGGCGTTGATCACGATAAGCCACTGCAGCATGAGCGCGCACAGCAGCAGGGTGAGGATCTGGCGGTTCCTTCTGTTCATGGGGTGATGGCGATCTCCGTGCGGAGCCGGTTTCCGCGCCTCGATTTTTGTTGCAATTACGGCGGCGGTGGACGATAAGTGTATATCGCGCCCGGCCGCTTCCCGCCGCCCGGAAGCGGTATGACTATGAAAAATCGTCGCGTGCAAAAAGCAACAGAAAAAAGCGACCATGCTCAAAATTGAAGGCATATCATGGGCCCCGGTCCGGAAGATCCTCTCCTTCTGGGAGGGGATGAGAAATTTTTACCGGTTTACCGGGTCGATCGTGACGTCCCTTCGTTCGATTAAATACCTGCGCTTCCGTTCGATCTATTCCATCGTCGTGAACCAGACGCGCTTTACCGGCGTGGACGCGCTCCCCATAATCATATCGATAGCGCTCCTCCTCGGGGCGACCACCATCATACAGGCCACCAAGAACTTCCCGAAGTTCGGTATCGAGGGATTCATCGGGAACCTCCTGGTCATCATCATCGCGCGGGAGATGGGGCCGCTCGCGACGGCCATGATTGTGGTAAGCCGCTCGGGCTCGGCGATCGCCGCGGAAATCGCCACGCAGAAGCAGAACAGGGAGATACTCTCGCTCGAGCTCATGGGCATCGACACCAAGCTGTACATCGTTTTCCCGCGCATACTGGCGTCGATACTTGCCATATTCTCGCTCATCATCATCTTCGACATCACGGCCTTTTTCGGCGGGTACCTCATCTCGCTCAGCACGGTGTACATACCCGCGGGCGTGTTCGTACAGACCCTCATGGACGCCTTCAGTTTCAGCGACCTCTCCATAACCATTTTGAAGAGCGTCATCTACGGCATCCTCATCCCGCTCATCTGCTGTTACTACGGCTTCATGCCGCAGTCGGATTTTCAGATTCCCATTTTCGTCTCGCGCGCGGTCGTTCGCACGCTGGTCATTCTGTTCGTGATAAACGCGTTCATCTCGGCGCTGTTCTATTTTTAGGTGGCGGCAATGCAAGGGGAGGAGCTTCTCAGGGTCGAGTCGATATGCTTTACGGACGGGTCCGGGGCGACGTGCCGCGACGTCTCCTTCTCGCTGGCCAGGGGAGAGAACCTCGTCATCTTCGGCCCGGAGGGCTCCGGCGCGGAGGTCGTCTGCCCGCTGATTGCGGGGACCGTGATTTCATTCGAAGGCGATATCTTCTTCAAGGGGCGCTCGGTCGAGAGTTACGACTATTTCGAGCGGCACACCTATCGCAAGGAGCTCGGCTATCTTCAGAGGAGTTACGGGCTCATCAACAACATGTCCGCCGAGGAAAACATCGCCCTGCCGCTGAGGTATCACTCGAGGATGACGTCCACGGAGATCGACGCGCACATCGACCGGCTGATAAACGAGCTGGGGCTCGGCCACTGCAGGGGCCTCCGGCCGGTGGCGCTCAGCGGGTCGGAGACGCTGCGAACGGCGTACGGCCGGGCCGTCGCGCTCGATCCGGACCTGCTCCTCATCGAGCACGCGCTGGAGGGCCAGTGCCTGCTCAATTCCCAGCCGTTCCTGCGGGCGCTCGGCCGTTGGTGCTCGCGCGATGACCGCTCCGTCATCATCGTCACCTACGAACCGGAGAGGTTCGTCGATTTGGCGGACCGTTTCATCATGCTGTACGAGGGAAACATCGTGTTCTCGGGCTCCCGCGCGGACTTTATCGAGCGGCGGAACGACTATCTCGACCAGTACATGCGTTCGTCGATTGACGGGCCCATGAGGGTCCGATAAACGGAGGCGGATTATGAAACTGGAAAAAAACGAGCTCAGGGTCGGTGTGTTCATCGTCATCCCCCTGGTCATCATGCTCCTTTTCGTGGTGCTGAAGCTCGGATACTCCTTCGCGAGCTCCACCATCGACGTCTATCTTAAGATCGACAGCATCACCTCGATAAAGGAAGGCACCCTGGTGAAGATCAAGGGCTATACCGTGGGGAGGGTGATCGACATCAAGCCGGTCTTCAAGCCGGCGCTGCACTTCCTGGCGGTCCTCCGTATCCGCCGCGACATCGACATCTACGAGGACTGCTCGGCCGTCATCCAGAACCAGAACATAATAGGCGATCCCGTGATCGATATACGCAACCCTGAAAAGAAGGGAGAGCTCGTCCGCGCGGGTTCGGTCATCGAGGGGATCGAGTACGTCAACCTTGAGGCCATTCTTCAAGATGTCCACGCGCTGCTGGCCACGCTGCAGGGTACGGTGGGGGTGATCCGTGACATTTCGCTCGACAGCCGCAGCAACCTGAGGGCGTTGCTCACAAATCTTTCCGGCAGCATGGCCACGGTCAACGACCTGCTTATGAATTCGCAGAAGGACATTCTGGAGATTCTCACCTCCTTCAGGCAGACGGCGAAAACCATGAACGAAATATCCGAGGAGCTCAAGAAGCATCCGGTCAAGTTCCTGTTCAAGGGACAGAAATAGTCCGGTTTTCCGGCGTTACGGGGATGGCGCCGATTCGAATCCGCGCTTTCCCCGTAACGCCGGATGGATCCATCATGCCCCTGTTCTCCGTCATCATCCCCGTGTACAATCGCCCGGCGCATCTACGACGGGCCGTCGAATCGGTGCTCGCCCAGACCCTGCGCGACTACGAGCTCATCGTTGTGGACGACGGATCGACCGATGAAACGACGGAGGTGGCGCGCTCCTTTCCCGCCGTTCGATACGTCCGGCAGGAAAACCGCGGCGTGAGCGCGGCGCGCAATCGCGGCGTCGCGGAATCTTCCGCGCCGTACCTGGCCTTCCTCGATTCAGACGATGCCTGGCTTCCCCGAAAGCTCGAGGTCCAGCGCGACTTCATTTCGGATAATCCGTCCGTGCGTATCCATCAGACCGGTGAGATATGGGTTCGGCGCGGCCGCAGGGTCAATCCTATGGAACGGCACCGGAAGCCGCACGGCGATATCTTCATCCCGTCACTCGCGCTGTGCCTTGTCAGTCCCTCGGCCGTTGTGATCGAAAGGGGGCTTTTCGAGCGCACTGGCGGATTCGACGAGCGCCTCAGGGTGTGCGAGGACTACGACCTGTGGCTGAGGATCGCGCTCGATCATCGGGTGGGGCTCGAGGAGCGCGAGCTGGTGGTCAAGTACGGCGGGCACGACGACCAGCTCTCACGACTGCACTGGGGCATGGACCGGTTCCGGGTGTACGCCATAATGAAACTGCTCCGCGAGAGGGCCGCGGACATGGACGGGGATCGCCTGCACGCGGCGCGGGAGGCCGTCCGTGGTCGCTGCGCCGTTTTGCTTAACGGCGCCCTGCGGCGGGGAAATGATGGTCTCGCGTCCGTCGTACGCGCGGTGATGAAGGCTATCGAAGATGGAGACTATAGCAGTACAGCGTTTGAGAGCCTCGCAGAAACATGACCCGGTCCGCGATGGACGCCTGAAGGTACGATTCCGCGGGGAAATCGCGGGCGAAGAGAACGGTGCCGTCGGCGAGGAAGACGACCGACTGGGCGCCGCCCTCGGCCCTGGTATAGCCCGCCGCGTATACCTCGCCGGCGCGGTCAAGCGACGCCATCCCGGTGCGCGCGGCGGGTACCTTGATCTCCGTGAGGGGACTGGACTTGCGGTCGACGATGAGGATCCGGTTGTGGTCCAGCACCGCCGCCCTGCCGTCGTCCCCGACGGTAAGCGCCGTGCGCGCCACGTGTACCCTCGACAGCGGCGAGGCCGAGGCCACGCCCTCGAGCGTGTCCACGAGCGCGATGTAATCGCCCTTTTCGTTGCCGTAGTGAAGGGCCGCGTACGAGCCCGAGGGCGAAACCGCCATGCTTTTCACGATGGTTCCGCCGCCGGTTCTCGCGCCGAACAGACGCTTTCCGGCGGCGTCGATGACGCGGTAGCTTCCGTCAAGGAACCCCACGGCCGCGTAGTCCGATCCCTTCGAGAAGGCGGCGACCGTCATGAAGCGTCCGGAGACGGGCTCCCCGGCCTCGTTGCCGTGAAAGTCAAGGGCCCTCGCCCGGCTCTGGTCGCTGTTCACCATCAGCACGATCTTTCCGTTGTACGAAAGGTGGGGGTATTCCCGGGAGTCCGTCTTCCAGAAGGGGTTGCCGTCCGAGGAAAAGAACTCCACGGAGGTCCCGGCCTTCCGGTAGGCCGCGTAATAGGCGCCGTTGCCGCTCACGGCGAAAAGCGTATCGCCGAACGAGCGCTTCGAGAGGAGCCGTCCGTCGGCGGCGAGAAGCGAGAGGGTGTCCCCCGCCACGACCGGGGGGACGGCGAGCTTCGAAAGTGCGCCGTTGGGCGAGCGCTCGATGGACTCGGGGGAAGCGACCGGCCCGTGCCATTCGGGGTAGATCTCGATCGCCGGCCGGGCCTCCCAGACCGGTACGAGGCCGAGGATCGCTCCCGCGAGAATTCCGATGAAGAGATAGCGCATTGTCACTCCTGTATGAAGCTCTTCAGCCTCTGGCTGCGCGAGGGATGGCGGAGGCGCCGGATGGCCTTCTTCTCTATCTGCCGTATGCGTTCCTTCGAGAGCCTGAACTTCTCGCCGATCTGCTGAAGGGAAAGGGGCTTCTCTCCGTCGAGACCGAAACGCATTTTGAGTATCTCCCGCTCCGAGGCCGTGAGCGTGTTGAGTACGGCGTTGAGCGCGTCCTTCAGCGAGTCGTCGAGGAGTTTGCGGTCGGGCGCGTCGACGCGCGCGTCCTCGAGCATGCTTATAATGCTTGTGTCGTCCGAATCCCCGAAGGTCGCGTCGAGGGAGATGTAGTCCTGCGAGATGTTGCGCAGGTAGTTGATCTCCTCGTCGTCCATGTCAAGTTCCTCGGCGATCTCCTGCGCACTCGGTTCGCGCCCCAGCTTGTGCTCAAGCTTCTTGTGCATCTTTTCGATCTTCTGCATGTCGGCCGTGCGGTTGAGCGGGAGCCGTATGAGCGAGGTCTTCTGGCTGATCGCGAGTATGATGGCCTGCCGTATCCACCAGACCGCGTACGAGATGAAATGATAGCCGCGCTCGGGGTCGAACTTGTCCGCGGCCTTGATGAGCCCCATGTTGCCCTCGTTGATGAGGTCGAGAAGGGAGATGCCGCTTGTCTGGTACTTCTTCGCGATGGAGACCACGAAGCGCAGGTTCGCCTTGATGAGCTTTTCCTTCGCCTTCTCGTCGCCGTCGCGCGCGGCCCGCGCGCAGGATTCCTCCTCCTCGCGGCTGAGCAGCGGGATCTTGTTTATCTGCTCGAGGTACCAGGTAATTGAGGAGTCAGAAAAGTTTTCGTACCGCGCCTTCTTCTTCTTTCCGGGGGCGTGTTTCGCCGAGGCCGGGGATGACCCGGTTTCGGCCTCGCCCTCGGAGTCGTCGTCGAAAAGGTCCGTATCGATCTCTCCGTCGAAGGCGTCGTCGAGCATATCGAGATCGTTATCGGCCCGGTCGTCGGGCGATGACCTCGTTCTTTTCGGGGTAGGATTCCCGTTGATTGTGGTTTTTTTACGGGCCATTATATTTCAACGATGTATGATTGCCGCTCCGCGGTCCGGGCGGGTCGTACGGGATTGGATACGGTAAACGGGGGGGGGAGAAAATCAAGTATTATTTCGGGGCCCACAGCGAGGCGAGCCTTTCGGGAAGGTCCTGTACCGTCGCGGCGTATACGGGAGTCTCGATGACCGTGTCGAGCCCGTGCTCCAGGTAGAGCGAGCGGGCCTCTTCGGCGGATCGCGCGACGCTTCCTCCCAGCCTGTCTTCGGCCCGGGAAGGCATGTTTCCATCCATTTTAAACACGAGGTGGCGGGACGGTTCGAGTTTCCATCGCGACCTGACGGGGGAGAGGAGCACCATCTCGACCGTCGAGAGCTCCTTTCCGGCGTACACCAGGGAAATCTCCCTGCGGAATACGGTCCCGTCCTGGAGGATTCTAGCGGGTTCTCCGTCGTTATACGTGAATCGAGTGATGACGAGGGGGGTGCGGTTCCTTGCTATGCTGTGCGAGCTTTTATACGAGGTTTCCGTGCGGATGAGCTCGCCGCCGCTGCCGTAGAAAAAGGATTCCACCCACGCGTCCTCCACCGCGGCCCCGGTGCGCGCCTCGCGCGCGCGGTGCGTCTGGATGCGCAGCCTTCCCGCCTGGTCGTAGGTGAAGGTGCGGGTGATGAGCGTCTCGCCCCCGGGAAGCGACTGCCTCGTGGCCTTCGAGAGCCTTCCGGCCGCGTCGTATTCCAGGAGAATCCTGCCGGTTGCGGCGCCCTTTACGAGGTATTGAATCTCCCGAAGCCGTCCGTCGTCTCCGGTTATCCTTACGGTCCTGTAGGAAGCGCACGCCGAAAACGCGAACAACAGGGCCGGTATAATGAGTGTTACCCGGACGGTCAGGTCCGGGAGGGATCTCCTGTTTTTCGTGCTCATGGCGCGTTCGCGGTTGTATGTAGGCCGTCACGGCCTGTGGGATTCCGCCCCGGGACCTCCACTTGTGCTTTCGGTGCAATTTAAGTAGAAAGGGCGAAATTGTCGTTTTTGTCAATGACAATTTAACCGTACCCGGACAGTATGAATTTTGCCGGTCGCCGCACAGCGAAACCGGCGCGCCGCCGGACCGCGGCCGTCTTTCCGGTCCCGGAGGCGCATGACAATAGTGTCGGGCGGAGGCTGGATATACATGAAGATCGCGGTGACGGGGAAGGGGGGTGCGGGCAAGTCGACGATCGCGGCGGCGCTCGCGCTGATGATGGCCGAAGACGGGGAACGGGTCCTCGCGCTCGACGCCGACCCGGATTCCAACCTCGCGGCCGCTCTCGGTATGCCCGCCGGCGAACGATCGCGCATACTGACCATCGCGAGGCAGAAAGAGCTCATCGGCGAGCGCACGGGCGCGGCGGCCGGGGGGTACGGGCAGGTCTTCAAATTGAACCCGGACGTTTCGGACGTGGCGGAGCGCTTCGGAATACCGCACCGCGGCGTGTGCCTCGTGGTGCTCGGGGCCGTCAAGGGCGGCGGCGCCGGCTGCGCCTGCCCGGAAAGCGCGTTCCTCGGGTCGCTCGTCGGCGAACTGGTGCTCCGGCGCGGCGAGACGCTCATAATGGATATGGAGGCCGGGGTGGAGCACCTGGGCCGGGCCACCGCGCGCGGGGTCGACGTGATGCTGGTGGTGGTCGAGCCGGGGGCGCGCGCGGTCGATTCGGCGCGTCGGATCGCGTCGATGGCCCGGGAGATAGGCATTGCGGACCTCAGGCTCGTATTCAATCGCGTGCGATCCAAACGTGATGAAGATTATCTCAGGAATGAGCTCGCCGGCATGGAGGTGCTGGGAGTGCTCCCCTTTGCCGAAGGCCTGCTCGACGCGGACAGGGACGGTATCGCCGTAACGGACGCGATGGATGAACGTTTCCGCCGGGAGATGGCGAAGATAATCGAAGTCCTGCGGCGCGCCGGGAAAGGACCCCTGTAAACGCCGCCGCGCGGATCGTTTCGGGGATGGGGTCGAACGTCGGATATTTTTCCTTGAATGCGTACACTACATATACTATTATAAAAACGTACTGGAATGCGGGGTGTACACCCCCCCGGTGCGGCGGCGGGATTTTTTGACTCCTTCCGAAAATATACAGACGCCGCACCCCGTTCTTTTTAAGGGATCACGAGGCCGGGGCTCACACACAGATCATGCGCCGGCATGAATTCACGCAACCGGGAGCGTGAGGCATGAGAGACGTACGTTCACTCGTTCGGGACGGGGCCGCCGCGGTGGCGCGCGTTTATCGGGGCACTCGTCCCTACGGCCCGTTCGCGATCTTATTTGCGCTTATCGTAGTTTCGCTGGCCGTGTATTCCGTCCCCTCGCTGTACATGAAGGCCATCGAGGAATGGCGCATGAAACTCTCGGCGATGGCCGACGACCGCAAGACGGCGATCGAGCTGTTCATCGACGAGAGGAAAAGCGACGGCGGTGTCGTGGCGTCCTTTCCGGTTATACGGAGGATTGCGGCGGCCTCCAGCGCGGGGCTCCCGCCGGCGGAAGCCGACCGCGGCCACGCGCGTTCCCTTCTGGCGATGATCCGGGATACCTACGGGTACCTTTCACTGCATGTGGTTGACGCGCGGGGCCGGACTGTCGTCGGTTCGGACGCCGACCACCCCCTGATACCCGAATGCTCCGATCAGATTCGTGATTTCTTTGCCGGGGGACATAACGCACGGATACATTTTCATCGGCATGATGAGAACGGCGTACTCGCCGTTCTGACCCCGATCGAGCTTCCGGGTGATTCGACGGACATTCGTTCCGTCTGCGGGGCCCTGGTTGCCCATATAAACCTGGGGAAGAACCTGTATGCGCTTGTCGGAAAACGGCCGTTCCCGTCGCGGACCCTGGAGACCGTTCTGGTGCGACGGCAGGCGGACCGGCTGGTATTCCTCTCCCCCCTTCGCTATGTCGACCTGCCGCCGATGTCGCACAGCGTACCCTTCGATACGCCGGACCTTGCAGGTTCGCATGCAGCGCGCGGGGCCGAGCGCTTCGGTGCGTTCGTCGATTACAGAGGAATCAGGATATTCGCCGTTACACGGCCAATCGCCGGGACGGATGCCGGGCTTGTCGTTAAGGTCGACCGTCTCGAAGCGCTCGCCGATTTTTTCAGGGAGCTGGCCTACCTGTCGGTCGCGGTGCTGGGACTCCTGGCGTCGGCCGCCGGTATCGGATACGCCTTCGTCCGACGGCAGAGGCTCACGCATCTCGAGGAGATGTCGCACAGGGACGCGCGCATCCGCCTTCTTATGGAACAGGCGAACGACATCATTCTGCTCGTTTCGCCGAACGGCCGGATCCTCGATTGCAACCGCTGCGCGGAAGAGAGCTACGGGTACACACGGGAGGAACTGCTTTCGATGGAGATTACCGATCTGCGTGCTCCCGAGGTGCGAAGCGCGCTTTCGGGCCAGATTGCGCGCGCTCTTGCCCGGGGGCTGGTGTACGAAACCGAACACTACACGAGAAACGGCGATCGTTTTCCTGTAGAGGTCAGCTCAAGCGGCGCCGTGCTCGACGAGGGGAAGGCCGTCCTCATGATAATCCGCGACATCAGCGAGCGAAGGGAATCCCAGCGCAGGATTGTGCACAGCCGGCGGCTGTACGCGGTGCTCAGCCAGTCGAACCAGACGATCGTGCGTGTAGACAACAGGGAAGAGCTGTTCGACAGAATTTGCAGTGTGGCCGTCGACTACGGGGGCTTCAGGCTGGCCTGGATAGGGGCCGTCGACCGCGGGGCCGGTTCTGTCGTTCCCGTCGCGAGCGAGGGTGACGAAGGGGCATATCTCTCCGTAATACAAGTTCCGTTAAATGAAGATGTGTCCTCGGCGGGCCCTTCGGCGAGGGCGATACACGAAGGCGCTCCGGTAGTCTGCAACGACATCGCCGGAGATCCGATGTGTGCCCTATGGCGGGACGCGGCCATGGCGAGGGGCTACCGCTCCATGGGGTCTTTCCCCATCCGCTCCTCGGGAACAGTGACCCATGTGCTTAGCGTGTACTCGGACGAGGCGAACTTTTTTACCGGAGAGGAGATCAGGCTGCTCTCCGAAATCACCGATGACATCTCCTTCGCGCTGGAGTCTCTCGAACGGAAGGAGCTGCAGCGAACGGCCGAGGCCGCGCTACGTGAGAGTGAAACACGCTTTAAACTGCTGATCGAAAGCGCGCCGGACGGTATTTTTGTACAGACGGAATACAGGTTCTCGTTCTGCAATCTCGCGGCGCTGCGTATGCTCGGCGCCGGGTCGGTTGAGGATCTTGTCGGCACCCCGGTCGTGGAGCATTTCCGGCCGGATTTCCGGGAGATGGTCACCGAGAGAATACGAATGTTAAATTTCGAAAAAACACCGGTGCCCCGCATCGAGGAGGTATTGCTGCGTCTGGACGGTACACCGTTCATCGCCGAGGTGGAGGCGGTGCCCATACACTGGAAGGGCGAGGACGGCGCACTCGTCTTCTTCCGCGACATCACCGAGCGGAAGCTCGCGGAGGAGGAACACCGCCGCAATCAGGAGTGGCTGCGCCTTTATTTCGATCTGCCGTTCATCGGCATGGCGGTCACCTCGCCGCGGACAAAGAAGTGGCTCCGCGCAAACGACCGGCTCTGTGAAATCCTCGGCTACCCGCGCGAAGAACTTATACTTAAATCGTGGGCCGAGCTTACCCATCCCGACGATCTCGAAGCCGACGTCGCTGAATTCGAAAAGGTCATGCGCGGTGAGAGCGAAGGCTACAAGATGGACAAGCGCTTCATCCGCGGCGACGGAGCGATCATCTACGCGACGATCGACGTAAAGTGCGTCCGTACCGACAGAGGAGAAGTCGATTTCTTCGTCGCCACGATCCAGGACATCACCGACCGGGTGATGGCGGCGAAGGAACTGGAGGAGAGCGAGGCGCGTTATCGTCTCGTTTCCGAAAACGGCAGCGACGTGATATGGCTGTACGATCTCGCGTCGAACCGCTTTTCATATGTGAGCCCCTCCGTGGAGAGATTGCGGGGGTTCGCCGTGGATGAGGTGCTCGCTCAGAGCATGAGGGAGGCGCTTACGGACGAATCGTATTCATTAATAGAGCGGCAATTACCCCGGCGCCTCGCCGCGTTCGCCTCGGGCGATGAATCGGCCCGCATCCAGACCCACGAGGTAGACCAGATCCGCAGGGACGGAGGCGTCGTCCCGACCGA
>Ga0116154_10001783_pt1 | contig 17370 bp, 15 predicted proteins | sample AD_UKC030_MetaG_FD_89898 | JGI IMG/M metagenome (GOLD analysis project Ga0116154, IMG submission 89898) | Active sludge microbial communities of municipal wastewater-treating anaerobic digesters from USA - AD_UKC030_MetaG | ecosystem: Engineered > Bioreactor > Anaerobic > Digestate | place: USA...
ACTGCTACGTGATGCGGGGCGCGGGCGGCGGCCGCAGCAAGTTCATTCGGGCGCTGATTCTCGACGCGATCCGGATGGAGGAGCACAACTGGAAACTGCACCGGAAATACCAGGTCATCGCGAAAAGGGAAATCCGCCACGAAACCTTTAAGACCGATGACGCCGAGCTGCTGATCGTCGCCTACGGGACCGCGGCGCGGATCGCGAAGGGCGCCATCAAGCGGTGCCGCGAGATGGGCATCCGGGTCGGACTGATCCGTCCCGTCACGCTCTGGCCCTTCCCCGCGGAGGCGATCCGAAGATTCTCCGAAACGGTGGACACCTTCATCGTCTTCGAAATGAACACCGGCCAGATGCTGGAGGATGTCCGGCTCGCCCTGAACGGCGCCGGCACCGTTCACTTTTACGGAAGGCCGGGGGGCGTAATCCCGACCCCGATGGAGCTGACCCGGTTCATCGAACACCACACCCGGAATGCCTGGGACCGGGAATCCCAGCAGGAACGCGAAGGATGAAGAAGGTTTTCGGCAGGCCGAAATCGCTGAAAGACAACGCATTCCACTACTGCGCCGGGTGCGGGCACAGCATCACCCATCGCCTGATCGCGGAGGTCATCGACGAGCTGGACATCCGCGGCCGGACGATCGGCGTGCCCCCGGCCGGCTGCGCCGTCATCGCCTACAACTACTTCGACATCGACATGCTGGAATCCCCCCACGGCCGCGGCTGCGCCGTCGCCACGGGCATCAAGCGGACCCTGCCGGACCGGATCGTGTTTTCCTACCAGGGGGACGGAGACCTGGCGGCGATCGGAACCGCCGAGACCTTCCACGCCGCCAACCGGGGGGAAAACATCACGGTCATCTTCATCAACAACGCCGTCTACGGCATGACGGGCGGGCAGATGGCCCCCACGACCCTGCTGGGACAGGCCTCCACCACATCCCCGCCCGGCCGAAACGCCGGCCTGGACGGCTACCCGGTCCGCATGAGCGAGATCCTTTCCCATCTCGAGGGAGCCAGGTACATCGAACGGTGCGCCGTCAACACCCCGGCCAACATCCTGAAGGCCCGCCGGGCCGTCAAGAAGGCGTTCCGGTACCAGATGGAAGGCATCGGTTTCACCCTGATCGAGTTCCTGTCGCAATGCCCCACCAACTGGAAAATGACGCCTGCCGACGCCTGCCGGTGGGTCGACGAGGTGATGACCCGGGAATTTCCCCTCGGCGTGATCAAGGATGTCGCGGAAAAGGGTCCAAAGCCATGATCAACAAAACCATCTTTGCGGGCTTCGGGGGACAGGGCGTGCTGATGATGGGCTACAGCTACGCCCATGCCGCCATGCATCAGGGGTATCATGTCACCTATCTCCCCTCCTACGGCGTCGAGGTCCGCGGCGGGACCGCCAACTGCACGGTTGTCGTGGCCGACGACGAGATCGCCTCCCCCATCGCCTCGGAGCCGGATTGCCTGGTGGTCATGAACAACCCCTCGCTGTACACGTTTCAGAACCGGATCGCCCCGAACGGCGCTTTTTTCCTGAACGCATCGATCATCGAGGCGCGCCCCAGCCGAACGGATGTCCGGATTCACGAAATCCCGGCCGGGGACATCGCCGCCGAGCTGGGCAATCCCCGCGTCCAGAATATCGTCATGATGGGCGCCTACCTTCGGAAAACGGGGCTGGTCCCGGCGGACACCTATCTGAAGAGCCTGAAGGCGATCATCGGCGAGAAAAAGAAATCCCTGATGGAACTGAACCGCAGGGCCTTCGCGGCCGGATACGATCTGGATGGAGGCGTCGGCTGATCATGGCGGTCCTGCAGATCTCGATCCAACTGGAAAACGTCCCCGGAGCTTTGACCAAGCTGGTGGACATTCTGGACAAGGAAGGCATTCACACCAAGGCCGTCTCGGCGGCCAGCACCGAAAAAGTCAGCACGCTGCGGCTGGTCGTCAACGATCCGGAGAAGGCCGTCACGGTCCTGCGGAGCTTCCATTTCAACTATGAAGTCGATCCGGTCATCGCCGTCGAGGTCCCCTGCCATCCCGGCGGCATGAACGCCGTGGTCAAGCCGCTGAGCGACGGCGACGTGAACATCCACTATATCTACACGACCATCGAGCGGATCGGAAAGGAAACCATTCTGATCCTCGGCGTCGACAAGATCGAGGAGGCCACCGCCATCCTGAAGCAGCACTGGATCAACTTCGTCGGCGACCGAATCTACACCCTGTAATGCCCCGTTGGCCCTTCCTTCCGGGAAGGGGCTTACCCTCCCCGCAAAAGGAACTGTGCCATGCGGAGAAACGATATCCCGGAACCGCGTCCGGACGGGCGTTCATGCCCGCATGATCGACGAGGAAGATGAGCCAGTTCAGCGTTTCTTCAGAGAAGGAAGCGGCCCTTCGGGAACGGATGGACCGCCTCGGCGTCTCGGAAAACGATTTCCGCGAGACCTTCGTCCGCTCCTCCGGCCCCGGCGGACAGAAAGTCAACAAGACCTCCTCCTGCGTCTGCCTGGTCCACGTGCCGACCGGGCTTTCCGTCAAATGCCAGCAGGAGCGCTCCCAGGCCCTGAACCGCTTCCTGGCCCGGCGGCTGCTGCTGGACCGGATCGAACGCATTCAAACCGGCATGCTCAGCGCGGAAAAACAGCGGATCGAAAAGATCCGGCGCCAGAAGCGACGCCGCTCCAGACGCGCCCGGGAGAATATCCTGGAACAGAAGCACATCCGGTCGGAAAAAAAATCCCTCCGTGGCAGGGTGGCGCCGCCCATTGATGGAAATTAGCCGGCTTGTTTTCTTTGCTTCATGGAAAAAAGCTTCGATCCGGAACCGGAAAATGCGAGACTTGAGGCGGCCGTCCGTCTACTCATGCCGATTCTGCCGTCACCCGAGGGCCGAAATCGTCCCCGTCGCCAATCGCCGTTCGCATGAGCCTTCCGCTTCATCGCATTTTACCCCTCCGCGCCCGCAATATGCCTTGACAACTCCCGTCGCTTTCCCTATGTTCCCGTCCGACCCGTTTTGCATCAAAGACCTTCGCGTCAGTGCGGCGAAACTATTTCCGGAAGGACCATTCAATCATTCATGAACACGGTCATCGGCTTCGACAACGAAAAGTACATTCGGGAGCAGACCGGAGAGATCCTCGAAAGGGTGGCACGGTTCGACAACAAGCTTTATCTCGAGTTCGGCGGAAAACTGCTCTACGATTACCATGCGGCGCGGGTCCTGCCCGGATACGACCCCAATGTGAAGATGCGGCTGATCCGCACGCTCCAGGAAAAGGCGGACATCCTCCTGTGCATCTACGCCGGGGACATCGAGAGGAAGAAAATCCGGGCCGATTTCGGCATCACCTACGATTCCGACGCCCTGAAGCTGATCGACGATCTTCGCAGCTGGGACATCGACGTACTGGGCGTGGTGATCACCCGCTACGACGACCAGCCGGCGGCCAAGCTCTTCAAAAACAAGCTGGAGCGGAGAAACATTCGAGTGGTCACGCACCGTTTCACCAAGGGGTATCCGACGGACGTGGAAGCGATCGTCAGCGACGAGGGATACGGCGCGAACGCCTATATCCAAACGGACAAGCCGCTGGTCATCGTGACGGGGCCCGGACCCGGCAGCGGCAAACTGGCCACCTGCCTGTCGCAGCTTTACCATGAATACCGGCGCGGAATCAAAGCGGGGTACGCCAAGTTTGAAACCTTCCCCATCTGGAACCTGCCGCTCAAGCACCCGGTCAATGTCGCCTATGAGGCCGCGACGGCGGACATCCGCGATTTCAACCTCATCGACCCCTTCCATCTCGAGGCTTACGGCAGAACGGCGGTCAATTACAACCGCGACGTCGAGGTCTTTCCCGTCATGAAGCGGATCCTGGGAAAAATCACCGGCGGCGACTCGTTCTACCGTTCGCCGACCGACATGGGCGTCAACCGGGCCGGCTTTGCCGTCACCGACGACGGCGTCACCCGCCAGGCCGCTCTGCAGGAGATCCTGCGGCGCTTTTTCCGGTACCGCTGCGAATATGTGATGGGCTTTGCGGATCGGGAAACCGTCCAGCGGGTGAAGCTCTTCATCCACGACTTCGGAATTCGGCCGGAGGACCGGCGCGTGGTCGAACCGGCCTGGCAGGCCGCGCGTGAAGCCGAGGAGCAGGAAAAGGGAAACGAGGGGATCTTCTGCGGCGCCGCCATCGAACTGCGGAACGGAACCATCATCACCGGCAACAACTCCCGGCTCATGCACGCATCGTCCAGCATGATCCTGCACGCCATCAAACACCTGGCGGACATTCCGGACAAGATCAAGCTGCTGCCCCCCTACATCACGAACGCCATTCGGGATATGAAGACGGATGTTCTCAACGAGAAGTCGGTCAGCCTCGACCTGGAGGAAACCCTCATCGCGCTCAGCATCAGCGCAACCACCAATCCCGCTGCGCAACTGGCCGTCGAGCAGCTCAAGAACCTGCGGAACTGCGAAGTCCACATCACGCACATCCCGACGCCCGGCGACGAAGCGGGCCTGCGGCGCCTGGGCGTCAACCTGACCAGCGAACCCAACTTCACCACGAAGGACCTGTTCATTCCCTGAGCCCCGGACATCCGCGCCGAACCCGTGGGCCTGCCCGGCAGAAGCCCGCCGGCGGCCGGTTCGCAATGTTCGGGATCGGGTGAGGAGGGGAAGATCGGGAATCCGCGGGATCCCGTTCGATCGGGGGCCTGCTTCGAAACCGCACCGCGACGAGGATGAAAACGCACGGGGGAGGCAAACGCTTCAAGGTCTGCCTCCCCCGAAATCTCCTCGCTGCCGCTGAAGATCAACGCTCCATTCGGCTCAGGGTTTCTTGATGGAATAGTCGTACCAGGGCCGCGAATTGAACGCTTCCCGGATGATTCCCGCGGCGGCCTCGGCGGTGAAATGGGACGTATTCAAGGTCAGATCGTAATGGGTCGGATCCGTCAGGTCGGCGCGGAAATACTTCTTGATAAAGGCCCTGCGCTCTTTCTCCGTCTTCAGAATCCGCTTCTCCGCCTCGCCGCGCGTCACCTTATAGGCATACACGACGTTGCTGATTCGAACGTCCATGGGCGCGACCAGCAGCACGCGAAGGCAGACCTCCTGGGGCAGGATGTAACCGGCGCCCCTCCCGACAATCACGGCGTGTCCGTGTGCCGCGATGGCGCCGACCACTTTCGTGAGATGCGCGATGTATTCGTCCGGCCAAAGGTGGCGATCTCTATCCAGGGCGCCAATCCAGTCATCCAGGATCGAACGATCCTGTTCGTCCAGCGTTGCGATCACGGACTCGCTGACCCGGGCGCTTTTGGCGACGGCTTCCGCGATTTCGTTGTCAAACAGATCGATCTTCAAATCTTCCGACAGCTGCCTGGCCAACGTATTTGCGCCGCTGCCGGGCAATCTGGAAATCGTAATGACGGGGCGGATCGGCCTTTTGTATTTCTTCCTTGCGTTCAACTCCCATTTTCTCACCTGAGCGGCGATAATTTTCTCCATCAGCGCTTCTTGCGATTGGAATGTTTCCATATTGCCTCCCTGTCGATGATCGCTATTCCCGGCTGCCTCTTTGGGGTTTGCCGATTCGGCCCTCTTTCGGACGGGCTTTCTTATATAGGCAACGGGAGCCGATTTCAAGAAAAAACTGCGGCCATGCCCATGCCGGGCTCATCCCCCAACCTTTGGGGCAACGGCCTTCAAATCGACATGGTCCCGGACCATTTTTGCGATCAGATCGATTTTTTCCGCATCGTCTTTGGTCGGCAGCGGTTCAATCTGGTTGATCCGCTTCGCCGTCTCGTGGGTATTCATGGAGACCAGCAAGAGTGGAATGCCCAAGCTTTCGGCCTTTGCCAGGATGACCGGCGATGGCAGGATATTATTGGTCAGGATCACCGCCGCGGCATTGTTCTGAAGGGACATCAAAATCAGATCGCTGCGGTCCCCGCTTGCGACGACGACTTGGTGATGATCCTGAAACAGAGGGCTTTTCATCGCCTCGCCCCCGCCCATGGAACCCACCACGATGTTCCGGACCTGGCGGCTCAGGCCCGATTCTCCGGCCAGCACTTTGGCGAACATTCGCTCGGCAAGGTATCCGGCGGAAAAGTAGTTCAACTCGGGAATCACCGGAATGACGCCCAGAACGGGAAGGTCGATCTGCCGGATTCTCGGCAGATAGACATCATTGAAGTTGTCGGTATCGGCGACTTTGTTGATCACAACGCCCTTGAAACGAATGCCGTCCAGCCGGATATGCTTTGCGAGGAAGGCCAGATCGTCGATAATGGAATCCTCGTCTCCGCCGACAATGACCAGGAGCTGCCCCTCCAGAGTCCGTGTCATGGTGATGGCGTCCAGATAGATCGCCGCTCCGTAAAGGATGTCTTTCCCGGCTTCCACAAAGAGCACGTCCTTGTCGGCGCAGATCCTCTTCCCGGCTTCCAGAAGTTTCACCCGGGTGCTTTCTTCATCCAGGGAATAGAGGAGGCGGGAATGATGAAAGCCGATGCTCATGTCTTCCGGCGCCTCATCGAGATCGAAAACATGAGCCATCAACGCCGCATCGTAGTCCCACAGCCGCTTTTTCTTGTAGAGCAGCCTCGCACCGAACGGTTTCATGTAGCCCGTTTTTCTGTTCAGCGCCTTGGCCAAGCCGATAATCAGGCTCGTTTTGCCGGCGCCCTGCCGCACGGACGTGACGACGAATTTATCCATCGCTCTCACCTCTCTTCATTTTTCAAGGATGATCCGCACGTCCACGGCCCGAACACCTTCACCCTGTTCGTAGACGACCAGGGGATTGATTTCGATGTCGGTAATCCCCCGGCATTGGCGAAGAATAGCGCCCAGGATCACGATCACATTCGTGAGGGCGCGGATATCCTTCATTTTTTCTCCCCGTACGCCGAGAAGCAGGGGATAAGAACGCAGTTCCTTGATCATATCCATGAGATCCCTTGCGCCGGCGGGAAGCGACCGAAACGCCACGTCTTTCATGACTTCGACGTAGATCCCTCCCAGACCGGCCATCATCGTGGGGCCGAAGGTCGGATCCATTCTCGCGCCGACGATCAGTTCCGTTCCAGGCCGGACCATTTCCGAAATGTCGACCCCTTCGATCACCGCATGGGGGACGTGCCTTTTGCAGTTTTGCACGATGGTGCTGTAGGCGTCGGCGACTTCCTCCTCGTTTTCCAGGTCCAGGGCGATTCCGCCGGCATCGCTCTTGTGGATGATGTCCCTGGAAACGATTTTCATCACGACGGGATAACCGACGGCGTTGGCCGCCTCCACAGCGTCCCTGACTGTCCGGGCCTGGAGGCTTTTGGGAATCGGTATGCCCGTCATCCGCATGATCTGCTGCGCTTCATGGGCAAGCAGGAAGTACCGGTTCTTTCGCCTGGCTTCGGAAACGATACCGGCAATCGGCGCCGCATCCAGCGTAATGTCGGCCGGGGAATCCCCGTCGGTGCAATTTTCCACGTATCGCTTGTATCGATGCATGACACCCAGCGAAGAAGCGGTCTCATAGACGTCGTCCGAGACGGGCATCCCTCTTTTTTTTGCGGCTGTCAAGTACTCGTCGACCTTCTGCCCCCCGAACAGCGAAAACAGGATCAGCTTTCCGCGGGATTGATATTTCCGGAAGTTCTCCGCAACGATGGCATCCAGTTCGGTGGAGGGGGAAAGGGCCGTTTCGCAATAGATGCCGAACACGGTGTGAATGTCCGGGGCTTCGAGGGCCGCGTCAAATGCCCGGGTGTAATCCGCCGCTGTCGCCTGGCCGGTGAGGTCAACCGGATTTCTGGCGGATCCGAAGCCGGGGATGATGGAGGAAAAAACGCGCTTCAGATTCCGGGAATCGTCGTAGAGATCGACACCGTACTTTTCGCAGGCATCCGCCGCCATCACCCCGACGCCGCCGCCGTTGGTGATGATGACCGTGTTTCCCCCTTCCGGAAGCGGGTTGGCCCCGAGTATCATGGCCCAGTTGAAAGCCTCTTTGGCGCTCTCCGCCCGCAGGGCGCCGCATTGGCGGATCAGATCGTCGAAAACGGCATCCGATCCCGCCAGGGAGCCGGTATGCGAAGCGGCGGCCTGGGCGCCTTTCGCGGAACGGCCCGATTTGATCACGATCACCGGCTTTTTCCGCGTCGTTTTCCCGACGGCCCGAATGAATTTCTCGCCATCGCGGACCCCTTCCACATACATGAGGACGATGCGGGTGTCGTCATGATCGCCGAGATAGCCGAGCAGATCGGACTCATCGATGTCCGCCTTGTTTCCGACGGAAACGATCGCGGACAGGCCGATGTTTTGAACAGACGCCTGGCCGACCAGCGTCAGCCCCAGCGCACCGCTCTGCGTGATCATGGCCAGATGGCCCGATGGGATATCGCCGGCGATGAACGTGGCGTTCAAGCCAACCCGCGAGGAATAGACGCCGAACACATTCGGACCCAGAATCCGCATTTCCCTGGCGCGGGCATACGCCACGATTTTCTTCTCTTCCTCGAAATTTCCGATTTCGGAAAAGCCGGAAGTGATGACCACGGCGTTTCGGACGCCCTTTTCGGCGCATTGGACGATGGCGTCATAAACCCCTTTCGCGGGGATGGTAATGCAGGCCAGGTCGATCGGTTCGCCGATGTCGAGAATGCTGCGAAAGGCGTGCAGCCCGACCACTTCTCCGCCTCGACCGTTGACGGGATAGATTTTCCCCGCATAACCCCCCGTGATGACGTTCTTCAACACCGCATGACCGATCTTGCCCGGGTCCCCGGAGGCGCCGATCAACGCGATCGAGCGGGGCTCAAAAAGGGATCGGACCCCCCTGCCGTTCTCACGGACCATTCTATCCATCCTTGAAGGCCATGGTCATCTCATAGATGCCGGCAACATTTCGCTTCGCGATGTCAAAACCGCCCTTCTCGAACACGCGCAACATCGGCTTGTTTTCAACCAGGACTTCCGCCGTGAATCCCAGAAGCCCCTGCCGCTTGGCCAGGAAAGTCAGGTAGGCCAGCAACTCGCTTCCGATGCCCCGGTTCTGGTACGCGTCCCGAATGGCAAATGCCACTTCCGCGGAATGCCTGCCCGGGTCGATGGAATATCGGCCGACACCGATGATTTCCGGGTTCTCTTCATCGCCCAGTACGGCCAAGATCGCCATTTCCCGCGTGTAATCGATCACCACCAGTTCCTGAAGGCGTTCATGGGGCACATCTTTTCGGGCCGAAATGAACCTTCGATACAAACTGTCGTCTGAAAGAGAATAGATGAAATCCTTCAGCCGCGGTTCGTCATTCATTTTGATCGGACGGAAAAATACCTTAAACCCGGACCGGGTCGTCCGGTACACCTCGAGTTCCTCTGGATATCTTCCCTTCTCGCCCGGGATGTAGGCCTGATCCGGATAGATCAGCCCTGCTTTTTTGGCTTCGTCGACGAGCCAGGGCCTGAATTTGGGATGGGAAATGGCGATCAGGTCCATGGCCCGTTCACGGATGCTCTTCCCGTGAATATAGGCAATGCCGTATTCCGTGACCACATAGTGGACATCACCGCGGATCAATGTCGTTCCGGCGCCCTCCTTGAGCGCCGGCGTAATCCTGGAGACGGTGTCCCCCGCAGCCGTTGACGGCAGCGCAAGGATGGCTTTGCCGTTTCGCGCGAGGATCGCCCCCCGCATGAAATCGGCCTGTCCGCCGATCCCGCTGTAAAAAATCTTTCCGATGGATTCGGCCGTGGCCTGCCCGGTCAGGTCGATTTCCAGCGCGCTGTTGATGGCCGCCATGTTGTCATGCTGCGCGATCACGACGGGGTCGTTCGTATAATCGATGGTCCTGAAATCGATGTCCGGATTGTCGTGAATGAATTCATACGTCTTGTGGTGCCCCATGCAGAACGATGCCACGGACTTTCCCCGGTTGATGGTTTTCCGGGTGTTGTCGATCACGCCTTTTTTCATCAGTTCGGCAATCCCGTCGCTGAAAAGCTCCGTGTGCACCCCCAGATGCTTCTTGCCGGATAGACTTTCAAGGATGGAATTGGCAACCGCCCCGTATCCGACCTGAATGGTGTCGCCGTCCTCGACGAGACGGGCGATATTTTTCCCGATCCTGCGCGTGATATCGACGTTTGCCCGAGGCGTGTATTCCAGGAGCGCCTCGTTGTGATGGAGAAGGAAATCGACATCCTCGATGTGAATGAACGAATCTCCGTGTACGCGAGGCATCCGGTCATTGACTTGGGCGACGACGCACGAAGCGTTTTCGACGGCGGCCTTCACGATATCCAGGCTGACGCCGAGGCTCAGATGGCCGAGACGGTCGGGCATCGAAGTTTGAATCAGGGCCACGTCAATGCGGACCAGACCCTTGTGAAACAGAGAGGGCAGTTTGGACAGGAGAACCGGCGTGTAATCGGCCTGTCCCGTATTGACGGCATCCCGCGTCGCATTGCCGATAAAGAAAGAATTGTGGCGGAAGTTCTGCTTGAATTTCTTTTCCGTGTAGGGGGCCACACCCAGGGTCCGGACGTGGATGATCTCCGCGTCGAAAAAAGCATGGGGCTTCGATTCGATGTACCGGATCAACCCCTGCACCAGGTACTGGGGTTCCGCGCAGGCCGATCCGATGAAGATCGTTCCGCCTCGGTGAATATGGCTGAAGATCGCATCCTCCGGGATGAACTTTTCGGGGTATTTCTTTTTCAGGAATTCAAGCGAATTCCTGCTGTTCTGCCGGCCGATCGCCATCATCTTCTCCCGCTGTCATCCGCCGCCTCCATTCTCGGAGGATCGGTGAATTTCCCGATTGGAAATGAATATTTCTCCTTGCCGCGGAAATGATATGCAAAGCCGAAACTTATTTCAAGGCCTGATTTAGCCGACCCAATAATGGATTGACACGCCGGACCGCGCCGACTATACTTCACCATCATCCACAGTCAGAGATCGGACCCGGAAAGGAGAAAGGTATGTTCAAGGAATTCAAGGAGTTTGCAATGCGCGGCAACGTGGTGGACATGGCTGTCGGCATCGTCATCGGCGCGGCCTTCGGGACCATCATCAAGTCCCTGGTGGACGACGTCCTCATGCCGCCCATCGGAATGCTCCTCGGCAATGTCGATTTTTCCAATCTCTTCGCCGTCATCAAGGCGGGAAAAACGGCCGGCCCCTATCTGACGCTGGCCGAGGCCAAGGCCGCCGGCGCGGTGACCATGAACATCGGCCTGTTCATCAACACGATCATCAGCTTCCTGATTGTCGCGTTCAGCGTGTTTCTGGTCATCAAACCGATCAATGAAATGAAGAAGAAGGAAGAGGCGGCCCCGGACAAGAAGGATTGCCCCTATTGCTTCTCGTCCATCCCCATCCAGGCGACCCGCTGCCCCCACTGCACGGCCGAGTTGAAGAAGGCCTGAGGCAACGGGATCTCCCCGGCGGCGCGGAAGCGCAGGGCGCCGGGATGGAAGGCAAACGAAACGGAAAAGGGCAGGGTCTGCAACGACCCCGCCCTTTCTCTTTCATCCCGCGGAAAATCGATCGTCGCTTCTACCTCACCCGCCCGCGTCCGAAGATCGAACCGAGAACGCCGCGGATGATCTGCCGGCCGATCTGGCTCCCGATGGCGTGGGCGGCGCTCTTGGCGGCTGCGCTGATCATCCTCCCGGTTTCGGATTGCGCCTCCTTCCTGCCGACGGGAGCGGAAGCTTCCTTCTCCGCCTGCACCTGCGCGGTCTTCTCCTTGAGCTTTTCGTATGCGCTTTCGCGGTCCACGGTCTTTTCATAATGGCCGTAAAGGACGGATTCCCGGATGAGCTTCGCAAGCTCGTCCGATGTGAGCGTCCCCAGTCTGCTGCGCGGGGGGAAAATCCAGGCCTTCTCAACCATGCCCGGCACGCCCTTCTCGTCCTGCATGGAGACCAGCGCCTCTCCCACCGCGAGTTCGAGTATGGCCTTTGCGGTATCGAGCTTCGGATTGGCCCGGAAGGTCTCGGCCGCCACCTTCACGGCTTTCTGATCCCGCGGCGTATAGGCCCGGAGGGCATGCTGGATGCGGTTCCCGAGCTGCCCCAGCACGACATCCGGAATGTCGATGGGATTCTGGGTCACGAAATAGACCCCAACGCCCTTGGAGCGGATGAGACGGATGACCTGCTCGATCTTGTCCTCGAGCGCCGCCGGCACATCCTCGAAGAGCAGATGGGCCTCGTCGAAAAAGAAAACCAGCTTGGGCTTCGGAAGGTCCCCCACCTCAGGCAGTTGCTCGTAGAGTTCGGAGAGGAGCCAGAGGAGGAAGGTCGCGTAAAGGTTAGGAGACTGCATCAGCCGGTCGGACGTGATGATGTTGATGACCCCCTTCCTGTTCGCATCGGTCTGCATCAGGTCGTTGATGTCCAGGGCCGGCTCCCCGAAAAAACGGTCTCCGCCCTGCTCCTCCAGGACGAGAAGATTCCTCTGAATCGCGCCGATGCTGGCCTTGGAGATGTTCCCGTACTCGGTCTTGAACTGGCCGGCATTGTCGCCCGTGAACTGGAGCATGGCCCGAAGGTCCTTCAGGTCGAGGAGCAGGAGCCCGTTGTCGTCGGCAATCTTGAAGACGGCGTTGAGCACTCCGCCTTGCGTTTCGTTGAGATTCAGGATCCGGCTCAGGAGCAGAGGGCCCATTTCCGATATGGTGGCGCGCAGCGGATGCCCCTTCTCGCCGAAGACATCCCAGAAGACGACGGGAAAGGCAGTGAATTTGAAATCCTCCAGGCCCAGTTCCGCGACCCGCTCGGCGATCTTCGGATTGTCACCGCCCGGCCGGCTGATTGTGGCCAGATCGCCCTTGACGTCGGCCAGAAAGACGGGAACGCCGATGTCGCTGAACTGTTCAGCCAGGACGCGAAGCGAGACGGTCTTGCCGGTCCCGGTGGCGCCCGCGATCAGACCGTGCCGGTTGGCCATCCTGGGCAGCAGGGAGATCACGCTCTCACCTTTTGCGACGGGAAGCCCGGGTGCTGCTGTCGTCATGTTGTCCTCCAAAGCGCGCTCCCGTTTCCCCCACTGGGAACCCGGCGGACCGGTAAAGAAAAATCCGCCTGCGGCGGGTCTCGCCGGTGCGGCGTGCAAGCGGGAACGCCCTGATTTCGTTGTTGCAGCATTGTAAGGGATCGCTCGAAAATGTCAAGGCGAACATTGGCGGCGGCGGGCAAATCATGGCACGGATGCGGAAAGACGGATGATACGGATGAAGATGCCGCCTGAACCGGCCTGTTTGGGGAGAAAACAAAAAAGAGGGGAGAAGGCACTGATTATTGCTTCTCCCCTCTTTGAATAGGACGGATGAAATCTTACTATCCGAGCGCCTTGAGGATCGGGTTGGCGTACAGAATCACCAGCGAAATAACGAGCGCGTAGATGGCGATGGATTCCGTCATGGCCAGACCGACCATCATGGTCAGCATGACCTTGCCCTGCGCTTCCGGATTGCGGCCGACGGCCACGCTGCCTCCGCTTGTTGCCTGGCCCATGCCCATACCGGCCCCGATGGCGCCCAGCCCCATGGCCAAACCGGCGGCGATCACGCTGCAACCCAGTACGATGGCTTTGGTATAGTCGACTGAGCCTGCGGCGGCTGCCTCAGCTGCCATGGCAAGCGGTGCAAAAATCATGACGAAGAGAATACCGATGACCGTCGATGCGAACATTTTCACTCTTTTTACCATAATTCGTTTTAACCATCCTTTCTTGTTTTCTTGAACTCGCGTTTAAGTAACATTCGACCGAAACCTCAGAGTTGCCTTTCCCACCCCCTTTCCTGCGATACCGGTTTTTTTCGTGCGGCACGACCCGGCCAACCCTCATCGGGATCGAGGAATCCGATTCGCGTCGCTCCCCACCAATTTTAACCTGAAATCGCTGAATTCACTATCTCTAAAGGTCCGGCTTGTCAAGAAAATATTTGGCATCGCAGCGCCGATATATGCTATAGCGCGAGTCATAGAAAAATGGAAGGCCGCGAAGAACGCCATTGACAACCATGCTGACCGGACGGGAAGAGACGATCGCCCGACGCATCCAGGGAGATATCGATTCCGACGAACACCCCTATCGGCGGATCGAGCAGGAAACGGGCATCCCGGAGCGGGAAATCCTGGACGGCATCGGCGCCATGCTCCGGCGGGGCGTCATCCGGAAATTCGGTGCGGTCGTTCGTCATACCCGGGCCGGCTTCACCCGGAACACCATGGTCCTCTGGGCCGTCCCGGAAGACCGCTGCGATTCCGTCGGAAGCATCCTCGCCGCCTTTCCGGAAGTGACGCACTGCTATCGGCGAACACCGGCCTTTGCGGAAAGGTACAACCTGTTCAGCATGATCCATCTCCACAACCGGCAGGAGGAGGACCGGCTCCTTCAGAAGATCTCCGCGGCGACGGGATTGACGGATTATCTGGCACTCGCCAGCGAGGAAGAATTCAAGAAAACCAGCATGTCGTATTTTTGAATGGGCGCAACATCCGAAATCCTTTTTGAACAGGCGAAGGCCCTCATCCCGGGAGGCGTGAACAGCCCCGTGCGGGCGTTCCGGTCCGTGGAGGCAAATCCGCTGTTCATCCGCGAGGCGCGGGGTTCCCGCATCGTTGACGTGGACAATCGGGAATACGTGGATTACGTGATGTCCTGGGGTCCCATGATCCTCGGTCACGCCCACCCTCATGTGATCGAAGCGATTCGCGAGGCCGCCGGCCGGGGAACGAGCTACGGCGCGCCGACGGAGATGGAGATTGTCATGGCGGAAATGCTCACCGAGGCCTTTCCCGCCATGGACATGGTCCGCCTCGTCAGTTCCGGAACGGAGGCCGTGATGAGCGCCATCCGCCTGGCGCGGGGCTTCACCGGAAAAAACCGGATCATCAAATTCGAGGGCTGCTACCACGGCCATGCCGACTCCATGCTGGTCAAGGCCGGCTCGGGCGTCGCGACGCTGGGGATTCCCGGAAGCCCGGGCGTGCCGTCGTCGCTTGCCGAACTGACCGTCACGCTGCCCTTCAACAATATCGATGCCGTGCAGGAGGCCGTCGATGTCCAAGGCGGGGATCTCGCCGCCATGATCATCGAACCCGTCGCCGGGAACATGGGCGTCGTGCCGCCCCGGCCGGGTTTCCTGGAAGGGCTTCGGGAACTCACATCCCGGCACGGAATTCTGCTGATCTTCGACGAAGTGATCACCGGTTTCCGCCTCACCTACGGCGGTTTCCAGAATCTCGCCGGCATCGCGCCGGACCTCACCTGTCTGGGAAAGATCATCGGCGGCGGACTGCCCGTGGGGGCGTTCGGGGGCAGAAGAGAGATTATGGAACAACTGGCGCCCTCCGGTCCGGTCTACCAGGCGGGCACGCTTTCGGGGAACCCCGTGGCCATGGCGGCCGGCATCGCCACCCTGCACATGCTCAAAGACAGCTTCGAGGCCTATGACATGCTCGATCGCCGGACATTCCATCTCTGTGAGGCGATGCGGACCCTGTTTGAAAAGAAGGGCATCCCCTGCCGGCTGAACCGGGCCGGCTCCATGTTCACGCTGTTCTTCACCGACCGGGAAGTGTTCGATTTCGCCTCCGCCGCGGGAAGCGACACGAAACGCTTTGCCCGATACTTCCAGGGAATGCTGAACCACGGGATCAGCCTGGCCCCCTCGCAGTTCGAAGCGGCCTTTCTCTCCTTCGCGCACACGGCGGAAGACGTGGACAAGACCCTCGACGCCTGTGAAAAAACCCTGGAAGCCCTTTGATTAGGTTTCGAGGCAGCGAAGGATTCGTCACAATGTCCTGACCAAGGTTATCATCCATGGGAAATTTTCTCGTCACCGGCGCGGCCGGTTTCATCGGATTTCATCTGGCGCAGCGGCTTCTCGCGTCCGGCCATACCGTCGTGGGGATCGACAACCTGAACGACTACTACGATGTAACCCTGAAGGCATCGCGACTGGCCCTGCTGGAAGCCGGGCCGCAGTTCCGGTTCGTCCGGATGGACATCACCGACCGGGACGGCATGGCCTCTCTTTTCGAGGGAGAGCCGTTCGCGTGCGTGATCCATCTGGCAGCCCAGGCCGGTGTCCGCTACTCGCTCATCAACCCCCATGCCTATATCGACAGCAATCTGTCGGGCTTTCTGAATGTGCTGGAGGGCTGCCGCCGACAAGGGGTCCGGCATCTGGTTTATGCCTCGTCCAGCTCCGTCTACGGCGCCAATTCCCGAATGCCCTTTTCGGTCCACGGCAACGTCGACCATCCCCTGAGCCTCTATGCCGCCACGAAGAAAGCCAACGAACTGATGGCGCACACCTATGCGAGCCTTTATGGCCTGCCCTGCACGGGCCTGCGGTTCTTTACCGTTTACGGCCCCTGGGGCCGGCCCGACATGGCCCTGTTTCTCTTCACGAAAGCCATCCTGGAGGGACAGCCCATCGATGTCTATAATCAGGGCCGCATGAAGCGGGACTTCACCTATATCGACGACATCATCGAAGGCGTGTGCCGCGTCATGGAAAGAATCCCCGCGCCCGATCCCCGATGGCGCGCCGACTGCCCGGATCCGGCCAGCAGTTTCGCCCCTTACCGGATCTACAACATCGGCAACAACCGTCCCGTGGAATTGCTGCACTTCATCGACATCCTGGAGAAGAACCTCCGCATGAAGGCCGGAAAGAATTTTCTTCCCATGCAGCCGGGCGATGTCCCGGAAACCTACGCCGATGTGGATGAGCTGGCGGCCGACGTGGGTTTCAGGCCGAAGACGCCCATCGAGGAGGGGATCAAAAACTTCGTGACCTGGTACCGGGATTATTATAAGGTTTAAAGGATATTTCAGAAAGGACACCGATCGCACATGAAAAAAGCGTTCATCACCGGCATTACGGGCCAGGACGGCTCCTATCTCGCGGAGTTCCTCCTGGACAAGGGCTATGCCGTCCACGGCCTCATCCGCCGGTCCTCCACCTTCAACACCGACCGGATCGACCACCTGTACCGGGACTTTCACGACCCGCAGGCACGCGTCTATCTGCATTACGGCGACCTTTCCGTGTCGGGCCAGTTGACGGACCTGCTCCATGACATTCAACCCGACGAGATCTACCACCTGGGCGCCCAGAGCCACGTCCGGGTCAGCTTCGACATGCCCGAGTATACCGGGGACGTGACCGGCCTCGGAACCCTGCGGCTGCTGGAAGCCATCCGCAGGACCGGCGTCAAGGCGAGATTCTACCAGGCTTCCTCGAGCGAGATGTTCGGCGCCGCCCCTCCGCCCCAGAGCGAGCTGACGCCCTTCCAGCCCCAGAGCC
>Ga0116154_10001788_pt1 | contig 17308 bp, 17 predicted proteins | sample AD_UKC030_MetaG_FD_89898 | JGI IMG/M metagenome (GOLD analysis project Ga0116154, IMG submission 89898) | Active sludge microbial communities of municipal wastewater-treating anaerobic digesters from USA - AD_UKC030_MetaG | ecosystem: Engineered > Bioreactor > Anaerobic > Digestate | place: USA...
ACCTCCTGAGAATGAAGAACTTATTTCAAGAGTTAATTGCAGGTTTGTCCCTTTTGGTCCGAGCCCCAAAAAAGCTGCAAAAGAAAATCCCGGAAGACAAAAAGGAGGGCTTACTGCAAAAATATCTCCAAAGGAGGGTAAAAAGGTAATTAGCGATCAAATCAACTTATTGCCAAAAATCCTTACCGGAACAGACCTGATCCTTGGTGTGGGATTTGTTATGGGAGTCCATACAACGGCTGACATATTAAAGGTTCCATACCGGTTCGTGATTTATTATCCGATTGTTCTTGGGACAACACCTGATGATCCGCTTAAGAACCGTATTATGTTTGGTTTTGGGAGATCGATGATCAACATGTTTATAAAAGGATTCATCAATAATCATCGTATGAAATTCCAGCTTACTCCAATCAAAGATGTCTGGTCAGACTGGCTGGGAGACAGGGTCATTGTAGCCTGCGATCCGGAGTTAAATAAAGCCCGTGATGAAGTCTCATTTCCCTTCACACAAACAGGATTTATGTTGTTACCCTCAAAATCAGAGTTACCAGACGATGTAATAAATTTCTGTAATTCAGGGAAACCTCCTGTTTACATCGGATTTGGCAGTAATCCCATAGCAGATACTGAAAGATTCAAACAGATTTTTGAAAAAGTCAGGAACGACACGAATCAACGCCTTATCATCTTAAAAGGATGGGCCGATTTACCCCAAAACAATTCTCCGGACATATTATACGTGGACGAAATACCTTTTGATCTGTTATTTCCCAAATTAGCTGCAGTTATCTACCATGGTGGGACCGGTACAATGGCAACGGTTTCAAGAGCCGGAATACCTCAGGCTGCATTCCCCTTTATAGCTGACCAGTTTGTAAATCGCGACAATATTGTTAAATTAGGACTGGGGCCTGAGACTTGTAATTTTAAAGAAATGACCGCAGAATCAATATCAATCGCCGTTAATGAATGTATCGAAAACAACTTGTTTAGAAATAATGCTTTAGCGCTTGCCGGCAAACTTAGAAATTCAAATGGAACTGATTTGACTATCCAACTCATAGAGAGAGAATTCTTAAACCAGACCAATGGCTGACACGGACAATAAGGGTAAGTTGTTTTTCATGCTTTTTGCTTTTCCTGCATGACTGCATCGGCCCCGCTGGCTCGGGGTACCAGTCCCGCATAAGCGGGCTGCCCCGTGCTTGCGTCGGGTAACACTTTCTAATTCTATTGTCAAACGTTGTGTCGCATGCAAAAAGCCCCCCTGCTGATCAGTTAAAATGGGATGAAATTAGCTTCAGGTTTTTTATACATAAACAAATTATATTACTATGACACGGTTGACAAACTTCTTATTCATCTTTTTAGTTGCAAGCCTGGTTTGTTTACTGGGATGTAACCCAAAAGCAAACCAGAATCAAAATCCGGTAGTTAAAACTACATCAGGTAATGTATCCGGTAGTATTGACGATGGAATATTTGTATTTAAAGGGATTCCCTATGCAAAGGCCGAAAGATTCATGCCTCCTCTGGATCCTGATTCATGGGAAGGCGTTTTGGAATGTTATGACTTTGGGCCGGTAGCCAGACAAATAGTGCCCTGGTATCCCGATTCCATTCAAAATGAGAATGAACTCTTCAGCGTGAATGTCTGGACACAGGGGCTTTCGGATGGCAAAAAGCGGCCGGTCATGCTCTGGTTGCATGGCGGTGGATTTCATGTCGGCGCCAGCAACGATCCTATGACCTATGGAAAAGCACTGGCTGAAAAAGGGGATGTAGTCATGGTATCCGTAAATCACCGGCTAAATATCCTTGGTTATCTTGATTTATCGGCATGCAGCCCCAAATATGCACATTCAGCAAACGCGGGCATGCTCGACATAGTAAAAGCCTTGGAGTGGATCAACAAAAACATTGAGAATTTTGGGGGCAATCCTTCCGATGTAACCATTTTTGGTGAATCAGGAGGCGGCGGCAAAGTCGGTACACTAATGTGCATGCCATCGGCCTTAGGTTTGTACCATAAGGCAATTATCCAGAGCGGCACACTTTTAAATACAATGACAAAAGAGAAATCACAGGCGCTGGGTTTGGCCGTGCTTGAAAATCTGGGACTTTCGCCAGACGAGATTGAAAAACTGGATACGATCCCTTACATGGATCTTGTAAAAGCAGGAAATGATGCTATACTTAAGATTTCAGGCCCAAGAAAACCCGGATCGCCGACAATGTTTGGGTTTGCACCTTCTGCCGACGGTGTTGTTTTGTTACAGCAACCTTTCAGTCCAGGATTTGCACAGATTTCCAAAGATATACCCCTGATGATAGGTTCTACACTGAACGAACTGATGCAAACATATTACGGCGAAAAAGACATGACACCGGAACAGGCAAAAGACAGCCTGGCAAAAGAATATGGAGACAAAACCGACCAGTATATTGAGCTGTTTGCAAAAGCATATCCTGATTATACACCGCAGGATCTTCTTTCCATAGATAAGGTCTTCAGGCCTTATACAATACAAACCGCTGATGCAAGGTCCATAGAATCAGGAGCTCCCTTGTATGTCTATCTTCTGGCATGGAAAAGTCAGGTGGATAATGCCTCCAAAGGTTCTTTTCATGGTTTAGACATTCCACTGGCATTCAACAATGTTGATCTGAGGCCGGACTGGACAGGCAATACAGAAGCAGCCTGGAACTTAGCTGACAAAATGAGCGCTGCATGGATAAACTTTGCAAAAACAGGCAATCCTAATGTAAAGGGCAAACTGCCGGATTGGGATACTTATACCAAGAAAAATGGTGCAACGATGTATTTTGACAATGAGTGCAGAATTGTTAATAACCACGACAGGGAATTGATGAATTTCATCAGGCCTGTTGATTAACCGTCAGGATCATTAATGAATTTTACGAATCATCCGGATTGGGTGATATGAAAGAATGTATGACGGCACAACAGACTACAGATGGGTGAACGGAAAGAAAAGGTTCCTGGTGAAGTTGGTCTGGTGTTCACGGGGTACAATCCTTAAAATCTGAAAAAGGTCTTTTCACAGACTCCCGTTATGCAAAAATGTATTGAGCACATATACAGATCAGTAATAGATATGACGGGTAAATGGCGGGTAAAGTTCTTTCTGATTTCTTTGACAATTTAAGTGCTGACATTAAAATTGTCGAAACTTTTTAATCTTATGATTATGAAACAACCGGAATTAGGAAGAAAAATCTCCGAATTAAGAACAGCAAAAGGTCTGACCCAGGAAGAACTTGTTGAAAAATGCAACATCAGCGTCAGGACAATTCAAAGAATTGAAGCAGGAGAAGTAACGCCGAGAAGCTATACAGTTAAAACTATTTTAGCTGCTCTTGATTACGACCTTAGTAAAATAGCAGATGACCAAAACAACTTCTTTGACTCATTTGCCGGATGGATAAAAAGGTTTATGTTAATCGATATTGATATTGAAAAACCTTCAGGTTTTTTGATTAAACAACTCAATATTGCATGGATACTTGGAATCTTCTACCTGACAATTGGCTTCTTTGAAAGTGCTGCAGACTATTTCTTATTCAAAGAGGAAAGAATGATATTCAGCAGTGCTTTCTATATCACGATAAAGGTAATCTCATTCATTACTTTCGCTTTTTTTCAACGAGGATTCATTATGATTGGCGGATTGTTTAGAAATTATTTGCTCAAAATCATGTCTTTTATAATGATTATTGCAATATTGTTACTAAACGGATATGATATAATATCATTATTTTATGATTCAGTGGAAGCTGAATTTATAGCAGGGGCTTCAGCGCTTACCTTTGGTCTTATTGGAATTATTTATGGGATTTCATTGATAAGGTTAAAAAAATCAGTAGGTTATATTTCAAAATACGCCGGACTCTTAGAAATAACAGGAGGATGCTTTTTATTAACAATAGTCTTATCCTTTATAGGATTCTTAATATATCTTCCGGCAGAACTATTAGAGATAATTATTATTTTCAAAGTAATTGAGATTATAAAAACCAAACAGACGGAAAACAGTTCTGCATTAAATCAAGTATAAGTAATTGCATCATAGTAAAAAACCACTCTGCAAAGTTTGACACAAAGAAGATAAAATCTGAACTTTCCAATCTCAATTGAATATTATGAAAAAAATCGTTTATTATTTATGTTTCATCATTGTATCTGCTTCATGTTCTAAAGCAACGGTTTCTGTTTCAGAAAAGCAATTCCCTCCGGTCAGTCTGGTAAATCATTACGAGTATTTTAAAGGCAACCATGACTTTACGCAATTAGGAACGGCTTTTTTACTCAAATATAAGAATGACACTTTTGCAATTACTGCAAAACATATCCTTGCAGTAATTAAACCTGATAGTTCAAAAAATCTTACACTTGAAAATTTTGTAAAAACATGGACTATGAGTCCATTAAATAATGAAAATGAAATAGTTATTGTTGACAGATTGTTAAACGAGAATAAAAATGAAAGTTTAAAATCTGAGACTCTTTACGAAAAAGACTGGCTTGTATTTTCAATAAAAGAAAACAGAGCAAATGTTAAACCTCTCGAGTTTCGGGAAAAGCCATTAACGAAAAGGGAAAAGCTATATGCAATAGGTTGGACGCGACACATGAAAGAAGGTAATCAGCGCGTATATGAATTTGAATTCTATAAAACCAAAGGGACCCATCATTTAATGAAGAAACTTATAATCCCCGAAAAAATGGGTGGTTTGAGTGGAGGGCCTGTTGTTGACGAAGATGGCAAATTAGTTGGGATTGTATCAAAGAGTGAGTTTAGCCTATTTGCAATGGAAACCATGGTTGCTGCTGCAGGTACAGATGATTTAAAAGCATTCCTGGACAATTATCTAAACAAATAAGCCGGGAGATAATCTGGAATTTCAATGAACTCCGGTGTTCAACACATGGTATGCAATATTGCCGGGGAAGTTTTTTATTCGGGGGTTTGGCACTTTTCATAACTGACTTTACCGGCAATGGTAGTCCTGAATTTAACCCTTCCGATCTGCTTAAGACAGTAGAGGAACCCGGGCCGGAGTCCATTGTTGCGGTTCCATCCGTGCCATCCGCGGGCCAGGTTCCAGACCATTATTATAATTATGAGCATTCCATTTGCAACAAAGCGTCAGATACTTACACCTGTCAGCTGTTATGGAAGGGAGCCTTATCCGACGTGACACCTTATTGTCAGGCTCCTGTCCGGAAGCTAATTCTTTTACAGGAAAAATGATCAAAGCCCCTGATACAATTCAGTATCTTTGAGAAAAGAACAGATATGGAAAATATTATAGAAAGAATTCGAATTGCTCTGACAAACAGCATTGACGAAAAAACCCGGACGACAAGTCAGAATTTCTTCAGGGAAAAGATAAAGTCCTATGGCATAAAGGTTCCGCTTGTAAACAAGATCAGCAAGGAATATCATAAACAGATTGATCTAAGGACAAAAGCTGAAGTATTTGAGCTCTGCGAAATTTTGTGGAAATCGGGCTTTCTTGAAGAGTCGTTTATTGCCTGCGACTGGTCTTATCGCCTTCACAGGAAATACGAACCTGAAGATTTTCAAATATTCGAAAGATGGATAAATGATTATGTAAATAACTGGGCTTCATGCGATACCTTATGCAATCATACAGTGGGTGAATTCATCGAAATGTATCCGGAATACCTTGAAAGGCTAAAAATCATGGCGCGGTCGGATAACAGATGGACCCGCCGGGCTTCAGCAGTATCATTGATCATTCCGGCCAGAAAGGGAAAATTCCTTAATGAGATTTTTGAAATCGCCGACATTTTGCTTCAGGATAAGGATGACCTGGTTCAAAAAGGATATGGATGGATGCTGAAAGCTGCCAGTGAATCAAACCAGGAGGCAGTATTTGAATATGTGGTAAGGAACAAAGCAGCAATGCCCCGTACAGCATTGCGATATGCAATTGAAAAGATGCCCGGAGACTTGAAATCCAAGGCTATGGCAAAACAGTAATTTTAAGATTATCATATTATCTACCGATTAATTCCTTTCAAAATGAAAAAAAAATTTCTGCCTGCCGTTGTGGTTCTTATTGCCTGTTTCAGTATCCTTTCATCATGTTCTGAGAAAAAGGATCGTGAGAGCCTGGTTTCGTTGATGGAACAATATCTTGCCGCACTCCAGGGGCATGATCCTGGCACTTTGCCTCTTGCTCCTGATGTGAAATTTGTAGAAAACACTGAAGTTATTCCAGTTGGCAAAGGTCTTTGGGAGACAGCAACCGGAGGTCCCACTGACTTTAAGATAATTGTTGCCGATCCGGTCGCGGGAGAAGTGGCATTCATGGGAGTGATCGGCGAAAACAACAAGCCCACCATTCTTGGTGCAAGGTTAAAAACAGAGGGCAGCAGGATAACTGAGATAGATCATCTTGTAATTCACTCGGGCGACCTGCCTTTGAATCCCAATATGGAAAAACTCCGTCCTGAATTCCTCGAAACGGTGGAACCATCAGAAAGGAGTCCCCGTGAAGAGATGATAAAAATAGCTGATTCATACTATGAAGCCATTATTCAGGACAAGGGGACAATAGCTCCCTTCGCCGATGACTGTCAGCGGCGGGAAAATGGGACTATATCTGCTTTTTATTACAACCAGACTCCCGAAGAAGCTGCCGTGGATGACTTCTCCGTTTTCAGGAGGATGACGTGCAGCGACCAGCTAAGCACTGGTGTTATGAGCTATATCACCGATATCAATCGCCGCCGTATTCTTGCAGTGGATGAAGAACTGGGGCTCGTCTTTGCATTTTCTATTTTTGTGCACGACGGGGAACCGAAAATAATGAAGATCACCGGTGTTCCGGGGATCACTGAAAGAGCTAACAACTATGGTCCTTTTGATCTTCCTGCTGCTCATGTTTTCAAAATCAGCGGCGGGAAGATACACAGCATTGAAGCAATAGGCTATTTAGCTCCTCACGGTATTAAGAACGGCTGGGAACAGTAAAAATTTAATCCACTAATCCATCCAACTAAAAACAAAAAAGAATGAAAGAACAGAATGAAGAATGCTGTCCGGAGTTTGATCCGGCAAAATGGGACAAGAAGACAATAGTATGGGATAACAAGCTGTTCATAAAGGAGTCGCTTGCTACTTTTTTCCACATCCCCTTTCCTCCTGCAATCGGTAAGAAGACGACGAAACTGCACGCTTTGGCTCAGAAATCAAATGCAACTATTCCCGACAAAACCGAAGCCCTTATACTTTTCCGCGATCCTTCAGCTTTCAGATCAGAGATATATTATGCTGTTACCAGGGAAGTCGAGGGAGCAGACAATGCCACGATATCAGGGACATTTGTTGCAATGGTATTTGACGGGCCGTATAACAGTGTTCCGCGATTCATAAAGGAAGCAGAAAAATACCTGAGCGAGAAGGGACAAAAGGCAAAGGATTATTATATTCATTATGCCTATTGCCCCAAATGTGCAAAGGAAAGCGGACATAACTACATGATCATCTTTGCCGGGGTTTAGTTTCCATGCCGGCATAATTTCTCCGGCCAGAACGTATTGAGAATATTATTAATGGTTCTTTCATTTGCATTATGAACGAAGAAGCAATTCTGAGCCAGACAGAAAAATACATAAAGAATAAAATGGCCGGCGAGGGTTCAGGCCACGACTGGTGGCATGTTTACCGTGTCAGGAAAACGGCTGTGCATATAGTAAAACAGGAAAAGGCAGATCTGTTTACAGTTCAGCTTGCATCGCTTTTGCATGACATTTCTGACTGGAAATTCAATGACGGTGATTTTGAAGCAGGTCCGGGGCTTGCAAGAAAATGGCTTGAAGGCCTGAAAGTCGGGGAAGAGATCATTTCTAATGTTTGCGGCATAATAAAGGGAATATCATTTAAGGGAGCCGGGGTAACTGCAAAAATGAGCACACCTGAAGGTATGATCGTCCAGGATGCCGACAGACTTGACGCCATAGGAGCTATAGGAATAGCCAGGACTTTTGCCTTTGGCGGACACAGGGGTCAGGAGATATTCAATCCTGATATCAGACCGGAATGGCATAATTCGTTTGAGGAGTATAAAAACTGTAACGGTTCAACAATCAATCACTTTTATGAAAAGCTGCTTCTGCTGAAAGATCTGATGAACACGGAAACTGCAAGGAGAATTGCCGTTGAACGGCACCGGTACATGGAACAGTTCCTCGACAGATTCTTCAGAGAGTGGGATGGAAAGGAATAGCAAGATCGAAATATGGAAACTCAAAATCAGCGAATAGCAAAAATGACTTTTTCCTCTGTTTATCCACTGTATATTGCAAAACTGGAGAAAAAAGGCAGAACCAGGGAAGAGTTGCATCAGGTAATCAGGTGGCTGACAGGCTTCGATGAAATAAAATTGCAGGAAATGATAAAGGGAAATGCAACGTTCGAAACATTCTTTCAGAATGCATCCCTTAATCCCAATGCGCATCTCATCATCGGAATGATCTGCGGGTACCGTGTTGAGGAGATCCCGGATCCTCTGACCCGGAAGGTAAGATATCTGGATAAACTGGTTGACGAGCTGGCAAAAGGCAGGAAGATGGAAAAGATTTTACGAAGCTGAAATTCGGGAACCGGTACAACAGGGCAGTCTGTCGAAGCCGGAACAGACGGTGCAGGAAACAGGCAGGTTCTTAAAATTGAACCAGGATAGAAACAATAGTAAAAAAACTTATACCCGGTCTATAATTAAGTTTAGTAGAATGAAAGCGTTAAAGGTAGAAAAAATGTTATTGGGAGCAGTCTTAATACTGTTTCTGAGTTGTGATTCGCAAAAAACATCAGTCGTAGTCAATTTTGATGATTCATCAAAGAACAAATGGGCAATTGAGGAATTTAACCCGGAGTTGCCGAATGACTGGTCTGAATCTGAGTTCCTGACTTTCGACATATATGCCACTTCACCTCAACGCTTTTCCTTAGCGCTGTATGACAAGACGGGGGAACGAAAAATAACCATTCTGCCTTTCCAGAATACCCGGGTGAGAACCTCGATACCACTTGTGCACTTTCAAAAAAGAAATGTCATAGGGCATGATATGGCCGCCATTGGGAAAACAGGTTTGCCGGGAATGTGTATTAATTTTACGGGAAGGGTCGGATCTATCAGCAATATTGATTCAATCGGGTTTGAAATGGACAGACCATTGAATTCACCCTCCCTGGAAATTAAAAATCTTCAGTTGACATCTGTTGCGCAGGATTCCATTCTTAGCCCTCTGCCTGTGGTTAATAAATATGGACAATGGTTACCCGGGAACCCGGATGGAATATTTAATTCAATTGAGGAATTAAAGGCAGCATGGGAAATCGATGACAGGGATACTCTCTCAGGAAAATCCGGATTTTCAGAATATGGAGGCTTCCTCAAGCAAAAAGTAAGAGCAACGGGTTTTTTCAGAACTGAAAAAATAAATGATAAATGGTGGCTCGTTGATCCCGAAGGATATTTATTCTATTCAGTCGGAAGCACCGGTATCAATCCCGGAATTGAATTTGCAAGGGTCGAAGGGCGGGAATATATATACGAGGAATTACCTCCGCTTATTAAAAGTACCGGAAAAAGGTCAGAAAAGAATTCCTACTATACATGGAATCTTACAAGGAGGTATGGGGATGCCGACTGGGTTGCCAGGTGGATGGAAAAAACGGTTGACAGGATGGACAGATGGGGTTTTAATACGATAGCTAACTGGTCAGATGAGACTCTTTGTAATTCCCGGAAAAAGGCTTACGTTAAAAACCTTCGCAGCTGGGGTTTCAATCCTGCTACGATGGGAATGCCTGATCCTTATGACCCTGAATATGTGCTTTTTGTTGACTCACTTGCCAAAATTCAATGCGAACCGCTGAAAAACGATCCATATCTTATAGGATATTTCGTTGGGAATGAACCGCCCTGGCCAGGCAGGGAAAATGAACTGACGGAAGTTATTCTTAAGGGTGAAGTTACACCAATGCAAACTGCATTAATAAATTACCTGGGGAAAAATGATTCCCCTGCAATGAGAAAAGCATTTGTGTATGAAACATATTCCAGATTCATCCGGATAATAAATAATGCCATAAACAAATATGATCCCAATCATCTTAATCTGGGTTTAAGGTTTGGCGGAAATCCGCCTGAAGAACTGACATCAGCCTCAGCCGATATCGGATTCGATGTTTTCAGCCTTAATGTGTATTCTTACCGGATTGCTGACGAGACACTTGAAAAAATTGATAAGCTTACCGGCCTGCCAATAATTATAGGAGAATTCCATTTCGGGACACCGGGAAAAGGGTTGGCGCCCGGACTGGCTCAGACAATTGATCAGAAAGAAAGAGGTGTCGCCTACAGCTATTATGTAGAGAACGCAGCAGCTCATCCGTCTGTGGTAGGAACTCACTGGTTCCAATGGCTCGATCAGCCTTCAACGGGAAGATTCGATGGGGAGAACTACAACATCGGATTTGTTGATGTTACTGATCTACCTCATCATGAACTCGCTGCTGAAGCTATCAAAACCCACGGGAAGCTTTTTGATATTCATATGGGTCAGATGCAACCTACAGCCAGACAGGCAATAACCAGATAAGCTTACTTGTCTCTTCATAAAAGTAAAAAACCGGGATTCATTTTGTCTTCCTGCCTGTAAGCCAAAACCTGTGAATCCTTCCAAAGCAATAATGGCATTGAAAAATATGCCATTGATTAATTGTCAGATAATAAGTAAGGGAACACATATTCTCCGCTGACCTACAGACATAAACTATCAGACATACCATCATGACAGACAAAAAAAGAAATTCTCTGACGAAGGGATGCCTTTTCTTATTGATTGTTTGCATTTTATCGGCATCAGCAAAAAATTCATATTCCCAAAACATTCCGGCCGAACGCAGATTAGAATATTCTGCAGGTTTTGGGATGATAATTTATCAATCCGGATATGGTCTGAACAATTCATTTGGAATTGAAGCACACGCCGGAAAATATATCAAAGGGCCGGTTAAATGGCAGGCAGGCTTGAGATTAGGTGTCAATCCCGTTCTTCCGGAAGCTTTTTGCAGGCTTCTTCTGACGGAAAAATTCGGAAGATGGAAACCATCAATCGGTCTGGAAAATGGTATCTCAAAAAGAGCATATTTTAAAAGCGATTCAAATCTGCTTAAAGAAACCCGGGAGGCAATGGACAGAAGCGCCGGAATTTTCTACCTGTCGTCTCATTCTGAATTGCTGGCTTTCCAGATCAATCCGCGGCTGGAAATAAGCATACTTGAAATTGACTTCGGGACCCATTACAGGAGTTTTGGCAAAACGTTAAGATTGCAAACGACTTTGCTAAGGTTAAACACGTCATTCTAAAATCCGGACATATGAAAATCAAGTCACTATATTTTCTCATTGGTCTCGGACTGCTTTTTTCATGTACGAAAGAAGCGCCCATAATTGAAAATAAGGAAAGTATCCTGTCCTTCTCCGGTTCGATTGAGAAATCCGGGGTTTACCAATGGGTGGAACAATTATATGATATCCACATAAATGACACTCCGTTAAGTAATGAAGGATATCCGCCGGGGGAACTGTTTCCATCTGGTCATCTGACCCGTTCTGCTGTAGTAGGAGCAGTTGCCGGCGCCTTATCGGATATGGGGTATAAGGCTGACACAATACAGCTCGGAAATGAGCCTCATATTGCATACAATGTGGTCGCTGAACAAAAAGGCGCTCTGTTCCCCGAAGAAGTTGTTCTGGTAGCCTGCCATCTGGACGCCTTTTACGGAGGTGCTGACGATAATACATCGGCTGTTGCCGCCATGCTTGAAATTGCAAGAGCGGCGAGAAGTTTTTCTTTTGCAAGAACCATCCGTTTCGCAGCTTTTGATCTCGAAGAATTAGGTTCTGTGGGAAGCACAAGGTATATTGAAGCAGGATATGCCAGTGATGTAAGCTGCGCAATAGTGATGGATCTGATCGGTTATTCGTCAGCCGAACCTGACAGCCAGAAAGATATATTCGGAGTTACAACTCCTGATACCGGGGATTTCATTTTTGTTGTCGGAAACCGTAACTCATCTGATGCCATTCAGAGCATCATCAGTCTCGACCATACGGCCTCAATAAGCAAATCAGTCGGTGTAATCGCCCCGGGAGACGGGACATATTTCATGTCGTCGGTCTTTATGCGGAGCGATCATGGATTAATGTGGTATAAAGGGATCCCTGCTATTTTTTTTACCGATGGGGCAAATTACAGAAATCCCAATTATCATAAAATTTCTGACAAACCGGAAACACTGAATAAAGACTTTCTGGGTAATAACACAAAACTTGTTGCAGCTGCAGTTGCACTTTTAGCAGAAATACAACCATGAAAAGGATAGTCCTCATTTCGGTCCTCTTTTATATTACATCAGCAGCCCATTCTCAAAAAACTGTTGCATGGAATTCCTATCTCCAACAAAACGGGCTGTATTATTCCTCCCTCAACATGACAATGGCCGGAGCAGGGATTGGAGCCGGACTTGGAATCACCTTCCATGAGAACCTTTTAGCCCAGGCTGATTTGAATATTTACTGGATAAACGGGAATGCATTTTCAGCACAATTTTCTGCAGGATACAAAAAGAAGGGAACCTGGTCTCCGGCTCTGTTAGTTAACACTTCAGTCCTGTGGGGATCCGGAACGGAGATACTGCTTGATGATGGCAGCAGGCCGGCTGACATTGTCAATTCAGTTGGCCTTGAAATTGCTCCTCTGCGGTTTGAAAACGAAAAGGGATATGTATCTGCACTGGAATTGGGCTATGGGATAGGCAGATATCAGGGAAAGTACATTGAAATAACCATTCTGAAAACCGGAATAAAATTCTGATGGAAATTTCTTATCATTGAAACCAGTACTGAACGACAAACCGATTGATTTCATCACTTATTATCCGGCGGGTGCAAAGGTGGTCAGGTTAACTGGTTTGTCTCAGGAAATTTCTGTAATGGTTTGCCAAACAGGAAACTGAAGATGAGCATCACTTTTATAACCAACGATCAGCTGTATAAACAGGCTATCGAACCAATATCCCTGGCGTCCTCCTTTGTCTGGATCGGAACTGCCGACATAAAAGACCTGCATGTCCGCCATAAAGGATCTGTTCAGTCGTTTCTGGCTGTTCTTGATGGTCTGTTAAAAAAGAAAGTCGCCATTCGTCTGCTGCATGCAAAAGAACCAGGACCAGTTTTCAGACTTAGTTTTGATAAGTATCCCATGCTGTGGGATAATATGGAAAGGCAGTTATGCCCGCGTGTGCATTTCAAGCATATAATCATCGACGGGAAATTTGCCTATTCAGGTTCAGCAAATCTGACCGGTGCAGGACTGGGTATTAAAAGTGCCGATACCCGGAATTTCGAAGCCGGATTTATAACAAACGATGCAAAAATCGTTGAATCTATTATGAATCAGTTTGATGAAGTTTGGCTTGGCAGGCACTGCAAAAGTTGCAAACGTAAAAAATTTTGTCAGGATCCTATATTGTGAAACTCTGTTGTCGTCGGGGAACCCGTGACTGCCGTGCGTTTTAATTAAGCCCTGTGAAATAATCCTTCACAACGTTTTTAATCCTGATAAACAAACCCCGATTACCCTTCGATTTGAATAACCCCTGTGAAAGAAACCGCAACAGCGGGTTCAAACCAGGTAATGAAACCGCGATAACGGTTCAATGTGAATAACCGGCGGTCAAATTCATGACGAGTCTTATCACCAATTGATATTTCTCATAACTTTATTGTTATAAACATTCCGCTAATGAAGAAGCCCAGACTTATTATCATTGGCATCTCAGCAGCCCTGATTATTGCAGGTCTGTTTTTCATAGACTACCGGCATTTATTTTCAAGATCCAACCTGGCCGCCTTCCTCGGGATCCTTGCGATGGTATTCAATATTGTCTCAATGATTTTATCGAATAGACATGAAGCAAAGAAAGTACTTAAAAATCGCTCATAATGATTAGGGGTATCCATATTATAATATTGACAATGCTTTCTCATTTTACAGTACAATCGCAAGCTATTTATGTTGATAGCAAAACCGGAGATGACAATAATCCCGGGACAATCGAATCCCCTGTATATTCGATAAAAAAAGCAATTGAACTTTTCAGAAACGGGGATATCTGTACTATAAGAATAAATCCTGGCATGTATGTGCTCGACAGTCATGTTTCTGTTTCAGCAGGTAAAACAATAACTGACAAAAAGGTATTGATTGAAGCAGGCATTTTGCCTGATAACCCATCATGGACACCTGAAAAAATGCCTGTAATTGCTAACGTGTCGCAAAAGGGAGAAATTCCTGTAAATGAGAATTTTGTTGTCAGTTTTCTGGTTGATGAAAGTCATGTTACAATCAGGGGGCTCAAGTTTCAGGGATATTCTTATCCCCATGCCAGATACTTCCCAATTGCAAGGCTGGATAAAACGAGAACCGGTTTGCTGATAAAGCAATGCATGTTTGTCGGGGATGCAAACATTTCCCAGATCCAGGCTGGTGTTATTGCCAGTGGAAACGGAGTCAGAATCGATCACTGTATTTTCTACAAACCCAGAAATACCGTAGTGTTCTTCCTTGATTCAGGAGATGGAATGAAATCAGGTAATGGCATGACTAATTCTATAATTTACGGCGCCTCGCAGGCAATCTGGACGGCATCTCAGGACAAGGATTTCGAATTTGCTAATAATATCGTTTCTGACTGCCGCTATGTATGGGCAAAGAATGATTTCAATAAGACCATATACTCCATTCATAATTGCCTGATAGTTAACAATAAATATTACACGGGATTAGCAGATAAGGAGCGTTTGAGTCCAAAGAAATTTGAAATGAACGAAACCGGTGTGATAAAAACAGGTAAAGTTACGCTGAATTTAACCGGTGTGGATGACGCGCCTTTTCTGGATGAAGTTGATAAACCTCTCCCGATTGATTTTATGCACCCTCTTACGGGATCGCCCGGATACGATATGATGGCCGGATTATTTTCAGTTCGAAAATGATAAAATAATCAATTAGTTAACATGCCGGCAGGTAGATGATTAACTCAATTCAAATATTCATCGGTTGACAGGACGACCTTACCAGGAGAAAATAAAACCGGTATTGTATTTCAGAAGGATGAATCAGCTGCTCACAGGTAGAGAATGACTTCCTTTTTCTTTTGTTCTCATTAGGGTTACCGTCGGCGTTGAAGGTCATTATAAAGCCAGAACTCATTCTTAAATTGTTTGTAATTAAAACAACATACATTAATTTCTAACGAACCATCCATGCTTAGATCTGATTTCTGCAAATCATTGCTTACACCCGGGTTAGCCTGCGGTTGTGCAATGGGACTGGGACCAGCCGGTATTCTGGACAAGCTTATCCCTGCCGGTAATCCAGTTGAAAATCCAAATGAAACACCGTGCAATGAAAAAATGGAATTTACCCAGACCTGGGTAAAACGATTCTTTGAGATAGTTGATCAGCAGCTCGATGAAGAAACACGGACAAAATTAATGCGGTCGAATGGCGCTGCATGCGCTTCGGGAGCTTATGGTGCACTAACCGATGAAAAACCGGCAACAACCGAAGAAATTGATAAACTTATCTCGGAATGGCAGAAAAACCTGGGAAAAGAAAACATCTTCCGTGAGGGTTCTACGGTTTTTTTCAATTATGTCGGGAATCCCAAAGGTTTGAAAATATCCGACGGATACTGCCTTTGTCCCCTGATAGAAAATAAACCGGAGACCTTAAGTCCGACTTACTGCCAATGCTCTGTCGGATATGTGGGTTATATGTTTCAAAGGCTTATCACCCATAAGCCAGTTCAGGTGGAACTGCTGGAATCATTAAGATCCGGCGGAAAAGCCTGCAGATTTAAGGTCGCTATCTAAACTCTGTTTTGTATATTTACAGGCAGCGAATCGTTTGTCAGATCAGAATTAAACCTTTATTACAGTACATAATGGAATCCAAGAAACCAGCTCAGCTGCTCAGTGATCCGGCACAGGAACCAGGTGACAGATTATTCAGGGAAATTTTAAGTGAGCAACTTTACCAGACATATGAAGAACTTCTGAAAATCCTTTCGGAAATGGGGCTCTCGCACGAATGGCGCTGGTACAATGACGGTAAAGCGTGGCTTTGCAAAATAACCCATAAGAAGAAGACAGTTGCCTGGCTTTCACTCTGGGAAAACGCCTTCAATACAGGTTTTTACTTTACTGAGAATACCGGCGCCGGAATAAAAAGTCTGGATATTGATGACAAAATAAAATCTTCCTTTTTACAAAATAAACCAATCGGCAAATTAATACCCTTGACTCTTGAAATTGACAGCAAACCCAAACTGGAAGATTTCAGAAAAATTGCAGAATACAAAGTAACCCTGAAATAAGACCGGTAGCTGGCAACAAGTTGGCAGTTGGCAGACGGCAGTAAGGAACGATATTCGGTACCCGGTTCCCGCATACCGCGTACCGCACGCCGCGTACCGCATACCGCACGCCGCGTACCGCACGCCAGTGTTTCACAGGCAGCAGGCTATGGTCAGAAAATCTTTATGTTTTTTCAATAGGGTAAATCCTTCTCCGGGGGTCTTGGTAATGATATTCAAATTTAATTCTACAGCCATGAAGAAACCATTCATTTTAATTGCAATTGCTTTGCTTGTTAGTGTATCCGGTTCAGGTTTTTCTGTTTTAAAGGCACAATCCCCGGTAAACAGGGATACCCTTATCCTGGCTGCTCATGAGATAATCAATGAAACAACGTATTGCGGGCTTGTCACCATTGACTCCCTGGGGCAGCCTCAGATACGGACCATGAATCCATTTCCTGTAAAGGAGGACTTTGTAATCTGGTTTGCCACCGCAAGAAAAAGCCGCAAAGTCAGGGAGATCAAAAACAATCCGAAAGTCTGTGTTTATTTCGCCGATCATATCAACGCAAAGGGCTACGTCAACATTAACGGAACTGCAACGGTTATTGACGACAAGGAACTGCTTGTCAGAATGAAGCGCGAATACTGGAATGGTATTCCGGGATGGCAGGACATTTTCGTGCTTATCAAAATCGTCCCGGGATCAATTGAGACAATTAACTACAAACACGGATTAAACAATAACCCTGTTACATTTAAAGCTCCGTTCATCTCAGTTCAATAGATAAAATTTTTATTTTTGAGCACTC
>Ga0116154_10001792_pt1 | contig 17278 bp, 18 predicted proteins | sample AD_UKC030_MetaG_FD_89898 | JGI IMG/M metagenome (GOLD analysis project Ga0116154, IMG submission 89898) | Active sludge microbial communities of municipal wastewater-treating anaerobic digesters from USA - AD_UKC030_MetaG | ecosystem: Engineered > Bioreactor > Anaerobic > Digestate | place: USA...
GCCTGCTGGAAGTAACCCTATTCTTCTGAGTAAAATCATACTCCAAATGATTATGTGTACATAATCATATGTCATGTTTTGATAACCTGATGAAAGACTTCTAAAACCACATTTTTTTGTAGCGTTTGAACCGGTTGATGCATTTATAGAACAACAAACGAAAGGTATGTCATGCCTGAAGAACTGATAGAACGAATTAAAAGAAAAGATAGAAAAGCACAGTTTGAATTCTATCAACGCTATTCTGTCCCCTTGTTCAGACTGACTTACAGATATATCACAAATGAGCAGGACGCCGGAAGTATTGTAAATATGGCCTTCTTTAAAATATTCGGTCACATAAGGGATTTTAACTATAAGGATCCGGACAGCCTGATGGCATGGATGAAAAAAATAGTAATAAATGAATCCTTAATGTTTTTGCGGCAAAAATTTACTTACGCTGAACTTGATGGAAATACGGCAAAGGATCTTCTGTTTGATAATCTTCCGGAAGATCATCTGATTCTGGAGGATTATTATACTCTTATAAGAAAGCTGCCCGATGACCTTCGTACAGTATTCAACCTGCATGCGCTCGATGGTTTCTCGCATAATGAGATAGCAAATCATTTAAAAATAAAAGAAGCAAGTTCGAGGGCATACTTATCCAAAGCAAGAAAGATGCTACAGAATTACATAATAAAAAGAATAAGCGATGGATAACAACATAATAGATAAGACTTTCAGGGAAAAGATAGACAAATTATCCGGTTTGCCTCCCGATGTCGCCTGGAACAGCGAAAACGGATGGAACGGGTATACTGAAAAATACCTTTCCAAAAGAATCACAGGCAGAAAGATTTTCCTTTATGTGAGTTCTTCTGCTGCTGTGATCCTGATTGCAATCTCTTCAGTTCTGCTTTTTCAGGTCGCCCGTTACAGAACCATAACTGTCAGTAACAATTCAGGCCGGATCAGGGAAATTGTATTACCGGACAGTACCAGGGTATTTTTGAACAAGGACAGCTTTATTGAATATCCCTCAAAAATTAACGAAAAACACAACAGGATTTTGGTTAGTGGTGAAATGTATCTTGAATTCAATTTCATAAAAATTCCACAGTACGTGATAAAGGCACACAATGCAGTCATTATCGTGGAAAGACCATGCAAATTAAATATCCGGGAACGGATCGACGATGAGAATGTTCTTGTTACCGTAGCCTCCGGTGTCATTAAAATCATGGAAGAAAGTAATGGTGAGGGATTAAAATTGCTGGTGACTGAAGGTAATTACTGCTCTGTTCATAAATCGCAGGGCCTGGCTTACACCTCAGCCAACAGTAATAATAATTTCCTGGCCTGGAAGACCGGGATACTGACCTTCAACAACACCCCAATTGCCACTGTAACCGACATATTGGCCGAATATTACAATGTTGATATAGAAATTGAGGATAAAGAATTAGCCTATTGTTTGTTTACAGGTTCATTTGAGAATCAGCCTGTCAATTTTGTCCTTGACCGGATTCAATCCGAATTGGATTTTGTAATAAAAATCTCAGGTAACAAGATATCGATATCACGAAAAGTCTGAGTGTGGTTTTTATTGTTTGATTTAAAATTTTAAGCTATGAAAAAGTTTATAAGTATCTGTCTGGCATTATCTGCCATTCACTTAACCGGCTTTTCACAATGTGGAATAAATCAGAAGGAATTACGTGATAAATATTGCAAAGGTTCATATCTGGTTCACTCCGAACTTACCGGTTCGTCTCCCACTGTCCAGATTGCCCTTAAAGAAGGCAATAAATATGCTATTTACCTTCTGAATGCAAGCCAGCCGGTCAACGGATTTACCATGCTTGACAGCCATAATGAAAGAGTAGTCCTGGAAACCAGGCAGAACCCGGATTACACCGTTTATACATTTGCTCCGAAGACTTCTGATACTTACACCTTTTCGGTCGACTTTGCCGCCGGCAGGGATGCATGTGTCCTGTGGACTGTTTATCTGCAAAACGATAATAATCTTAAAGCAGGGATCTATAGAAATTTTGAAGAGTTGAAATACAATAATCCTTCGGTTGAATTTGCTTACCGGATCACCGCCAGAAGCCGGAAAGCCAACCAGGAACAGATAGATTTTTATAGTATCGACATTGACAAAAGTAAAGCAAAAGATATTGGCAAAGTGATTGGCTTTTCTGATGGTAAAGAAGTATATATCAACGAGAATAGTCCATCGTTGCGCCCGGGTACTGAATTTGTGAAAGCCGAGATTCTGGACCGGTATTACTACTTTCAAAACATAGAAACAATCTTAATCCCATCAGGATCTACAGTGGTTACGGCTCCCAGACTTGTTCAGAAAATTATGGACATGAATACAGGAAAAATAACCACTTTAAATAATCAAAATCTTAAGGAATTGATGGCAGACAATCCCGGGCTGATTACCGGGTTTGATAAGGAGACACACAAAAACAGAAAGCTTAAGGAATACCTGATCCGCTATTTGGATGACAAATACGACCATTAGCTTTGGGAAAGATCTTTTATTCATCAACTTTCAGAAAAATCTCCGGCATATAATCCAGAATGCCGGAGATATCTGTTAATCCCATACAAGATGAATTTGAAGAACATATACAGTTTTTGCTTGAATGGTTTAATTCTGTTTAATCTGAGAAGGATCCGTCTGGCAAGCAACTGAAACAGCTCGAAAAATTTATGTAACTTACATCCTGCCCGGCATAATGAAAACTGTTGTATTCATTAAAATATGCTACTGAATTCATGCAGATTGGAATAATTATTGAGGTAAATATTTTTTTCGAAACACGGAGAGTAAGCATTTAAAGTATTTTGATATGAACCTGAAAATCCTTCTTATTTTTCTCGTCCTTTCTTCACTTGTCTCCTGTGAAAGAATTTCCGGTGACAAAATCTGGACATTTGCCAATGAGACACAATGTGCAAATGCCTGGGACCATATTAATGCCGCCGACAGAGAAAGCAGGATTACTCAATACCTTGAAAGCAAGGATGTTAAAGTATTCGATCTGAAGATTGAAACTTATTCTTACGGCCCATTCTGTGAAGCTTGTGGCTGCCCGTCAGGAAGAAGAATTGAGGTTTTAATACTGGAATCTGATCTGGATGCCATTCAGAAACTGGGATTCAATCAGGAGTAGAAGGCGTGTTGGAGTTAAGACGTCAGGGAGAGACGAAGGGACGGAGGGACGAAGGGAACGGAATATCCTGTCAGCTTTGTAGGTCTCCGTGGTTAAATCCGTGTTAATCCGCGGTTTAGTAAAAAGTATGACTCATATGTAAATAACCATTCTATGAAACCCACATGATTGAAAGCACAAACAATATTGAATATAATTCAATCATGTGCGGTTCCCTGTCTGCCGACAGGCAGGCATCCGACCTTTAAAAATAATTATATACAGATGAAAAAGATGTTAATTATAATTTCAGTTATCGCGTCAGTTCTTTCAGGCTGCGAGAAACAATCTGATTCGGGAGTGGAAATTTACCTGCTGACTGATTATCAGAAAAAACCTACGGGCGCTGAGATCTTATCAGGCAGTGAAAAGCTGTCGGTAAATCCGATTATCTCATACAACGAAATCATTCTGTATGATTCAGCCGAGCATTATTTCCAGATTGATGACTCAAAGGCACAGATAATGAACAAAATAAAATGGAGTACCCAGGGAACTGCATTTTCATTAACCATCAACAAACAAATAATATACTCGGGCTATTTTATGCCGGGCTATTCTTCGATGGGAATGGACTGGATAGCAATCGATCCGTTATCGTTTGACTCAAAAATCAGAGTAAGCCTCGGCTACCCGGGCGACAGGCCCCAATTGCAAAGTCGCGACCCGAGAAATGACATAAGAATAATCAACTACCTCCGGAAAGACAAAAAATTGAAACTGTAAGAGGCACAAGGCCCAGGGACTTGCCGCATGCCGCGTACCATGAAAATTATTTAACTTCGACCTATTTGAGATTACAATGAAAAAGACCTGGAAAAAAGCCGTTCTGGAAGCCCTTGAACGTACAAGGACTATTAAAAGTGAATTACTTACTGAGAACGATATTCAACATTTACCAATACCTGTACGCAGATACATTCACTACTCCGGCGCAATCGGAAAAGAAAAGGTGATAAATTTCAGAGTTGAATTTACCGGGGGGATCAGATCAAGTTCCAGTGAGGATTTTATGCCCCTTAATTCTGTCCAGTATAATTTCACTGATCAGCCAACCAGGCTTTTTTACATCGTCGCAAAGAAAAAAGGAATTCCAGCGAAAGGCATCCACATATACAAAGACCGGAAGGCCATCATGCTGATAAAGATCCTCGGACTGTTTACGGTTGTTAATGCCAAAGGAAAGGAAATGGATCAGGGTGAAACAGTTACAGTATTCAACGATATGTGCTTCATGGCTCCGGCCTCCTTAGTTGACAAAAATATCGAATGGAAGGAAATTGACGACCTGACAGTCGATGCAAAATTCACAAATGGCAACATCACTGTCAGTGCAACATTGTACTTCGATAAGGAAGGAAAGCTTGTAAACTTCCTGAGCAACGACAGATTTGAAACTACTGACGGAAAAACCTATGTAAACAGCCCGTGGATCACCCCGGCAACCGCTTATGCAAATATAAACGGATACCGGCTTCCATCGGAGGCAAAACTGATCTATAAACGTCCGGATGAAGACTTTTGCTATGGTGAGTTCAGCCTGAAATCCATAGAATACAACTGCAGGGATTATAAATAAATCCGGAACAAAGAAGCATCTGTCATAGTGGACAGGCAATGTGCAGTAGGCGATTCTTTTAAAGTCAGTAATCTGCCGGTAAATTCAAGTTTAACAAGATAATCAATGGCAATCCCTGATGACCTTAAAGTAACCAATGAAATCCTCCTGAGAGGAGCTTTGATTTTTGCCCTGATTGATATTTTTTTCGTCGCCATACTTTATAAACTCATTAAACCGGCTGAACTCGAAAGGATGAAATGGAAACTGGTTCTTGTCATGGCTGTATTCTTTACTGTTCTCCTGGGATCCGTAATGAGCATTATCTTCTGGGAATCTGTGTATTGCTATGTCTTCCCATCCTGGGCAAGATGGATCGTACCTCCCTCCTATGGATTACTGTTTTCATTATCCGGATTGTTTTTCTGGTGGATTTCTGTACGTGTACCAAAATTTTCAGTGATAATCTTTTGTCTTACCGGAGGACTCTGGGGAATACTTACTCATATCCTGGCTGTTCAGCGTGGCATACTTGATAAACCTCCAATGCTTAAAGGATCGGGCCCAGGTGCTGCACTTACCATCGCAGCCTTTGAATTTGTCTTTTACTGGTGTATATGTCTTTCAATATCAATAATAATAACAGCGCTTTGGAGAAATAAACATTCTGCATCAGTACCCGGCCGACATTACAATCACGTATGAACACAGCGTCGATGCAAAGGATAACCAGAGGTTCCTGAATGTCATTAATGCGCAGGAAGAAAATTCCCGATTAAACTTTATTGAAATTAAATTGTTTGTTGTTGGAAATCCATAACAGATCTCACCGGAATGGCATAATCAGAATAACCTCTAAATAATGACAGCAGAAGTAAAAATGAATTTGACACACGATGCATTTATTGAGAATGTAAGTCCGGCTGATTTTAATTCTACAGTCGAAAGACTTACGAAAGAAATCGGGAAGAAATCATGGAATGTTTCCAATATCTATGACTTGCAAAAGACTATGGATAAACACGGAATAGATGTTTTGCCGGTAAAGGTCTTTTCAATTTGCAAGCCGGATCATTCAAGAAGAATTCTGGAAAAAGATTCAGAACGGATAATTTCCTCCATGATGCCCTGCCGAATCAGCGTTTATGAAAAACATGACGGGAAAACATATATTTCACGGATGAACACATCAATAATTGCATCAGGATTTGGAGGTCTTATTGAGCAGGTGATGACAGAATCTTCAAATGAAGTTGAAGAAATCATTGGACTTATATTGCGGTCAGAGCAAAACTAAAAAATGATATGAATATCCCGATCAATCCTAAAGCTCCGGTAAAGTCAAAAAGCCAGATTGAGATAAATGCTCCCGTTGACTCGGTTTGGAATATCCTGACAGATATTCACAAGTGGACAAACTGGCAAAAAGCAGTATCTGAAACAGCCGTCCATGGCAAAATCATGGAAGGGACACAATTTGACTGGAAAGCCGGCGGTCTTTCCTTTAAATCAAGAATCCATACTTCAATCCCACATTCAATGTTCGGCTGGACAGGTAGTACCCTGGGGACCGCAGCTGTCCATAACTGGTCTTTTGAAGCCCGGGACAACAAGACCTGGGTCAAAGTGGAAGAAAGCCTTCAGGGTGTTTTACCCCGGCTGTTTTCCGGATATTTCCAAAGAAACCTCGACACAGGAGTTATAAGGAACCTTGAAGAACTCAAGGCAGCTGCCGAAAACAGGTAATCGCATGCCGGAACCAGTTGGCAGTTGGCAGGAGGCAGTTGGCAGTCAAACTCTATGAGAAATTTTTTATGCACCATGTTTTACAGAGGATGTCTTGTGCAGGAAATTTATTATATTTTTACTGTTCAGTCCGGCTATTATAAGCCCTGAAAATTAACATTATACCATTTCATTATGGGTAAGTTATATGTATATCTGTGTATTGTGCTACTGTTTTGTACGATGTGCAAAAAACAAACTGATATCGCCATCGGGTTTTCATCATTGAATGGCAGTGATTATATTCTGAAAGCAGACAGGGTATCCCAGGCCCCCGGAGTCCGGTTTCCGGCAGATCGCCTTGATGAAAGTTACTATACTGCTACTGATGAAGACATCACCCACGAGGTAACATTCTCAGAAGATGGTAAGATAGTGTCAATCTTACCGGGACCGGTTAACGGGGAATTGACAAATGACGGCAAAACGACAAGATTCTATGAACTTGACAATGGTCTCGCTGCCGGAGGACGATTTGTTATCTGGATAAACGGCCTGGATTTCGAAGCAGAATTTACTGTGTACGGCTCAGGAGTTCCAATTATCAAAAGCAAACGGGGAAAGATGGTGTTAAAGGAAAAATAACAGCGCCTCCCATCCTGCTGGCATCAATAACCTGTCGGCTCAGTACCCTGACACTTTAAAATCCTGATAACCACATGAACCGAACCTTCTTCCAGGACCAGAAATTTGACAACATCCGCTTCACCGGCAAAGCGCTGGAAACTGCAGATTATGAAAACTGCATATTCACCGGTTGTGATTTCTCAGATTCCGACCTCTCCGATTCAAACTTCCTTGAATGTACTTTCATTGGATGTAACCTTAGTCTCACATCACTAATGAACACTTCCATCAGGGAAACTGTGTTCAGGGACTGCAAGCTCCTTGGCCTTCATTTCGACGATTGCAGCAGGTTATTCCTCTCATTTGAATTTGATAATTGTTCTGCTGATCTCTGTTCTTTTAATAAACTTGTACTGAACGGGACAAAATTCAAAAATTCCAGAATCACCGAAGCTGATTTCACCGAATCAGAACTGAAGAGATCCTCTTTTATAAACTGTGACCTTCAAAGGTCGATCTTCAGAAACACTAACCTGGAAGGTGCAGATTTCAGATCATCATTCAACTATTCAATCGATCCGTCTTCAAACCGAATCAGGAAAGCCAGATTTTCACTCTCGGGACTTCCGGGACTGCTCGACAGGTTTGATATCATAATTGAGGAATAAGATCCCCGGGCCGCATATCGCATACAGCATACCGCGAGCCCAATTAAATGTGCTATGCATCAGCGAAATTCTTCCTTTTGATTTTCCCTGTTCAGACAGATAAATAAATTACTTAACTGAGTTGCTGGAACTATTTTCAATCTATCTTTAAAAATCCGGAAAGAAACAATTTCAGACAAATCAAAAGGAAGGAGACAAACCAATGAACCTATCAAAAAACAGGAATTCGTCAGGGAGAATTATTCTACTCCTGGGTCTGCTGGCAGGTATCACTGCTTTATTTTTTACATCCTGCAATAGCAAGGATTATCCCAGGGAACCAAAGCGCCTGGGATCGGGTAAGGTCAGATGGTCTGAATCACCAACTCCTGACGGATGGATCATGGTTACGAATGAAAACGGCGCCACCCTCGGATATTCGAAGAACTCCGGGCTTAAACTGATACAGGTGGATGGATTTGCTTTCAAGGACCTTAACAGAAATAACATGCTGGATCTGTTTGAAGACTGGCGTGTTGACTCTGATAAGAGAGCAGCTGCCATGGTAAGTGAAATTCCGGTAGAACAAATGATGGGATTGAAAATGAACCCATTCGGTATGGGAACCGCCAACGCTGATGCTCTTGATGATTTGATGAAAACCGCACTGAACCTGGGCTACAGACAACTGAGGGCGCCCGGCGCAAATGCATCCGGAAAAGTAAAAGCTTCCTGGAACAACCTGGTGCAGGAATACATAGAGAGCCTCGACAGCGTTGCCTGTCTTCCCGCGGTCTGGATAGCTGATCCCCGGTCGGGAGACGTATCCGAATGGCCATGCAACCTCGCCATGGCTGCCACTTTCGATCCTGAGGCGGGAGCAGAATACGGAAGACTCATGTCGGAAGAATGGCGCGCTATGGGAATATCTATGCAGGTCGCAACACAAATGGACCTGGCAACTGAACCCCGGTGGAAACGCATCTCCGGCACCTTCGGCGAAGACCCAGCCTTGTCGATGGATATGGCCAGGGCAGTAATCAACGCGTGGCAGTCGACCTATGACGAAAATGGGAATGATCTGGGCTGGGGAGTACACAGCGTAAACAACCAGATGAAGCACTTTCCGGGAGACGGCGCCGCTGAAGGCGGCCGCGAATCGCATACCCGCGACGGGGCATACAATGTGTTTCCGGGCGGACAGTTCTGGACTCATGTTCTGCCGTTTGCCGCATGTATGGAACTGCCGGGCAAGACTCAAAAGGTAACGGCTGCCATGACCAATTTCTCTGTTGGCATCGAAGCGGATGGTTCTCCGGTTGGCGGAGAGCGTGTGGCAACAAGCTACAGCTCATACAAGATCAACAAGGTGCTTAGAGAAATGTATGGCTGGGATGGATATATCCTCACCGACTTCAGCATCATAACAGGCAAGAACTTCGGAATGGAAGACCGTACTCCCGCTGAATGCATGCTCTCGATCCTGGAAGCCGGTTGCGATGCCTACGGCGGCGAGGGCCGTAACGGCAAGGAGAGTGTGGATCTGGCAATGGAAGCCTATAAGCTGGGTGTGGCAAAACACGGTGAAGAAGGCATGAATAAGATCATGAACAAGTCAACGGAGAGGATACTGAGAACCCACTTCAACATTGGTATTGTCGATAACCCTTATCTGAGTATCGAAACGGCAGAAACAGTTCCCAACAACGCAGAACATAACGCTGCAGGATATAAGGCAATGCTGAAATCCGTCGTGATGCTCAAGAACAGCGGAGGAATCATTCACAAGGCATCAGAAGGTCCGGAGAAACCCACTGTCTACATCCCGATGGTGTATTCAGCAGCTACAACCGGACGCGGCGCCTCTCCAGCATCGGCCAAACCTGCATTCGATACAATTATTGCCGGAGAGTATTTCAATGTGGTAACTGACGCTCTGGCCAAAAGACTTACAGGACCGAAGGATGACCAGGGCATTCCGACAGTATCTCCTGATGACATCATACGTGCATCCCATGCAGAAATAGCTAAATGCGACTTCGCTCTCGTCAGGATGACCAGTCCACAGAACGGCAATCCGACATACATGGGATTCGGAGGAATCACCACCGACGGCCGGAAATATACATATCTGCCTGTTTCACTTCAGTATCGACCCTACACAGCCAACTCGGAATTCGTCCGCAAGGAATCGATCGGCGGCGACATGATAGAGGTGACCGAAACATCGCCCGAGGGCTATGGCGACATAAAGACCAAAGTAAAGGAGAATCGCTCATACTTCGGTAAAACTGCGATCATAAGGAACGAAAGCGATCTGGATCTCCTGCTTAAAGTCGCATCAGCAGCTGACAAGGTAATCGTGGCCCTGAACGCGTCAAATCCAATGATATTCAGTGAATTCGAGAACAAGGTCGACGCCATACTGCTTGGATTCGGCGGCGACAGGTCATCCTATCTGCCCGACAGAGCTTTCCTTGAGATCATAGCAGGTAAGGTAGAGCCGTCAGGACTTCTGCCTCTTCAGATGCCTGCAAATATGGAAACCGTTGAAGTGCAATTCGAGGATGTGCCGAGAGACATGAAATGCCACGTTGACGCGAACGGCAACACTTACGACTTTGCTTTCGGTCTCAACTGGTCGGGCGTGATCAGTGACAACCGCACGGCTAAGTATAATGTAGCTCCGATAGTAGGGGCACCGCCTAAGTAAGTTGGCAGTGGGCAGTTGGCAGTGGGCAGTGGGCAGTGGCAGTTGAATCTGCGTAAATCTGCGGGAACTTATTATTTTTATTGGATATTTCTCCAGACTGACTGGATATTTTACATATAACAAACAATTGAAATAATAAGGTAAACGAATGAAAAGAACATTTTTTGCAGCATTGTTTTTCATAAGCCTGTGCCTGACCACATTAGCGCAGGACTTTGACAAGGCCAAACTGGACAAGTACTTTGATGCTCTGGGGGCGAACAACAAGTTCATGGGCAGTGTGGCCGTTTCAAGGAACGGGAGTTTAATCTATTCCAGATCAACAGGGTATGCCAACTTTGAGAACAAAATAAAAGCCGACGAAAATTCCAGATACAGGATAGGCTCTATATCAAAAACCTTCACATCGGTTCTGGTAATGAAAGCCGTGGAACAGAAAAAATTAGCCCTGAACCAGACCATTGAAAAGTACTTCCCCTCCATTAAAAATGCAGGTAAAATAACCATCGAGAACCTGCTTTACCATCGAAGCGGTATACACAGTTTCACGAGTGATTCAACATATCTTTCCTGGAACACCACGCATAAGACCGAAAAGGAAATGATAGACATCATCGCCAGGGGCGGAAGCGATTTTGAACCCGACACCAAATCGGAATACAGCAACTCGAACTTTGTCCTTCTTACCTTCGTCCTTGAAAAGACCTTTAAAAAACCCTATGCTGATTTACTGAAGCGATACATTGTTCAACCGCTCGGATTGAAAAATACCGGTCTTGGAGGAAAGATAAACACCTCAAAAAAAGACTGCAAGTCATACAAATATTTGGAGACTTGGGTGGTTGAACCTGAAACCGATATTTCAATCCCTTTGGGCGCCGGTGGAATAGTATCCACACCGGGCGACCTGGTAAAATTCAGCGATGCATTATTCGAAGGAAAACTCCTTAAAAGTGAAAGCCTTGAAATGATGAAAACCGTCAAAGGCCAGTATGGAATAGGGATGTTTCCGATCCCCTTTTACGACAGAGCCGGTTACGGCCATACCGGAGGCATTGATGGATTCAGCTCGGTGTTCTCATATTTTTCAGACGGAAAAATTTCCTTCGCCATGACCTGCAACGGATCGAACTATAACACCAATAACATCTCAATAGCGGTACTCAGTGCCGTTTTCAACAGACCTTATGACATTCCTGAATTCTCAGAATACATTGTGAATCCCGAAGACCTTGACAGTTATCCGGGGGTTTACTCATCTGCCCAGATCCCGATTAAAATAACTGTAACAAGGAAAAACAACACTCTTATTGCACAGGGCTCCGGGCAACCTTCGTTTCCGCTTGAAGCAACTGATAAACATAAGTTTAAATTCGATCAGGCAGGTGTGGAAATGGAATTCAATCCGGCAAACAATACCATGATCCTCAAACAGGGCGGCGGCCAGTTTGAGTTTAAAAGGGAATAAATAATCGCAGCTATGAAAACCAGCTATGCTGTAAAACAAGTTGCCGGTTCATTGATTTTCTTTCTTATTATCTTCATAAGTGCAGGAAAGATAGGATACTGGCAAGGTTTAGTGTATGTTTCAATCGGCATCTTAATGACTGTATTGGGTTATACCATTTTAAAACCGGATGCCGGACTTATTTCGGAAAGAGGGAAACCGGGTGAAGGGGCAAAAAAATGGGACAAAACAATCCTTCTTCTTTCCCTTCTTGCAACAATAGTCATGTATGCCGTTGCCGGACTTGACTCCGGACGTTTCCACTGGTCCCCTGAATTTCACCCGGGTCTGATCATAACCGGTATAGTCCTTACCGCTGTCGGACAATTCCTCTTCCTTCTCGCGCAAAAACAAAATAAGTTTTTCTCGAGTACTGTCAGAATTCAGTCTGACCGGAATCATACTGTCTGTGATACCGGACTTTATAAGTTTGTAAGACATCCTGCATATATGGGCTCGATAATCCAGGCGCTGGGTTTTCCGTTGCTCTTCGGATCACTGTGGAGCATAATCCCCGTTGCAATGTTAATCCTGCTCTTCATTGTCCGGACAAGTCTGGAGGATGAAACCCTTATGATGGAATTAAACGGTTATTCGGATTACTCGAAAAAGACCAGGTACAGAATTATCCCCTTTGTCTGGTAACGGGATGTATTGCATCTTAAAAGAATCGGATATCTTTGACTGCTGATTGACCGGTTTCCATAAATACTTAATTCAATGAGCTCACTTACTGTATGTTTCTCAGGATGTTTACGGCTCTTCACTGCCGGACTTTCAGTGGTATTTCTCTTCTCTTTAAATTCAACGGCACAACTCTCCACTTCAGCAGATAAGCCTCGTATTGTGGTAACAGCCGATCCGGAACTTGATGACAATAACTCCCTTATCCGGTTTCTGCTTTACAGCAGCGACTTTGAAATCGAGGGACTTATCTATGCCAGCAGCGGATTCCACTGGAAGGGTGACGGTAAAGGTACGAAATGGTTTGTCCCCGGAAGAGAATATTCCCGCTTCGGACTTGACACCTGTCCATGCGAATCATGGAGGTGGGCAAGGGATGAACGCTTTATCCACAATGCCGTGGAAGCCTATCAAAAGGTTTATCCCAATCTCCGCATTCATGAACCTGAATATCCCGATCCGAAAACACTTCTCTCAAAAATTCGCTTTGGAAATATTGAATTCGACGGGGATATTTCAAAAGACACTCCCGGATCTGATCTTATAAAATCGCTTATTCTTGACGACAAGCCCGGAAAGCTGTATATAACAGCGTGGGGAGGCCAGAGCACAATTGCCCGTGCGCTTTTATCGATCCAGGAACAGTCTGAGTTTACAACTGAGTGGGAATCAGTTCAGAATAAAATTTCCCGCAAGGTGGTGTTGCTCCCTTCCGGTGACCAGGATGACACTTATGCAAAATATATTAAGCCATACTGGCCCGGTATTGAATACAGGCAATTCCGGGATAGCCCGAACTATGGATACGGCGCTCAGCTGAGAGCCACTCCTGAGAACTCGGTTTTCCTTACTCCTTCATGGATGAAAGAGAATGTAACTGACCGTGGTCCTCTGGGAAAACTGTACAGAGTCTGGGGTGACGGGAAACAGATGGTCGGGGGCGACATTATGGATTATTTCGGTCTGTCAGGATACACGGATGATCAGCTCAGAAAAATGGGGTATGCCGTCTGGATGCCTGTACAGGAGAAAGGCTCCTGGCTTGGAGAAGGTGACAATCACACGTTCATGAATATGCCGGGAAACGGACTCCGGGCATACGAGGATGCAACCTGGGGAGGCTGGGGCGGACGCAGTCTGGCGTCACCGGATGTTAACGGATTTTTCTTTCAGCTGAGCGATACATCACAGCAGGCGATGGTTGCAGCGATCAGTTCCGTATCTGCAAGTGCAAATAAGACTAGCCCCTATCCTGAATTCTTTCCGGCTGCACAGCGCGATTTTGCAGCCCGGCTTCTCTGGTCGGTAACTCCGCTTTACTCCGGTGCCAATCATGCCCCTGAAGTCACCATCGAAGGACCACTAAGCGTTCTGGCCTCTCCCGGGGAAACTATCAGGCTTAATGCAAATATAACCGATCCGGATGGCGATGAAATATCGGTAAACTGGTGGCAGTTTCACGTTGGAACTTATCAGGGTGAAACCGTTATCACTGATGGGAATACTGCACGAGCCCGGATTCAGATACCCAAAGACGCTTCAGCCGGACAAACGATCCACATTATAGTCGAAGCATCCGACAACGGTTCTCCTTCTCTCACCAGCTACCAGAGGGTAATCATTTCGGTAAGGAACAGGTGACCGGCTATTTTTAAAATCTGCCGGATACAGTAAGCCGGACTAAATATCCGGCACACAGTTTGCAGCTTATTTTGTACATATTTACCTAAACATCCCCTGATATGAAAAAGCTGCATAGAACCAGACCTGCAACCGGGATAACAGGTATATTGCTGATATACCTGTTACTGCAAGGTTGTTCAATCACAAACAGAATCTACACCGACAACGATGTTGTAACATCTTCAAAAAGGTTCGAGCTCAGATATGCCTTCAAGGATTTTGACCGCAGATCTCCCCTCCTCGACTTCACCCAGTCGCTCATCAAGGAGATCAATCCTGAGAACGAAGTCACATACACAGCCTATGATGTTCTTTCTCTGTCGGCCTCCAGCTTCAGACTGGATAAAAAGGCAGTATTTATTATTGATAATGAAGTATATCCAATGTCTCTTGAGCAAATGGAACTTGAAAATGCAAGAGACATTTCCGAGACCACTTCCAACATCCTGACCTCCGATTCAACAACAGTATCTGTGATCACCGGCTATTCTGAGGACAACATGAAAATCACAAGGCTAAGCTACAGGATCCCTGCTGCCACCATGGAAAAGATAAGATCATCAGATAATCTGATTCTTCGCTACTACTCCGGACCCAGTATGATCACGGTCAAACCCAGAAATAAAAGTATCAGAAAGCTGAAGCAACTTATTGACATGACGTAACAAAGATCAGGGTCCGGGAAGGGAAGGCTATCGCCATCAGGCAGTAACGTTATGCATCTCCTTCACCCGCTGCCCTGATTGAACCTCCCAGCCTTATGTTTTGTTATACAAAAGATTTCAAATTAGTTTCAGACTATGACCAATCGCTTAAGCAAAACAATAGGCTACACCTTATTCATCATATGTTGCATAGCGTTTCTTTCAATTCTTGTCTTTCCCCTGCTGGGATTTACTGCCAAACAACTTGCCGGGATCACAGTTATACTGATAATCATCGGTGAGGTGACATTTTATGTGAGCCTGATCTTCCTTGGCAAAGGATTCTACAGTAAGATAAAAAGCATGCTGAAGTTCAGAAACAAAGAAGCAACCGGAGAGAAGGGAGCGATTGGCAGCCAGCCGGCCGGGAATGAAACACCAATGACTTGAAAAAATCCTTGCTGATTGAGAATTTCATCAATATCTTGCATATCTATAACACTTGCATCGGCTTAAAGGCTTAAAGGCTTTATGCCTCTTAGTTGAAAGTTTTTAAAAATTACAAAAATGACCCTGAAAGATTTCGGATATAGTGAACTCATTGAGAAATTGAAGCTTGAAAATGCTCCTGCCGGATTTGAAATCGGACGGGTCATTGCAGAACACAAGGAAAGATATATTGTCGTAACTGAAGACGGCGAATCGGAAGCCGAGATCACAGGAAATCTCAGATTCTCGGCACAAAGCCGTGAGGACTTTCCAGCAGTTGGCGACTGGGTTGCCCTGACCACCTATGATTCGGATTTTTCAATCATCCATAAAATTTTGCCCAGGTCATCAGTCATATCACGGCAGGCAGTCGGCAGGCCCGGGGAGATACAGGTGATCGCCGCAAATATAGATTATGCCCTGCTGGTCCAGGCCGTTGACAGGGATTTCAACATCAACCGGCTTGAAAGATACCTCACAATCTGTCATTCATCCAAAGTAAATCCGGTTATTGTCCTGACGAAAACAGATCTGATAACTCCGGAGTTACTGGCTGAAATAAAAGCCCGGATCCTGCAACGGATAAAGAACATTCCTGTTCTTGCCATCAGCAATGAAACACAGAACGGCTATGATGCATTAAGGCTGATCATAAAGAAAGGCAAGACATATTGCATGCTTGGTTCCTCGGGAGTGGGGAAATCCACCCTGCTGAATAACCTCTCCGGAAAACACTTGATGCGGACAGCTTCACTAAGCCATAGCACCAACAAAGGCCGGCACGTTACAAGTCACCGGGAACTGATAGTGATGGATAATGGAGGGATTCTTATTGACAACCCGGGGATGAGAGAAGTAGGGATAACTGATACCTCTGACGGACTCGAAACCACATTCGATATGATCTTTACACTTGCCCAGGGATGCAAATTCAAGGACTGCACACACACCACCGAAACAGGATGCGCTGTTCTTGAAGCTGTTGAAAACGAAGAACTCGACAACGGTCTTCTTGAAAATTTCCATAAAATGCAAAGGGAGAAGTCCTTCTTCGAGACTTCGGTCACCGAAAGAAAAAGGAAAGAAAAGATCCTGGGTAAAGTACTGAAGGATTATCAGAAAAAGAATGTGAAGGGCAAAAACCAGACGGACTGACTTAAATCAATTCCTCGCCGGGTGGCTTTCCTTAGTACCCAACTTTTGGCCAGGTTGGGATTACTTTCAATTCCCCTTTTCGTTTCGCCCCCCATCCCCCCTAAAGGGGCTTAAAGTCGCTGTTTTACTACTGCTTACAAAGTAATGTTTGATGTTTTACACGACCTGTATCAGCTTTAGGCCTGAAAAAGCAAATTATCTGGATGTGGATGGTTCCCTAACTACTAAAACTCTCATTATTTGTTCTTTATCCCCCCTTTAGGGGGGTTGGGGGGTAGAACGTTAAATGGAAATGAAGCTATCCAACTTGAAAAAGTTGTGTATAAATAACAGGTTGAAACCGGAGGTGAATGTCCCCTTTTGATGCAGAACCCTGTGAAGGGTTCAACAAAACCATACGAAAAATTATCGATTAACAATAACCTGGTTCACTAGTGTCCGATTAAAAAATAAAAAAGGAGGTACTCCCTAAAGGTTTCCCTCCAATGTTGTAATTTGGTTTTTGCACAAACTAAATACGACATGGGTAAAATTACAGAAATTAAATTTGTCGGACAGCCGATTTTTAAACAGATATTAAATCTGATTGACAAAGTTGGCATTCAGGGGTTGATCAATAAACATCAGA
>Ga0116154_10001796_pt1 | contig 17262 bp, 14 predicted proteins | sample AD_UKC030_MetaG_FD_89898 | JGI IMG/M metagenome (GOLD analysis project Ga0116154, IMG submission 89898) | Active sludge microbial communities of municipal wastewater-treating anaerobic digesters from USA - AD_UKC030_MetaG | ecosystem: Engineered > Bioreactor > Anaerobic > Digestate | place: USA...
CTGAAATTTATTATATTTTATTACCAAAAAATAAAAAACTTTAATACTTTCCAATAAAAATTAAATATCTTGTTAGCCAAAATCAATTTCCAGTCACCTATTTCCTGATACCAAATTTTACCACTGAACATTTTTATAATGTCACGCTCCCTTACTAAACGACTGGATTGAATTTTTTTTCTTGCATTGATTATGTAACGCCAGTTTTTGACAGACAAAAAATATTTATAGGAACGAAGTTTTTCTGCTAACCAGCCGTTTAAAAATGAAAAAAGAATCAAGCCAATTTCCATTATTAAAAAAGCCGGCAAAACAAGAAAAAGCGTCGCCCAATGATAATTTTTTAGAATTGTTATAATCCGATTCCGTTCAAGTTGATAATATTTAGAAACATTGCGTGAAAATTTATATTTATGATAAACAACGGCATCACGCACCAACACGCACTTGTAGCCCAGTAGCCATAAGCGCCAACCTAAATCTTCATCTTCATTGTACATCCAAAATTCTTCATCAAATAAGCCTGCTTTTAGAAGTGCTTCGCGATTAAACAACACTGCTGCTCCGCTTGGAAATAATATATCCGCCGATTCATCTAAAAAATTCGCGGAATCATATTCATCACCATAACCCTTGCAATATCCAAAACCCAAAAAATGGATGGAATTGCCGAGACTGTTGATTTTATTTTCTTCTCCATGGATCATCAAACGCGCCTGTGCCGCACCGATTTCTTTTTCGCTATTCTTGCTGTTTTTATCTTCCATAACGCCAATCAGTTTCTTCACACAATCACTTTCCGCAACCGTGTCCATATTTAGCAAAAGAATATATTTAAAATTATTTTGCAAGGCAAGTCTTATCCCATCATTATTGCCTTTAGCAAAGCCTGCGTTTTGTTCATTTCTAATAATTTCCGCTTCAGGAACTATTGATTTCATGAAGGCAACAGACTCATCGCTTGATTCATTATCCACAATGAAAAAGCTTATTTCCCCCGAATAGTCCTGTTTACGCAGACTATCAATACAATCACCCAAAAAAAAATTTGCGTATTCTTTATAATTGACTAAAATTACGGCAACTTCTTCTTTCATAATAATATTAGAATTACTATTCTGTTTCGATTTTTATCTTATTTCTCCATTTTTCCAAAAACAGTTCCACATTTTTTCCTAAATAGCTAAAACGTTCATCGCTTATGCTTTCATAATGATAAAGCACGCTGTCTGGCCTATAAACTATTTCTTTTCCCAGCTCCTTTATTTTCAAACATAAATCAACATCTTCAAGCCCATTTTTGTATTGTTCATCAAAACCACCAACCTTAAAAAAATCTTCTTTTTTGATCATTAGGCACGCACCAGTAACCGCCGAAAAAAGTCTCCGCGTGTTTGTTTTTGGATCATCAAAAGCTGATTCGTAAAAAAGATGAAAAGGTATTTTATTTTTTGCAAAGCCTATTCCCGCATGCTGGATAGTATCATTTGGAAATAGCAACTTGCTTCCAACAATAGAGGCGTTTTTGTTATTGTTTAATTCGTCAACTAAAGGATCGAGCCATCTTTTTTTCGCGACCGTATCATTATTTAGAAATAATAAATAATCCGCTGCTGATTCCTTGGCCCCCTGATTGCAGGCTTTTGCAAATCCCCTGTTTTCATTATTCTTGATATATTTAATATTTTTTATATTTTCAAATAATTTTTCTGTTTCATCAGAAGACGCATTATCAACAGCTATTATTTCAAATTCCAAGTCTTCAGTATTTCTCTGCAGAGATTCCAGGCATTTATAAGTAAACTGCCATTTGTTAAAGACCGGAATTATTATAGAAACCTCGGGTTTAGAATATCTTCTGAATTCTATCCCTTCGATATCAGAAATTTTTAAAGCTAATACATTTTTTATATATTTTTCATTTTTTTTCATCCGTTTTTGGCATTCTTCCTGCGCGCTTATGCCATCACCAAAATATTTCCAACCATGAATAAGATATTTATAAGCATATTTTATAAATACAAGAAAACCGTCCCTCCTTAAAACCACCAGCGCTTGCCTGAAGATATCTAAAAAATAAAAATTGGAATGTTTTTTAAAAATCATTCTCGAAATAGTTTTTATATATTAGCTGCTAAAAACCTGTGCGCTGCTTAAAATACATCCTGACTGAGAAAATGAGACCCCCTAATCCATTTTTTTTATATTCAGTTAAAGCCATTTTTGCCAAATTACGATACTTTAGAAAAGTGCCATGCAATTGATTTTTAAGCCTCCATGCATCAACTGCAATATCATATCTCTCTTTTTTTCCCTTAAGCGCATAGAGTTCATTAAATAATTTATCACCAATATTTTTTTCATCAAATTTTTCTTTGACAAAATTATACCCATTTTCTCCAAATTCTTTAATTTTTTCTCTATGATCAATAAAGTATTGCATCTTGTTCGCTAAACTTTTATGGTCACCAGGCTCATACAAAAAGCCACTTTCATTGTCCCGTATCAATTCAGGAGTAGCTCCTGAGTTTGCCCCAATCACAGGTTTTCGAGACAGCATTGCCTCAACAGTCACTCGCCCAAACGCCTCGAAGATTGAGCACATAAGAACAACATCGGTTTGCGCAAAAAGCACATCAGGCTCGTCCACATGACCCGCGAAAATAACATTGCCATCCATTCTCTCTTCTTTGATAATATTTTGCAGCTCAGCATAATAATTTTGATTACCGACTATTCCAGCCATAACCAATTCAACATTTTTCCCATTACTTTTCAGCAATTCCTTCACGGCGAGTAGCGCATCTTTTTGGCCCTTGCCTTTTGCTATGCTTCCCACTAATACAATTTTAAAAGATTCTGCGGAATGAAAATATTTTTTGCCAGTCGCATTTTTCAATAAAACATTCGACACAATTGGCGGAAACACGAAAGATTTTTTTGAAATATCATTTTTTTGCGAATAATAATTTTTCAATGTTTCTGAAACAAAAAATATTTTATCGGAATGCTGATCAATAAATTTCAAGCGTTCATTTTCTGGCAACATATATTTCACGCCGTGTTCTTCCCGCCCAAACTCTGCGATATTCCACACATGAGAAATATTAAGCATCTTTGCAGCAATCGCTCCCTCGTTAACAACAGAAGTGCTCGTAAAAATAATATCCGGGTTTATCTTATCAAACATTACAGCCAGCTTTTGCGCATTGTTAAATATAATATTCTGCACTTCATTAATACGTGAATTTTCCACATTAACGCAGCAAGTAATATTTTCTATACTATAGCAGATTGATCTTGCTTTTAATTCTTGTTCTAGCGGACCACGATATGGAAGAACGACATAAATCAATACATCTTTTTTCTTCAAGATGTCTATTATATTAAGCAAGGCTTTTTCCGCACCATAGCTGCCAGATGAATGAGCCACGAAAATCACAGAAAGCTGCTCTGCTTTTTTTTCCGGCAATATTTCACTAACTTTTTTTTCTGCAAATTCTGCCGCCTTTTTATATGGAGTATTCTTCAAAAAAATTGCCATCTGTTTGAAAAATTCCAATTCGTTTCCCTCAAGTCTTTCCTTGGCCTCAACTGGAAGATTTTTCATCATCATAATCCACAATGCGTCACCTTCACTCTCTGCGATAGGATTTTTATTCGTATCCTGCAGCTCATGCAATCTATACTTGATCAAGACTTCGGGAATATGGATAAAACTATATGATTTCATTATTTCAAACCATTTCGCATAATCCTGCGTGCACTTCAACTTTTCATCAAAAAAACCGTGTTCAGAAAATGCCTTTTTTGGAACAAGCATTGTGCAACCATTTATAGCGCTTCGGAACAAGGCGTATTCCGGTTTAGCTTCTAGCATTTCATGGTCCTTTTTTTCTGTTCTTATAATTTGCGACTTGCCATCCACTAAATCATAATCGGAATATAAAACAACATTTTTATCTTTAAGCTCTGCAAAAAACTTGATTTGCTTTTCAACTTTTTCGGGATAATAAACATCGTCATGCGAAAGCCAGGAAAAATATTCCCCCTTCATTTCCCGAATACCTAGGTTTAAAGCTGAAGAAACTCCGCCGTTTTCTTTAGAAAAATATCGAATTTTATCCCCATACGATTTGGCAATTTTTTCCGTATCATCAGTCGACCCATCATTCACAACAATCACCTCGATGTTTTTATATGTCTGCACTAAAGCGCTACCAATTGCTTCCCTAAGATAATTAGAGCCGTTATAGACAGGAATAACTATGGAAACCAATGGATTGATTTTTTCTTCACTTTTCATTGCAAAATGTTGTTTTATAGTTTTTCGATGCCAATTTTCCTTAAGTATTGTTGAACTTTTTTAGAATATCTAACAGTTTTGCTATTTATAAGATTTCCATATTCAGATTGGAGTTGCTGATGCTCAGATTGGAGTTGCTGATGCTCAGATTGGAGTTGCTGATATTGCAATTTTTCTTGTTCCAGTTTTTTAATAATTTCGAAATATTTGCATGGTAATTGGTTAAACAAAGCCTCTTTTATTTCAGATGATAGCGAATTGAAAGATAAATCGGAAAAATTATTTTCATCACCAAAATTTTTAATGGCCCAAAAAGCGCCGAATGGTTTTTCCAATTTTTCACCTACGTTATTAACGTCGTGAAAATCTTTACATGCATATATATTCCATGTCTCATCAAAGTCTTCAGGCATCCATCCAGACTTGTGCTCCTGATATTCTGCTCCGCTTAATCCCCAAGCATCTTTTCCTCCATCAAGAACTTCCTGCTTGACAAAACCAAGAGGTGTGAAAATGACTATTTGCTTTCTCACAACTCGCTCCGTCAGCTTGAGCAATTTTTCGCCCTCCTTTTTCGGTAAATGTTCTACAACATCTATTAAATACAGGGCATCTATTGATTTATCTTTTAAATCAGCTATACTTTCAGCCCAATCTTTTTTTTGAATAATATAGACTCTGTCGCTGCCATTCGAAATTTTTTCAGCAAGCACATCAACATATTCTTTATATGGCTCACAACAAACGTAAACTACAGATTTTAGGTAATCATGCGGAACTATTCCGACTCCGATATCCAACCCAACTAAAACAGGCTTGATTTTTTTCATAACCTCCGGAATTAATTCTCCTCTTTCCAGCCATTGAGTGTTATTTTTAAAAATTTTCATAACGTTATTTGATGGATTTAAATTTATTATACAATTTTATAAGGTTTATTCTTACAGCTGTTCTTGTTGATTGTGGAAAAATATCTTTGTATTTAAGAAAAAATGTAAGTAAATGATATTTCATCAAGAAATGATCCAAAAAATTTCTGCTGTCCACCATTCGTTCTTCCTGATTTGGATTATTTTTTATTTCCAAAACAGCATTCTTTTTTAATTGCTCAAGTAAAAATTTATCATCTTCAGATAATTTATGTTTTGATTTAGCCTCCGCATAAACCTTTATAATTTTATCAACATAATCATCCTTGTTATAATTTTTCTTTGCAAATTCTAGACATTTTTTCGCTCGCTCATTGCGTTCATCTTCATGATCAATATAATATTGAACTGCTTTTAAATACTCGCCCTTATCTCTTTTTGTTGCCACACCACATTCCGGTGCATTTACTGTGTCCGGCAATGCTGTTCCTTCTAAAACTATTGGCAATGTGCCACAACTCATGGATTCAATCGCCATCATGCCAAATGCTTCTACTGCTGATGGCATCAAAAATATATCAGAAGCTGAATATATTTGCGCAAGTAAATTATCATCCTTAACCCAACCATACTCTTTGGCTTCAAATTTTCTTGGATTTTCTCTCAATTTATTTGCCAATACTAGCAATACGACTTTTTTATTTGTTTGTACTTTTCTTAGAACATATTCAATATAATCCATCCCCTTAAATTTCGATAGATCACATCGAAAAGAAAAGATCAATGCATCATTTTGTATTCCTAAATTTTTCCTTGCCTCAATTTTACTAATTGGCTTAAAAGTTTCTTGATTTATTCCAAATGGGATAACATTAATTTTTTTGCCCTCGAAAATTGGAGATTGCTCTACCTTTTTCTTCATCCATTTTGATGCCACAATTATTTCAAGCTTAGAATTCATGATTGCATCTTTTTTTAAAGCGAAATTTAAAGCAGAATTATCAACCCATAAACCAAAGGGAGCTTTCTGATTTGGACAATTTCCGCAATGATTTTTCCATTTTTCACAATCAAAATGATGTATGCAATGGCCTCCCAGTGACCATGGATCATGTAGTGTCCAAACTATTGGCTTCAGTCTAGATATCAAGGGCAGCAACTGAATATCAAAAATATGATTATGAATGAGGTGCAAATGAATAACATCTGAATTGAGAAATAATGGATCAAATAAAACATCATATCCAATAGGATTAAAAATACCGTTAAGGGCATATTGCTCTTGGATAGAATGTGCCCAACTTGATATCTCCCACCTATTTGACCTACTTCGAGCAATTTGAAATGTATTTTTATCTTTTGATTCCTTGTTCCAAACAAGCTGTTTGGAGTCAATATTTTTTTTCCTTAGATAAAAATGCAGATCATGCCCATTAAATTTATTACCTACAAGATCATTATCGCTAATCTGAAGATTTTTTATTACATTAAACTTAGACAAAATACTGTCATTTTGTGCTCTATTAGTATCATTATAAAGATTAAAATTAGCCAGTCTATTTTCTGCATCAAAGACCGCATTGTTAAAATCTTCTAAATTCCAATTCCATTTAATCTTAGCACTCATTAACAATTCATACATCCAGGATAAAACGTCATTGGTATCATACAGCTCAGATTTTTTTTTCAAGCATTCTGGAAAAACAGTAAGGAATTCGTGAAATACGGGAGGATTTCTATGAGCTAACGATTCTGCAAAATTTCTGCTTATATCGATCGAATTCTCGCATGTTTTCTGAATATTTTTTTGAAAAATACTCTCCTTATGAATTCTGTACTGGTATAAAACTTCGCTAATTTGATAAGTTTTTGTATGCAACGCAATATTACTTAAAAAATCATAATCTTCCGCTGTCTTTAAATTGTAGTTATAAGTTATGGAAAATTTTCTTATAATTTCACTTCTGTACATCGCTGGGGCACTAGAAATTGGATTTAACCATAAAAAGAGCCACTCTATGGGCGCTTCCTCTTCCACGAACATCGATTCAGACAGCAATTTTCCTTTGCAATCAATACTGGAGATATTAACCGAACAAATTCCATAGTCTGATCTTTCATCCAAAAATTTAACCTGCTTAGCTATTCTGTTTGATAGCGAAATATCATCGCTATCCATTCTTGTTATATATTCACCGCTTGCTAATTTTAATCCGGTATTCATAGCACCGGAAATTCCTTTTTCCTCTTCATTTCTAGAAAATTTTATTCTATAATCTTTTTTGATATATGCCTTGATTATATCCAAACTATTGTCCGTAGAACCGTCGTCAACAATAATTAATTCGAAATCATGAAATGTCTGGTTTAGAATACTTTCAATAGCTTCTGCCAAATATTTTTCCGTATTAAAACAAGGCATTATAATGGATACTTTTCTGCTGTTTGATGAGAAATATTCTTTGGCTTTTTGATATAAAATTTCATATGCTTCAAAACACTGCGCTTTTTTCATTCGCAAAGCCATGCCAAAATAGAAGTCGAAAAGATTATCACTAAAACTTAATACTTCAGCCTCTTTTAAATTCTGAACTATTTTTTTCCATAGTTTACCTGACTCTTTTTGATAAACCAAGCTTGTATTTGTATCCTGACTTGCATGCAAACGATATTTTATTAATACATTTGGCACGAATCTCACATCGTATTTCCTAAATAATCTAGCCCACATTTCATAATCATTTGATGTTCTTGTTTTTTCATCAAAAAAACCAAATTCAGCAAAACATATTTTAGGAATCAACATTGCACACCCATTGGCATAGCCATGCAATAAACAAAAAAGCCCATTGTTAAGTTCCTTGCATGAATGTTTTGATTCATATGAAGTTTTTGAGATAGGCTTGGAATCTTTATCTATATATTGAACATTACAATATATTATGCTGTTTTTGTTTTCTAGTTCTGACAACAATTTAATATGCTTTTCAATTTTGTCAGAATAATATTCATCGTCATGAGAAAGCCAAGAAATATATTCGCCTTCAGCTTTTTTAATAGCCAAATTCAGTGCCGTAGCAACACCGCCATTTTCCTTGGAAAAATATCGAATTTTATCCCCATAAGATTTGGCAATTTTCTCCGTATCATCCGTCGACCCATCATTAACAACAATAACCTCAATGTTTTTATATGTCTGCGCCAAAGCGCTGTCAATTGCCTCCCACATATAATTAGCCCCATTATAAACGGGGATAATTATGGAAACCAAGGGATTAAATTTTTCTATATTTTTTTCTTCCATGTCCTTGAATTTACAATATCAGCATAACTTTGGATTATTCTAATTACTTTATCCGAAACATTCAGATCTTTATAATCTTTGACGGGATTTCCCCTGTCTTTGGAATACGTTTTAACAGCAATTTCAACAGCACTAATCATATTGCTTTCATCAATCCCCCCAAGCACAATGCTTCCAGCATCCAAAGCTTCCGGCCTTTCGGAACTTGTTCTGATTGAAACTGCGGGAAAATTCAAAATTGTTGCCTCTTCAGAAATTGTTCCACTATCAGATAAGACGCAATAAGCATTTTTTTGCAGTTTTATATAGTCAAGAAATCCCAATGGTTCAACATTCTTAATTAATTCATGAAATTTGATATTTTTTTCTTGGATTTTTTTGGCTGTTCTTGGATGCGTTGAAAAAATGATTGGCATTTGATATTTTTCAGCCACCTTATTTAGGGAAGTTACCAGCACCTCAAAATTATTTTCAACATCAAGATTTTCCTCGCGGTGCGAACTAACCACAAAATATTTATTATTTTCAATTTCTAATTTTTCTAAAACATTTGATTTTTCAATTTGTTTTTCAAATTGATGTAACACTTCTGTCATTGGCGAGCCTGTCACGTAGACAAAATCATTTTTCATCCCTTCATTAATGAGATATCTTCTGGCATTTTCAGTGTATGCCAAATTAACATCACTCACATGATCAATAATTCTTCGGTTTATTTCTTCAGGCACATTAAAATCAAAACACCTATTGCCGGCTTCCATGTGGAAAATTGGAATTTTGAGTCTTTTGGCAGAAATAGTTGCCAGTCCACTATTTGTGTCTCCCAAGACTAAAAGCGCATCCGGTTTTTCTTTCATCATTAAAGCGTATGATTTGGCAAGAACATTGCCCATTGTTTCTCCTAAATTTTTCCCTGGGGTTTCCAAATAATAATCCGGTTTTCGCAAATCCAAATCCTTAAAGAAAATTTCATTCAGAGTATAATCATAGTTTTGTCCGGTGTGCACAAAAACAACATCAAAAAAATTCTCCATTTTTTTAATCGTTAGGGCAAGACGGATGATTTCCGGCCGCGTTCCCACAATAACCATCACCTTTTTTTTCATATTTTTTCTCTGATTATAGAATTATTTTATAATTCCTAGCGAGCCCGCAAGCGAAAGCTTGCTTTCATCTGGGGCGAGCGACGGAATTTCAAGCGCCACAGCAACGCTTATATTTTTCCCGATTATTGCTTATCCAGATGCTCATCTCTTCAACCATTTTTTCATAGCTTGGAATTTCAAGATTAAAATCAGTTCGGGTGCTGATAAGGCTTTTATCACTGACATATGTGTCGTCTTTTTTTATATCAATCTCCTTGTTCATGTATTTTTTGAAAAGAACAAGCAAATCATGTTTATTAATTTTTTGATTGTTTACTAAGTGGAAGAGACCAGTTATTTTCAAGTCAAATGATTTTTCAATGGCTTTCGCTAATTCTAATGTTGTGACACCTGTCCAAATCACCTTACCAAAACCTTTAGTCTCTCCTTTTTGCAACATAAACCAATTAAATAAACCCACTCCGTTTGGATTAATGTCCGGACCCACAATTGAAGTTCGGAAAGTCAGATTTTTTTCATTGTTGACTTCGCCCAGCGCTTTGGTTTTGCCATAGAAAGAAGTAGCGTCAGCAAAATCAGTTTCTGCATAATCTCCTTTTTCACCGGAAAAAACACAGTCTGTGCTGATATGCAAGAATTTAAAATTATATTTTTCGCTTAAGGAGTCTATGTAATGCGGCAAAAAAGAGTTTATCAAAACTGCTCCGGCTTTATTTTCATCAGCAAATTTATTCAATACTCCGATACAGTTAACAACAAACTCCGGTTTAATTTTGTCAAGAATTTTTTCAAGTTCCTTGTAGTTCTCAATCACATCAAAATGATTGTTTTTTTCTTTGGTTTCGCCTCTTGTGGTTGTAAACACGTCATATTTTTTATCTATCAAATAATCGGTGATTATGTGACCTGCCATGCCGTCTGATCCTAAAATAAGAATTTTTTTGTTCATAATTTTTTATTTTCTAAATAAATCCAATTTAAGTAAAAGTTTTTTCATTCCTTCCACATCTAATCTTTCGGTGTTATGTGAATTATATTCGGTTACTTTTTCTAAATCAACATCTCCCTTGCTTTCATAACTGGCATAGTTCAAATTCCTATTATCAGCAGGAATTTTGTAGTAATTTTCCAAATCTACAGCTTTTAGCATTTCTTCTTTGGTCACTAATGTTTCATATCTTTTTTCTCCGTGTCTGATTCCTATATTTTTGATTTTAATGTCTGAATTTTTCAATTCTTTGATTGCCTCCGCCAGCACTCCAATTGTAGCTGCAGGTGCTTTTTGTACAAAAAGGTCTCCTTGCTCTCCGTTTTCAAAAGCATATATAACCAAGTCTACTGCATCATCTAAAGTCATCATAAATCGAGTCATATCTGGGTTCGTGATTGTGATTGGTCCTCCTTTTTCAATCTGATCTAAAAATAACGGAATAACGCTCCCTCGCGATGCCATCACATTTCCATATCTTGTCCTGCATATAACAGTTTCCCCTTTTTCCAGATTGCGTCCTTTGGCAACAGCCACTTTTTCCATCAGAGCCTTGGTCATTCCCATAGCATTGATCGGATAAGCAGCTTTGTCGGTACTGAGAACTATAACTTTTTTGACACCTTTATTGATTGCAGCTTCCAAAACATTGCTGGCACCTATCACATTTGTTCTGACAGCTTCAATTGGAAAAAATTCACAGGAAGGAACCTGCTTAAGGGCTGCTGCATGAAAAACATAGTCCACTCCATCCATAGCATCTTCTATGCTTCTGTATTCGCGGACATCACCGATATAAAATTTGATCTTTTCATTATTGTACAGAATTCTCATATCCTCTTGCTTCTTTTCGTCTCTGGAAAAAATTCTAACTTCTTTCAAATCTGAATCAATAAATCTTTTAAGTACTGCGTTTCCAAATGAACCAGTGCCTCCTGTGATTAGCAAAACCTTGTCTTTGAACATATATTTTTTAATTTTTAAAATTTATTTAAGAAAATTACTTCCACACATGATTCAAATCAACAATGCCTTGGTTTTTATTTCTCGTATTGATAACCTTAAAATATTGAGACTTCGGCAATAAGGCATAAAATGAATTAAAATTATCCTTAACAATGCTGGTAACTATATAATAAGAATTTCCAATTAATGGAACATTCTTATAATCTACCTGAAAATAACCGTCTCGTATGTATTTCTTTGTGTCTATTTTATCAAAAATAGTATTTATTCCAAAAATGTAATTACCTTCCTGATTATGCATAGCTAACCCAAAATTAAATTCTTCTTTCATTTGATTAATTTTGAAATAAACCCTGATTGAAATATCATCACCTGTTTCGAAAACATTTTTTTTATTTCCATTTTTATCTAAAAATTCAACATTAGTTATTTCAGCTACTTTATTTCTCCTCTCTTCTTCTTGCTTTGCTTTCTTCAATTCAATTCTTTTCTTTTCAACTTCCAGCGCTTTTCCTTTTAAATTTTTCAGATTTTTTTCTGCTCGAAGTATTTTTTGTTTTTCATCTTCTTCAATTCTCTTTTCCTCATCCGATATGTTTTCATATACATAAGCGCTTCCGACTTCTTCGGCTTTGCCTATTTTTACAATCTTTCCATTACGAAGTAGCAATGCCCGATCGCAATATCGCTGAACTGTTCCGATATCATGTGTCACCAAAACAACCGTTTTTCCTGCGTCCTTGTATTTATTAAATTCTTCCAAACACTTTGATTGAAAATTCGCATCCCCCACTGCCAAAACTTCGTCCATCAGAAGAATATCACGATTGGCATGGATTGAAACAGAAAATGCCAACCGCACTTGCATTCCCGATGAATAATTTTTGAGTTTCTGGTCAATAAATCTTTCCAGTTCGGAAAAAGCTACGATAGAATCAAATTTAGCATCTATTTGTTTTTTGGTCATTCCCAAGACAGTTGCATTGAGATAAACATTATCTCGACCGGAAAGCTCGGGATTAAATCCGATTCCCAATTCCAAAAAAGGAGAAATCATGCCATTAATATTAACTTTACCCCTGTCAGCTTGGTATATTCCTGCTAAAATTTTAAGCAGTGTGCTTTTACCTGAACCATTTCGTCCGATGATACCAAAAAATTCTCCCTTTTTCACTTCAAAAGAAACATCGCCTAATGCCTTAAATTCTTCGTATCCCCTGCTTTTGAAAAGCGAAACTGCCGCTCCGCGGATTGAATCAACTTTTTCATGCGGAATACGGAAGGTTTTGCTCACGTTATCAACTTTAATTGCAATATCTTTATCCATAAATTATTTTTTAAATCTCTTCCGCGACTTTGGGAATTAGTTTTCGATAGGAAAATATGCCGAGAGCGAATCCGGCCAGAACAATGACACAGAAAATAGCAACATATTGAGGTGAAATAGCAAGGTGATTATGAATCAATGCTTCCTTGGTATAGTGAACAATAAAAGCCAACGGGTTTAGAAGTAAAATAATATGGTATTTTAGCGGAAGCGTAGATAACGGATAAATTATCGGCGAGGCATACATGAGAATCATCAAAGCCACTTCCCAAATCATGGCGAGATCGCGAAATTTAACATAGAGCGGAGCGGCTATCAAAGAAAAGGATAAAATAATGATATAAAGAAAAACAGAAAAAACCAGAAAAACCAAAATTGAAACGAGACTGGGCATAAAGCCCTTGAGAGCAAAAAATAGAGCAATCACGACAAGATTCATTAAAAAAATCATGGTAGCATTGATTGTTGAAGCCAGGATGATGGTCCAACGCGGGACATAGATTTTTGTTACCAATTGCGCTTTGGACAGGAGAGAACTCATACCAGCAGAGGTGCCCTCTGCGAAAAAAAAGTATAGCATAAGACCAACCAAAAGTTCGAGAGAATAGGTACCGCTCGCTCCAAACATAGTGGAAAAGACAAAATTCAAGACAGCAAAAACGCAAATAGGTTTCAGAAGAACCCAGATGTATCCCAAAAATGAACCATGGTAGCGAAGCTTAAAATCGGTTTTAGCCAAAGTCCAGATCAATTCTCTATAATTTTCGTGTTGTTTTTGCATTATAGTTTAATTTCTCAGAATAAATAAGCCAAAAACTTCCTTAAGAATAAGGATTTATTAGACATTTTGGTACTTTCTTATTATACTTGAGTTATGGAAAAAATTCAATCTTTGGCTTTTTGGCAGAAATCTAAGTTCATTTTGGTTCTTATTTTGGCAACTTTTTTTCTAAAAGGTGTTTTTTTGACTGTTCTTTTCCCTATTTTCGAAGGACAGGATGAGGCCCGGCATTATAATACCATCCAGTATCTTCTGCAGCCGGAAAGTGTTGTAAAAAATGATGAAAGAGCAACAGCCAAAAATAACAAAATTTTTGCTGATTATAATTTCTCGGAAGAAATTCTGAAAGCCGGCACTGCTGCCGGTTTGGATTCGCTGCGCAGCGCCGATTATAACAAAATTGAATATTCCGATTCCTACGATGGTCAAAACGAAGCAGAAATAAATAAACATGGCTGGCTGCCCTACAATTTTTGGACATACCCGGACATGGTTAGCAATACACAATTTTATCACAAAGTTTCTTCCCTGATTGAAAAATTTTTTTCTAATCAAAGTATTTTAGTCAGATTTTATTTGATCAGAATATTTTCCGTTTTATTGGGAACAGCCGTTGTCCTATTTTCATATTTGATCGCGAAAGCAATCGGTTTTTCTGCCAAACACAGCTTAATTCTAGCAGCGATTGTTTCTTTTCAGCCCAGATTGTCCATTTATTTTACCAACATCAATTATGATACTTTGTTTGTTTTGCTTTTCATTGTCTTTACCTACGCGGCAGTTCTGGCGCTCAAAAACGGATTGAATTGGAAAAATCTGATTTTGCTCATTGCTTCAATTGCTTTGGGAATTATGACCAAACAAACAACTATGGTTCTTTTGGTAGCTTTCACAATTCTAATGTTCTTTTTCGTATACAAAAAAATTGAGAGAATGAGCAAAAATGTAAAATTGTTTTCTTTTGTTGTATTTCTCTTAGCTCTCGGATTTTTGCTTGTATTCTTGGCAAAAAATATTCCTAGCGGAAACTATGAAATGGAAAATATCCTGAGTTCGACAGGCAAATATCTATCCAAAACCTTAACTTTGAGCCATTTGGCTTCTCCTTCAGAATCATATTGGGGTGCACTGGGTTGGACCAACAGCTGGGTCGTGGAAAATTTTATAAAAATAATCTGGGCTATCCAGTTTTTTGCAGCCATTGGAATCGGGATTTTTCTGTTCTCAAAAAAAGAACGGCCGGATTTTCTGCCAGAAAAAAAATATATCGTTTTTCTCTTAATGATGATCGCGCTGTTACAGTTGGGCATTCGTTTTGCGGACTGGTCGTTGTTCCAAGCGCTTGGACGTATCGAAACCGGCCTTCCCGGCCGCTATTTCCTGCCGAACATCACAGCCCATATCATTTTGGTTTTTGTCGGGATTGGAGCGCTTGTGAAGAAAAAAATTTTCTTTGAAAGAAGCCTGTTGGTAGGCCTAGTTTTGATGATGGCACTTACGCTGTATTTGATTTCTAATGTGATAATTTATAGATACTATTTATAAAAATTTCAAATATCAAATTAAAAATATCAAATAAATGGCAAATGACAAAAACAAAAAAGAATTTGATTTAGAGGAAAGAACGGCTAGATTTGGAGAGGAAGCGATCAGATTTGCACAAACGATAAATAAAAATGAAATTACGAAGCCACTAATTGGACAATTTGTCAGGAGTAGCACTAGTATAGGTGCAAACTATATGGAGGCAGACGGCGCTGAATCAAGAAAAGATTTTATCCATAAACTTGGGATTTGCAAGAAAGAATGTAAAGAAACAAAACATTGGCTACGAATGATTGCTATTGCAGATCCAATAGCAAAAGATAAATGTCAGAATTTATGGCGAGAATGTCAAGAATTAACTCTTATTTTTTCAGCAATAATCAATAAAACAAAAGAACCCAAGGTTTAACCAATTTATCATTAAAAAATTTGGAATTGATTTGAAATTTAGAATTTTTAATTTGAAATTATGAATATTTCTTTTAATAAAATAATTTTACTTTTCGCGGCAATCCTTTTCATTGCTGTGTTTTGGAGATTTGAAAGTCTTCTCTATTTTCCCGATTCAAGCATCCTCTTGCAAAAAGGCACTCCTGTTAAACTTAACTCTGAATCAACCCTCACTCAAAAATTTTCCGCCAGCAAAAATTATCTGGCAAAAATTGAGGTGCTGCTCCGCGGTTCTGGCGTGAAGTATAAAGATGGAGATAAAGTGGCAACAAAAATTGCCGATGGAAATTGCCAAATAATCTTGCGCGAAGGAGAGCTTAAAGATTCCTTTTTGGAAACACAAAATCTCCATGAGTTTGAATTTGAGCCTATTGTCGACTCCGCCGGAAAAGAATTCTGCTTCATAGCCACTTTCCTGCCAAAAAACGAAAAAGCCAAAAGCTTGCAATTTTTCACCATGGAAGAAGAAAACCAACCCTATTCAATCAGGCCGGTTTATAAAAATTCCAGCATAACCCAGGATTTAAGTGAACTTAATCAAAGAATTTCACAATACAAGCCCTGGTTTTTGAAGCATTTCTATCTTGACGTGATTGTTATTCTTTTCTTGGCAACCTCTGCCGCAATCGTGGTTATTCTAATTCTAGTTTAAAAAATCAATAGATAAAAAACACCGCCATTACGGCGGTGGATTTTTATTTATCTTTTTTACATTTCCAGCGATGTTTTTCAATATAAGCTACCCGCCAACCCCAAAGACCAAACCAAATTCCAAAGCACAGACCGCTCAGCAGAAACCATTTTTCGACGGGAAAAAATAAACCATCACTGCTATAAAAAAATTCAGGGTTCATGATTCCGTATTGATCAAATGTTGTTCTGAGGAATGCCCATTCGACCATCAGATATAAAATTACTCCGATCATTAGTCCCAAAATTATTGAAAAAAACATATAAACTTTCCTTTTGGGATTTTTTAGATTCTGCACATCCACTGCTCCCTCCCGCAAAACCTCCAATTTTCCTTCCCTGTCAAGACGCACTAGCGTTGACGGCTCTGATTCCAATTTTCCGCCATCGGCATAGAAATCCACCTTATTGGCAAAATATTTTTCCGCTTCTCCCAGAGTTTCTGCCGGTTTTTCTCCGGAGATATTGGCGCTGGGCGCAACCAGCGGTCCGGTTTTCTTTAAAATATCCGTGAGCCATTTATACTTCGGCAAACGAAAAGCCAATGTTTGGCCGCCCCGATGCAAATATTCGAATTTTTTGAGCGGGCAGTCCAACACGAAACTTATTCTTCCCGGCCAAAGATCTTCAATGATTTTTCTCTGCGCCAAATTTATTTTTATGCCAAATAATTTCAAGTCATCCACTGAAGAAATCAGGATAATCATGGGACTGTTCAAATATCTCTTGCGCAAAGCATAAATCCTTTCTACTGGTTCTTCTTGAAGCGCGCTGCCGACCAAACCATAGAGCGTATCCGTCGGCAAAACACCCACTCCGCCGGATTGCAAAATGGAAATAATGTCTTTTTCAGTTTTTGTGTTTTTTTCTTTTTTCATCTTTTATTTTATACAAATTCCCGCTTTGCCCATTTATAAAGATTCTTGAAAA
>Ga0116154_10001797_pt1 | contig 17259 bp, 15 predicted proteins | sample AD_UKC030_MetaG_FD_89898 | JGI IMG/M metagenome (GOLD analysis project Ga0116154, IMG submission 89898) | Active sludge microbial communities of municipal wastewater-treating anaerobic digesters from USA - AD_UKC030_MetaG | ecosystem: Engineered > Bioreactor > Anaerobic > Digestate | place: USA...
GTCTACGCGGTTAAAACCGGGAAGGGCCTGCGTTCCCGAATCCCCTTCGGCCCCTTTCTTTTTATAGGCATGATGACGGCAATCGTCTATGGAAGAGAAATTCTGGTTCTTTATTACAAATGGTTTTTTTAATGAAAGACGCCTTGACGCGGGCGCCGTTGCCGATATATTTTAAATGATATGATGAAAAGAGCCTCAATACTGATTTCATGCATGACCTTTCTTGCCGTCTTTCAATTGCATACTCACAACCAGTGCTGCAAGGAAAGACCTGCGTCGATTGAATATAATGTTCCCGCGATTGCATTTAAAAAATCCGTCCCGGCTTACGAGCTCCCGCCCGGACATACGTTTCTTTTAACCGCGCCCGACCCGATGGAAGCCGGCGCATCGGCATCATGGAAGCAAATCACGAGGCCGGCCGGCGGTAAATATAATTCCCCTCTTTTCTGGGGGCTGATTCAGGGAACGGCCGATCTTCTGGGCAAAGACATCGATCTGAGGATAGCGACTTTCAGGCCCGACAAACTCATGCTCAAGGTCCCGATTTCGGAATCCCTGAATTTATGGTGGATGGGACACATCCCGGGCGCATACCGGACCGAGAGCAGGTTCGGCTTCAGCTATTCAAACTCCTTTACTTTCGGGTACTTCGAGAGGCCCATGGACACGCAGCAATTCAACTTCGACTGAAAAGAAAGCCCTGCCGTCGATTCCTGCCGGAGAGGGTATTTAATTTCCGGCATCGCTTTTTTTTAGTAGACATTTTACCCGCAAAACACTCACCTATAGAGACCATGAACTTCATGTCAGATAAAAAAGCATGGCTGTATGTGTCCGCCGCCGCGGTTCTCATTCTCCTGGCATACACGTTCTGGAAGAGGACCCCGCCCGGCATTTACTGGGAAGACAACTCCAGGCAGACACATGCGGTATCATATGGCGAAACACTGACCCGGAACGCCAACAAGCAGATCAGGACCGCAAAAAAGCTGAGGCTCAAGGGCAGGCTCAACTCACGAGTGCTCGAAAAAAAGAAAACTATAAAGGTCATGTTTCAATTTTCGGGATTGTCGCTGTCTCTCGACGGAGCGAATTACACGGACCTCGACCGAATATACGCATCGCCCTTTATCGTCGAGTTCGCCAGAAACGGCGCGGTCAAGAAGGTCCATTTCCCTTCAGATATCGCTCCCGACGACGAAAAAGACATCGCGGCCATAATACGTCAGATGCAATTCGTGATAAAAAAAAGCATAACATCCGCCTGGCATACAAGGGAAAACGATTCCGCCGGCTCGTATGAAGCCGAATACCTCTACGACAAGATCTCCCTGAAAAAAAGAAAAACCGGCTATGCCGAAATAACCGACAGGGAAGGCCATGCCAACGGCGAAATAACCGCTGCGGTGAGGGAATCCCGCGCCGAGATATTCTACGGAAAGCCTTTCACCTGGCTCAGGAGGTCGAGCGGCAGGGAAAAGGTGACCTTTTTTTACTCTGAAGATTCATATGTCACATCATCGGTGACGTTCAGCGCAAAAAAAGCAAAATTCAGGCCCGGTGAAAAATTGGCGATATGGAAAGAAGCGGGATCGTTCAAGAAAATTCTCGCCGACTGGAGATCGAAGCCCAAAAACAGGCATTCGTTCGCGGATATGCTGAAGCTGGCGGAGCTGAGAAAAGCCTATGGAACCGTGTCGTTCAACTCAGTGGCGGAACCAATGCTCTTGAAGAATTCCGGTGAAGAAACCGAAAAGGGAATCGCCGGGTATCTGGCCCTTTTCCCCGAAGATTCGATGAAGCTTGCCGGGCTGGTCGCCTCAGGCCGGCTCACCCCCGGGCAGAACTCCACAGCGATCAACTCCCTCGCGCGGGCCGGACACGCTGAAGCGCAGGGCGCCCTCGTGAGGATCATGAACGATGCAGCGCGCGCCGAAAGGGTGAGGATTCTTTCAGCCGGGGCGATCGCTACCCTCGCACAACCGGTCCCGGCCACGATCGAAGGACTCTGGAACGCATACCATAAACGCGCTCCGGAAAACCAGAGCGGCCTGAATGTCGCCGGCAGCGCCGTTTTGACGCTCGGAGCCCTGTCAAGAAACATGGCCCGGAGCTACCGCGAAGACCTTCAAAACACGGCGGAGGACATCAGGGAAAAAATCATATCCGAATTGTCGAACGAAGGCCCCATGACGCCGGCCCTGATTTCTGCAGCCGGAGAAACGGGCCATGATGACGCGATCGACGCGATCGAGGACGAACTTGACTCCGACAATCCGCGCTACAGGTCGGCCGCAATAGCGTCGATCAAGGATTTCGAGGACCCCGATGTGAACGGCATCCTGATCAAACGGCTCAGAAAAGAGGACAACCCGGGCGTAAGGGCCGCACTGGTTGGGGCCCTGGCGGGCAGAAAGGCGGATGAAGGTTCAGTATCAAAATTAATCAGCATTGCCGCCGAAGAAAAAAGCGCCCAGACAAGGGAAAAAATGTATCTCTATATCATCAGAAACATCGACCTCGCGGACGCGCGGAAAAAACTACCCGAACTCCTGAAAACAGAAACATCTCCGGTGAACAGGAAATTACTGCTCAACGCGATCCAGGGCGGCAAGAAAAGATAGGCACGGAGTGGCGGACAATCATTCAAACCCCCACCGACTTCGCTTCGCTCAGTCACCTCCCCCTTGCTAAGGGGGAGGACGGGAGGGGGTCAATAAACTCCCTACTTCAGCCCCTGGAGAAAACCGGTAATCCCCCTGCCGCAGGGATTTTCGATCACTCCCTTTTCGGTTATGATCGCGGATATATTGCGAGCCGGGGTAACGTCGAAAGAAGGATTGCGTATGAAAACCCCTTCAGGCACGATCTGCCTCTCGCCGATATAAGCCACCTCGTCGACGCTCCTCTCTTCGATGGGGATTTCGTTCCCGGTCGCGACTCCGGGGTCGAGTGTGGAGACCGGCGCCGCCACGTAAAACGGGATACCGTGCTCCCTGGCCAGCACCGAATGTCCGTAAGTGCCGATCTTGTTCGCCGCGTCGCCGTTGGCCGCAATCCTGTCGGCGCCGACGATCACCTTTTGAATCGCACCCCGGCTCATAAAGTGGCCCGACATGCCGTCGGTGATTACCGTCACGGGGATACCCTCCTTCATCAGCTCCCATGCCGTGAGCCGCGCGCCCTGGAGATAGGGCCTGGTTTCGCACGCGAAGACCTGTATCTTTTTGCCCTGCTCGACCGCGGCCCGTATCACTCCGAGCGCGGTCCCGTAACCCGCGGTCGCGAGCGCGCCCGCGTTGCAGTGGGTCATGACCGTGTCTCCGTCCTTGATGTAGGCGCTCCCGAGACGCCCGATTTCCCTGTTGGCGGCAATGTCCTCTTCGTAGATTCGCAGCGCCTCGGCCTTCAGTTTTTCCCTCGCCGAGTTTTTGTCGGATGCGGACTCGAGGACCGCCTTCATCCTGTTAATGGCCCAGAAAAGGTTCACCGCGGTCGGTCGTGCGGCCGCGAAAAGCCCGATCGCGTCGTTCATTCTCTCCCTGAATTTCTCCGGCTTGGCGTCGTCGAAGTTAAGCGACGCGAGCGCGATTCCCATTGCGGCGGCAACACCGATCGCCGGAGCGCCCCGTATTTCCATGTCCTTTATCGAATTCACCACGCCGGAATAATGGCGGTAGGTGCTGTATGTTTCCCTGACCGGCAGACGCCTCTGGTCGAGTATGACGACCGCGTCGCCCTCCCACTTGATCGTGAACATTTTCTCCCCCTAGTGAGCCTCGTTGTGTTCAGTCCTGTATTTTTTCATGCGGATGCGGTTGCCCATTTCGTTCCAGTCGACCTCGTCCATGTGGATGCGGATGATCAGAAGCCCCCTTCCGCTGTTCTTGAAAAAATTCTCGGGGTCCCTCGGATCCGGGAGCGACCCGAAATCGAAGCCGGGGCCCTGGTCCTCGACGACGTATTCGACGCTGTCCCTGGTCAGGTGATACTGTATCATCACGCGCCGGGCAGAGTAGGCGGGGTCGCCCTTTCGCTGATCGATGAGGTCGTTGAAGCCCTTGATCCCCTCCTTTTCCCTGACCTCCGAGCCGATCTCGAGGTTGCCGTGGAACATCGCGTTGGAGAGCGTCTCCTGCAGCGCGAGCGTTATGTTCTCGGCGGTGGTCCGGTTGCACAGCCCGACAGGGACGAGGTCCTTGGTCAGATAGTAGGATATCGGGTTTATCAGCGAGGGGTCCACGGGGATGCTGAACGTCTTGTGGTCGAACTCCATGTAGCGGGTGAATCCCTCGGCCATCTGCTTTTCGCGGCGGCGTTTGAGCGTGGTGCGCACGGAGGAGGCCACGTCGTTGATGTCGAACGGCTTGCGGATGAAATCGCTGGCCCCGTATCTCAGCGCGCGGATCGCGTCCTCCACGTTGCCGTGGCCGGTGATGATCAGCACCGGGATGGGTTCGTCGAATCCGTTGATGCGCCTGAGGAGCTCGATGCCGTCCATCTTGCGCAGCTTGATGTCGGTGATTATCAGGTCGACCATCTCCCCGTTCTTGATGAGATACAGTGCGTCCTCGGCCTTTTCCATGGACAGCACGTTGTATCCGAGTCGTGAGAGCTTTTTCTGAAGGGTGTACCTGATCACCTCTTCGTCATCGACGACCAGGATCGATGCGGAGGCCTCGCTCATGAATCCTTTTCTCCCTCTTTGTTTCCCAGGATAAGATGGCCCATCTTGTCCCTTTTGGTTTCGAGGTAATACCTGTTCTCATCCACCGGCGGCATCTCGATGGACACCCGCTCGACGATTTCAAGCCCGTATCCCTCGAGCCCGACGATCTTTTTGACATTGTTGGTGAGCAGGCGGATCGTATGCAGCCCCAGGTCGACCAGGATCTGGGCGCCAATACCGTAATTGCGGAGGTCGGGCGGGAACCCGAGCCTGATGTTGGCCTCGACCGTGTCGAGTCCGGAATCCTGAAGATGGTAGGCCATGATCTTGTTGCCCAGGCCGATGCCCCTTCCCTCCTGCCTCATGTACAGGACCACGCCGAGGCCCTCGTCGTTGATCATCTTCATCGCGGCGTGGAGCTGCGACCCGCAGTCGCAGCGCCGCGAAGCGAACACGTCGCCGGTCAGGCACTCGGAGTGCACCCTGACCAGCACGTTTTCCTTGCCCTCGACGTCTCCCTTTACCAGGGCCACGTGCTCCTGGTCGCCGACCTCGGTCTCGTACGCAATGACGGTGAAATCCCCGAACTCGGTGGGCAGCTTGGCCGTGGATTTTCTCCTGACCAGGCGCTCCTTGTGCTGGCGGTACTTGATGAGGTCCGAAATGGTCCCGATCTTCAGGTCGTGCTTTTTTGCGAATTTGTCGAGATCGGGCCTTCGCGCCATGCTCCCGTCGTCATTCAGGATCTCGCAGATCACGCCGGCCGGCTTGAGGCCCGCGAGGCGGGCGAGGTCTACGGCGCCCTCGGTGTGCCCAGCCCTGACCAGCACGCCGCCGTTGCGGGCGGACAGTGGGAATATATGGCCGGGTTTTCTGAGGTCATCAGTGCCGGTTTTTTCGTCGATGAGGACCTCCACCGTACGGGCGCGGTCATGGGCCGAAATCCCCGTGGTGGTGCCTTCACGCGCGTCAACTGAAACGGTGAACGCCGTCCCGAACTTGTCCTGGTTGTTCTCGACCATGAGGTCGAGACCGAGCCGGCGGGCGCGCTCGCTGGAAAGCGGCGCGCAGATGAGGCCGCGGCCGTGTGTCGCCATGAAATTGACGGCCTCGGGCGTGCAGTGTTCAGCCGCAATGATCAGGTCGCCCTCGTTTTCCCGGTCCTCGTTGTCGACCAGGATGATCATCCTGCCTTTTCGGATGTCTTCTATTATTTCATGGATGTCGTTTGCTTTCATGGCATGCTCCCCGGCCCCGGTCGATGCGGAAAAAAGGGAAAAAACCGGGCCTGTTGATGTGGAGCATTAATAATTCAGGCGGATGTATAGTCAAGAGATTTTAGCCGGCAACGAGGACCGGGAGAACCGTCCCTTCGGCCACCTTATCCGGGGCGGATAAGGCGGCGCCGTATTATTGTTACCACCGGAAGCCCACAGCGATGTTGAGCCCGGAATCTATTGAGACGTACTTTCCATGCGGATCAATTGAACGGTCGAGCAGGCAATTCATGCGGGGATAGACCGAAAAATCCACCGTAGTTTCATCATCATTGGCGATCAGAGCTCCCCGCGCCTTGTTGTTTTTATGCACGATGACTCCCGAGAAAATCATGTCAGCAAGGGTCACTGCAGGCCAGACTGCCATAAGGTTATATAAACCCATTGAGAAAATTTTACCGCCTGTTCCACTGAATATGTCGCCGCCGTAGCACGTGAAACCGACTGCAATCATGACAACGCTTGCTGACTTGAAAAGCACGAACGTGATGCCAAGCCCGTCTATCGGCTGGAACCCGTCGTTGAAGCTCCCGCTCCAGACCGGGAAACTTGCGCTAAACACGGCAAGTGCGACAGAATGATTGTACGATTTCAGTGGGGTTTCCGTGGATTCCTTTTTATCCTTCGTTTTATTGACAATCGCGTCGACTTCGTTTTTCTTTACGGTGATTTCATCGGGGGAATTCAGCGCCGTTCTCATGATATAATCATCCCTGTTCTCATCGACGATGTATCCCTTGATTTTTTTACCATCCGATTTATGGAGTTCTACGGGCTTTTTGTACTGGTCGTGATACACGACACGCATAACCCCTGAGCGGGGTATGCTTGTTTCATGACCATCGGATCTTTTCAGTAGAATATCTCTTTCGGATTCCCTGATGATTTTACCTTCAATGATCGATCCGTCTTTGACGAAAACCGATTCAGCGAAAATCGGTGAACACATCAATGCGATTATGATTGTAGGCAAAACACTCCTGGCGGTTATTATCACTGTCATCCCCCTTGTTAAATATTTCAAACTCCATATTAGTAAGCACCGAAAGTCATCCATGTCAATATATTTTCATTTGATGGCCATCCGGACCGTGATTTTTGAAATCCATCATAAAAAAATCTTGCAATAATCATGCTTCACGTATTCAACTTACCGGAAATCTCCCGGTATGAGCCGGCCCGAGCAACAGGAGAGATCAGCATGGAAAACTTTCATGAATTCATACAATGGATCAACGGATATCTCTGGGGGCCTCCCCTGCTGGTCCTGCTCATGGGAACGCACCTGTTCCTCACCGTGAGGCTCCGGTTCATCCAGCGGTACATATTCAAGGCGATAAAACTTTCCGTATCGCGCGACTCGGACGGCGAAGGCGACGTGAGCCATTTCGGGGCGCTCGCAACGGCGCTTGCCGCCACGATCGGCACGGGCAACATCGTGGGCGTCGCGACCGCTGTCGCACTGGGCGGCCCGGGAGCCGTGCTCTGGTGCTGGCTCACCGGCGTCTTCGGCATTGCGACTAAATACGGCGAGGCGGTCCTCGCGGTCAAGTACCGGGTCAAAACTCCCGACGGCACCATGCTGGGCGGGCCCATGTACGCGCTCGAGCGGGGACTAAACATGAAATGGCTCGGCGTTCTCTTCTGCGTTTTCACTGCGCTCGCGGCGTTCGGCATCGGGAACATGGTGCAGGCCAATTCCATTTCACAGATGGTGAAAGAAACGTTTTCGGTGCCGCCCTGGGCAACAGGTGCGGTAATGACTGCGCTCACCGCATTCGTCATAATCGGCGGGATCAAGTCGATAGCCCGGGTCTGCGCAGTGCTCGTCCCGTTCATGGCCGGATTCTATGTCATCGGATGCGTCGCGATCCTCGCGATGAACTATTCAACCATCGACGACACATTGTTTCTGATCATCAGATCGGCGTTCACGCCGCAGGCCGCCGGAGGCGGATTCGCGGGAGCGACCATCATGATGGCGGCCCGTTACGGCATCGCGCGCGGGCTCTTTTCGAACGAATCGGGCCTGGGATCCGCGCCGATCGTCGCGGCCGCGGCCCGCACGACAAATCCGGTGAGGCAGGCCCTGGTGTCGAGCACCGGCACGTTCTGGGACACGGTGGTCGTATGCGCCATGACCGGGCTGGTCGTGGTCAACGAGATCATGCTCAATTCATCGTCATTCCAGGGACTCAACGGTGCGACCATTACCAAAAAGGCATTCGAGATGATCCCGTACGTGGGGCCGGTCGTGCTCACCGTGGGACTCCTGACTTTCGTGTTCTCGACGATCCTGGGCTGGTCGTATTACGGGGAGCGCGCGGCCGAGTATCTTTTCGGAAAGAAGGCGATCATGCCCTACCGGTGGATGTGGGTGGCCGCGGTGTTTGTCGGCTCGGTGTCTGCACTGCCGCTCGTATGGGACCTCGCGGATTCCATGAACGCGCTCATGGCCATCCCGAACCTCGCGGCCCTTATAATTCTGAACGGCGTGATCGTGGCCGAGACCAGAAAATACCTGTGGGACGGAGATATCCAGGCTGCCGCGCCAGACCTCGAAGAGGCGCCTGAAGAGGCGTGAAAATCAACCGAAGTCCGGGGTGATACATCCTTTACCGCTGAATCAGAACAAGTTTATCAAATCCGAATGTGTAGCAATTTACAAAAATAGCCCCGGATGCAAGGTTTTTTGAATTTGATCAACGTCTTTAACGCCGCAATTCTTATGCTTGACTTTCGTCATCTCTGTTGTACAATTGTCTAAAGTAATATATGAACATAACAATTGACACGTCTGCCCTGATGGCGGTTATCGCCGGAGAGCCCGAAAGGAACAGGATCATTGAATTGACCGCAGGCAATACATTGATCGGGCCAGGCTCGATTCCATGGGAGATAGGGAATGCTTTTTCGGCCATGTTCAAGCAAAACAGGATTACTTTCAAGGAAGCGCAGAGAGGCCTTTCAATATTCAACAGTATTCCCATACGGTATGTTGAAACTGATTTAACCAGTGCCCTTAAGCTTTCCAAAACCGAAAATATCTATGCCTACGATTCTTATATGCTCGACTGCGCAATTCAATACAAGTCTCCGCTACTCACGCTGGACAAGAAATTGGAATCGGCGGCCCGAAGGATGAAAATCGCGATACTGGAGGTCTGAGATGCGAACGTATACATATTCCGAGGCGAGACAAAAGCTCGCATCGGTTTTAAAGCAGGCGGAACATACGGGAAAAGTACTGATACGACGAAAAGACGGCAAGACCTTCGCGCTGATTCCCGAGAAGGACTCATCCTCACCCCTGGATGTCCCGACGATCAAAGCCAGGGTTTCATCCAGGGAAATTGTCGATATCATCAGAAAGGGCCGGGAACGCTAACCAATTTTTGAAATCTGGTAATTTAGTAATCCATGAATTTCCGCAAAACCCCGTTGCGCGGGACACAAGGAGGAGGGGGTTATCCGCAGGGGCTGCGCCCCTGCACCCCACTTGAATCCGACAGTTCAATCAAAGTAGAAATCCACATGACAGGAATGTGCAACTATTGGCAAAAAAGCCCCGGGTGCAAGGATTTTTTTAAATTTCGCGCGCCGGTCACTCCGCTGAAATAAAAGCGTATCCCTATTCTATAAGCGCCTCTGGAGGTGGCGAGCGAAGCGAGCCGTGGGCTTGACTCCCTCGCTCACGGTAAAACCCGTCCTCAGATCTTCATCACCCTGCGCAAGGCTCTGATAGCGTGATTGACAAGGCCCCCGCGCAGCGAGACGGCCTTCCTGTCGCAGTACTCCTCGCAGCAGTAGCAGTAGATGCACTTCCCGTAATCGATGGCCGGCCGGCCCGACCCGTCGTACCCGACCGCATGCGGAGCGCAGTTCTCGACGCACGCGCCGCAACGGTCGCACGCCGACAGGTCGATCCTCGGCTCCATGATGAACTGGTCGAACAAGAAATCGTCGATTATCTTCGCGAGGCCGGTCTTTATTTCGATGTCGGGCAGCCTGTCATACGGCACTCGTGGAAGATTTCCGATGACCCTGATTGTTCCCGGGTCTGCAAGCCCCCGCCGTATGGCCTCGCGCACCGCAGGCACCCCGTACGGATCGAACCCGATCATTCCGCAAGCGACGCAGTCCAGGGCCGCGGCGTTCGTCGACGCGATGATCACCCCGGTATCCCGGGGCTCGCCGGTGGCGGCAGGCCCGTCTTTGTCGAGGCCGACGACCGCGTCCATCACCGTGAGGCCGGGCTCCACCGCTTCGAACACGTCTACCAGCGGCCCGGCCCAAAACTCCTGGTAATCCGCCCTGTGCTGGAAAAGCCGGTGATAGACCTGCTTCGCTCCCCCGGGCACGCAGCCGTACATGTTCTTGATCCCGCCGGTATAGCGGGCGAGCCGGTGAAGCTTCAGCTTGGGCGCGTTGACGATCAGGTCATGTTCGAACACGGCACCGGTCACGTAGAACGGATTCAGGCTGCGGCCGGTTTCGATTTTCCTGAGGGTCGTGGCCTCGAAGGGGAGAAGCCGCGCGCCGTATTTTTTCGCGACCGCCGAGATGCCGGTCGTCCCGAATCCGGCCCTTGTGCCGCCCCCCTGGTAAAAGGCCGATGAATCCCCGATTGTCACCGAGCACCCGCTGTCGCGCAGGATCGCGCAAAGCGCCTCGACGAGCGCCGGGTGGGTCGTTGCGCACTGTTCAGGAGTGTTCTGGGCCATGATGTTCGGCTTGATCAGCACGCTCGTTCGCGCTTTGAACGCGAAGCCGATCGATTCAAGCGCCTGCTCCACCGCGCTGCGGACCTCGCCGACCCGGTATGTCGCGCACGGCGCGACCGCGACCCGCTGCTGCGGGCGGTTTTTTACTTTACCTCTTTTTGCTTTCATATCCGAATCCCCTGCGGTAACCGGCATATTGCCGGAATGAATCCGCCTCGCCGCCCCGGCCAAGAGACAGAGCATAAAGGTCAGGAACATCACCAAAAAATTTCTTCGTCTGAGGCTCATATATTTCGCAGGCGGATTACGCCATACCCACAGTATACAACTATCGGACCGTAAAAGAAAATTAAAAAATCGTTGAATTCCGCGGGATTGTATCTCATACCGTTGATATGAAGAAAGATAGTCATAATACTTGCTGCAATATTCCTTTGTGATCCCGGGCGATAAAGTAACGAGCTGTCATTCCCGAGAGCGAAGCGAATCGGGAATCCATCTTGACGGAACTCAAGGTGGACTCCTGTTTTCACGGGAGTGACAATGGAGATTTATTCCCGCTGAAGCCTTCGCCCACGAATGCGCTTGCTGGAATGACCATTATTGTATTACATAATTACACCCAGTTTTGGAAAAAAGTCTATTGATGCAGGAGGGGCCATACGATGAAAAAATTAATTCGGTCGGCAGCAATGGCGGTGACAGTCGCGATCTGCTGCTCGGCAACGTCATACGCCGAAAACCGCAACAATTCGCATCCGGAAATCCACTGCAAGCATTTCATTCTCGGATACCCGACCGGAACACCGGCCTCGAACGACCTCATCATCAGGGACATATACGCACTTTCGTCGAACGACGAGACCAAATTCGCCGACTGGGTCGCATACCGACTCGATAAAACGACCGTTACGGGCGCCGCGAGGACGAGCAGGCAATGGAAGCGCGACCCGTGGCTTGACCCGGATGAGACCCTGGTCCCGGCCGAGTACGAGGAGGCCCCGGAGCAGCTGAAGGTCGACCGGGGACACCAGGCGCCGCTCGCTTCATTCAAGGGAACCTCGTGCTGGCATGAGACCAATTACCTCTCGAACATCACTCCGCAGAAATCCAGCCTGAACCAGGGGCCATGGCAGAAGATCGAGGACATCGAAAGAAAGCTGACCGGTAAGTTCGAATACGTTTACGTCATGACCGGGCCGCTGTATAAAAGGACGATGCCGGCGCTTCCGGGCACCGCGAAAAAGCACCGCATCCCTTCGGGGTACTGGAAAATCATCATCATAACCGATGACGAGTCCGGAAAACTGATGTACGCATCATTCATCTTCGACCAGGACAGCGACCGCGCCGATTACGCGCTCGACCATCTGGTCACGATCGAAACCATAGAGAAAGAAAGCGGGCTCGACTTCCTTCGGGAGATCGAGGATGAAATCGAGGAAAAAATAGAAAACGACGAGAACCGGGAATGGGCTGAAAAGCACTTTTCGTACAGGCGCCCCGGAACAGGCCAGTAGCGGGCTCGGCGCTGTTTGCGCATATTTTATGGACGCGGTCTCTTCGTTGTTGACAGATGCAGGTTTACGGATTACACTGCCATGCGTGAAAAACAGGCGCTCAGGACACAAGGAGATTTCAGGCGCGTAAACCATGCCTACAGTTACCACGGGAACCGCAGTATCCACCATCATCGCCCTCGGAGCGGTCCCGCTCTTTTATTTCATTTATCTACGGCATTTTTTCAGCTATTACCGCCAGGAAAAAGCGGTTCCCGAATACATCAAGCATTTCGAATCGCTGCTCTACGGCGTGAGCCTCGCGCTCGCCATCATCATCTGCGCGCCCCTGATCGAGATTATTTTTCCAAGAGACTCGCTCATGTCAAGCGCCTTCATCAAGGCGGCGCTTGTCGAAAAATCCGGGGTGCTCGTAGCGCTGCTGCTCATCACCAGGTATTACCCGTCCTTCTCGGTCCTTGAAGGGATTCTCTCGGGCATATCGATAGGCGCCGGTTTCTCGCTCGTCGAAAACATCGTGTACGCGTCGAACTTCGGGCCTTCGGTTATCATCCCCCGCCTCCTGTTTTCCGCGCCGCTGCACCTTACCACGTGCGGCATGGCCGGATACTTCGTCTCGGCGATGAGGATGAGCGAAAGCCGCCCCGGCAAATGCTTCAGGCTGGCCATGGCCCTGACCGTGCCGACCGCTTTTCACGGCCTTTTCGACTCCATGCTGTTCACGCAGGGGCCGCGGCTCTACCTGTCGGGCCCGCTGGTCATCGTCGTCGTGTCCGTGCTCGAACTCCTGATCTCCAGGGCGAAGCTGATACCGGACCGGAATTCGCTGCGGGAACAAAGCCTCCGTCTCGAGGACTGGTTCCTCAAATACCGCCAGCCGAGGTTCGAGCGGTGGATCCTGAACTCCATGGGAACCGCCGCGGATATAAAGGTACGGCTGTTCAGGGCTCACAGGAACAGGGCGCTGTGGCCGGTCGCGGCCGCGCTTTTCGCCGCATCGGCCGCCGCTCTTCCCTTCAGCGAAAAAATAAGCTCGGCCATGGGACTCGACCTTGGCGGAAACATCAGCGTGCTCCTCACGTCGGTTTATCCTGCGTCAATGGCGGCGACGCTGGTCCTGGTCGGGATCATCAACCCGGACTTTTTTCGTTTCAACATCGTCAGGCTCCCGATCATCTTCGATTCCATCCTTCATCTCGAAACGGGGGATGAAAGCGTAATCTCCTTCGACATCACGCCGTCGAACTGTTTCCTGAGGTCGTTCGAGCCTCTGGGCGCCGTGCCGATCGACATCCATTTCGAAATAAACAAGATACGTTCGCCCAGGGTCAAGGCGCTCCCGCTGTGGGAAAACCACGGCGAAAAAGGGAACGGGGAGCCGACCGGCACCATCGTCTCGATCACAGGCGCTGAGCCCGGATTTCACCTCTTCGTAATCCGCTACTTTCTTCTCAGAATATGGAAGGGGATCGTGTTCAACCTGAAGCTTCCCGGTTTCGAAAGCATCAGGAGGCTTTTCCTGAGCCCGGTCACGGTCATGCAGAAGGAAGTCATGTACAATCCGGGCACCGAGGTGTTCAGGCAGGGGGAATCGATCAACACATTCTACTTCATCAAGAAAGGCAAGGTCGAAATCATACGAAAGCTCGATTCGGGCGAGGAGATCGTGCTTGAGTCCATGGAGGCGGGGCAGATATTCAACGAGATGGCCCTCCTGGGGGACACCAGGCGCACTGTGACGGCCCGGTGCGCGACGCGATGCGTCCTGGCCGAGGCCAAGTCTGACAATCTCGAGGCCCTGATCACAAACGATCCGGACTTCGCGCTCGCCCTGGTTTTGAAGCTCCTGAACAGGGTCGACTCCACGCAGAACTCGCTCACCCAGACGATCGAATACCTCCAGAACCTGATCCAGCTGAAGGAAAAAGGCTCGCACCGGGCCGGCCTGCTCATCGCCATGCTTCTGGGCGTGCTGCCGAAAGACGGCGCAGTCACCGTGCCGGCGAAGGGCAAAACCGCGACCGTGACGGGAATAACGCGGCCAGACATGCTCTCATATCTGAAAAGGATATACTCGCTCGAAAAGGCGAACCCGGACGAGAGCAAAAAAACAAAGGCCATCGAAAAAATGCTCGATGGCCTGCGTATCGAAATCCAGAAAGAGGATTGAATCAGCCCTCGGCCGCCCTCCTGCGGTTGCGCAGGTACAGCGCCGCCAGAACGACGACTGCTGCGGCGAGCAGGATGAAGACAACGGCTCCCCTGCTTTTCACCGCTGCGGCCAGATAGGCCGCTATCGCCCCGCCGCTTGATGAAACGATCTCCTCGTAGTTATCCATAATCTCGCTCCCGGCAAGAGCCCTGTTGTGCAGCTGCACGCGGTCTATGATCCCGCTGAATCCCAGGTTGCGCCAGCTTGTACTGTAATGCTCGTCCGCAAGCTGCGCGCCGATCACCAGGTCGCCGTCGGTGTCCCTGACCGCGCCGATCGTGTTGGCGATCGTGTCTTCAACCGCACCGTTGACGTACAGGACGATTTCCTCGCTGTTCCATGTGGCGGCGAGATAATACCACTGCCCGGTCGAAAGCGCTTCGTCGCTCTCGACATATACATACTCCCCTGCGTCGTTGAATATGCTGAAACGGAGGATGCCATTCGGCGTCCAGAACTGGAGGCTGTAGGATTCGTCGGAAAAATCAGGTTCATCTCCCTTGTGCACGATCCCGGCAAAGGGCGTGTACGCGTTTATCCACACGAGCGCCTCGATTGTCCCTGCGTCAGCGAGCGTGATCGTATCGCCGTCAGCTACGCTCACGTAGTCGTTGTATCCGTCAAAAAGAAGCGCGTCTCCCAGAACTCCAGCGGCCGATGACGCTTCGAAGACCTGGTAGGTGCCGTCCCCGCTTCCCTCGAAATTCCACAGACCGGCCATGTCTTCCTTCTTCACGGCGGTCACCGTGTAGGTCTTTACCGACCCGTTTTCGGCAGTGACCTTGAACTCGACCGGGCCGGAGTAATCGTTCGCGGTCACGCCGCTTTCCTGCTCGTCAGAACCGACCTTGACCGAAACACCGGTCGAGACGAATCCGGCGACAAGCGAACTGAGTATCTTGTTGGACGGCAGATCGACGGTCACAGTTCCCGAGGTTTCGTCGATCTCGGCGATCTCGCCCGGCTCCCCGTCAAGCGAAAACGAGATCAGCGATTTTGCGGTGTTCTTGCCCACGGTGACCGTGACCGAGTAATCCGCAGTGCTCCCGTCCTCGGCCGTGACCCGGTAGGTCTTTTCCTCCGAGAAAATATTCGACGTGACGCCGGATTCCTGCAGCGCATCGCCGATCGATACGGATTCGCCGGTCGTTTCGAAAGTCGCCACCAGCGGATCGCCCAGAGAGGACCCGTACGGCAGCTCAACGATTATGCTGGTCCCGTCGATGAAGCCGGCAACGCTGTTCGCCAGGTTGTTATTTTCATCACCGGTTTTGATAAACTCGAAAGAAGTAATTTTTTTCCACGTCGCAGGAAGCAGCGACGCGGTCACCGTGTATGCTTTCTTCGAGCCGTCCTGTGCCAGGACCGTATATTCCACCGGGGATGTGAAGCTATTCTCGGTTTTACCGCTTTCCTGAAAGGTTTCGCCTATTTTTACCGCAGCGCCTGTCGATGAAAACGAGGCTACAAGGGACCCCAGTGACGTCCCGGCCTGCAGCTTGACCGATATCGTTCCCAGGTCCTCGTCTATCAGCCCGCCGGTGCCGTTAAGCGAAAACGAAATCATCCTCTTCTCGGTGCTTGGCGCCTTTGTCACGGTCGCCGTGTATGTCCTGCTCTCGCCGTTTTCGGCGGTCACCAGGAATGCGACCGCTCCGCTGTAATCGTTCTTCGTGACGCCGCTTTCCTGTTCAACATCGTTTACTTTGACCGATGAACTGTTGGTCACGAACTCGGCGACGAGCCCGGTCACGTTTGCCGCATGAGGAACCGTGGCGGATATCGCCTCTCCGGAAATCTCCGCCGCGACATCGCTTCCCAGCGAAGGATTCAGCGCGGCGGGAAAGACAAACTGCACGATGGTATTGTCATCCGAAGTGAATCTCGGATAATCGTTTTTTCCGCTCTTGCCGCCTCCTCCTCCGCAGGCGGTAAAAGCCGCGATCAGGGCAGCAAGTGATAAGAGGAAAATATTTTTCATATCGGACTGTCCCTCCTTGAATATTTTTAGGCAATAAACCGTCGAACAACCATCCTTATTATCGGTTGAAACAAGCGGCAATAAACAGTATACCACATGAAAAAGAATTAATACACCGGGGAATCGAAAAAAACTGGCCCCGACCCCGTGAAATCCGGGGCAAACGCCGGTAACCGGCTTCAGGCGATATCGACGCACACCATGCAGATATCGTCCTCGAACGACGAGGACCCCCTGAAATAGACAAGGGATTCGTACAATCCCCGGGTGAAATCACGGCACGGGAGATGCGCGAGGCGTTTGATGGCGTCGTACATTTCACAATACTCGAACAGGCTGTCCGGGTCGGAGAGGCGGCGCGCTTCTGTCAGGCCGTCGGTGTACAGCAGGAGTTTGCTCCCGGCTGGAAGGCCGATCGAGGTAGTGGAAAAGCCCTTGCCCATGCCGGTCAGCTCCGCGCTGCTGAAAAGGCCAAGGGGAAGGCTCCTGGGAGTGGGCAGCGTGTCCACCGAGCTCCCGTTTATAAGGATGGGATGGCTGTGCCCGGCCATGGAGTATGTCACGGTGCGCGATGCGCGGTCGACGATGCAGTAAATGCATGTGATGAAATTGCTGTTCACATGGCGGCACATGATATCGTTGATGTGGACCATGAGCGAGGCCGGCTCCATTTTCAGGGCGCCCGACGAGGCGATCGTTATCTTGAGCATGGATGCGATCAGGGCCGCCGGGACCCCGTGGCCTGCGACGTCGCTGATGAATATGCCCGTGCGCTCCTCATCGTCAAAGGTTATAAACTCGTAGAAATCCCCGCCTATTTTTTCCATGGGCATATAGTGGGCGCAGATATGCGGGGATGGGGATGTTTTGGGA
>Ga0116154_10001799_pt1 | contig 17247 bp, 10 predicted proteins | sample AD_UKC030_MetaG_FD_89898 | JGI IMG/M metagenome (GOLD analysis project Ga0116154, IMG submission 89898) | Active sludge microbial communities of municipal wastewater-treating anaerobic digesters from USA - AD_UKC030_MetaG | ecosystem: Engineered > Bioreactor > Anaerobic > Digestate | place: USA...
GGTCTAATATACCCTGTACACACCGGGTGTGTACAGGGTGCTGTTTGGCGCCTGCCTGCCGGTAGGCGGGGATCAGTCCCAATTCTTATCATCCCGCCGTCACAGAGGCGGGATGGGGCAGTCTTGACTACCGTTAAATTACAAACCAAAGTCAATGCAGTCCATTCGCATAAAAAGCTCATTTTGAGCATCCGCCATAAAGCGTGGCGGATCAGTCCATTCGCAAAAAACGGCTCATGGCTGAAAAAAAAGAGGTTCGTGACCGAGTGGGGATCTGGTGGCCACGAACCTCTGCAGGTGAGTCGAGACCCGTAAGTCTCGCATGGGCGTATTATACTCCCCGGGCTCCGGGTGTCAATGCCCCTCTCCTTCCCTTTTTCACCCTGTACACACCCGGTGTGTACAGGGTTCAATCGATCAGATGGGCTTTGAGCATCTGCAGCGCGCGTTGATAATCGCTTCGGTCCTCCGTGAATTTCCTATAGAGTTCCGGCGAAAGGGAAACGACGTTTTTGAATTCACAAAGTGGGGAGCCGGAGTTTTCCCCCAGATATTCGAGATAGGATGAGAATTCCCAATCCTCGGGACGCGTCACAAGCCCCGCAGAAGTTGGGTTGAGATGAATATATCGAGAAAGATGAAGCGCATATTCATCCGTTTCAATAAGGCGATTTTCAAATCTCGACTCCCAGAGCGGCCCCTTTCGACCACTTTTCGTATTAAAATATCGGGCGTAGCTGTTAAGAACTAACCGCATAAATTTCGAGATCCCGTCATCCATAACCTGTTCAAGCATAAAATGAACATGAGTAGACATGATGCAATATGCAATAAGCCGGACATGGGGAAACTCCGGCTTAGGATGCGATGAATTTTGAATGTCAGCGGCGCTTTTTCTCGAAAAGCGGATTCCACTCCTGTCGACTTGATAAAATTTGAGAGTCTCCATCATTCTCAGATATTCTTCACGAAAGCGGAAAATCTCAAATCCCGCAATGCTCCTCGAAAAAACATGATGAAGACACCCGGTCTTTAACGCGACCTTTCGATATCCCATGCTCTCCCCTCCTTTCAAACCCTGTCCACACCGGGTGTGTCCGCGGTATCGGCGGAGACAGTCTACATGATTATTATTTAAAGTAAATATTTTATATATTTATCGACAATGTACACACCGGGTGTGTACAAGGGTGAGAGGCAGAAGATGGAAAGAGAACAAGAGAGATTTTAAACAAAAAAGAGGGGTATGGAAAGCTCCATACCCCTCTTTTTGGAAATCAAGCCTTATGCTGCGATTGAAGTGGCTTTTTGGGTCAAGATATCCGACCAGAGCTTGGCGAGGCCACTGAGCAAAGCTTCATCGATCTCGTACCCATCGCCTTTCGGTTTAAGAACATTTCTGTCATTCAATTGTTTAAATAACAATTGGTTCACCTGATCGACGCCGTTCAACGCGACCATGGAAGCAAGCCAACTGCGCACGGGCGCATTCTGCCTCGCTGCTTTTTCTTGGGTGCGCAGAACCGTGCCGTTGAACTGACCCGTAGTCTGGATACCTTCTTCAACCAGGAATGCCACAGCAAAATTTTCTTTCATGGAATTCGCGCGCTTGATGGCTGCGGCTTGAGCTCGAGCCTTTTCGGAAAGCTTGGAAGCTTTTTCAAATTGAACATTGAGACGATCGCCGATCTTACGGCCCTTATGATCAAAAGTGTTCTTGATGCGATTAATATCGGCTCTGATCTTATCTTGATCTATCCCGGAGCCATCGCTGGGAATGACATATCCTTCCACTAATTCTGTGTTCGTCTCGAGGCGTGTTGCCATACTTTCAAGTTCAACTGAATCAAACGCCGCAGCCCGCATGATCACAGTGCCGCCGGGAGTATCGGACACCGCCATCATTGGATTACCTTTAAGAGCAGCTATTGCCGCAGCGAAGAAATGTTTCCAATTGACTTCACCCGGCTTGGCCTGAACAAGACGTAACAGATTATCCACCACTCCCCTGGCCGTCATTTCCCCAGAGCTTGGTATCGTAATATACGCAAAAACCTCATCGAGCGACCCGAGGCCGAATTCCAAAGCTTTTTCCTTTAGTTTTTGAAGTTCCTCGGGATACTCCTGAGACAAAATATTTTCTACCTCTTTTTCAAGATCCTGCCGCTCTTGCACGATCGACCTCGCCTCGGCGCGGGGCGATGCGAGATTCCATAATTTAATTATCTGTTCCTGCGTTAGAGGGCCTTTTGCTCCCAATAAATCCAATTGCTCCCGAACTGAGGTTGCTGGCGCCGAATAGGACACTTCTCCTTGAGATAATGTCACATCTGCATTTCCTGCTGCCTCTAATACAATTTTTAAACTCGTTGCTGAAGTGATGTTGGCCGGATCAAGAACGACCGGCGCCCTCCTCTGGAAAACTGCGGGGCTCAGATCAGCGGGAAAAGAACTTGGCCGATCCACTCCAAAGTCCGCGCGAGCCGAAGCAAGATTCAAAAGCTTGATGACCTCCGCTTGCGTCAAAGGACCTTTTGGCTTCAATAAATCTAACTGCGCCCTTACTGAGGTTGCAGGCGCTGAATAAGAAACCTGTCCTTGAGATAAGGTAACATTGTTGCTTCCAGCCGTTTCTAAAATGACTTTTAAACTTTCTGGTGTAATGGCATTTCCCTCGTCAAGGATAATCGCTTGCCCCCTCGCCCCGGCGCGAATCGGAACCTGCGTTGAGGGCAACGTTCTCACGGTGTCGGCAATAGGTTGGTCTGTATCATGATAAAAACTTTTATCTCCATCGGCCCAAATAACGGTCAGCCAGCCACTGTCAGGATTAAATTCGAGCGATCTAACCTTGCCCGATCTCACATCTGCAAAATATCCCCCGTTTACCGGCTTGTAGGTTTCAATATAAAGTTCCGACTCAGGATTTTCCGACAAAAGCTTCTGCGAAATATCATAAACACGCAGCGTCTCCATGGTCCATCCGCTCACAATGCCCAAAATTTCTCCGGAAGGAAAACTTCGAATTTCACCGGTCTCTCGACCATATTTTGCTAAACGAAATAGGATTAAGTCTTTTGTTCCTTCTGTTGCTCCTGCTGCCGCCGAAGAAACCTCAAAAGGCTCCGTATAAACTTTGGACCCATTTGGAGCGATTGTTAAAATGCGAACTTTCCTCGTGTGCTCTTCGATTGCCTCATTAATTTCTTTTACAGAAAGAATTCTCGCCTCGGCGCGAACAACATTAAGCGCGGCCAGCACTCCCTGAGGAAGACGGGATTCAAGGGAAACTTGCTCGCTTTGAAAATTCTGAAAAAGACGCGTTAAAGAATCTCTTTCGGAAGGAGGCGTATCCTGTTTTGCAAGAACCTTCTCGATATTCTCCGATCTTTCTCTAAGCCACAATATCCGAGTTAATATTGCTTCCTGTTGGTCTTGAGATCTGTTCCCAAACCCCACTTCCTCAGTAAGCCACGGCATTTGTTCGGCAAGCGGTACATTTCCGTTTCTGAGCCGCTCGTTTGCCGCAACCACCAGCAGTTGCGGGGATACTGTCCTCGCCTCGGCGCGGGCGGGCTTTTGCATAGAATGAAAATTAACCACAACGTCACGCTTAAAATATTTAAACCAATCCGAAGTTATTCCTTCATCTTCCTCCTTCTTCTTAACTTCCTGGCTTGTTAGAGCGATAGTACTCGGGTTCTCAAAACGAAGGTTTGTTAGGTCCATTTTGTACCCTTGGACCACTGCTCCATTTTCTGTCACCGTATCGTCGAAGGGGTAGTCAATAAACCCTGTCGGCGAAATATTCCCCGCATTTTGGGACGTTACGGGGTATTGTACTATCAAGATCATCCCTCCCGGTTTTAAAACGCGATATGCTTCAGCGAAAACTACGGATAGATCCAAATATCCGATCGCCTCAGAGATCAAAACAACATCTTGCGACGCGGCCGGCAACTTTGGCATGCCGATCTCCGCGGGCTCTTCCGAAACCTGGATGCCTTTTGTACGCGCGCGCGCGGCGAGCTCCTTTGAGATTTCAAAACCTGATATCTGCGCCTGAAATTCATCTTTTATAGCTTTCTCAAAAGATCCTTCCCCGAGACCAATCGAAAGAATCTTTCTGCCGCTAACATCGAGGCCGCCGGGCAGCATCCCCAAAATCAATCTCATCTTGTTGATGAAAAGCGACTGCATTTCCGGGTAAACAGTAAACTTTGAAAGTTCCGCAACCGTATCCCCCTGAGGAATAAGCCCCGTTACTGCATCAGCTCTATCATGAAACTTAGCAACTCCATCTCGATAATCCTGTTCACCGCCGCGGCTCATATAAAGCATCCGCAGATCAGCCGCTGTAAGCACCTCTCTCGCCTCGGCGAGGGCGGGCATAGTCGGACCGGGTTCGATCGCAAAAGGACGAATTAAACGATCCGTAGCTGTGGGATCAATTTTGCCCAAGACGTTGGATAACAGGTCATACCATGGGTTGGGTAGTCGCATTTGATTATCTGAGGTAAAACCACGCGGCATCGTTGCAAGCAATCCTTCGATTTGGGCAGCTAACTCGGCTTCTGAAATGCCCTCCGGTGAATCCAGCTTTTTTGCTAATTCGCCGGCCTTTTGTTGAAGAGAACGGCTAAAGTTTCTATCCGTGGCAACGCGACCTAGCGCTATATTGAGAGTGGCCTTGTCCATATCGGTCAATCTCGCCTCGGCGCGGGGAGAAACGTTAACCCGGATCGACGCTTTTCCGTCGACATCAGGTAAAAATTGGATCGAGTAAATTTTCGGCGATTGGTTTTCTAATTCCGCTAAGCGTTTTTCTAGTTCACTAAATAGGCCTGCGGCATATTGTTGCTTAAAATCAGGAATGCCTTCATTGACCACAACCACCTCGATGGAGGGATATTGCCTTTCATTCGTATTATAAAGCCGGCTAACCGCGTTCCATACAGCTTCTCGGCTTGCAACGATCTCCGGCATCCTGGCCATTGACCCAAAAATGGGCTGCATAATAGTCTGGGCCGCCGATCCCAGCTGAGCAAAGGTTGTTGCCGGCACGGTATTCCCTTCATCGAGAACGACGGCAGGCGCTCGCTGAGGCGTTAGACGATCGGCAATCGGAGCCAACATACTTGCTACCAAGACGGGAAGCGCCATCAGTAAAAATGCGGGGCCTATAAAGACGGCGCCGAGAACAGCCAACACAGACATCACGACCCATGGGCCCCGAACCGTATACTGCGCAGTGCTTCGAAGAAACTCCACTAACCCTTGTGAAGCATTTAGCCATGCTTGGGTTACATATAAGACAGTGCTTCGCGAACGTTCTTTTAACCCTTGCGTTACCTGCGACCGCGTTTCTTCCGGCAATTCCCTCGCCTCGGAGCGGCTGAGAGCTTCCAAGATCGAAGTGTGAATGTTTCGGGCTTGCGCCAATTCCGGCAAAACGGATTGACGTTCAACCTCTGGAAGATTATCCCTTGATTCATATTTTTCAAGAAGTTCGCGTATAACCACATTGATTTTGTTTAGCTTATCTCTCAATATCTCACGAGTATCCCCGGATATCGGTTTAAGATTCGCGAATGGGACATCTTTTTCGAAGCGATGCGTTTCCCGGATTTTTTCACTTAGTTCCCTGATCTGAGTATTATTATCCATTGTTTCTACGGCGGCTTTTGCCCCCAGCCACACTCCTGCAAATATCGACGTCACGCCAACAAACATTATTGGTCCGGTGGTTCCTAGACTTGATATAGCAGAATGAAGCATTGCACCAGAAAATATAAGATGGAACAACATGAAGGCCGCGACCAGACTCCCCGCCACCCCCGCCAAAATAGGCACAAAACTTGTTACGGCTGGCACAGGATCTTCTTTCATTTTTTGTAATGACTCTAACACCTTGCTGATGTCACCCGTTTCGACCCAAAGTTCTAAAAGAGATTCTATCTCTTCCGAATCCAAGAAAGCTTCAGAATCTTTGATTAATTGAGAAATTTCATCTCGCGCCTCGGAGCGAAAACCGGACCATTCCTTTTGAAGATCTTCAGGAAGTTCTTCGAAAGGAATTTGAAAGCGTCCATCTGTAATGGGCGTCTCTTCGCTGACAGGTTCGACCAAAACGTTTTCTGAAGTAAACTTGTCAAAAACCCCGTTTCTCTCTACCACGTAAAGCGCGCCTTCATAAGCGGCAAATGCAAGCACCGGCGAAATCAGTAGCGGCCGGATCACAGGATTTCCAAAATCCGAAGTGGGGACAGACACATTAACGCTTAAAGCATCGCCTTCGGCGGACAAAGTAATATTGCTAGGCATTTCTTCTACAGCCATCTCATCAATAGCTGTGCTAATCCTTTCGGCATCCATTCCGACCGGCTCTACGGGTGTTTCAAGGCCGGGCTCTGCCGTGGCAGCTTCCGGAGCAGCTGCTTCTTCAGGGGCTACTGGAACCAAGGATATCGGCGTAAATGTTCCGGTGTTTTCATCAAAAATTTGCACAACGGTTGCGCCAGCTCCAAGAAATTTATCTCTGATGTCGGCAGGAACTCGAGTGGGATCAAATATCGCTTTTGAAGTTGAATCGGTAGCAAGTCGAGATGCCGACTTTGCAGCTGCTACCTCACTGGTTGAAGCCAAACGTATTGCATTTCCCGAGATAGGCACAACTCCGCCTTGCCCCGCCATCAAAGGATAATTAGGAGTTTGGCCCTGCCATGAGACGTAGTTCGTAGTTGATTCAACGCGAGTGTAATCTCTATTGACTATAAAAGCAGCTCTCGGCTTACCATTCATAAGAAAAGTCTCCAAAAACTCTCCGGCATCTTGGGCTTTGACTGTTATTGCCGACATGAAATTAATTAGCCCGACCAAAAACAAAGTCTGAAACATCGTCATCCTAGCAGCGGCATAGCCGCTTCCAAATTTACGACGTGTTGCGGGAGCTTCCTTGGGCCTACCTGTCGTTCCATCGGTTAAAAGGGGAACAACGATATTAAAGGTCCCATTTCCAATACCAAAAAGATGTCCGGTTCTTACATCAGTTGAAACTTTTAAACCTACGACATCCTTTTTTGAAATGCGAATGCTTTCGTATGGAAAGCCCATATTATCTTCCGGGGCGCTTTCCGGATGAATGATGATCTGTTTGGGATCATTTAAATACAAAACAAATTTGGTATCACCCACTATAAAATAATAATCCGTATTTTTTTCTGGATCTTGAGGAACCTTAACCGTTCCGTCAGCAGCAACGGGAATCGGCTGCTCTTTAACTTCTGGGGCTACAAATTCTTTCTTTTGCGTTTCTTTTGCTGTGGCAGTTTTGGCTAATTCTTGAGCCAAAACTGCGCTAGCGGTAAGCGCAGCAGCGATCACAACGGGGATGATCTTTCTTAGCTCGGAGCGACCTCTCTTGCCTCTAGACTTAGGAGTTAATGCGACTGGCGTAAAAGATCCTGTCTTCGGGTCAAAAATTTGAACAACGTTGCTCCCGGTCCTCCCAACTATCTCATTTGCGATATAGTCAGGAATTTGCGTAGTATCAATCTCAATCGTAGAAAGCGCCGTTTCGGTCACAAGGGGCGCCGTCATCTTCTGCGTGTCAGATCCGGGCTCAGATGTTTTGGCGCTTGCAACAGCCATCTCTCCGGTTGAACCTAAACGTATTCCATTTCCTTCAACAAGCGCTACGGCAGCATCGCCCTTCATTAAAGTTTTTGGGGTTGTCGCTACCCAGGATTTATAGAAATTCGTCGTTTTCTCAACACCGGTGTAATCATTATTAACAATATAAAGAGCCGCTGGCCGGCCATTCAAAAGAAATGATTCCACAAATTCTCCGGCATCCTGCGCATACCCATTGAGAGCTGCGAGAAATAAGCTCAAACCGATCATCAATGAATTCCAGAGCGAAGAAGCACGTGTAGTAGGCGCCACTTGCCTTGCAACAGCAACTTCCGGAGTTGCCATTTGGGCCATCGACCCGAATTCAATTGCAACGCCACCTTCGATCGCTTTTTCCACGACATTCACTTTGACATAATCCCCTCGCAGCTCGAGCGTGACTTTGACGCCGTTATATCTTGGACCGGTAGTAATGGCATTAAACGCTGCGATAGCAGCTTCGTTAAGATTTCCGAAATTTCCGACATCGATAAATTGTTTAAGAATCGGCTTGAGACTATCTAGCGGAACAAGGCCCTGATTTTCAATCGTGGCAAGGTCGGCTAAATGAGGAGCCGCTTCTAAATAAGACAGATTAAAAGGCACATGTTCATCCTGGAACATAATGCGGCGATAGAGGCCTTCGTTGGATCTTTCGGAAAGACGCGGGGTGACGATGCCGTAACTGACGGCGTTCTCACGGAAAAGGTCGCTCATGCCGTCGGTGTGGAAACCGCCGGTGATAAGAACGGCTTTCGTGATCCTCCGCTCGCTCATCGCCGTCTGCATCTCTTTATAGAAAACACTTTCGCGCTGACGGGCAAACCCATAGAACTCGATTCCGGCGTTAAAGATCTCACCCATTTTTTTGGCGAATGCGGGAGGCATGACATCGCCAACAGACTGGAGACTGGAGACTGGAGACTGGAGCTCAGAATCTTTTTTGCTTTGGTCAGTAGTCTGTGGTCTGCGGTCTGTGGTCTGCACCGCCGCTTTGAGGCGTGCAACAAGTGACGGAACCGCGATCCGGTCCTGAGCCGTGGATACTTCACGCCACTGCGTCCGGTTGAGTTCAAGATGGAGCAATTTACGCAAAAGCTCGCCATCCCGGTAAAGAGCCAAAAGCGTTTTTTGCTGAGGCTCTGTCGCCAGAGTATCGAGTATCTGCGTAAAAAGGTATTCGATCTCTTCGAAGAGGACTTTTGCATCGAGCTCGAAACGGAGGGTCACGTAACCGGCATAAAGACTGAACGCGGGATAATCGCTGAATTTAAAGCCTTTGGGGCCCATTTCCGAAGCAAGCCGCTCGAGCACCTCGCGCGGCGAAACTTCCTGCGTGGACTTTCCGACGCTGATGGAGCCTTCGCTGAAATTCTCGACCGCCGCGATAAGCTCTTTGGAAGCCCCCTTCTCGCGAAGGGCTTTAAGAAGCGTCTCTTTTTCGGCGACACCTTTGGCCCGGTCCAGCTCTTTTTCCATCTGCTGGACCACCAACAGGCGCGTGATCTGCGGCCAGCCAACTTGCGCAAAGAGGCTTTCAAGATCGACGTTCAGGATCTTCTTGGATTTCTGGGCGAGAGATTTGACAAACGGCATGAATTCCCGGCGGCCCTGCTCGAATCGCTTCCAATCCGCGATCAGTTCGCGGGTTTCGGGCGTAAAGGTTTTTGAAGCAATGCGGTCGAGTCTTCCGTCAAACCCTTTGAAAAATCGATTCACATCGGCTTCAGCGCCGAATACTTTTTTGAGCGCTTCATAATTCGATCTATAAAGCGCGGCTTGTTCGATGCCGAGCGCTTCGATATCTTTGTCCGCCTCCATCAGATAAAGTTCCGCGCCGGTAAGCTCTCCCTGTTTGGCGAGCTCATCGCAAAGCTTGAGGTTGCGTTCTTCGTCGGGGAAAAGACGCAGATAATCCGGATCGAGTTTTTCGGAGGCGCCTTCCACGAAAATAGTTTTGAAGCCGTATTTTTTATTCATGTAGCCCAGCAGCTGCTTGATCTTCATCTGGGCCTGATAATTCGCGTGGGCGTTCTGGATATGAAGGACGAATTGAGGGTTGGCGGAAGAAGGAGCTTCGTAGAGCGCATCAACGGTCCCGAATTCGGCCGGAACATCGATGCTTAGATAGCCGGGCAACTCGCGCGCCCCAGCTAATTCGATGGAAGCCCCGGGAGCGCCCCAGGCACACTGCGTCGTCAAAAAGCACACCAAGGTGGCTATTGAGACCGCCCTAAGGCCCTTATGCATCGTTTGCCCTCCTTGTTAAACTCATTAATTAATACTTTTTTAAGCAATAATAAATCTTAAAGAAATTTAACACATCTCTCGAAAAAATCAAGCTTTTATCCGCAATCCTTACAAAAAAATCCTACGCGCTAAAACCAACCTAACCCCTTTATTCATAACATGATATAACTTTTCCATTATAAACCCTGTAGGTTCTCCTGGAACTCAATGCCCAAACCAAGCTGTTCTTTGCGAATTTCTTTGCGGCGGATCCTCCCCGCTACATGGTACTCGTCAGGGAAATTCGCGCTCTTAAAAATATGAATCTCGACGGGGAGGTTCTCGACTGGCTCCATACGTGTGATCTTGCCCGCGGACTCAAGATCGAGATATTCGACGAACATGCCGCCTTCGCTGATATTGGTGGCGATGGCTTTCGTCGTCACGATCTCGTTCTGCGGACTTGTGATCCGGAGCTCCAGGGGTATGGCCACGTGCATGCGATGGCTGCGCCGGCTCTCCAGCTGATAGCCGAGCGATTCTCGCGTGGTCTTCGCCCCCTTATCGAGATACCTCTTGTCGGGATCCTTATCGAAAAGGAACGGACCGAAGCTTTCGGCCACTTCCTTCTCGTCCGCGCAGATGTCCACTTTCCCGGAGAAGCAGTTCTCCTCGAGAAAATGGGCCATGTCCGGCGACGCCCCATAGATCACGCTGTGCTTGGGGCGGATACAGACGGTAAGTAACCGCCTGAGCTCGATGGTGTCCATCGGCCCCGCCTCCTTGAAGTTCAGGATGATCTGATGGAAATGATGGCGCCGGATATTCTTCTGGATCTTCCAGGCCACTTCCTGGACAGATTCAAAGGTCGGAGCGCCTTTGAGGTCAAAGACCGCAACCCCTCCGATCTCCCGCGTTGAGTAGTGAAATTTATTCATAGCGCATCTTCCTCTTTCTGAAGCGTTCGGCCCGGCGGAACCCCCGATGGATCTTGGGCGAGATATACCCCGAAAGCAGATCGCCGTGGTGCATCACGCAGAGCGCAAGAGGGCCGCCTCTTCCGTTCAGTTTGGCGCTTCGAATCGCGTATAGGTCATGTGTCATTTCTCTGTCTCCTATGCTTGAAATTTTATTATTTCAAAAACCACTTCTATTACTTCCCAACAAAACCCTAGCCCATGCATAATCATTTGTCAATATTGAAACTCAATATATTTTAATATATTTTATATAGCTATATTTTATAAATATATATATCAATTACTATCAATTAATATAGTAATTTGAGCCAAAAAGGCACACTTAGGCTTAAACATTTGTCCATTATCATGAAGAGATCGGGGTCTCTAAAGGGCCAGCTCAGGAGGAGCTAGGGCTATTGGGCCGGGCGAAGCTGCTTGAGGCGTTCCTGGAGCGTTTTCTCAAAACCGACGGGATTTGGCTTGTAGTACTGGGCGGGTTTATCAAGGTAGGATTGGTCGATCTTCTCCCCGGGGTGATCGTGAGGATAAATATACCCTTCGCCGTGACCCAGCTTCTTGGCGCCGGAATAGGCAGTGCTTCGCAGGTGCTGCGGAACCTGCTCGGTTTTCTGGGTTTTGACATCCTCAAGGGCGCCTTCGATCGCCATATAGCTCGCGTTGCTTTTTGGAGCCAGAGCAAGGTACGTTACAAGCTGGCCCAGGATGATCCGCGATTCCGGCATGCCGACGAACTCCACGGCAGTAAAAGCGCTGGCGGCAAGGATGAGCGCCTGCGGGTCGGCGTTGCCGATATCTTCGCTCGCGAAGATTACCATACGGCGAACGATAAAACGAGGGTCCTCCCCTGCGTAAAGCATCTTGGCTAACCAATAGATCGCGGCGTCCGGGTCAGAGCCGCGGAGACTTTTAATGAAAGCGCTGATCGTGTCATAATGAAAATCTTCGTCCCAATCGTATTGAACGATCTTTTTCTGGCAGGATTCTTCGGCAACGCCTGCGGTAAAATGGATCGCGCCTTTTTCATCCGGCGGCGTCGTCATCGCGCCGACCTCAAGCGCGTTCAAAGCCCGCCGGGCATCACCGGACGCTTGTTTGGCGATGTGTTCTAGCGCCCCGGCCTCGACCTTGATCTGAAGGTTCCCAAGCCCGCGTTCCTTGTCCGTGAGAGCGCGCCGCATGACGGCGATCAGATGGCGCTCCTCCAGGGGCTTGAGCTCGCAGACGATCGAGCGGGAAAGAAGTGGGCCGCGAATGGCAAACGAGGGATTCTGCGTCGTGGCCCCGATCAGGATGATGACGCCCGATTCCACATCGGGCATCAGGATGTCCTGCTGGGCCTTGTTGAAACGGTGGATCTCATCAATAAAAAGGACGGTTTTGCGTTTGGATCGCCGCAGGAGTTTGCGGGCTTCCTCCTGGATCTTGCGCATTTCCGCGACGTTGCTTAAAACAGCATTGATCGAGACATAGCGCGCGGCGGTCTTCCGCGCGATCACAAGGGCAAGCGTCGTCTTTCCGGTACCGGGAGGCCCGTAGAGAATAAGCGACGTGAGGCGGTCGGATTCAAGGGTCCGTCGCAGCAATCGCCCGGGTCCTAGGAGATGCTCCTGACCGACAATATCCTCAAGGACGGCGGGACGCATCCGGACCGGAAGCGGCGCATCCGGCGGGATCTGGAAAGACTCTTCGATTTCGGCTTGGGAAAATAATTCGTCTGTGGGAACGCCGTCTTTAGAATTTATCACTTGCCCTCACCCTGTACACACCGGGTGTGTACATTACAAAACCCTGTACACACCCGGTGTGTACAGGGTCCCAAGTCAAGCCTGGAATGATGCCTGGTATTTCTGGACGAGGGTCGCGGCGATCTTTTCGTGAAGTTTTTGGACCTCGTCTGAAACAAGCGTCCGCTCCGTAGATTGATAGATCACGCGGAATGCGAGATTTTTGTATCCGGCCGGAACGCGCTTGCCGCGAAAAAGATCAAAAAGCTCCACAACCCGGATAAGCCCTTGCCCCATCCCCCGGATCTCGCCCATCAGTTCCCCGCCTTTGACCGTCTCTTTCACGACGAGCGAAAGGTCACGCTCGATGGTCGGGTATTTAGGCCATTCTTTAAATGCGCGGATCGCCGGCGCATGGGCCAGGATCTTCTCAAGCGAGATCTCAGCATAGTAAACCGGTTCTTTAAGTCCGCGAACCTTGCAAAGGGCGGGAGCCACCTCGCCCAAGAAAGCGAGTGGATCTTGCCAGGCGCGAAGCTCTTCCGATTTTCCCGGGATGAGATAGCTTTTTGAAGCTTTGGCCGTGCAGATCTCCGAACAGCCGGCGGCGGCCAGAACCGTTTCCACCACACCCTTGAGATCATAAAAAGTGACGGGGCGCGCGGCATCAAGCCAGCTTTGGGCGGATCTTTTACCATAAAGCACAATGGCGCAGACCCGCTCTTCGACCGGGTGTTTATGGATATCGGGCATCACGTAGACATTGGCGATCTCAAAAAACCGGAGGGAATCCGCTCCGGCATTGACGTTACGCTGGATCACATCAAGCAGGCTTGTCACAAGCGTCGGGCGCATCCAGTGAAGGCCGTGATGCAGCGGATTGACGATCTGAACGGCGTTTTTTAAGTCCTTTTCCGCATCCAGGCCTTCATCGCCGATCAAACTGAAAGTGACGGTCTCATTCCATCCGGCGCCGCTTAAAAGATTACGGACTTTCCGTTCCAGCGCAAGCCGCGGCGATTCCGTGACCGAAAGCGGCTCCCGCGCGGGCAGGGTTTCGGGGATATTTTCATAACCATAGATCCTGGCGATCTCCTCGATGAGATCGACGGGCCTTGTCAGATCGGGACGAAAAGACGGGATCGCGACCTTCCAGATCTCCTCGGAATGAGGTTTGGCATCGAGCCCGAGACGCGCGAGGATCGAAACGATCTGGTTGGGCTTGATCTCAACGCCGAGCGTCTTTTTGACCTCTTCGGCTTTCAGGTGGACCGTTTTGATTTCAAGCTGGGGTTTTTCCCCGGCCTTGATCACCGCGCTGATGCTGCGCGGTTTGGCGTATTTTTCGATGAGCCAGAGCGCGCGGCGGCATCCAAGATCGACCCCTTCCGGGTCCACGCGGCGCTCGAAACGGTAAGAAGAATCCGAGGCGAGCTGATGCCGGCGCGAAGTCTTCCGAACACGAATAGGGTTAAAGAATGCTGACTCCAGAAACACGTTTCGCGTGCGGTCGCTGATCTCAGAATCCTTCCCGCCCATGACCCCGGCAAGCGCGACCGCGCGTTCGCTGTCGGCGACCACGAGATCGTCCTGCTGCAATGCAATCTCCGCGCCATTGATCGCCAGGAATTTTTCTCCCGCCTTGGGCTTCCGCAGTTGGATCTCCTGCCCGCGGACCAGGTCGGCGTCAAAGGCGTGAAGCGGCTGGCCGATCTCCAAGAGGACATAATTGGTGATATCGACGATCAAATTGATGCTACGGATCCCGCAGGCGAGAAGACGGTTTATGATAAAATCCGGTGTTTTGGCGGGCACAATACCTTCGATCAGGACGCCGGTGTAATAGGGACATCCTTCTGCGTCCTTGATCTTGACGTCCCAACCTTTGGGCGGCACGCGGTTTTTTTCGGCATCGACGACGGGATTTTTAAGCGAAAGGTTTTCGACGGCCGCGATCTCGCGGGCCACCCCCCAGTGGGAAAGCCAGTCAGGACGGTTCGAAGTGATCTCGATCTCAAAAACCGTATCGGAAGGGGTCTTCAAAACCTCGCATTTCTTAACTTCAAGGCCGGCCATGGTCAGGCGCTCGGCCGTCCGGGAAACCGGCGGCGCAAGCTCGACAAAATCCTTCAACCAGTTCGTTGAGATCTTCATCAGAACTGCCTCAAAAAACGCAGATCATTCTCATAAAAATGACGGATGTCGGTAATGCCATGCCGGAGCATGGCGATCCGCTCGACGCCAAGGCCGAACGCGAACCCGCGAGTCGTGGTGACGTCATAACCCACTTCCCGGAACACATTGGGGTCCACGCTCCCGGCGCCGAGGATCTCAAGCCACCCTTTGCCCCACTGGATATCGATCTCAACGCTCGGCTCCGTAAAGGGGAAAAAATGCGGCCGGAAACGGATCTTGGTGCTGGATCCAAAAAGTTCGCGCAAGAAAAGATGCAGAACGCCCTTCAAGTCGCTGAAGGTCGTGCGGTCATCGACCATCAACCCCTCGATCTGGTGAAACATGAAAGAATGGCTGGCGTCCACGGTGTCGGGGCGGTACACCCGGCCGGGCGCGATGATCTTAAGCGGCGGCTTCCGCTCCTTCATGACCCGGATCTGCACCGTCGAGGTCTGGGAACGGAGCAGTTGCCCGCGCGTCGTATAAAAAGTGTCAAACGCGTCGCGCGAGGGATGATCGAGCGGGATATTGAGCGCGGTAAAATTATGGAATTCGGTCTCGATCTCGGGGCCTTCGACGGTCTCAAAGCCCATGCGGTTAAAAATACCGGAGATCTCCTGAATGGTCTGCTGGAGAAGATGGATCGACCCCCGCGGCGGACGGATCCCAGGAAGCGTCTCATCGAATATTTCGGAAGAATTTCCGGCGGAAGAGGATTTGCGGCGGAATTCCTCGACCGAAGATTCGATCCACTGTTTGACGCGGTTCAGCTCCGCTCCGACCGCCTTCTTCTCTTCCGGCACGAGGGCGCCGAGCTGCTTCAGAAGTTCGGTCAACTTCCCTTTTTTACCGAGATACGCGACGCGGAATAGCTCGTTCTTTTCCGCGGAATCGACGCGGGCAAGCTCTTCGCGGGCTTCCTGCTCAATGCGGCTGATCTGGTCTTTCATAGATTACCCTGTACACACCGGGTGTGGCACCCTGTACACACCGGGTGTGTACAGGGTGCATAGCTTAAGATTTTTTGACGAGTTTAATGAGATCTTGGAAGGTCTTCTCGTCGCGCGCGGCGATCTCGGCGAGCGATTTCCGGTTCAGGCGGATCTTCGCCTTGTTGAGGGCGTCGATAAAGCGCGAATAAGAGATCCCCCCGGCGCGGCACGCCGCGTTGATGCGGACGTTCCAAAGCTGGCGGAAATGGCGCTTGCGCTGTTTGCGGTCGCGGGTCGCGAAGGCCATCGCGCGGGCGATGGTCTCCTTGGCCGTCCGGAGCAGGCGGCCGCGGCCGCCGACAAACCCTTTGGCGCGCTTGAAGATCTTTTTCTTTCGTTTACGAGAAGCTACGGCGTACGTGGACCTTGGCATAAAACACTCCCTTGTTTAATGAATGCGTTAGAAACTCACTGGTTGTACGGCAGGCGAAGCTTGATGGCTTTGACATACATCGGCTCGATCCGCATCTTGCGCCGGAGCTGCCGTTTCTTTTTGGGGCTGCGATCGGTCATCATATGCCGGCGCAAGGTCTTGTTGGCCAAGACCTTCCCTTTTTTGGTGATGCGGTAACGCTTTCTCATGGCTTTCCGTGTCTTTAACTTTGGCATAACGTTTCCTTTTCCCTTATTCTGTCCAAGTCTTTATTTCTTTTCATGAATGGCGACTTGGACTGCACTGATTTCCGATTATTTTTTAATGTGAATCAGGTGCTGTCTTCGCCGGCCCAGCGCTGGGGCTTGCCGGAACTGTTGATGAAGCGGGTGCGTTCTCTTTTTTCTTTACCGGAGCGATCCGGGTCAAATAAAGGAGGATGGCTTTGCCTTCCAGGCCGTCGTTGCGTTCGATCATCGCGACGTCCGAAAGGTCCTGCACAAAACGGTCCACAAGTTTTCGCCCTTTGTCCACATAGACGATCTCGCGCCCGCGAAAGAAAACTACCAGCTTGACCTTATCGCCGCGTTCGATGAACCGCCGCGCATTGCGGAGCTTGGTCTGGTAGTCGTGATCGTCGATCTTGGTCGTCATCTTGACTTCCTTGATATCGATCGTCTTTTGCTTCTTCCGCGATTCTTTTTCCTTCTTGCCGAGCGTGTAAAGATATTTACCGAGGTCCATGATGCGGCACACCGGCGGGGTCGTTGCAGCCGCAACTTCGACTAAGTCCAATCCCGCTTCCTGCGCGCGCGCCAGGCCTTCCTGCGGCGTGACGATGCCGAACTGTTCCCCCGCAGCCCCGATCAACCGGATCTGCGGCGAGCGGATACGCTCATTGGCCCGAACTTTTTGTGGACTGAGTGACAATGATCCTCCTTATGGTTAAGTGCTGCTTTTTTCCGCAATTTCGCGCTTGATCCGCTCGATCATCGCGCCCACGGCCTGCGGGCCCAGGTCCTGGCGGCCCCGCATGCGGACGGCTACCTGGCCGGCTTCCATTTCCTTATCGCCGACCACGAACACGTAGGGTATTTTCA
>Ga0116154_10001802_pt1 | contig 17222 bp, 11 predicted proteins | sample AD_UKC030_MetaG_FD_89898 | JGI IMG/M metagenome (GOLD analysis project Ga0116154, IMG submission 89898) | Active sludge microbial communities of municipal wastewater-treating anaerobic digesters from USA - AD_UKC030_MetaG | ecosystem: Engineered > Bioreactor > Anaerobic > Digestate | place: USA...
ACGATCCAGTTCCAGGACAAGGGCCTCGTGCGAATAGAGGAAAAAACAGAACTGTCTCTGACCTCAATGTTCAGCGCCGATTCCGGCGAGATCATGCTCAAGGACGGCCAGGTTCTCACCAAGATAAACAAGCTCATGAAGGGCGAGCAGTTCAGGATCAAGACCCCGACCGCGGTCGCGTCGGTGCGCGGGACCGAATACAGCACCACGCACCGTGAAGGCAGGAGCGTGGTCGCGGTCAAGACCGGCAAGGTTGCGGTTTCGACCCGTGACACCGCGCCCGAGGGAACGGAGCCTTCGTATACAGAAAAGACCGTGGTCGACGAAGGCGGCGCAGCATTGGTCTACACTGAAAGCGAGGGAACAGACATAGCGACAAAACTCGAAACCAGGCCGATATCCGAGGTCGAGTCCCTGACCCTGAAAAAGGTCTCGATCGTCCCCATGGCTGCCGAGCCAGAGAAGATGAGCAAGGCCGAGCTCGAGGACATGCGCCGGGGCATCATCGAGGAAGAGATAAAAATCGACAAGGAGCTGAACCCGAAGATCAGGGACGAGAAGATCATCCGCCTGATCGAGAAAAAAACCAACACCCTTGCCGAGATCAGGGAGGTGTTCGAGCGCATCGACGAGATCAGCCTGTACAACGGCAGGGTCCTGCAGGGCGCGATCATATCCCGCGGAGCGAAGTACAGGGTGCTGACTACCACGGGCACGACCGACATCAGCGAGTCGGATATCAAGAAAGTGAGAGTCATCAAGTAGAGTTCATATATAAGCCGGACAAAAAACCCCGCTGCCGCGGGGTTTTTTTATCGTCTGCGAACCGTAATAATCATTTATAGAAATCGTAAATCCAGAGCTCGTTCCCGCAAGGTTGACCTCCATTATAATCGCGGTAAGCACCGTTTGACGCCAGATACAGGCGGTTGCCCTGGACCATCAGAATCCTCGTATTAGTCAGAGTTTCGTTGAAAGCGCTCAGGGCATACGGGTTCACGCCTTCCACCACCGGTCTGGCGGGATCATAGATATAAACGTCGCCATAAGGCTGATCAGAATCCACAAACACGATAACGCTACCCACTTTCCGTATATCGCTCACCCCTGATTCCATCTGGTGTATCTGGATCGGCGGCAGCATGGTATCAGGGTTGTACGCGAACAGGTATGTATTATCATCACTGTCAGTTGCCCCGAAGTACAGGAGCCCGTCAATGGGTGTCAGGCTGTGAGGATTGGAACTACCATTTAAATTCGTATTGATATCGGTGACCTGGACCAGGTTTTCATTCAAAACAATATCATCGGGGTCAGTGCCGTCATACGACCATATCTCGATCCCGGAGTCCTCATAGAAAGCCTGGAAATACATGCGGCCGCCAAGGACGACTGGAGTTGTTTCCGGGCTTCCATCTGAATTGATAGAAGTCGATAAAGGTACGAATTGCGAACCGTCAAATCTGTAAATATAGGTCTCAGTATTATATGATACCGGAACATACATACAATCGCCCAAAAGCGCTATTGATGACGACGGACCGACAGTATACGCCATATCGGGAAAACTATAAACCGGCGCAGAAAGCGATTCATCGTATTCATACAGGCTATACAGATAAGATCCATTATGAGCAAAAAAACACACCATATCACCGAAAAGTGAAAACCCGAAGGGATTAGAACCATAATAATCAAACCCTATATTAGCTATCTGTACCGGTACTCCTGTTGTATCATCATAGACAAATGGTTCAATCCCGGTTGATCCGCTCTGCGTTGCAGCAAAAAAAAGCTTTCCGTCAACCACAGTAAGGCCGGTTGGCGATGAACTCCCTGAGGCATTAATCTCATAATTATGTAGAGTATTTGAACTATCAATGGAGCACAACTCATTATTTGTATCACTAAGATGTGCTGAGAAAAAAAGCCGTCCGCCGTATACCGTCAATTCCGCAGGAGATGAAGAGTTTGCATCGGACCAGATATCAACTGCGTTCACGACAGAATCATCACCAGGATCATACATAAATATCTCACGTCCATATGTATTGTTTTCAGCGGAAAAATACAGCTTTTCGTTAAAGCTGACCATATCGAGTGGTGAGGAGTCCTGATCTCCATCATTTAAATTCTCGACCAGCCTCAGCGTGTCCCTCATGGTGATCACGACAACCCGGGTCTCGCCTGACGCAAGATCCACGGTAGCGGTTCCCGCATACCACACCAGGCCGTCGGCCTTGTACGCCTTGACGACGAATTTACGGTCAGCCCCGGATTCCACCGCGAGCGTGACCTTCACCGTGTCGGCCGGGTAAGATTTCTCGAAGGTGTCCATGCCCGGGCCGCTCACCTGCACCGCAATCGAGGTCACGTCCTCTGGCGCCGCCATCGCGGCAGTCGAAAACAGGCGCAGCACCCGGTCGATGATCGTGTCAGGCCCTGATTTGAGCACTGAAACGTTTTTGGGAAGGTTGAGGCTGATATTGACCGTGGCATTTCCGGAACTTGAACAGGAAAAAAACATCATACAACACAGGGAAAACACCGTCGACAGTGCGGCGATTTTTATCTTTTTATTCATCTTTGTCCTCCGGAACGACCGCTCAGATGGTAAATATCCGGCAATCGGGCCGGATTTCAAGCACATTTTAAATATATATACAACCGAAAGGTTTTTCAATACGGAACCGCGGGTATGCGCCAGGACCCTGTCATCTTCCCGCCCATTTCTGCGGCGATGGCGTACGGCGTTCCGGTTCTGACGAGAGCGATGCACGGGGTTGTCGGGTGTTCTGCGATTCAGCAGAGGTCCGATCTTTTTCCTGGCAGGCTCCGATTCCCTGAATAGACGACGAACGATTTCAGAACAGGTACTTGACACCGGCCTCGACGGTCACGTACATGCCGACCCCGCTTTCCTCGAAAAACAGCGAGTATGCGGGCGTGATCGTCACGTACAGGGACTCATACGCCATGTAACCGGCCTCGCACCTGAGCGACAGGAACGGATCGTAGTAGAGCTTCGACTCGTCCCTCTCCGCGAGATGAAAATGGTACCCCGCGCCGAGAAGCGGCGCGATGGAGAAATTTTTCGGAAGCGTGAAACTGTAGCCGAGCACCAGGGACACCTGCGACGTGTACATGGATTTCACGTCGCCCCGCTCAGACAGGTACCAGAACCCGGCCGAAACCATGATCAGGCTGTTGTCGAAGAGCGCGTTCATGATCCCGCCGTAGAGATAAAAGCCCGCGCCGGGCCCGGCAAGCCTTGTAAGGTCGCCCGCGGGTATGATGCACGAGGGAGAAATCCCCAGCACGCCGCGAATGGGGGCGCCGGACGAGCCCTTTGTCTCAAGAGTTTTTTTATCACGGGTCTTTTTTGCTTCTTCTTTTTTCTCCCCGCCGTACAGGCCTGCAAGCTTTTCTGCGAGATAATCGGCCGCTGCATTGATATCGTCCTCGCCGGCGGATTTGCTGAACGCGCCCAGTCTCTTCCCGGTGTTGACGTCCCAGAGCGCCGCGGTGATCGTGTACGTGTTTTTCTGGGAGACCTTTATAAGGTACTGCTCCTTGCCGCTCTCGCCCATGGTGCTCGCGCTCTCCTTCGTGGACCCGGTCACGGTCCCGGTGACCGCGCGCTCGATCCCGAGGTCTCTGCACGCGGCGATCGCGCACCCGGATTGCGTGCATGACTTCCCTTTCAGGGCCTTGTCAACCTCGCTGGGACTGGCAAGCTTCACGTATTTTGCCGAGCCCAGGCCCCGGCGCACGCGGGATTCGATTTTAGCGGAGATATCGGCCTCGCAGTTCTCGCGCGCGAAGGTGAACACGGCTGTTTTAATCGAAGCGGCGTGTACTGGCAGATCATGAATGAAAATTATTGAGGCGGCCAGCATCATTGAGAAAAGAACGGGACGTTTCATGAAATCTCCTGTATGATATGTTGTATTTGTAAATCTACAAACACGTTTCATCTTCAGCACCCATTATTAAAAAGACTTCAGAGGGTATCTTACTCACATCGCCCTAAGCGGAAGCCTGCACAAACGGTTTCATCATCTGATTCCGCAATTAATTCATAGCCAACTTGTAATGAAACAGCATTTTCTTGAAAATTACCACCCCGCTTTATACGATCAGTACTGGAAACAACATCATCACACCATTCCGAAACATTCCCGCTCATATCGTAAAGTCCTAGTGCATTAATACCTGCAATGCCCTTGCTTTTAACTTCCGCCGTACCATTGACACCTGTCAATTCCCAGGAATCCCCGTCCCAATAATTATGGTATACCGCAACCAAATCGTTGATGTCTTTGCCGTCAGGAAAACCATTGACCACGTATATGTCGCTGGTATCGTTATAATATGTCCATGCACCGCTTGCTGAATTCCCTTTTGTCCAATAAACAGCATTTGAAGGAACGCTAAAGTCGATACTGTTTATTGTTTTCAGGACAGTATTAGTTGTATCAGTTCCCCGATACCTGGCGGCAAGCTCATGCTCATTTGACGTCAGCAGGCGAAATCCCTTTGCCGAACAATTTACCATCTCGGTATTCGAGGTCGTTGATGACTTGATGTATGGCCGAGGATTACTTGTGTTTGAATTACGTAACGGAGAGGTATAGGTATTATTACTGTAATAAACACAATCAAAATCAGCACCATTCTGGGCATTGTACCACTCTGTCAGCGCATTACACCAGGCAACGCAATCAAACCAATTTATTGCAGTAACAGGATGACTGCTGGATTTATCAGAGGACCCATTATTACCTTTTAATCCTTCATTACCTAAAAAATCATACCGATTTGACCCTCTATCCGCATGAACCGCCCAGTCATACACTTTTTTCCACAGCTCCCAGGTCACCTCGGTCTCGCCGATCCAGAGAGCATTATCGACAGTCGCTGTGCCGCTATCACTTTCGCCCGTTGGAAACGTATACCCTCCCGCAACATACACCATGGCAAATGTTGTACTGTCCGCGGTATACGTCACCTTATTGCCGGTTACCCAGTTCGCGTTCACCTCGCACTCCGCGCTGAAATCCCCGTCTTCGGTTGTCACGGTTATTGTCGCCATCCCGCCGGCCGCAGCCGTCACCAGCCCGTTTGAATCAACAGTTGCAATATCCTCATCGCTGCTTTCCCAGCCCAGGTCCTTGTTGGTCGCGTCCAGCGGGTCAATCGTGGCCGTAAGCTGTTCGGTCGATCCCACATCGATGCTTGTCGCAGACTTGTTCAGCGTCACGCCGACAACGGAAACTCCCTTGCTGTTTTTGTCTTCATTGTCCATCATGTTGCTGCACGAAAACGTGCACAACACAAGGACCGCCATGGCCGCCATGAGCGGCTGTTTCCAGTGATTCAGCTTCATATGCTTCTCCAGAACGATTCTGATAAACTTGAAAGATATTTAATACCACAGACCTCAATATAATCATGGAATGCACAGACAACGGCCCTGCCTGTATTACCGGACTCTCGGCGGCACAATAAAGGCCACGCAGGCGTTCCCGAGGGGAGTATCGTCTCCACGCATGATGATTTCGGCACGATAAACCAGTGGAAGATCTCCCGGCTCGACTATTATGTTCGACGCGACCGGCGCTACATGCCAGGACAGGGGAGTCCCCGTAACGATGGACAGGTAAGAATCGGCATGTCCGTCCCCGTCACTGTCAACGGTATCCTCGCCTTCGGTATTGTTCACCTCGATATGGTCGATAAACTGCAATGAATCCCCGTCATCATCTTCCATATCAACCGCGCTGAGCGAAACAACATCGAACGGCATGTACCTGATGATCTCCCTGACGCCTGAGACCGTATACTGTACAACACTTGCATCCATAGCTGGATAGACAAATGGGTTTGACGACAAATCGAGGGTACCAGAAGCGATACCCAGATCGCTCATGACCGATTGAGCCGTGCCGACGCCTCCCTCGTCGCCCGTACCGTACAGCCCGACAAACCTGATCTTGTTCTGGCTGAGCAGGTTCCCAGCATAAACAGCAGTGTATATGCTGCACCGCGAACCGGAACACTGGTTGTCGGCATCGGATATCTGTATGAGAATTTTTAAAACCTCGGACCTGAAACCGGCACAACCGATCCGGTCTGCGCCTGCATAGCAGTTCTTAGTTGAATTATTAATGCAATTATTTCCATTTGCCACACAGGCCGCCGCCTGAAACGGCGCCTCATCACCGCCGGTTATCGTTGTGTCAGCAAGCGCATCAGAGACGACCGCTGGGTCGTCCTGAAGGGAAACACGGTTCCTGTATGTATCGAGGTTATTCCAGTCACCGAAACCCGTCCAGATATCGGCAATGCATCCCTCTCCCCCGGATGAATCCGATGTGCAGTACCGATCAGGCCCGCAGAAGTATCCGGTCGGGCAGTCGGAATTGAACCTGCATGCGGTATCGCTTGTATCACAGGTAAGGCTGTCGATAATCGACTGCATGTTGGCGCTCAGGGCTTGGATTTCAGCATCCATTGATCCGGTCCTGTCCAGGCTGAAATAAATATCCCCGTAAAATATGTTCGGGCTGATAGAAAACGATACCGGCTGCGTGACAGGCAGCGACGCATTCAAATAAGGCATCATGAAATAAGTGATTTCCCTGGAACCCGCGTTTTCATTAATATCAAGAGGGTCCAGGCCCAGCGCTACCTCGGCCAGATCGCTGTCGCCGTCTCCGTCAGTATCGCTCACCCGTGGATCGGTGCCATGCTCATTTTCAAGAACGGTCGAGAGGCCGTCATTATCGGGATCGGGATTGACCGGTGAATTTGTGGATTCGCCAAGCATGTTGCTGCACGAAATCGTGAGCATTACAAGAACTACCATGACCGCCATGAGCGGCTGTTTCCATTGACTCGGCTTCATATGCTTCTCCGGGGTGTAATTCGGTGTCCTGATTGCAGGTTTACAGATAATACCGGAAATTCTCTTATTAGTGCAACAAGTTTTTTGTATAGCCTGCAATTATATTCAGAATAGCCTGTTTTGTCGGATTTACCGCATACTGCATTCGCAAGCGCATGCGTGATTATAGAAAAAGTTTGTAATCATTCGTTCTTCGAGATCGAGGCGGTTGAAAAAGGATATCCACACTGAAACTACAGGATGGACTCCCGCTTTCGCGGGAGTGACAGACAGGATTGATTCCCTCTGGAACCTGTGTCAGCCGAACTGGATAGTTAAGTGACTATCAACCCCACCGATTTTCTACAGTCGCTGCACAGACGCTCGGGAGTTAATCCACCAACTGCATGCAATACAGCTGATCCTTAAAATAAAAAAGCCGGGTTATCGTGCAGCAACCCGGCCCTTTCGAACGTCAGCGCTGATCAATAGATCTCATAGGTCCAGAGTTCATATACGCTTTGACTGCCACGGGCATTGAAGAATAAACGGTTGCCCACTGCAAGCACATCTCCCGGGTTAGATACCCCCTCAGGATTTGGCTTGATCGGGTAAGGATTCCAGGCTGGATCAATATCACGCGCAGCGCTAAGCGGATCATATACCCACAGATCGTCACCGTCACTTCCTGCTTTAAAAACGAGATTTATACCGGCACGAATTAAACTCGAAAAAAACATGCCCGTTTCCCCGAGATTCGATATCGGTTGGGTTGTCCCGTTAATGGAATTATGAAACCATAATGAAGTGCCGTAAGAAGCGTCAGTTGCCGCAAAAAACAGTACGGGCCCCACTGCCAGGAGGCTTGAAGGATTTGATCCTGTACTGCCATCGTAAATTTCTATTGACGACGGATTCACTCCATCCAGAACAGGCAGGAGCGAATTAAATCTCCAGAGCTCATAATTGGCATCATTGCCCTGTGCGCTGAAATAAACGAAATTGCCGACCACCGTAAGTTTGGACGGATTGGACTCTATCTCACCGCCGATATTTATTGCGCCTTGAAGCCAATCTCCGTATGCCCCGTATAATCTATGGAAATCCGTGCCAAACAAGTTGTCTGTAGCTGCGAAATACAGGACGTCGTTAAGTGCTACAAAGTCATGCGGATGTGAAGGATAGATATCAGGTAATTCATTTGGATAAACATCATACTTCACGGCATTTCCCAGTTCGAAAATATACACAAACAACTCACAATCCCCGACATTAGTTCCGTCATATGCGCCAAAGCAGACCGCGTCTCCGAATGCGGTAAAACCGAATTCATACCCGTCATTGTGGAGGCTGGCCCCGCTATACTGCATTTCAACAACTCCATCGGCCTCGGTATAATAGTATGCCGTAGTTTGAGTGCTTCCGGTGTCATGCGCACTGAAGAACAGCCTGTCGCCGATAACGGTTAGCTCTCCCAAGGGTTGTTCATATGTCATGGTAAAATTGCTTACCTGCACCGGGTCGCTTGTGCCGTCATATGACCAAAGATTATGACCTGTTCCATCGTTTGCCGAAAAATACAGCTTGCCGTTAAACACCGTGAGCTGAGTTGGAGATGAAGAGGCATTCTCAACATTACGAATATCGGCCGCCAGTGAAGCGGTGTCGGTGTCGAGGTCATAGGCCCAGAGCTCTGCCCCGGTCGCGGTCGTGGTTCCCTGGAAATACACCTTGTTTTTGTACAGGGTCATGCCCGAAGGGCTGGACCCGGCCTCGCTATCAGGGTTGATGTCGATGATATGCAGGTTTTCACCCATGTCGATCCGCACGGTTCGCATGGAGCCCGCTTCGAGGTTCACCACCCTGGAGCCGATATATTTCGGCCTGCCGGTGTTGTCGATGCCCCTGACCGCGATCCTCCTTTTTTTGCCCGCGTCGATCGCCAGGGTCAAGACCGTGGTGTCCGCCGGGAATGTCTTGTCGAAGGGGACCATGTTCGGCCCGGTCACGGTTATGCCAATGGCCGTGACGTCCTCGGGAGCGGTCTGAGCGTACGCAGGAGTAACAAAAAACCCGAGGACGCGGTCGATGAACCCGTCATGCGTGGGAGCCGCGGACACCCCTCTGGGAAGCCCAATATTTATTTTCAGTGTCGCGGTATCGTCGCCGCCGCATGACAGCATGAAAGCTGCACAGAACATGCAGACAGCGAGCGGAAAAGATAGATTTTTCATGGGAAACCTCTTGATGGGGATTCGGTTACAATATGCAAAGATTCATTCAGCACATGTTAGAATCAAAATACAATAAATCAACACAATTATCAACCCCGGGGGCCGCCGAAGCTGCCCCGACCTGTTCCATTAATGGAGCGCGGGCCCAAAAAACAATTGCCAAAGAAATCAGGCGGGAATATATTTGTAAGAGTATCCACCGGAGGTCGTTTATAATGAAAAAATCAACTCTTCTCCTGATACTGGCCGTGTCATTCGCGCTCATAAGCATCGACGCGAGCGCCCGCATCGTGGTCGAAAAAGTCAAAGGCAGCGTTGCGTTCAAGGCCGGAAACCAGTGGCAGCCGCTCACCGAAGGCATGGCCCTGAACGAGGGCGCCAAGATCAGCACCGGGGTGAACTCCACCGCGGTCATCAAAATGGACAGCCACACGGTTACCATAAATCCGCTGACCATGATCAAGATCTACGAGAACTCCATGACCGCCAGGACATCCGACAACCGCATCGGGCTCAGGCGAGGGACCATCCGCGCCCAGGTGTCCAAGGACAAGCGGATCAAGACCGTGTTCAAGGTCTCCACGCCGGTCGCGACCTCTTCCGTGCGCGGCACCGAGGAGATCATCTCGTACGGCCCGTCGAGCGGCATGAAGATATACATGATCGAGGGAGTGGCCGAGGGCCAGAGCAATAACGGGAACAGCAGCACTCTCAGGGGCGGGCTCGTTTTTCAGCAGAAACCGGGCGGCGCCGCGATCGAGAACCCCATGGGAGCCATCAAGGGAAACGCGCTCGCGCAGATCGGGGACAAAAACCTGTCAGCCGATGAGAAGAAAATACTCGACTTCCTCGGCATCGACGAGAGCCAGCTGCCGGGAGGGGTCCTCGACAGGCTCAGCGCGCTCATGGGGACAAACAGCCTGGTAAACGTGATCATAAACTGGCCTTAATAATACCGTTTCACCGGCATCCGACGACCCGGGCGCTCAACGGCCCGGGATATTTCTCTGTATAAAGCCTGTTTCACAGGATTCATCCACAAGGAGTACGCAATGAAACTACGGATATTGTTCGCGCTGTTGCTTCTTTTCACGGTTTCCCTGGGGGCGCAGAACCTCGGGAACCTCGATTTCGTCAACTCACTCGGAGACCGCGAGGCCGCGACCTACGGCGACGCGGTGACCTTCTTCATGCTCATGGAAAACAGGGCGCCCGGCGGGTTCGAGGCCAACGTGGCCGCGCTCGACAGGCTCAAAATCACGACCGGGATCAGGGCGGCCGAGAACACGCTGCTCGACCGCGGCATGCTGGCCCTCATGGTCTCGCGCTACCTCAAGATCGAGGACAGCCTCCTGTACCTGATTTCCGGGTCAGGGCGCTACGCGTTCAGGGCGTGCGCCGAGCAGGGCATCATGGATTCAGACGCGAGCGAATGGGACGTCATCAGCGGCGAGGGCCTCATCGAGGTGATGGCCAAAGTTTCGGCCATGAAGGAGGCTGAGAAGTGAAAAAGACAGCGATCGTAATAATACTCTTCATCATGGCCGCGGTGTTCACCCGCGGCGCTTCGGCGCAGGGATACTACAGCGCGAAAGATGCCGACCAGTTCTTCCCGGATTTCAAGTCCGACGAGGACATGTCGGTCACGACCGCAGTTCGGACGCCGACCAGGTCGGCCGTCCAGTTCGGCGGATGGATCATGCCGACCTTCCTCACCGATTACCGCAGCGGCTCGAAGCAGCTCAACAGCGCCGTCACCAACATAAACTTGTGGCTCAAGGCCAACCTGTGGCAGAACGCCTACATTTACCTCAGGGGCAGGGACACCCTGACCGGGGTCATGATGCAGGATGGCTATAACAGCGTCGACGAGATCGACAACCTCATAGACCTCGACCTGGGCTATATCAGCTCATCCTTCCTTGACGGCATGCTGAGGCTCCAGTTCGGCCGCAAATACTTCACGGCCGGGGCCGGGCTCGTCCTGAACGGCCGCGGCGACGGCATCCAGTTCGACATCAGCAGCAGGTGGGTCAAATTCAGCGTGTACGGCATGTACTCGGGCCTTATCCAGAAAGAGAACAACCTGTACCAGATCAGCAGCAAGGACTACAGCGACGGGTCCAAGAGAATTTTCACCGGAGGAGAGCTGGCTTTCCCGTTCGAGAACCAGGAAGCATACATTCTCGCGGTCGGCCAGTTCGACATGAGCGAAGAGACCGCCGGCGCGCGCAACAAGTACAACTCGCAGTACTGCGGCGTCGGCCTCCGGGGGATCATCGCGGATGCGGTATCGTACTACGGCGAATTCGTCTACGAAACCGGGACGACCTTCGACATTGACAACAAAAAGCATGACATACGCGCCATGGCCGCCTCGTTCAGCATGGATTACTACATCAATGTCACGACCTTCCCGACCTTCGTGGTGCAGTACAACTACGCCTCGGGCGACGTTTCAAGGGAGTACTATTCCACTTCATGGGCCTCATGGACCGGGACCGGCGGCGGCAACGACACCGGCTTTATCGGGTTCGGCACGTTCAGCGCAGGCTACGGATTGCGGCCGCTGCCCGGCAACCTGCACGCGGTCAGGGCCGGGTTCTCCATATCCCCCTTCTCGTGGGCTAAGCAGTTCTACCTGAAGCGGATCACGCTGCTCGCCAAATACTCGTGTTACCTGAAGGACAAAACCGAAGGCGCGATCAGCCAGGGCGAAGCGACCCTGGACGAGCTGCTCGTCGGGCACGGGGTGGATGTCTCGTTGCGGTGGAAGATACTGGGAGACCTTTCGCTTTTCGTCAACTACGGCGTGTTTCTTCCCGGAGACGCCTATGCCTCCTCGGAAAACGACCGCCATTTCGTCATGGAAGGGATCAGCCTGAGCTTTTAATTGACAAAAAAGCGGTCATCTGATACATACAGAGGGCTGGCCGTCAGGTCGGCCCTTTTTATTTGAGGTGTTGTATGATCAAAAGATTCATCGATTTCGCCAGCTCATTCATCGAGGGAAACAGGCTCTCAGGGGTTATCATCGCCGCTGCGGCGTTCACGCTCGTCGCCCTCCTCAGCCTTACCCAGATATACGAGATATTCGAGCTGAAGCTCTACGATCTGCGCTTCCTGGCAAAGCCCTCGATTCAGGAATGGGACAGGCTCACCTTCGTCGACATAGACGAAAACAGCATAACCAACATCGGGCAGTTCCCCTGGCCGCGCTACTACTACGGCATAGGCGCGCAGGCCATGAAGGACCTCGAAGTGTCGTCGTCGACCTTTGATATCATGTTTCCCGACCACTCCCCGTCCCACCTGAACACCGAAAACTACGTCCGGCTCGTCAAGAAGGCCGAGGAGAGAAAGAGAATAACCTCGACGGACCTCGACGACGTGATCCTCGACAACGACAAGCGCTTCGCGCAGGGGATCGCTCAGCAGGGAAAAACGGTCCTGTCGTACACGTTCAACACCGAGCCCCTGAGCGAAAACATGAAAGAACGCCTCGCCATGCCCGAATACAGAAAGGCCATAGCAAGATTCAACGCAAAAGCGACAAAGCTCCTGAGCGCCGAAGAGGCGTCGCGACTTGACGCGCTCAGGGACAGCGCCACGCTGAGCATATCGTACCCGATCCCCGAGCTCATGGAAAGCGCCTTCTCGTTCGGTTTCGTGAACCGGTACACCGACGTCGACGGCACCGTGCGCAAGGTCAGGATGGTGCAGGCGTACCAGAGCAGGCTGTACTTCAACCTTGCGCTCGTGATGCTCATCGACGCCTGCGGGGTCCCGATGAAAAACATCGATGTCCTGCCGGGCGACCGCATCGTTTTAAAAAACGCTCTCAATCCCATGACCCACAAATTCGGCGACATCAGCATTCCCATCGACGACCAGGGGATGATGTACGTCAACTGGGCCGGGAAATCGGTCAGGGAGGAATCGTTCCACCTCGTGCCTTTTTACGCGCTGCTCGACTATGCCGACTACGCGCCCGCTGTTCACGATTACTTCGACAGGATCGAGTCGCAGGAACAGCGCTTCGCCCTGTCGGACATTTACGGCAGGATAGCGGAGCGCAAGAGGCTGTACGCGCGCGCCGGCTCCGCAGCCGAAAGAATGAAGCACTGGAAAGCAATCAAAGACCTGCGCGGCGAGATGAAGAAGGTAAAGGAATCATATGCGGCGATTTTGAAGAACGAAATAGGACGGCTTGAAAAAGAACCTGGCGCCGGGAACGACAGGGCGCTCAAGGAGGAGCTCGACCTGATGAATGACGACCTGAAGGCCATCGAGCTGGTCATCAGGCTCGAAAACGAGCTCGCGGACGACATCGCCATATCCGGCCTTACCGCGACCGGCACCCACGATATCGGCACCATTCCCCTTTCCAAGGAATACGCCCGGGTCGGCGTGTACCATAACACGGTGAACACGATCGTCAACGGGGCCTTTATTCACCGGGTGAACCGGGTCTTGAACTATCTCCTGATGCTTTTGATCGCGCTGGGCATGGGGATTTCCATCCAGCGCATGAGCGCCCGCCTTTCGGTCGCAACCATTTGCATTTCGTTCGTGGTGCTGAACATCGCCATGATTGCCGTTTTCTCGTTTTTCAACGTATGGGCCGACCAGCTCGGGCTCAACCTCTCCCTCATAATCCCGTCGCTCTCGATAGCGGGCGTCAAGTTCCTCAGGGAGGAGAGCCAGAAGCGCTACATCAAGAACGCGTTCGCGCATTACCTGGCGCCCGACGTCATCGAAAAGATCATCGAGAATCCCGAGACCCTGGAGCTCGGGGGAAAGAGCTCCGAGATTACGATCTTCTTTTCCGACATAGCCGGCTTCTCGACGCTGTCCGAAAAGCTCACGCCGACCCAGCTCGTCGACAGGCTCAACGAGTATCTCTCGGAGATGACCGACATCATCCTGTCGCACGGCGGAACGGTCGACAAGTACATAGGCGACGCCATCATGGCCTTTTTCGGCGCGCCACAGCCCTTCGAGGACCACGCACTGCGGTGCTGCCTGGCAGCCATCGACCAGAAAAAGCGGCTCCGGGAGATGCAGGAAAAATGGCGGGAAATCGGGGTGGATGAAATCAACATGCGCATGGGCATCAACACCGGCGAGGCGGTCGTCGGCAACATGGGCTCCAGGGCGAGGCTCAACTACACCGCGATGGGTGATTCGATCAACCTGGCGTCCCGCCTCGAGGGGGCAAACAAGTTCTTCAAGACAAACGCGATGATAAGCGGCTCCACATACGAAACGGTGCGCGAAAAGATCGAGGCCCGCAGGCTCGACACGGTGAGGGTCATCGGCAAGAAGGAGGCCATCCCGGTATACGAGCTCCTCGGGAGAAAGGGCGCGCTGCCGCAGAGGATGTACGACATGATCGAAGTCTACGACAGGGCGCTCGCCCTGTTCCAGGAGCGGCAGTGGAAGCGCGCCCTGGGCCAGTTCCAGGCCGCGCTCGAGATCATAACCGACGACGGACCGAGCCTGGCCTACTGCACCCGGTGCCAGGAGTATATCAAGAATCCGCCCCCGAAAACATGGGACGGGGTCTATTCGTTCAAGTCGAAATAGGCGGGGAACCCGCACGCGCTGCGGGACGCCCCTTGCAAGGAGAAAAAAATGCTTAAAAGAATCCGCGAAAGAAACATCCACCTGCTCGTGCTCGCCTTCATGACCGGGCTTTTCCTCGGGCTTACTCTCTCGTACCGCGCTTCGGCCGCCGAGGGAGCGCACAGGTATCTCGACTATTTCCACAACGTCTACCAGATAATACTGGGAGAATATGTCGAGTCGACATCGAACCAGAAGCTTTTCTACGGCGCCATAGACGGCATGATCAGGTCGCTCGACGATCCGTATTCGAGGTTCCTCGACGAGAAGGCATATGAAGAGCTCAAGGAGATGACCACCGGCAAGTTCGTGGGGGTGGGCATCGAGATCACCATCCAGGACGAAGAGGTCGTGGTCATAACGCCGATCGACGACTCGCCCGCGATGAAGGCCGGGATCAGGGCGGGCGACATCATAACGAGCGTCGACGGTAAAAGCATCAAGGGCAAGAAGCTCACCGAGATCGTGAAGCTGATAAAAGGACTCCCGGGAACAAAAGTCGGCCTCACGGTGGCCCGGGAGGGATTTGACGACGCCATCGAGTTCGAGCTTTCCCGGGAGGCGATAAAGCTGAAAAGCGTCGAGTACGACATCATCGCGGACAAGAACATCGGCTACCTGAAGATCAAAAACTTCGGCTCGGACACGACAAAGGACGTCACTGCAGCGGTCAAATTCTTCAATTCGAAAAAAGTCGACAGGATAATCATCGATCTCCGCTACAACCCCGGCGGGCTTCTCAACGCGGCTGTCACCATATCGGACCTGTTCCTGGACAAGGGAAAGACCATCGTTTCGACGCGGGGCAGGAGCGATTTAAAGAGAGAAGAGATATTCAAATCCGAGAACGACCCGTCGTTCAACGGAAAGATCGTGCTCCTCGTCAATAAGGGGAGCGCGTCGGCCTCCGAAATCCTTTCCGGGGCGATCAGGGACAACGACCGCGGCAAGCTCGTGGGAGAGAAGACCTTCGGCAAGGGCTCGGTGCAGAAATCATACAACCTCGACGAGAACATCGGCCTGGCCATCACCGTGGCCCACTACTACACGCCGTCGGGAGAGCTGATTCACGGCAAGGGAATCAAGCCCGACGTCGAGATCGCTCCAGAGCAGTTCACCGATGCAGAGATGAAGAGCGTGAAACAGATCGAGAAGGGCGGGCTGATCGATTCCTTCGTCACGAAGGGGATGGATTACAACGACGACACGAAAACGAAATTCCGCCGATACCTGAAGGACAAAGGCATAGAGATATCGGACCGCAGCGCGGATTTCCTGCTCAAATCGGGCGTATACCATTACAGGAAGAGGCCGATTTACGACACCGAGTTCGACATTCAGCTGACCAGGGCCATCAGGGAGATCGAGTGAAAAACGCCGTTATCGGCCTCGGGCTCGAAAGCTCCTGCGATGAAACCTCGGCATCTATCGTCGCCGACGGCAAGACCGTTCTCTCGAACGAAATCGTGAGCCAGATCGACCTGCACAGAGAATACTGCGGTGTGGTCCCTGAAATCGCATCGCGCGCGCACCTCGAGACCATAAACATCCTGATCGACCGGGCCCTTTCGCGCGCGGGGATCGGCTTCGCCGACCTCGATTACGTTTCGGCCACGGCCCGTCCGGGCCTGATCGGGTCGCTGCTCATCGCGCTCCAGTCGGCAAAGGCCATATCGTACGCCATGGGAATACCCCTCATCGCGGTCGACCACCTGGAGGCCCACCTGTACGCGCCGTTCCTGGAAAAGAACATGCCGGCATACCCGTATATCGGGCTCCTCATATCAGGCGGCAACACGGCCATTTACCGGGTCGCGGGAATCGGCCTGATCGAGACGATCGGCAAAACCACGGACGATGCGGTCGGCGAAGCATTCGACAAGGTTTCCAAGTTTCTGGGCCTCGGATATCCCGGCGGGCCTGCGATAGAAAAGGCCGCGGCAATGGCGGTCGCGAAACGCGTTTTTCTTCCAAAGATACTTCCAGGGCCCGACGACAGGCGCTTCTCGTACAGCGGGATAAAAACCGCGGTGATAACTCACATGAAAGCGCACCCCGATACCGACTTGAACGAAATAGCCTACGCATTCCAGGAGCGGGCCCTGGAAATCCTCGTCCGAAGGGTCTTTTCCGCAGCCCGGGACGAAAAGATCGCAAACATCGTCATAGCAGGGGGAGTCGCCGCGAACGGCAGGCTCAGGGAGATGCTGAGGGACGAATCCCGGCCGGACGAAAACATCATCATCGCATCGCCCCTCCTGTGCACCGACAATGCCGCGATGGTCTGCGGCCTCGCCTACCATTATTTCATTTCGGGAAAGCATGACGGCCTGGATTGCGACGTCCATGCCAGGACCGCGCTGTCTTCGCGTTCATGACTCCTGCGCCGCACAAGGAATGTGCTTGATAAAAAAATCTTTCAATTGTAATATATCCGCCTGTCCGATGTATCAATCATGAGCGCCAGGTGG
>Ga0116154_10001808_pt1 | contig 17195 bp, 18 predicted proteins | sample AD_UKC030_MetaG_FD_89898 | JGI IMG/M metagenome (GOLD analysis project Ga0116154, IMG submission 89898) | Active sludge microbial communities of municipal wastewater-treating anaerobic digesters from USA - AD_UKC030_MetaG | ecosystem: Engineered > Bioreactor > Anaerobic > Digestate | place: USA...
CGAGAAGGCGGTAATTCTTCCTGGAAAAAATCGACGCGAGCTCATAAAGAGCCGTACCGCTGCTTATGCCGCCGTACGCCGTGATAAACGCGGCGGTCTGGTTTTCGACCAGGGAAGGTATCTTTTCGAGCAGGTCGCGAAAAACTTCAGGCACATGACCGGAATATACCGGCGTGCCGATTACGATCATTTTATAGTATGAAAGCTGAACATGAAATTCGGACGCGTTGCCCTTTTTGATAAAACGTGATGCGTCAAAATAATCGCAGTGAAGCCCTGCAGACCTGATACCCCCGGCCACCGTCTCTGCGGCCTTTTTCGTGGCGCCGTGCGGGGAAAAATAAACGAGCGCCGCTTTTTCAACACTGAGCCTGTCCATGGACGCATTAGAGCCTATGCCGCGAACTTGACAAGCAATTTTTATGTCTCACAAGCTCAAAGCACTGACAGCGCTTCGTCATAGTCGGGCTCCTGGGCAATTTCAGGCACCAGCTTGGAATGGATAATCATTCCATTTTCATCAATTACAACAACCGCTCTGGCCAACAGTCCGGCGAGCGGGCCGTCAATTATTTCAATCCCGTATTCCCTGCCGAAATCCCTGTTACGCAATTCTGAAAGCGCGATTACCCGATCGACTCCCTCAACAGTGCAGAAACGCTCATGAGCGAAAGGAAGATCCCTCGATATCGCGAGAACAACGGTATTCTTCAGCGAGGCCGCCTTTTCATTGAATTTTCGCACTGAGGTGGCGCAGACAGGCGTATCGAGACTCGGAAAAATATTCAAAACAATCCTCGACCCGCTAAAATCATTGAGCAGTACATCCTTTAGGTCTCTGCCTGTGAGTGAAAATTGTGGTGCTTTCTCCCCTTTCAGCGGGAGACTGCCTGATGTGTGTATGGTATTACCGTGGAACATGATATTTGACATAAAAAGCCTCCATATAAATAAAATAAATAAACTTGAATTATTATCACAATAATGTTAGATAAAAAGAATCTATTAAAGTTTTTTATAAAATACTTAATTTTCTTATTGACAGCAAATAATATATTTATTATTCAATTAAATACTTAATTTCAATTTTTCTATATAAACTTAAGCAGGAGTACTGAATGAACATCTCCAGAAAAGATTTCCTGAAAAAGTCAGCATTAGGAGCGGGTATTGCGGCCCTGTCGCTTTCCAGTGCTGCTGATGCATCGGAAAATTCAGAACTGGCAACCCTGATAGATTTAAGAAAATGCATCGGATGCGAAGCATGCGTTTATGCATGCCAGGAGGCCAATGCGCATAAATATCCCGAACCGGCCAAGCCGTTCCCCAAAATGTATCCTGAAAGAGTCAAGGTTTCCGACTGGTCCGATAAAAGGGACGTCACCGACAGGCTTACGCCATATAACTGGCTGTATATACAGAGAACACAGGTCGAGCATGACGGTAAAACCATCGAAGTATGCGCACCGCGCCGCTGCATGCACTGCCAGGAACCGCCCTGTGCGCATCTGTGTCCGTTCGGAGCGGCGCATAAACAGGCGAACGGCGCCACCACCATCGATCCGGACATATGTCTCGGCGGAGCCAAATGCAATGCGGTCTGTCCATGGAACATCCCGCAGAGGCAGACCGGCGTGGGGCCGTACCTGGATATTGCGCCTTCGTACATGGGCAACGGAGTGATGTACAAATGCGATCGATGCGTCGACAGGCTCGATAAAGGCCAGCTTCCTGCATGCATAGAGGCCTGCCCCGAGGGTGTCCAGAAAATCGGTCCGCGAGACCATATCGCAGACGAAGCCCGGAGGGCGGCCAAAGAAGAAGGCGCATATATCTACGGCCTTGAAGAAAACGGCGGAACCAATACCATATACGTTTCAGCAGTCCCATTTGAAAAGATAAACAATGCCATCGCCAGCGGCCAGGGAAATCCCCATATGGATAAAGTCGCAAGCGTCATGAAAAAGTCCAATATCCTGGCCTCGGCGTTGATCATCGCGCCATTTGCCGGGGCTGCGGCGTCCCTGCTGCGCATCGGCGATAAAATCAAAAAATACATCGGAGAAACACGAAATGAAACTGAAAAAAATACCTGATATTCTTTACAGGTTCACACTGGCCGATTTTCTTTTTATTCTGGCAGTCTTCGGTCTTGCATTAGGATGGATAGGACATATGCCGGTTTTCAAGAGATACTATCTCGCCGATCTGCCAGGCATGACCTGGACAGGAGATTACATGTTGATAAACGAAATAAACCTCGCAAGCGCATCGCTTGCAGCTTTTTTAATTCCTCAACGGATAATTAAGTATTACAATGAGAAACATCGCACAGACGGCAATCATGCGAGAGTACGCCTCATCAATATCCTGTTTGCCGGATTTTTTGCAGGCGTACTCATGAAAATAATCGCGACCGGTATGGGACTGAACATCCCGCGAAATGTAATCTTCATCATAGACATGATATACATGACAGTTTCAGCGTCCTTTATTCTCGGCACGCCGATGATATGGCTGTCAGGCAAAATTGCGGTAAAAGTCAAAGACAAAGCGGGAATAAAAAAGGAGTCCGGCATTTAACGCAGCTTTCGCGCTCGATTAGCATACAAAAAAACTCTAACCGAACAGGCTGCCATTGCATCCGATCTCTTGCATCAATGCAAGGTTGATGATGGAAAACGGTCAGCCTCTTTTTTTTATCAGGCTTTCGAGCCGGCGATAAGCGCGTCCTTCCTCCCGCCAGGCATAGCAGCTGTCCTTCAGGCCCTCGGCAACAGACGCGATGCGTTCAATCGACATGTCGGATCGCTCAGAGGGCGGCTTCTGGGCGGTGACCGCCCACATCCCCTGCATGATCGCCGGCGCCATGGCAAGCAGCAGATGGGTCAGGTGCGTGCATCCCTTGATACCCGAAAACATTGACCGGACCTTCATGGTAAAACCCGACTCGATCCGCATCCCCCTGATCTTCCTGATGCCGTCAAGCACGTCAGGGCAGTCCTCGCGCGGGAAAGAGGCCATCTCGGCATCGACTTCTTCTATCAACAAATCCGGAACCGCCAACAACAGCCTGATGGTAAAATCATGCAGGGGGCCCGCCGGCCTCTTCTCGCCCGTGAACAGATAGTATTCCATCAGCCTCATTTCGCGGAGCCTGCCCTGAGCGACGATCCGGTCGTCTCCCGCCCGGAATGTGGAGAGCGTGATGGTTCTTTCGTGCGCCTTCGCGTCGGGAGAAAACTCGATCCTGCCCACTTCACTCTCTCCCGAACAGGTCCACGAGGGGAGCGTATTTTTTTTCGGAGAGGTCGAAGTCAAGCGATCCGCGAACGCCGTGCTCGTCGATCTGCGCCGCCGCGAACCGATCCGACAACACCGCGCCCTGCCTGAGCTCGATGATGCCGTAATCGACGAGCTGTTTGAAATACGTCCTGATGATGCCGAATGACATCTTCTGTATCCCCAGCTCGCCGTGGTGCTCGTGGTCATAGAGGCCCAGGTTCACGTCGGCCACTTTGTTTCCGGCCATGCATGAATCGATGTTGATGCCGGTCTCAACGCCGTATATCTGCCAGAAGTGGACCCTGCTGAAAAAATCAACGGTGCCTGCGACCTCGCCTGAAAGCGGGTAGGAAAACTCGCGCAGACCCCGGAGTTTCGGGTGGTCGATGACCGAAAAAAGCGGCTGGGCCACGAATTTCTTGACCCGGCCCTTTTCCCGCCAGAAACCCGCCTTTGCGAAGTCGAACCCGCTGAGCACCGGCCCCGAGAGCCCGGTCACGAAATGGGGCCCGAAATATTCTGGAACCACGTCTGCATCGAGGAAAACAATCACCGCGTCCCGGAAATCCCGATCCGACCGGTGCATGTTCATTAAATGGTAGAGCGCCCTTCTCATGTCAGAACCCTTGCCCTGTTCGGCGCCCATGTCTGGCACTTCGATATCGTTGCAGACGATTATCCCCGCGTCCCTGTCGGCCTTTTGGGCCATGTCCTCGGTTTTCTCGGGGAATTTCGCGTCGACCCTTCGGTGCGACAGAAAAATTCTGTCGACGTATGCTCCGAGCTCTCTTCTGAGAAGCGAGATCTTGTCGCTGATCAGGCCGGCCTCGCGCTCCCCGTATGTGGAGAAAACGACGAACAGCTTCCTGCGTCCTTTCAGTTCGATGAGATCCTCGAGCCTGAAATCAGCGGCCTCGAACTGGGTCAAAAACGGCATGCAGCGCCTCTCATGCCCCGTAAAATTTCCGGTACCATGAAACGAATTCGCCGATACCCTCTTCGATGGAAGTCGAGGGCCTGAATCCGAAATCCTTTTCCAGATCTGAAACATCGGCGCATGTCCGATAGATGTCGCCCGGCTGCATCGGCATGAACTCCATCGACGCCTTGCGTCCCAGTCTTTCCTCAATGACGCGGATGAAATCGATCAGTTTCACCGGGGATGAATTGCCGATGTTGTAAACCCGGTACGGGGCCGATGACCGGGCAGGATCGGGGCGCGCTCCGTTCCACGACCTGTCGGTGATGGGCGGAGATTCGAGGACCCTCACCACGCCGCCGACAATGTAGCGGACGTACGTGAAATCGCGCCAAATCTCCCCGCTGTTGAAAACCTTGATGGGTGCGCCCTCGATAATCGATCTGGTGAACGAAAAATATGCCATGTCGGGCCTTCCCCATGGCCCGTATACGGTGAAGAAACGAAGTCCCGTTACGGGGATGGAAAAAAGATGGCTGTAGCAATGCGCCATGAGCTCGTTGGATTTCTTGGTCGCCGCGTACAGGCTCGCCGGATGATCGACATTGTCATGTACGCTGAAAGACTCGGTTCTGTTCAAACCGTAAACCGAAGAGCTGCTCGCGTATACCAGGTGGTCCACGGGGTTATGACGGCAGCATTCGAGGACATTCATGAAACCGACTATGTTGGAGTCGATGTAGCTGTACGGATGGGTCAGGGAGTAGCGGACTCCGGCCTGGGCCCCGAGATGCAGGACGCGGTCGAAACGCTGCTCCTTGAAAAGCTTCATCATGCCGTTCCTGTCTTCAAGGTCGAGTTTGATGAAGCTGTAGAGCCTGTTGGTTGAGCTTCTGACCGGCCGGCTGGAGTCGATCATGCCATGGCTGATGCCGCTCTTATCAAGTCTGGCGTACTTGAGGCCCGTGTCATAATAATCGTTGATATTGTCGAGGCCGACAACTTCAATACCCTGTTCTGTCAAATCAGAGACGAGATGAAATCCGATAAAACCGGCGCTTCCGGTCACCAATACCTTCATGGGAATGCCGCTCCTCTCAAATACTTAAACGTGTGTGGCGCATCCCGGTATAAAAGACCTTACCGGAAAAACTGTCAACCGGAAAAAGGCTACATGATATCGATGGGCCCGAGAATGTCGCCGTCGATGAACTGCCTGGCATATGCGTTCTCCCTGCTGAAAAAATCCCTCCCCGATCCGGAAAAAACGATCCTTCCCTCATAAAGAAGCGCCACGGTGTCTGCGATTTTTTCAGCGACTTTCAGATCGTGGGTCACGACGATCGAGGTGGTCTTGAGCGAGTCCCGTATCTCAAGCATGAGGTCGGCAATCGAATCCGACAGAACCGGATCGAGGCCGGCGGCCGGATCGTCGTAAAGGATGATGTCGGGATCGGCGCACACGGCCCTTGCGAGGCCCACCCTTTTCTGCATGCCTCCCGAGAGTTCCGAAGGGAGCTTGCCTTCGTTTCCCTTCAGGCCGACGCGGGCGAGGGACTGCTCGACCCTGCGCGCGACCTCATCCTCGGGCATTCCCATCCGCCTGAGCCCGAATGCGACATTGTCGAAGACATTCATTGAATCGAAAAGGCCGCCCTTCTGGAACACGTAAGCCAGATGCGGTCTATCCTTCGTTCCTGAAGAAAGGCCCGTATCGCCGACCATTATCTCGCCGGAATATTCGTCATTCAGGCCCGCGATGCATTTCAGGATCACGGTCTTTCCGGAACCGTTTTTTCCCATGAGCACCAGGGTCTGGCCCCGTGACACGGCGAGGTCCACGCCGCTGATGACCTCTCTTCCATCAAAGGCCACATGCAGATTTTTAATCTCAATCACGGTGCGGCCCGTCCCCCTCGTCATTGATAACGCGTCTCATAGTAATCCTTTATTGAATATAATATGTTCAAATATGAAACATAGCGTTCCTGCGAAATCTCTCCCTCCTCGACGAGCTTTTTCACTTCGCATCCGGGCTCGTGATCATGAGTGCAGGGCCTGAAACGGCACCGGGATGCGTAATCGCCGTACTCGTAGAAATAGCCTGCCAGCACGTCTGGCTCGATGTCCATGAGGCCGAACTCCCTGAACCCCGGGGTGTCGATGATACCGGTCACGGCGTCCGGGTTTATCATCTCGGCGTTCGTCGTCGTATGACGTCCCTTGCCGGTGCTCTCGGAGACTTCAGATATCCTGAGATCGAGACCGGGATAGAGCCGGTTCAGGATGGTCGACTTTCCCACTCCCGAAGTGCCGACGAAAAGGGATACTTTTCCGTGCAGGACATCCCTGAGTGAATCCATGCCGGAACCTTCCTCGGCGCTCGCGACGATTATCGCGAGCCCTGATCCGCGGTAATAAGCGCGAAAATCCGCAATTTCGGCCCTTGTCGAAAGGTCCGACTTGTTGACGCACAGCACGACCGTGATCCCCTCCTTGGATCCCCTGACCGCCACCCGGTCGACGAAACGCGGATTGAGCCTGGGCCTGGCGAAGGATTGTATTATGACGAGCTGGTCCAGGTTCGCGGCGATGATGTCTTCCCTGCTGTTGCCCCTGTCTTTGCGGGTGAACGCGTTTTTCCTTTCCTCGATCCGTGATATTGCGCCGGAGCCGTCGTCGTTCAGCTCGAATGCCACGCGATCGCCGACAGCGACCGGCTCCGAAAACCTTTTCAGGCCGGGGTCCTTCCGCATCCTGCCCCGCAGGACGCAGTTGGTCAGCCCGTCATCGTGCCTGACGGTGTGATATCTGCCGAATGTCTTGACGACTGTACCGATCATTTTTTTATTTTTTTCGAAAAAATTAATTCAAGTTTTCGCCCGAAAAGGCCGAAGATTTTAGCACAAGAAATGATATGGTAATTCCCTCCCGATTTTACCATATTGTTGACTTGGCACTGCGTTGAAAGAAGGCAGGATAGCCGCCCAGCTATTCTGCTTTCTTGTTTTTCGGCCTCACGGGATCCTGTCCAGCACTGCCGGCCTGAAATCCACGAGCTCGGCCATGACCAGTCCGCTGTTATCGGTCTTTACGACCTTGAACGTCACGAAGTAGTCCATGCCCTCATGGATGTTCATCATCTGCCTTTTCAGCCGCTTCTTCGTCTCACGCCGGGAAATATCAAAGACGATATCGTGATTTTTTTGATCGTAAAAAGCAATCCTCTCGAAAACAGTATCCACTGTTTTCAGCTTGAGCTTCATGGTAACGGTCGCGTCCCTGTACGATTCGATCGCGCCGGCGATTTCAGACAGCCGGGCCGGGGCCCCCTGCCCCTGCTGGGCTTCGGCATGCTCCGGCAAAAACAAGAGCGCCATGCAGGCGGATGCGAGAAAGCAGGCGCATTTCCACCGTGTTTTTCCGGCAGCGTTCATCGGGCCGCCCTCCTGACCGCGCGCGCGGAAATATAGGGCCTGTCAAGACCCGAAACGTCGAGCAGCAGGCCGTCGACCTCCACGAAAGACCCGTTTTCTATCGCGCCCTTTTCGGGCGAGTAGACTTCTGCGATTCCTGAAAAGGTTTCCGGGGCCCGGTAGTCGACAAGGAGTGCAAATGAAACCGCGTCGTTCAGTTTCTTCATGTTGGCGACCCTGCCCTTCCATGATACCGCGTAGCCGTGATAGAGATAACGTTTTACAGACACCGCGCCGTATGGGGAAGCTTCGAACTTCCTGTCGTCGGCGTCCCTGATGAAATCAACCAGAAATCCGGCCTTCTCCTTGACCGTGAAGCTCGCGTTGCTGTTCCGTATCTTGTTCAGTATCAACGCGGCCTCGTTGTAGCGTTCAAGCTTGATCAGCTTCTTTGCGCGCTCGAAATCATCGGTCATCTCGCCGACGGAGACATAGAACTCCCTTGTCTTGTCCCTGTTTATCCTGCTGATCAAATCATAGCCCGAGGGTGTTATGCTCACGCCGTCAACCGCTGAAAAATCCTTTCCCCCGACATTGATATTCCTTGTGAATTCCATTATCTCGGAAAAATGCAGATAGGCTCCGGCGCCGAACAACACCAGAAAAGCCGCGATAAAGAGCGATTTCGGCAGCGATCCGACTCCGGGCAGAATGCGTCTCCTGCGCGTTTTGAGACCCGGACGAGCCTGCTTCGCGTTTTTTCTGAGAAGATGGCGCGGCGGCGGGGGTATGTCGACAAGGTCAGCCAGCCGTGCCTTCTTCTGGAGCGAAGGGAAATTGGCGGCATATCCGAGCATCTTCCTGCCCCTGATCAGGCGCTTATCCCACGGATAACGGGTTAGATAATCGAGATATATCTTCAGCGCGCCGTCAAGGTTCGGCGACGCCTTCAGGCCGAGAAAGGCGCGCAGCTGGATCATGGGGATATATTCCGGATCGATGCGCTGGACTTTTTCAAGGGCGCGCTCGGCCGCATCAAAGGAGCTCGAATACAGGTGGGCGACCGCCATCAAAAAAAGCGGATACGGTTCACGCGGCGATAGCGCGGCGATTTTTTCGCAGAGAAGCACGGTTTCATTGTAACGCTTTTTGGTGAAGCAATGGTATGCGTCCCTTACGAGATTGGCGCTGCTTGTTTGATACGTCACGGTTTCCGCTTCATTCAATGTTCTGTGAACGCACCGGCAGCCGCTATCTGTCGCGTTTCAGTAAACGCCTCAACTGCTCGGCAATTGAAATGTTCTCGTCCCGCAGCTTGCCCACCAGAAAACCGATGGCGCCCAGGATGATGATAAATATCGCCCTTACGGGCCCGAAAGCGATTATGAGAAGTCCCAGAACGAAGCCGGCAATGGTGCCTGCGGCCTTGCCGGGATTATCATTCATCCACTGGGTTGCTGTTTTAAGGAATTCCATTCTATTTATTCACCCTCTCGATGTATTCCCCCGTCTGGGTATTGATCTTGATGAAATCGCCCTCGTTGATGAAAAGCGGGACCTTGACCTCTGCGCCGGTCTCGACCTTGACCGGCTTAAGGACGTTGGTCGCGGTATCGCCCTTGAGCCCCGGTTCGGCGTAAACGACCTTGAGCACGACCGAAAGAGGCGGCTCGATCGCGATCGGAGCGTCCTCGTACAGGGTTATTTCGACGATGTCTTCTTCTTTAAGGAAATTTATGGCGTCGCCGATAGCCTCCTTGTCGATGCTGAGCTGTTCGAAGGATTCGGTGTCCATGAACACAAGGCTGTCCCCCTCGTCATAGAGATACTGCATCGGCCTTCTCTCGAGGCGAACATCCTCCAGCTTCTCACCGCCGCGGAAAGTCCTGTCGATCACACCGCCTTTTCTCACATTGCGCAGTTTGGTCCTCACGAACGCGGCGCCCCTTGCGGGCTTTACATGCTGGTATTCAACCACGGAGAAGAGATCGCCGTCGAGCTTGATGACCACTCCCCTCCTGAAATCATTGCTTGTTATCATCCTGAAATCCTCACACTATGGTTATATCTTTTGACGACTTTGTCAGCACTTCGCAACCCCCGCCGGTAACCAGCACCATGTCCTCGATTCTTACGCCGCCGGTACCCGGAAGATAGATGCCGGGCTCAATGGTTATCACCATGTTCTTCCTGAGCTTCACGTCCCCGGCCTTGACCGCGGGCAATTCATGGATATCGAGTCCGAGGCCGTGCCCGAGGGAATGCCCGAAAAACTGCCCGTATCCCTCCCGGACGATAATGTTTCGGGCCACGCCGTCGAGTTTACCCGTGGTGATCCCGGGCCTGACCGCTTCAAGCGCGGCCTGCTGCGCGGTTTGCACCACACGGTACAGCTTTTCAACGGCGGGATCAATGCTATTTACGAATAATGTTCTTGTCAAGTCTGAATTATAGCCCCTGTAATGGCAGCCCATGTCGATAAGGAGCACGTCCCCCGGCCGGATTCTCTTTTCCATGGAAGTTTCATAATGCGGCATCGATGAACCGGCGCCGGAAGCGACGATCGAATCGAACGATGTCCTTCTACAGCCTCTCTTGCGATAGAAATACTCGATCTCGACCGCGATGTCCCATTCCAGCATCCCGGGCCTGATCAGGCTTTTGAGGTGGTTGACGCAGCTGTCGGTGATGGCCGCCGCCTCGCGCAGCAGTGCGATTTCCTCGCCGTCCTTGACCATCCTCTGTTCGTTCACCACGTCCTCGGCGGGATACAGCCGAATCCTTTTCATTTTGGACTTCATGTCCATGAACGAGGCCAGGCTCATTGAATGTTTCTCACAGTAGAGGGCGCTCTCCCCGCGGGTCTTCAGCTCGGCCTCCAGGGTCGTGCAGAAATCCACTTTCTGCAGAACGAAGCGCACATCCCGGGGGAGGATCGAGCGGACGTATTCCTCGTACCGTGAATCAGACAGGAAAAAAGAATCCCTGCCGCCGATCACCAGCGCGGCATACGAACCGGTAAACCCGGTCAGATAGCGTATATTGGTCAGGTCCGAAACCAGGTATGGGAGCAGGTCCTTCTTCGCGAGGGTCCTGCGCAATTTTTTGAGGCGTTTGTTCATGTATAGCCGCCGCTGTCTGACAGTATTTTTATAAAAATGAATATTTAATTCCTCCCATCAAGGGAGGGGAAACATTTTTTGTCAAGGATTCTTGCGGGTGTTTTCTTTTTGACATATTTTTCGGCGTTGATAGAATGTTTTCATGAGAGATGCGGTTAAGAAGCAAAAAATCGGCATCATCGGGGCCGGCGCGATGGGGTGCCTTCACGCGGTTTTTTTTGTCAAGGCCGGCCTGGATACGTTCATCTACGAAAACGACCCGGCCGTGGTCGACTCCCTTCGTGAAGGGATAATGGTCCTGTCGGACAAGCCCGAAACAGTTTCTGTCAGGACAAGCGGCGACCCTGCGGTCATCGAGGAATGCTCCACTGTTTTTCTATTCGTAAAGAGCCACGCCACCGACAGTGCGATGAAAGAGGCCGCGCATCGCATACGAAACGGCGCGATCGTGGTCTCGCTGCAAAACGGCCTGGGCAATGTCGAAAAGATCAGGGAGTATGTGCCTGCCGAAAGGATCGTATTCGGAACGACATCGATGGGGGCGTCCAAGAAAGACCCGCGGACTCTCGTGCCCGGCGGAGCGGGGACAATAATCATCGGCGGGAGAAACCATTCCGCGGTCCGCACGGTCTTCGGGATTCTCGTGCACAGCTCGCTGAACGTGACCATGACCGACGACCCGGAAACCGCGATATGGAAAAAAGCGATTGTAAATGCGGGCATAAATCCGCTGGGCGCGATTCTCGGCCTCCCGAACGGGAAGCTCGTAGAAATCCCCGAAATCCTCAAGCTCCAGGAGCTGATTGTAGCCGAAGCGGTGAGCGCCGCTGCTGCGCATGGGATACAGGCCGGAAGCGACGAAATGATCGGGCTCACGCGGGACGTCTGCCGTAAAACCTCGGTAAACATCTGTTCCATGCTCCAGGACATACGGGCCGGCAGAAAAACCGAGATTGAAAGCATTACCGGAGAGATATTGAAGGCGGCTGCGAACCACGGGCTGCCTGCGCCGGTGAACGAATCGGTCTACCTTCTCGTCAGAGCCCTCGAAAACAGGGGCGCGCCTGACTGATCCAACCTCTATTTCCTATTTTTTTCGGCTAAAAAGCATTTTTGACTTGAAGTGGAGACGGATAGTATTTACCTGATTAAATGCTTCCTTCAAGATTGCAATAGTGCAGGGGCGCTCCCATGGGTGATTTTCTGGTCTTTGAAGGCATATCCAAGAGTTTCGGCGAGCTCAAGGTGCTTGATAATGTTTCGCTGTCTATCGAAAAAGGCACGATATTCTCGATCCTGGGCCCGAGCGGCTGCGGTAAAACCACGCTGCTGCGGATTTGCGCCGGGTTCGAATACCCCGATCGGGGACGGGTGATCCTCGACGGCAAGGACATCACGTCTGACCGCCCCAACAGGCGCCGGGTCAACACCGTTTTCCAGAACTACTCCCTTTTCCCCCACATGACCGTCAGGGAAAACATCTCTTTCGGGCTCCAGATGGCCGGCTTCGACCGCAGCAGGATATCGGGCGAGGTCGACCGGTATCTCGAACTGATCCAGATGTCGGACCAGGCCGACAAAAAGGCCACCAAGCTTTCGGGCGGCCAGATGCAGAGAGTCGCAATTGCCCGGGCGCTCATAAACAAACCGCAGGTGCTGCTTCTCGACGAACCGCTCGCGGCGCTCGACCTGAAGCTCAGGCAGCGGATGCTCGTGGAGCTCGACTGGATACACGACGAGGTCGGGATCACCTTTCTTTACGTGACCCATGACCAGGGAGAGGCCATGAGCATCAGCGACCATATCGCGGTCATGAACAAAGGCAGGATCGAGCAGCAGGGCACCCCGGTCCAGGTTTACGAGGCGCCGACAAACAGCTTCGTCGCGGCCTTTATCGGCGACACCAATTTCTTCGAGACCGAAATAACCTCCATCGAAGACTCCTACTGCAGGATGAACATCAAGGACTTCGCGGACGGGGTGATCGTGTACAACGACAAGAACTTCCCGCAGGGAAGCAGGGTCTACCTCTCGATCAGGCCTGAAAAATTCGTCATCTCCCACGCCGAGCCCGAATCCCACCGCAAGCGGAACATGGTGAGGGGCGTGGTCGAAGAAATCATATACATGGGGACGCACACCGTTTTCTGGGTGCGGGTCGGCGACTACCGCATCCAGGTGAGGCAGTCCCACGACCGTTTTCTGCTCGACGAAAAAATTATCGAGCACGGCAACACGGTGTGCATAAGCTGGCACGCCGACAACTGCTACATACTCGACCGCTACGACGAAAGGGACGAGTCGCTCCTGACGCTCCCCGACGACGACGTGACCGTCGCGCCTGAAAACATCATATCCGCGGGCAAATAAAAAGATGAAAAGACCGAACAGTAAAATACCCGAGCTGGCCCTGTCGCTGCCGACCATGGGCTGGCTGGTGGTCCTGTTCATCATACCGACGATCGTGATTCTCCTGATCGCATTCAGGACGGGCGATCCGTACGGCGGGATCGGCGACCAGTGGACAGTCGAAAATTTTTCGGAGCTTGCAAACCCTGTGTACCGCGGCATCATGGTCAGAACGGTCGTTTTGAGCGTGCTGACCACGGCCATCTGCCTCGTGCTCGGCGTGCCTGCCGGATACTGCCTGGCCAGGGCCGAAAAAAAGAAAAGGGACTTCCTTCTTCTGCTTATTATCGTGCCTTTCTGGATCAATTTCCTCATACGCATCTTCGCCTGGAAGGTTGTGCTGCACCCCGAGGGCATCGTGAAAAATTTTCTCCTGCTGATCGGTATCGTGAACGACCAGACCCTGCTGCTTTACCGGCCCGGGACCGTGCTCCTGGTCATGGTGTATTCATACATACCCTTCGCGGTGCTGCCGATATACGCCGCCGCCGAAAAGTTCGACTTCTCGCTCCTCGATGCGGCGCACGACCTCGGGGCAAACTGGTACCGGGCGTTCTACCGGGTCTTTCTCCCCGGCATCAGGCAGGGCATTCTTACCGCGATACTCGTCGTGTTCATTCCGGCCCTGGGGTCATACGTGATTCCCGACATCGTCGGCGGGCCGGGCGGTGAAATGATCGGCAACAAGATCGCCCAGAAGACGTTCATCGACCGCCACCTGCCCCACGCCAGCGTGCTTTCCTCGCTTCTCGTGCTGGCGGTCATGATCCCGATGACTGCCAGTCTTTTCATGAAACGTAGAAAAACCGTCGGCAGGGGGATAATACCCGGATGAGACGTTCGCGCATACCTTTTTATCTGCTTGTCGGGATGCTCGTGTTCCTCTACCTTCCCCTGATCATCGTCATAGTCAATTCATTCAACATGTCGAGGTACGGCGGCCAGTGGGGCGGATTCACGCTGAAATGGTACTCGCGGCTTTTCTCCGACCGCACCATATGGTACGCGCTGGGGAACTCGCTCCTCATCGCGCTGACCTCTACGGTGACCTCGATGGTGCTGGGAACCACAGCCGCGATCGCACTGTACCGTTTCAAGACGCGCCTGCAGTCCGCACACCGTCTTTTCATCCATCTGCCCCTGGTAATGCCCGACATCCTCGTCGGAATCAGCCTTCTCCTGTTCTTCGTGGCGCTGAAGGTGAGGCTCGGCCTCTTCACCATATACCTGGCGCACGTCACCTTCTGCATCAGCTATGTCGCGATGGTAGTCCTGGGCAGGCTGCAGGATTTCAACTATGCCGTAATCGAGGCCGCGATGGATCTCGGCGCTTCATGGCCCGCAGCGATCAGAAAAGTCATGATCCCGATGATAACCCCGGGAATCATGGCCGGCGGCCTGCTGGCTTTCACCCTTTCGATTGACGATTTCGTCATCACATTTTTCGTTTCAGGCCCGGGTTCGGCCACCCTGCCCCTCTATATATACAGCATGATACGCCATGGCTCGCCCATGGTTATAAACGCCCTGACCGGAATTTTTATCGTCTTCACTTTCACGGTCGTCACAATCAGCAAAAAATTATTGGAGGAAAAATAATGATGAAACGCATCCTTTCCATTCTGGCTATCATGACCGCGGTCGCGGGCATTTCGTGCTCGAGACAGAAGGAACTGCACGTGTTTATCTGGGCCGACTACATGAACAACGATGTGATCACGGCCTTCGAAAAAAATGAAAACTGCCGCGTTGTCATGGACTTTTTCGATTCGAACGAGGCCCTGTACGCAAAAGTGAAGGCGGGAGCGACCGGCTATGACCTGTATATCTGCTCAAGCTATATGGTAAACATCATGAACGACCAGAAAATGCTGCAATCCATCGACCTCTGGAAGCTGAAAAACATCGGCAACATAGACCCGGAATACCTGAAAATATCCCTCGATCCTGCGATGAGTCACAGCGTTCCCTACATGATGAGCTTCGCGGGCATAGCCTACAATACCGAAAAGGTAAAGAACTTCGTCCCGACCTGGGGCATGCTCGACAGGAGCGACCTCAAAGGCAGAATAACCCTGCTCAACGACCTGCGCGAAACCATAGGCGCGGCCCTCAAGTTCAACGGCTGCAACTATAACTCCCTGAATCCAGCCGAGCTCGACAAGGCGCGCCAGACCGTGCTCAGATGGAAGAAAAACATTGCCAAGTTCGACGTTGACGAGGCCAAGAGAGGGCTCGAGGCCGGTGAATTCTTCCTCATCCACACCTATAACGGCGACGCTCTGCAGATCATATCTCAGAACCCGAAGATAGCGTTCGCCGTCCCGAGGGAAGGGACATCGATTTCGGTGGACGACATGGTGATCCCGACATCCGCGGTCAACGCAGACCTCGCTTACAGGTTCATCGACCACCTCCTCGACCCGGAAGTCTGCTCGAAAAACATGGAATACATCAGCTACCTTGCCCCAAACCTCGCGGCCCAGAAAATCATGCCGAAAGATTTCATGCAGAATCCGGCAGTGCTTCCCTCGAAGGAAATCCTGAAAAAATCCGACATACTCAAGGACCTCGGCGCCGATAACGCAACATACAGTAAAATCTGGGACGAAATCAAGTCAGCGGAATGAAATACCGAATATCACGGTCTAAACCGGACGCCCATGATTTCATTACATTCATGGGCGTTTTTTTCAGAAAATTTCGACATTTTATCGATAAAAAGTGATTGATAAGCGCAATGTGCATTATAGTATTGCCTTTGCACTGAGTCCATTATTTGATCAATTTCAAGAGCGTTTTCCCATGACCCACCAGAAATCTTCAGAACTATCCCAGAAAGTCATAAACGGAGAACCCGTAAAACTGACATTCCACTACCATTCAAGAGACATTGTACGGTTCATAAACTCCCTGGTGATAAAGATCCTTTCGGGAAACGACATGAGCTACCTCCAGACCATCGTTGAAACCGTGCTCAGGGAAATGATCGTCAACGCGGTGAAAGCCAATTCAAAGAGGGTATTCTTCCAGAAATTCGGCATGGACATCAACGACGCGAACGACTACCTGCTGGGAATGGAGAAATTCAAGTCCTTCATCATAGAGAACCAGGATTCACTGGTGACCGACCTGAAGGAAAACGGCTACAAGGTCGAGATAATCGTGAAAAAAGGCGAGCAGGGATTCAGGATCCTTGTGCGCAACAACTCCCCGCTGGTCCAGGCGGAGCGCGAACGCATCCAGATGAGGATCGAAAAAGCGCGGCAGTACAACGATTTTTCTGACATATACATGGATATAGGAGACGACGAGGAAGGCGAAGGACTCGGCATCCCGCTGACTATCCTCTTCCTGAAAAATTCGGGTATGGGCGATAATTCCTTCAGCATCCAGTCAAACGCGGAGCTGACGCAATCGGCTTTCACCATACCGTTCAATATCCAGTCAATCGACGTCAAGACCCAGATCCAGAACCAGATAGTCGATACGGTCGACGAGCTCCCGTCGCTGCCCGAATATATCAACGAGCTAGAGGCGCTATGCGCGAAAAAAGACGTCTCGATCATGGAGCTTGCCGAAAAAGTATCGATCGACCCGTCGCTGGCCGCGTCGGTGCTCAGGCTTTCCAACTCCGGCGGTTTCATAACGGCCAGGCGCATCGAAAGCCTCCATGACGCGATCATGATAATCGGGCTGAAAAACCTCAAGGCCATGCTGGTCACCATCGGCGCGCGCAGAATCCTCGATGAACACTTCGCCGAGTTCAAGGACGTATGGAAGCACTGCAACAAGACGGCTTTCTATGCAAGGCTCATCGCCGAAAAATTCAGGCTCAACTCCATTTCCGACCGCGTATACCTCGCGAGCCTTCTTCATGACCTCGGAAAGATAGTTCTGCTCTCGACCGATGCGAAGCTTGTTCAGCAGATCGCTGAAATCGCTGTAAAGAGAAAAATCAGGACCTCGACCGTAATCGAAGAGGTTTCGATCGGCATCAGCCACTCCTCGATCGGGCGCATGATCGCGGAAAAATGGAAGCTC
>Ga0116154_10001817_pt1 | contig 17139 bp, 19 predicted proteins | sample AD_UKC030_MetaG_FD_89898 | JGI IMG/M metagenome (GOLD analysis project Ga0116154, IMG submission 89898) | Active sludge microbial communities of municipal wastewater-treating anaerobic digesters from USA - AD_UKC030_MetaG | ecosystem: Engineered > Bioreactor > Anaerobic > Digestate | place: USA...
AAATAAATTGATATAAGATTAGCCACAGAGGCCCAGAGGGCACAGAGAAAATTATTTTTTCACCCCCTCCCATCCTCCCCCTTGGCAAGGGGCAAGCGGCATGGATGCCGCAGTATCGATTGCGAACATGGATGTTCAGAAAGCAATCGATTGAGGTGACTGAGTATAGCGAAGTCGGTGGGGGTTGAAGATATCCTCTGCGTCTCCGTGTCTCTGTGGCCATCTTTGACAATTACACAAATAGAAATGAAAATGCGCCTCGATACATACCTCGCCCGAAGCGGCCTTTCCGCGTCCCGTGAAAAAGCCAGGGCCGAGATACTCTCAGGATGGGTCAGGGTCAACGGCGAGACCGTCAGGGACCCGTCTCGATCTCTGAAGGGGGATGAGGAGATCGCCGTTGAACGCCCCGGGGGCCTCTTCGTGAGCCGGGGAGGGGAGAAGCTTCGCCGCGCGCTCGATGAATTCAGGATTGACCTCTCGGGAAAGACCGCGGTGGACCTGGGCGCATCGACAGGCGGTTTTACCGACTGCATGCTCAAGGCCGGGGCAAAAAAAGTCTACGCGGTGGATGTCGGCTACGGCCAGCTCGATTATTCGCTTCAAAGCGACCCCCGGGTCGTGGTCATGGACCGCACCAACGCCCGCAACCTCGCGGGCGGTGACATCCCGGAACCGGTCGATTTTGTCACCATGGACCTTTCATTTATCTCGGTGCTCAAGGTCTTTGACGCGGTGACGCGGCTTTTCGCGCCGGCAAGCGGTGTGATGCTCATCAAGCCGCAGTTCGAGGCCGAAAAGAGCGAGCAGAAAAAAGGAGTGGTTCGCAAAAAGGAGAACCACTTGGCAATTCTCTCGCGCGTGATCGAAGGCCTTATGGGCAAAGGCATGGCGCTGCTCGGGCTCACGCCCTCGCCGATAAAGGGCCCTGCGGGCAACATCGAGTTTTTATGCCACTTTTCGCTTGCGCTCCACGAGGCCGGGATTTCTGCCAAAGAGGCCGGGCTTGTGATTCAGAAGGCCGTTAACCTGGCGCACGATATCGGGATAAAAAAAACCGGGAGTGTTTGATCTCCCCCGGTTTTTTGCATTAAAGCGATTTTATCGCCGGGTTGTTCCAGCTGATTATTTAGTTGCTGGCAGGTTGTTATCGAAAAATTCTCTAAGCTTCAGGAGCTGTTTGGGTGTCGCTTCAAGGGTGGTCGGTTCTTTATAAGCATAAAACCGGTACTGGATGTTTTTAGCCTTTGCCATTTTGTTTCCAACCTGGGGGGGGATTTCCAAGGACCCGTAAAGATCATCGGTTGTACCTGCCCAAACGCCGCTGTCGGTTCCCCATACATTCATGGTTCTGTCTCGCTGCCGGTCGCTGACAGTCAGCTTGATGCTTTCGTTGTCCACGAGTAGGTATGCTTCTTCGTCAAGTTCCACTGTACGTTCACTATTGCCGAAGGGCATGGACATGGCACTCTTTAAAAAATCCCCGGCCCTGAAATGGAATGTGACCGTGATTGGCATGTTTTTGCCGTCCTTAAACTCGCGCGTGTATGTGACAGAGCGGTTATCAAGTTTGCCTTCAAGGACCTTGTGCCACATCTGAACCTTCATGACCTTGGATTTTTTGAACTGGTCATCCGTAACTTTTACCTGATAGCTTTCGCATCCTATGAAAGCGACAATCAGAGCAGATAAGAAAACCATTTTTTTCATATGTACCCCAGATTTATTAAAATTTTTATGTTTTATAATACTATGATGCTATTACTGTCAAGCGAATTGTTCTTTTATTGAGCTTCTGTGGGCATTCTGACTATTATTGAATCACTTTTTTTTCGGCGTCAGGGTGCACGGAGAAATATTTCTTGACCACATGGTTTGATTTTGATTCACTATAATGAGGCCTTTGCAATGCAATCCCTCGCGCCCGATAAGGGCCTGTATTAGCCGTATCATACAGATCAAATTACACTGTCGCCGGTACTATGAAAAAGCTGATTGTCGCAGTATTAATCGCCATTCCCGTTTTTTTCTTCTCCGAAGCCATTCAGGCGGTCGATACCGGCAAGATCATCGCATACCCGGTCCCGTTCAATCCCCGAAAGGGAGACCGCGTCCTGACCATTGAGCATAAATCCGGTCTTACAAACTACAGGGTGAAGGTCGAGATCTTCGACGTTAACGGCGACCTCGTCTTTAAAAGAAAATTCGGTTTACTCCCGGCCTACTGGAACGGGCACAACGACAGGGGCAACCTGGTCAAGCCAGGGTTCTATATCATGATGCTTGACATCGAGGGTACCCTTACCGACCATAGTCAGGGTAAAAAGATGATAAGGATTCTGGTCAACTACTGAGCGACATGAGAACCGGAACACTGACATTACTGGCCGTTTTCCTGCTGAGCGCTTCGAACGGCCTTTTCGCAAAGGGCACGGGCTCGAGCCGGGCGGTATACACGCGCAGCGGCTGGGTGGGGGCCAAGTATGTCGCACTGGGCATGTCGGGCGAGGTCAGGGCCGATGACGTGTTCGCCCTGTACTGGAACCCGGCCGGCCTCTCGGAGCTCAAGGGCAGAAAGACCATGAGCATGGACGAGATCAAGAAAAAGGCGAGCGAGGGCAAGGCAGACCAGATAGCCGAGGAAGACTTAATGAAGTTCTCCGAGGATGAAACGAAAAAGACCACGTTCCACCTCGCCGCGACCGGCGGGCTCCTCGATATGGAGCGCAACTCGGCGTTTCTCGGGACCGCGTTCGAGCTTCCAAAGGGCGTGATGGGGATCGGCTTTTATTCGGTGTTTTCGATCGGCATCGAGGGGCGCGACGAAACCGGAAAATCGACCGGCGACCTGTACTATATCGGCTCCATGGCGGATTTCGCCTACGGGATTTCGCTCGGCATGGCCTCAATCGGCGTGGGCGTGAAATGCCTCTACGAGGCCATTGGCGACGTCCATTACATGGGCGTGGGCGCCGATATCGGGGCGCAGATATACGTGCTCTCGTTTCTCAAGATAGGATTCATGATCCAGGACATCGGCACCGGCCTGTGCCCGATCGACGACTACGAAGGCGTGGGCAAGCGGTACGATTTCGCATACCCGACAATGAGGCTCGGGATCATGATCAGCACCGACGCGGGCATATCGGTCTCCCTTGGGGGGATCAAGAAGATCGAGCAGGAGGATTTCGGGTTCTGCTTCAGCATCGGGTATGACATCGTACGTTATTTTTCGCTGTATGTCGGGCTGAACAACCTGAATTTTTCGTGCGGCGCGACCGTCGAAGTGTATAATTTTAACCTTACCTATGCTTTTGCCATTGACAATATAGATTTCGGATACAATCATATCGTATCAATGGGAATGCTTTTTTGACGGGGGATCGTCTTGATGAAGATCATGGGCATCGTGAACGTCACGCCGGATTCTTTCCATGACGGCGGGCGTTATTTCGACCGGTTCGCGGCGCTGGACCACGCGCTCCAGCTCGCCCAGGACGGGGCCGACATCCTCGACATCGGCGGCGAGTCGACCAGGCCCGGCGCGCTTCCCGTTTCGGCGCAGGAAGAAATGGACAGGGTGTGCCCGGTGATCGAGGCGATCGTTTCCCGCTCGCCTGTCCCGGTATCGGTCGACACGACCAAATCAGCGGTGGCCGAGGCCGCTCTCAGATGCGGCGCGAAAAGGATAAACGATATCAGCGGACTGACTTTCGATCCCGCGATGGCCGGTGTCGCTGCGCGGCACGGGGCCGGCCTGGTCGTCATGCATATCAAGGGCACGCCCGAATCCATGCAGCAGAACCCGGAATACGAAGATCTCCTGGCAGAGGTGTATTCGTTCCTCGATGCCTCGGCGCGCAGGGCGCTGGATGCGGGCGTGGCCGCGGACAGGATCGTCATCGACCCGGGTATCGGTTTCGGCAAGACTTTCGAGGACAATTACAAGCTGCTGAACAATATCCCCCTCTTCAAGAAAATGGGTTATCCCGTGCTTGTCGGCCTGTCGAGAAAGTCCCTGATCAAGAAGCTGTACAACAACGGCTCCGACACCCTGCCTGCGACCCTGGCCCTCAACGCGGTATCCATCATGAACGGAGCCGACATCATCCGCGTGCATGACGTCAGGGAGCACAGGCTGGCGCTCAAGGGCCTTGAAATGCTGAGGAAGGTTTCCTGAATATGGAAGGGTTTTTCGAACATTCCGCCCAGTATTTTTCATCGCTGTGGGAATACGCGAGAAACGTGATCGACATCCTGATCGTCGGTTTCATTTTTTACTGGGTCTACTCGTTTCTCAGCCACACGCGCGCCATCCAGCTGGTGAAGGGCATCATCGTCATTTTCGTCGTTGCAGTGCTTTCGAAAATGCTGAGATTCGAGACCCTTGACTGGCTCATACAGAACCTCACCACATCCCTGGTCATCACCGTGGTCATTCTGTTCCAGCCGGAGCTGCGCAGGCTCATAACGCAGTTCGGACAGAAAAACTGGCTTTCCAACGAGGCGCAGAAAGAGATTTTCCCCCTGGACGAGCTGGTGAATGCGCTCATCTCCATGGCCTCGGACAAGGTCGGCTCGCTGATCGTCATTGAGCGAAACACGGGGCTCAAGAGCTACGCCGAATCGGGCGTAACGGTCAACGCCGACATTTCAGAGGAATTCATCAGGACGGTTTTTTTCCCTCTGACACCGCTTCATGACGGGGCGATCGTAATCCAGGAGGGGAGGATTTCGGCCGCGGCGTGTTATCTTCCCCTGAGCGATTCCAAACAGCTCAAAAAACAGCACGGAGCGCGCCACAGAGCGGCGCTGGGAATCGCAGAGGAGACCGACGCGCTTGTCCTTCTGACATCCGAAGAGACCGGCACCATCAACATCATGGTAAACGGCAAGATTTATCCGAGAATCAAGCAGGTCGATCTCAAGAACATGATTCTTTTCTTCATGAATCCCAAGACCGCGTACGAGGAGAACTACAAGATTTCATGAAATCGTTTTTCAACATGATCGCCGAATACGTTAACCAGCGGAATATCCTCGCCAAATCGGCCTGTCTTGCCCTGGCCATCGTGCTGTGGGCGTATATCTCGACGACCAAGAACGAGGAATCGAATTTCAGGATCGCGATCGAAACCGTCAATCTGCCGGAGTACATGACCGTATCGGACATGCAGTACCAGAATATTGACGTCGTCGTCGAAGGGAAAAAGGAGCTGGTCAAGGCGGTCAACCCCAAAACCATACGGGCGGTGGTGGACCTTTCGCGCACACGCGAAAACGTCCCGGCCATGTATCCGATAAAAATCCTCCGTGACCAGATTCCCGACAGCCTCAGGGTCGTCCCGTCCAGAAAAAAAATCCGCATCGTGATCGAAAGAAGAACCGAAAAGAGCGTTCTTGTCGTGCCCAGAATCGGGGCTGCGCCCGAGGGGTATATTGTCGGAAAACCGAGGGTTGAGCCGGAGTACGTGATGATAAACGGCGCACGTTCAGTCATTGACCGGATCGATACCCTCGCCACCGCGAATATTTCCGTGGAAAACGAGTCGGCCGATGTGGTCCGCGAAGTCGAGATCGACAGGGAGAACCTGAAAAACGTCGATTTCAGCGACAACGAGGTAAGGGTCTCGATTCCCATTGTCAAACTCAGCGCCCTGGTCAGCGTCGAAATCCCCATCGCCGTCCGCAACATGAAAAAAGATTACCGGTACTCGCTCAAGAGGGACAAAGTCACCGCATACGTCAGGACCGGAGAGCGGAGCAATATTGCGCCAGAACAGATTGTCGCATTTGTCGACGTCGCCCGGATGGCGCTCCGGGATCCCGCCACGAAGGCGAAGGTCCCCGTTAAAGAGGAAGAAATTGAAGTGTCCGTGTATTTCAAGGACGGTTCCGATGCTGACGGGATCGTTTCCTGTTCTCCCCGTCGGGTGACGGTAAAGGCGGCGGCGAAATAGTTTTTTTCTTGTCATACCGGCCGCGGATTGCTACTGTGTCCCGCCGAATCCGGTGACTGAAGGAGAATCGAATGTCGGACATCAAGCTCTGCGTCAACATCGACCACGTGGCGACCGTCAGGCAGGCCAGGGGAGGGATCGAGCCCGACCCGCTGCAGGCCGCGCGCATAGTCGAGGAAAGCGGCGCCGACGGCGTTACCGTACACCTGCGCGAGGACCGGCGCCATATCCAGGACAGCGACATCATCGCGCTTCGCGACATTGTGGTCGGCAAATTCAACCTCGAAATGGCCCTCTCAGACGATATCATATCCATCGCGAAAAGGATACTTCCCGACCAGATAACCCTGGTTCCCGAGAAGAGGGAGGAGCTCACCACCGAGGGCGGGCTCGACGTCAGGGGATATTTCGACAGGATCAGGTCGGTGGTCGAGATGTTTCACGAAAAAAAGGTGATCGTTTCGCTGTTCATCGAGCCCGACATCGAAACCGTCGAGCTCTCGAAGAAGAGCGGGGCGGATTACATCGAAATCCACACCGGGACCTACTGCAATGAGTTCTACCGTCCCGGGAGCAGGCGCGTGAAGGACGAGATCGACCGGATCTATCTGGCTGCCGAGAGGGCGTGCGCCATCGGCATCGGGGTCAACGCGGGACACGGGCTCGATTGCAAAAACCTGCCCGCAATCCTGGGCGCGCCGGGTCTCGAGGAGCTGAACATCGGGTTTTCGATCATCGCGCGCTCGTTGTTTATCGGCATGCCGGCCGCCGTTAAAGAGATGCTGAGGACCATTAAAAGGTGATTGCATAATGTTTATAGGCAATCTGTTCAAACTGATTTTTTTCCTGATCGCGGTGTATTTTTTCTACAGCGTTTTCAGGATGCTGCTCTTTGCCGCGAGGAATACGGCCGGGCGCGAGGAGCGCCTCAGAAGGGATTCCGCAGAAAGGATGAAGGCCGGCGGGAAAAAGGGCGGTAAAGGCGAAGACATTATCGAGCTCGACAAGAACCAGTACAAGGTCGAATGAAAATGCGCGGCAGTTATTACGCTAAATCGCTATGCGCACTGATCGCGCTTTCAACGGCGCTGTCATGCGGCAGAATATCGGGCACGTTCGCCCTGAAGTATCCGATGGAAGATTCGTACCGCAGGGTCCAGGGTGATCTCGAAATCGATAAAGAAGTTCCCGTCCAGTGGGTGTTCAAGCTTGACAAGGTCCCTTCGGAGAAGACGCCGATCGGTGTCATGCTGATGAAAAAAGAACTGGTCTGGGTGGACGTCCTCATTCAGAACGCCGTTGCGGGGCCGGAAAACGCTGTCATATACGGGACGATAAGGGACCTCGACGAGGGCAGTTACAAGATCATGCTCACTGATGTCAGAAAAAGCTCGGAAATCGCCGAGCTTGAATTCATGATTTATTCCGATGATGACGAGTTCGAGTGACTGTCATTGTCGGCCGGCGCGGATGAATCCGGCAGCAGGGACAGTCCCCTATCCTTCAAAATGATTATTTTTCGCCTGCCTTCTTCTATCGCATTGCGTGCGGCGCCCGGCATATCGCTTCCCGTATAGGCGAGGAATCCCGCGCAAAGGACCGCGACCGCCAGGAGAACAATCACCGCCCTTACCAGCATTTTCAGGATCGACCACAGGATCAGTATCGTGACCAGAAGAGCGATGACAGCATAAAGCGGGTTTTCCGAAATGAAATCCATGAATTGATCGAGCATTATCGGCGTTTCCATGTTCATGATTCGGTTCACGGCGGATCGCGATGATCTGCCTGGCCTATAATCAGGATCGGAACCCGTTGCCGGTTAATTGAGACAAATTCGCCCCGATTCTCGATCGTGCCTGCGCGGGCCTTCGATGTAAGTGCATTAATGACGGAGGGGCGCATCCGGTGCGCCCCTGCTATTAGCGAGGGAGGGACTCGAACCCCCCACACCGCGGATATGAGCCGCGTGCTCTAACCGACTGAGCTACCTCGCCGAAATTAGCGCGGGCAGGATTTGAACCTGCGACCTTTGGGTTATGAGCCCAACGAGCTACCAACTGCTCCACCGCGCGATGTGCCGACAAAGTATAGAATTAGCCGGTCAGTGTCAACATTTTTTCCCCGGGGGAGTTTTTTTTAAGTCCCGGCCCCGGCCTGTAAAAATGGATTGACCTTCTTTTTTCTTCTTCATAGTCTAACGCTCTGTAAATCAGCCGGCAGCCGGCTGTCATTATTGGATGAATGACAGGGAAGACGCATGAAATTTGGCTTCAATCCGCTGAAAATTTTCAGAAACAGGAAAGTCGGCCTTGTTCTGGGAAGCGGCGGCGCAAAGGGCATGGCGCATATTGGCGTCATCGATCATCTGGAGAAGACGGGGATTCCGATCGATATGGTCGCCGGGTCGAGCATCGGCGCGCTGATCGGCGCGCTGTATTGCTCCGGCGCGCTCATGGATTTCCGTAACGATCTCGTTAAAAAAACGAAAAGAGACCTGATGGCGTATTTCGATCCCGTAATCCCCCGCTCGGGACTGATCGAGGGCAGGGGCTATATGAAGCTCATCACAAACTATATCCCCCAAAAGACCATGATCGAGGATTTGCGCATACCGCTTGCCGTACTGGCGACCGATTATTACACCGGAAACTCGGTGGTCTTTCGCAGCGGCAACGTGCACGAGGCGCTGAGGGCGAGCATTTCGATTCCCGGGGTTTTCACCCCGGTCAGATTCAAGGGAACCTATCTCATCGACGGCGGCGTGGCGAATCCGCTTCCCGTGAACGTGGCCAGGCGCATGGGCGCGGGCATGACCATAGCGGTGAACCTTCATCCCACGACCGAAAAGCGGAAATGGAAGAACTTCGTGTCGTCGACAGTCCGCAGCCCCGGGCTTACGGTGGATTCCCGGGAAATCGAGATCATCCAGCCTCCGCCCGTGCCTCCCGTTGAACCGGTTCCCGCCGGGAAAAAACCCGCATCCGGTCTGCGCGGGATCTTCGACCACTGGATGGACCCTGCGAAGAAGGCGCCTGCGGAACAGACCCCGAACATTTTCGAGATAATCATGCAGACAATCGACATCATGGAGTATGTCAACACCCGGATGATGCTTGAATACAATACCCCGACCCTGCTCATCGAGCCCGACGTATACGGCGCGGGCATGCTCGACTTCAGCGACTCGAAAAGAATCATAGATGAGGGCGTCGCGGCCTGCATGAGGCATGAGCGCGATATCGCCAGGAAAATCAGGCGCTGGGTCTGATGCAGGGAATTGAAAGTTCACACTGACAGCGGAGCGGATATGGCCGGAAAAAACGATAAATCGGAAAAACGATACCGCGAGCTTCTCGGGATTATCCGCGAACATAACCGCCTCTACTATGAGCTCGACAGTCCCTCGATCGACGACGCCGAATACGACCGGCTTGTCCGAGAGCTCGGGGAAATCGAACGGCTGCATCCTGAGCTGAAAGAGTCTGAAACGCCCTCCGAAAGAGTGGGCGGGGCGGTATCGCGGGCTTTTTCAGAGGTGCCGCACGACCCGCCCATGCTGAGCCTGGGGAACGTGTTCGATGAAGCCGAGCTTCAGGAGTTCGATGCGCGCTGCCGCAAGGCCGCCGGTAACGGGCTGATGACCTATACGGTCGAGCTGAAGTATGACGGCCTCGCGGTTGAGGTGTTTTACCGGGACGGGCAGATGTTCCAGGGCGCGACCAGGGGCAACGGGTCGGTGGGCGAAGACGTGACCGCAAATCTCATGACGATATCGGGAATACCCCGCAGGCTCGCGACCGCGGTTCCATATCTCACGGTCAGGGGCGAGGTCTTCATGAGGCTCTCGGAATTCGAAAAATTGAACAGCACCAGGGAGGAGGAGGGCGAGGCGCTCTTCGCTAATCCGCGTAACGCTGCGGCCGGGTCTCTTCGCCAGATAGACCCCGCAGTGACCGCTCGCCGTGAGCTCGACGCCGTTTTTTACGGGATCGGCAGGGCCGAAGGCGCCGTGTATGACGGCGCGCGCAAAAAATCAGGCGGGCAATCTGTCCTGCCGGGGTTCGAGGGACCCCGCGAACCCGGGGGCATCGACACCCAGGAGGCGCTGTTCGGATATTTTCAGAGCATCGGGGTGCCGGTTTCGCCGCACCGCGCGTGCGGGTCGCTTGACGATGTCATGGCTTTTTACCGGTACTGGCTCGAGAACAGGCACGCCCTCGATTTCGACATTGACGGGATCGTGGTCAAAATAAACGACTTCTCATTACGGGAAAAGATGGGCGCAACCGGGAAGGCGCCGCGTTGGGCGGTCGCCTGGAAGTTCCCCGCCAAGGAGGCGGTCACCGTGCTGGAATCGGTCGACTTCCAGGTCGGGCGCACGGGCATCGTCACCCCGGTGGCGAACCTCAAGCCGATAAACATCGGGGGCGTGGTGGTGAAGAGGGCGACTCTCCACAACTTCAGCGAGATCGAGCGCCTGGGGGTCAGGATCGGCTCCAGGGTCACGGTGATCAGGGCAGGGGATGTGATCCCCAAGGTGGTCGAGGCCCATGGAGACGGTCCCGGAGGGGATGCGATCAATCCGCCCGATGCATGCCCCTCGTGCTCGAAGCCGCTCGACAGGGAGGACATCTACCTGCGATGCCTGAACCCCGATTGCGAGGCCAAGAAGCTCGAGAACCTGAAATACTTCGTTTCAAAGGACGGGATGGACATCGAGTTTTTCGGGCCCGAGCTGATCCAGCGCCTGCACGAAAGGGGGAAGCTCGACGGCCCGGCCGATTTTTTCAGTCTCACCAGGGACGACCTCCTGGGCGTCGAGCGCATGGGTGATAAGATCGCCGACAAGATCCTCGAGTCGATAGACAAACGCCGGAGCGTTCCCCTGTCGGTCTTTATCAGGGGACTGGGTATCCGTAATGTGGGCGAGCACCTCGCAAGGGTTCTCGCGCGGGCCGCGGGGTCCCTGGCCGGGCTTTCGGCGATGTCCAGGGACGAGCTGATGAGGATCCATGAAGTTGGGCCCGGCGTCGCGGATTCGGTGTATGAATTTTTCCACGGGGAGAGGTCGGCCGCCGTGGTAAGGGCGATGCTCGAAGCCGGGATCAAGGTGCTTGACGAGGCGACGCCTTCGGCATCGCACAAAGGCGTCGCAGGCAAGACTTTCGTCTTCACCGGAACCATGGAATCCATGGAGCGCAAAGATGCCGAGGAACTGGTGGAAAGCCTCGGCGGCAAGGCCGCCGGGTCGGTGAGCAAAAAGACCGATTACGTCGTGGCCGGGGAGTCTCCCGGATCGAAGCGCGACAAGGCCGAAGCCCTGGGAGTCAGGGTGCTCACCGAAAAGGAATTTCTCGATATGGTCAAAGACAATGAATAAGATATCGCGGTCGATTATCAATGCCTTCAAGCAGGACTACTACCTGCTCACCCCGCTGCTGATGTTTCTTTCGTACCCGAGCCTGGACCTGCCCGGGTTCAGGGGCTGCGCGCTTCTGGCCTGGTTCGCTTTTGTGCCGCTTTTCGTTTTCGTCCGTAAGAAGACACTGCTCCGGGTATATCTCTATTCGTTCGCCATGGGCCTGATAGGAAACTACCTGTGCTACAGGTGGATCGGAGATTTCGGCGAGTTTGTCGAATATGGCCCGGCATTCATCCGCGTGCTGCTGATCCCCTATCTTTCGATGTTTCTGGGGCTGAAAATTTTCATCGGCGAGGCGCTTTCCCGCAGGCACGAGCGGCTGAGGTTCCTCATCTATCCCTCTGCGTGGATATTCGTCGACTGGATACAGTCCATCGGTTTTCTCGCCTTTCCCTGGCCGTATCTCGCGTACACCCAGTACCGGTTCGGGCCGATCGTGCAGGCCGCATCGATTACCGGCGTCCTCGGAGTTTCATTCATGATCGTGCTGGTGAACCGGACCGCCGCAGACCTGATCCTCTCTTGCGGCGGGAAGCGCCCGATCGCCGGCATGGTCCGTACGCCCGAATCGAGGCGTCTGGCGGTCGCCGCAGGCGTCGTGTTCGTGTCGATCCTGTACGGGGTCCTGGTGCTTATGACCGCAAAGGAGCCTGTCAAACGGGATCTCCGGGTCTCGGCGGTGCAGTCGTGCATATCCCCGTGGGAAAACTGGTCCAGCAACCGCTTCAGGTATCTTGCCGAGCTCAAGAGGTTCACCGACGAGGCGCTCGCCGACGGCCCTGATCTCGTGGTCTGGTCCGAATCCGCCACCCTCGAAACGATATCCTATGATTATGAAAAGGGCGACCTGAACATGTTCGAAAGGGACCTGCTCGACTATGTCAGGCGGGCTGACAGGCCGCTGGTCACGGGGGAGATCGGCATGATCGAGGATACGAGCGGGGATTATACGAGGCGTTATCCCCTCAACAGCGCGGCATACATCAACAATTACGGCGAAGTCATCGGATCATACGCGAAAATCAATCTCGTTCCTTTCGGGGAATGGTTCCCCTACGAGAAATGGTTTCCCTTTGTGAAGGACATTACCCGCGAGTTCGGCGGTTCGGATTTCGTGCCCGGCGACCGTCCCGTACTTTTTGACCATGCCGGCAATTCCTTCGGGATTCTGATATGCTACGAGGGGATTTTTCACCGGCTATGCAGGGAATACAGGAACCTCGGCGCGGATTTTTTCATCAATATCACGAATGACGGGTGGACTGATTCCTATGCAGGGCACATGCAGCATTTTTCGGCCTCGATTTTCAGGGCCGTCGAAAACGGGGTCTGGTACGTTCGAGCGGGCAATGACGGGTTCACCGCCCTGATCGACCCTTACGGCAGGATTCGCAGTTCGATGCCGATTTTGATGAAGGGGCACGTCACCGGCGACATCGACTTTTCCCTGAACAGGGACACCTTCTATACCCGATGCGGGGACCTCGTCCTGTATGCGGCACAGGCATTGCTCGCCTGGGCCGTGGCTGTCTGGCTTTTCGGGTGGATAAGAAAGGCGCTCTCAAAGAGGGCCGAAGGATGATGAAAATAATCCCCAATGGCAAATTATCCTTGAAAAAATAATGACCGGGTGCTTCATTAGATTCATCCAGGGATGATGGAAGGAGGTATATCGTGGCTGAGAAAAAAATCAGGAACAGACGCAGGGGCCCCGACATTCTCATCAAGACCATCAACGGTTTTGCTGTTATTTCCTGGGTGATCATTTTCGGGATTTTTATCACATTTTCCCTCGCGAAACCCAGCACATGGAGAGGGGTCGGATTGACCGGAGGCGGGGGGCCGGGAGCCTACAATCCCGGGTACATGCAGTTTGCTTTTTACCTTATGGTGATCCAGCTTCTGCTGTGCGCTGCCGGGCTTGCCATAAACGCCAACAGAATCAAGCGCAAGACGGACAGCCTGAACAAGTCGCTGATCTTTTTCGGCTGCTTCTCGCTGATAGGCATTATCATCTACATCATCGTGGCATAACGGTTCCGGCAGGGCAGACCGCATGCGCTTTCCGGTCCCGCAGGAAATCCCGCGCCCTGCGGCGGTCATTTCCCGATCAGAAATTTCCTGATCGCCGATTCCGTTTTTTCGGGCTGGTCCATGTACGTTACGTGTCCGCAATCCTCAAGCACGACTGCCGTGAGCCCGGGAATCGCAGCCGAGAACACGCTCACTCCTGAAACATCCACCAGCAGGTCGTCCCTGCCCCAGATCAGCAGCGTCCGGGCCCTGATCCGCGGAAGAACTTCCGCCAGGATATTTTCCCTGGAGAGAAGGTCCTTTCTGAATATTCTTTCATGGAGCCTGAACAGCGCCTTCTGCTCGCCGACCATGTAGCTCTTCAGATGATCGGGGATCGCAGGAGGTCTCTTTACGAGCAGCGACATAAGGAAATCGAACTCTTCGACCGTTCGGAATACGATCGTCCGGTCCTCGTCCCTGTGCCGGTCCCTCATTTTCTGGGTGTAGCTTTTTTCCGGGGTCAGAACGCCGAACGGGCTTATGAGCACGAGCCTGTCGATCCGTTCAGGATGCTGCGCCGCATAGTACGCCGCTATTCCGGCGCCCATGGATATCCCCGCCAGATCGGTCCGCTGCAGTCCGCATGCCTCGATGAACCCGTTCAGGCGCGCCGCCTGTGACGGTATGTCGTAAGGTTCTGTTTCATTCTTCGAGCTCTCGCCGAAGCCCGGCAGGTCGGGTATGATCAACTCGTGACCGTTTTTCAGCGCGAGGGGGATGTTTCCCCACTGGTCCTTGTGCTGGCCGAACCCGTGCAGTAAAACGACAGGCCTTCCCGATCCTCCCCTGAGGAAGACCCAGGTTTCCTTGCCGACCGATACTTCATGCTTTGCCAGTCCGGACTGGGCGCGTTTCAGCCTGAAGAGTCCCTTCATCATAGCGCCCGGGAAAAAATAGTAGGTTGCCGCGAATATAATGAAGATGAGCCCCAGCAGCGTTCCTGCCACACGGAGATTCCTGTTCATGTAAGCCTCCTTTCCCTTGAAATACTTATCATAATGGGAGTTCACCCTTCTCCCAGGATGAACTCCTTCGATTTTATGCGGATATGGTAGTAGTTCTCCACGAAAAGTATGAGCGAATACACCAGGTCGAGAATTGATTCTTTCGCATAACGATCATTTTCAATCGAAGAGAATTTTCTGTTCAGCGCTTCCACGATGAAATCCATCGTTTCCCGCGGCATCAGGCGGCCCGCGCCGCCGCAACCCGAGCAGACCGGCCTCAGGTCCCTCTCGTCAAGGCTGAACCGGCTGTAATTCCGGCTGCCGCAGTTCGAGCAGGCGCCCGTAACCTCGAGCAGGCCGCCGAGTTTGAGAAAATGAAGCAGAAAGGCGGCGGTCAGGTGAGCCGGATGATCAGTCGACGAGAGCCTGTCCATGGCCGCGCCGAGATAGTCGAAAATTTGAACTGAAGGCTCGTTGAGGCCCGTGGTCCGGTCGACGGTTTCAAGCATAAGATAAAGGTGGTAAATTCTTGCCAGGTCCTGCCGGATTTCGGGATAATACCGTTCGATCGTGAAATCGCTCACGATCGATGATTCCTTCTCTTCATTATAGTAATACTGGAGTGATGAAACCGAACCCGGTTCCGCGGCAGTGTGTGAACGCTTTCTGCTTTTCCTGAGTCCCTTGAAGATGAATTTCGCTTTTCCGTATTCTCTGGTGAGGACCGAGCAGGAAACATCGGCTTCGCCCGAGGGCCTGGCCGACAGGATGATGCCGATGGTTTTGCGTATTTCCATTCTCTATTCTGGTTTCTGGATGGTCGCGATGATCCTGTTTATCACCGTGCCGCTGATGCTTTTTATCTTGAAGGTGACGTAGCCGTCGCTTACGGTGGCGCCTTTTTCGGGTATCTTCCCGAAAAGATCGAACACGTAGCCTCCGACCGTGTCGAAATTTTCCGTCGGAATGCTGAACCCGAACATCTCGTTGAAATCGGATATGGTCATCCGCGGATCGAACTCGTAAGTGTACTTGCCGATGCGCTGTATTTCCGGGAGCTCTTCCGAGTCGAATTCGTCGTGTATTTCGCCCACGATTTCCTCGAGAATGTCCTCCATGGTTACGATGCCCGCCACGCCGCCGTACTCGTCGACCACGACCGCGATGTGCAGTTTTTTTATCTTGAACTGCAGCAGGAGCTCGTCCAGCGGCATTGTTTCCGGCACGAAGAACGGTTCATGGAGGATTTTTTTGAGCTGGAATTTTTTCCGGGAGTTTGCGGTCAGAAGCCTCAGCAGATCCTTGACGTACAGGATGCCGGCCAGGTTGTCTATCGTTTCCTCGAAAACCGGAACGCGCGAATGGCCGGCGTCGCAGACGATTTTCACGAGAGTCTTGAGGTCGGTGCCGGCCTCAAGCGCGGTGATGTCCACCCGGGGGATCATGATGTCGCGGGCGGTTTCGGACGAAAGCTCGAACACGCCGCGGATCATCTCCTTGCGCGGGTTGTCAAGGTTTTCAAATGCTTCCTGGTCAAAAATATCTGCTGGTTTTTTAAAATGGTTTTTGATGCGGATGCTGATCTGTTTTAACAGAGAGCGCCAACTGCCGGGATCGGCATTATCTGATGTCATCTCGTGTGTTTAAACCTGTCATTTGATATTTTAATAATCACAGAAACCGGTAAATGCGCCTTTTGTCAACTTATATTTGCGGGCTCACAGCTCCCAGATGCTGAATTTTTTGACGGTCTCGAGGATTTTGGTCGAAGCATCGAGGGCGTTTTCCTTTGTAAGGCTGCAGTCGTTGTAAAGGCTGTCGGCCATGAATTTTTTTATGGCCACGTAAACGTCTTTGGTCGGAAAGAATATAAAGGAAAAATAATCCTGCCTCTTTTCGAGGATGGTGAAGGACGAGTGCAGCATCATGGGTTCGCGCGGGATCATGATCTTCTCGCTCTTTGTTCCGTTTATGACGGTCAGCTCGCTGAATCGGTAGGGGATTGACAGGCCGTCTTCACGGTGAACGGGCTCCATGTGCTTTTTCGAATATATGGCCGGTTCTACGAGCAGATGAGTCCTGTTTCCGTCGGTTTTGAATACGATCCCTTCCGGGGTGCGGTAGATGTCCTTCACGTTGCTGTATGCGGTTATTTCATAGATCGAATATGCCGAACCGCTCTGAAAAAAGGCGGTTATTATGAATCCTCCGTTGGGTGGAATTGTTTCGGACAGATACGCTTTTATCAGGGACGTAGCTTTTGCCATACCTTGACTCCTGAGCTCACTAGTATATAATTATTGTAAATATTTTCTGTTTTAATTCAACTAAAATTTTTTGCATAACACTGCCCGGGGTATTTTTTTCATTGATCATTTAAGAAGATAATTCAATGCTGGTTTTACCCGGAGGATACGATGAAGTCCTTTTTTGGCATCAGACCGCTGCTTTTCGCACGAAACGGGGCTATTCCCTCGATGCCCCGCGATACTCTCGAAGCCTATAAAGCCGCATTCGACGCCGGAGCGACCGTCATTTACTCTGCGGCGCGGCTTTCAGCCGACATGCACCTGGTCCTTTCAGGAGACAGGGATTTCAGCGCGGCAGCCGGGGAAAATGCCCGTGTCGGCGCCATGACTATCGATGAAATCAAGGCCCTGGACGCCGGCCATTACTTCAGGGACCCGGTGTCAGATGAATTTACTTTCAGGGGCAAAGGCGTCAGGTTCAT
>Ga0116154_10001822_pt1 | contig 17101 bp, 15 predicted proteins | sample AD_UKC030_MetaG_FD_89898 | JGI IMG/M metagenome (GOLD analysis project Ga0116154, IMG submission 89898) | Active sludge microbial communities of municipal wastewater-treating anaerobic digesters from USA - AD_UKC030_MetaG | ecosystem: Engineered > Bioreactor > Anaerobic > Digestate | place: USA...
CACCTCCGGCAGCTCCCCACCTCGTGTTACCACGACGCAGTAGCCTTCGCTTACAGGCGGGTGAACGTTCCGCCTGACAGGGACTTTCACCCTGCTGTGTGTACGCCTCCACAGGCGCACGAGCGCGGGCGTCCCCGCCCGCAGCCCGGTGCGAACAACTGCACAGTCCTGCGAACGAGGCTGGTGATCCTGCTCGGCTGCGGACGAGACGACCGCGGTCCGGGCTGGCGCGCGGGTGTCCTCACCCGCAGCACGGCGCGGATGACGGTACAGTTCTGCGAACGAATCCGATGAACCTGCTCGGCTGCGGACGGAGACGTCCGCGGTCCGTTTTGTTCACTGCGCTCCTCCTGCTGGCCGCCTGCTGCTGGGTGACGCAAGCGCAGTATTTCCAGTACAGATCCGCCGACCTGGGCCTGAACCTCGAAGTCCCGGATGGCGGGATCGGCACCTTCGTCCAACATAGCGTCTCCAACAGCCTGCTGGCAGACATCCAGAAGATCACCCTGTCAGTGGACATCTCCGGCACGTGGAGCGGTGATTTGTATGCGTACCTGAACATGGGGGGCGCCCACGCGGTCCTCCTCAACGGCGCGGGGAAAACAGCCGAGAATCCAATCGGCTACGGCGATCACGGATTCCAGGTTCGGTTCGGTGACGCGGCGGCTAACGGCGACATCCATCAGTACGGGGTGACCTTCTCCGGCTCCCCGCCGTTGTCCGCGACCGGCGCGTTGACGGGAACCTGGGCTCCGGACGGCCGCGCCACGGATCCGGACGCGGTGCTGGACACTGACCTGCGGGCCGCCACGCTCTCGACCTTCAAAGGAATGAGCGCCACCAATGGGCAATGGACGCTCTTCCTCGCCGACATGGTTGCGGGGTCCGTGCACGAACTCCGGGGCTGGGAACTGAGCATCACGACTGGAGCGAAACGGGGGAGAGGATGCAGGGGCAAACCGAAGTTCCGCGCTGCGGTGCTATCCCATGACATCGTTGCATGCTGAGAGAATTCTGTCACGCGACCGGGGCAGTCCGTTACTGGATCTTCGCGGCTGATGCAAAGTGGGCCCTGGCGGTTCGTTCCTTGGCGGTCCGCTGTTTGGAATCCCCCCAGCGCTGCGGCTTTGCGCCTGCGTGCTCACCGGCTCGAATCCCCACAGGCGCTGGCCCTGGCCATCTTGGGAATGTTCCCGCTCGCAAAGCCGGACTGGACTGCTCGATTCGCTCCGTGAGCGTCGTGCCTATCCAGGAGCAGATAGGCCTGCGGCAGTTCTCATCTGAGGATCTCAATCTGCTCCAAGATCCGGGCGTCTCGGCCGGAGGATGTCGTCCACAGGACGGTGAAGCCCGTCGTGAACAAGAGCCAAGTGACTGCGAATGCCAGGATCAAGAATGTCGAGCGGTTGAAGCCGGCCGCCAGCACAGAATCGCTTGGATTGCCGGGCTGGTAGCGAACCATGACACCTGAGCCCGACTGCAGCTTATCGTAGATGCCTCGGTGTTCCTCGTGAGTGCTGCTTCCGCTGTATCCGAAGGCAACCCGCTTCCCCTCGAACTCCTGCCCTGCCACCGAGTAGGTGTATCGCACCTTGACCTCCCACGTGGTGCTCTCGCTATCGGCATGCTCCTCCAGACTGCACTCCAAAAGGCGACCCTCGACTCCAGGCCACGATAAAGCCTGCCGTCCACGATAGAACGAATGGACTCCATAGCCCAGCATGCCGAGCCCAACCAAAAAGAAGATGCTGATGAAGAGTGTAAAAAACATGCCGTGGCGTTTCATGCGTTTACGGCCGTCACGGTGTTCGAGAGGGGCTAACCTGGCGGCCAGCCCAGGGGCCGTCCGCCCAGGATGTGGCAATGCAGGTGCGGGACCGCCTCGCCAGCGTCACGTCCGTTGTTGAACACAAGCCGGTAGCCGTTGTCGAGACCGGCCAGGCGAGCCACCTCGGCTGCCTTCAAGAGCAGGTGCCCCAGCAAGGCCTGGTCCTCGGGAGCGGCCTTGCCCACGCAGGGCACGGGGCGGCGCGGGACAAGGAGAATGTGGGTTGGGGCGGCTGGATGGATGTCGTGAAACGCCACGACCAAATCGTCCTCGTAAACGATCTTGGCAGGGATTTCCTTGGCGCAGATGCGCTCGAACAGGGTTTTGCTCATACGACAATGACGGGGCAGTGGCCGGCATTGCGCTCGGCATGCAGGCACTGCCGCAGGTACTCGACAATCTGATCGCTCAACACCTCGCAGCGTCCGCTCCACCGCCGGGCGCCAGCCAACTTCTTCACGCAGACGCGGAGGCCGGTGAAACGGACCACGCGGGGACCCGGTTTCAACTGGCGGGCGAGTTCTTCCCTGAGGCGCTGGTAGAATTCCAACTCGAACGTCCCTCCGCCCTCGACGATCAAGTCGGCCAAATCCGCTTCAGCCGCGGGCGTCTCGTCCTGGACGCGCAGGCAGCTTTCGACGTTGAGACCGAAGCCGCGCAAGACCTTGGCAAGGACCTCGGCGAACTCCCCGATCGTGACGGTGTCGCGTCCGAGGTCATGCTGGAAATAATGCAGAACGCCGGTGGCGGCTTCGCGGACCAGGTCCGACTCGGATCCGTTGAGGCCTTCGCCGACCAACTCGATGCTGACGCCGGCTGCGCCGCAGACGATGAGGTCGGACGCCCCTTTAAAAACCAGGCAGGCGGTAGGTTGCGGTGTCATGTCGCACCTCGAGTTTCTGGACCGCTTGGACGAAGTCCGTGGCTTCCTCGAATCGCCGATAGACGCTGGCGAACCGGACGTAGGCGACGCCATCGAGGGTGCGGAGTTCATCCATGATGCGTTCTCCGATCGCCATGCAGGGCACCTCGCCCTCGTACCTGTCGTGCAACTCGGCCACGATGCGATCGACGATTTCCTCGATGGCCTGAGGGCTGACAGGCCGCTTTTGGCACGCTTTTCGAATGCCGTTGAGCAACTTGTCTCTTGAAAACTCCTCGCGCCGCCCATCCCGTTTGATGACCATGAGCGTCTGCGTCTCGATCGCTTCGTAGGTGGTGAACCGATGTTCGCAGCGAAGGCATTCACGACGGCGCCGAATCGTGGCCCCTTCCCGCGAGGCCCGTGAATCGATCACCTTGTCGTTCAGACCGCCGCATTTCGGACATCTCATATTCTGCCACACGGGATGGACACTGCCGGATGTGGCTTGCGGACTGGTATCACACCACATGTTGGGGTGTCAAGCAACCGGCGGAGGTTTGTCGACGGAGATTCTCTCGGTTGGAACGTGCGTCCTGATTAGGGTGTCGTTGCGCCGCGTCGGGGCACGCGGCCTACAGCGCCGCGTCGGGGGCACGCGGGCCTGCTGCACCGGGAGTCTCCATCCGGTGCAGGCCCGATGCTCTCGCCCGGCGTCAAGCCCTGCGCGCAAAGTCAGGACCGCTGATGTTGGCCTGGGTTGACGCGCACACGCGGCTGCGGGAGAATGCGGGCGGTTCACCGCCGCCTTCCGAAGGCGCTGACCGGCGGCCTGCGAGGCCAGGCGGTGCCCAAACGACGTCGTTGACAGAAGAAGAGCACCGATGACTTGTCCCGACAACTTCTCGAGTGAATCCGCCCTGGACGACTGGTTGACTCGGCCATGCGCACGGCTCATCGAGTTCGTGCGGACTCTCTCGAGTCCGCTGGTGATCCTCGGCGCCGGGGGGAAGATGGGGCCGACGCTTGCCGTGCTGGCTCGCCGGGCGGCCGAGGCCGCGCAGCACCCGCTCGAGGTAATCGCGGCAAGCCGGTTCAGCGATCCGCGCATCCGGGGCTGGCTCGAAGAAAGAGGTGTCCGGACGTGCTCTGTCGATCTACTCGAGGCCGACGGCGTGGGGCGTCTGCCGGATGCGCAGAACGTGGTGTACATGGTTGGATTGAAGTTCGGCACGTCTCAGGCGCCGGCGCTGACCTGGGCGGTCAACACCCTCGTGCCGGAGCGTGTGGCAGCGCGTTACCCCCAGGCGCGCATCGCCGCCATCTCGACCGGGAACGTTTACCCGCTCGCAGAAGTCCGGTGCGGCGGATCGGTCGAGGCGGATCCGCTGCATCCCTTGGGCGAGTATGCCAACGCCGCCGTGGCTCGGGAACGGCTCTTTGAATACGCTTCCCGCCGCCAAAACACGCCGGTCGTGCTGCTGCGCCTGTTCTATGCAGTCGAACTGCGGTACGGAGTGATCGCCGACCTCGCCCGCCGTATCCAGGCGGGCATTCCAATCCCGCTGGCCAATGGCTGGTTCAACTGCATCTGGCAGGGTGATGCCAACGCCATGATCCTCCGCGCGCTCGGTCTGGCCGCTTCCCCGCCCGCGGTCTGGAACCTGTGCCGCCCTGAGCTCTTCTCCGTCCGCGAAGTCGCCAGCAAACTGGGGACGTTTCTTGGCCGCGCGCCGGAGTTTACCGGGGCGGAGTCCCAGACCGCCCTGCTCGGCAACGCTGCGCCCCTGTGCCGGACCCTGGGCGAACCCCCGACACGCATCGACACGATCATCCGCTGGGTGGCGGATTGGGTAAAAAGCGGCGGGCGCAGTCTCGAGAGACCGACCCATTTCGAGGTGCGCGATGGGCAGTATTGAAAGTGGAGAGTGCAGAGTTGAGAGTTGAGAGCGGCTCAAGACAGGCGATGAATGACTATCCGCAGCCTCCGGAATGGGTGCGCGGCAGGCTGGGCGAGGGACTGGTGATCCCGGCGCATCCGCTGGCCCTGACCCGCCACCGCACATTGGACGAACGCCGGCAGCGGGCGCTCACGCGCTATTACCTTGCCGCGGGCGCGGGCGGTCTCGCGGTCGGCGTTCATACCACCCAGTTCGCGATTCGTGATCCGCGGCACGGACTCCTCGGACCCGTCCTCGAGCTTGCCGCTCGAACGGCCGTCGAGGCCGTGGGCTCATCGGGCCGGCCAGCGGTCCTGATCGCCGGCATTTGCGGCCCGACAGCGCAGGCGGCGCGCGAGGCCCGGCTCGCCCGCGCGCTCGGCTACCACGCGGGATTGCTCTCGCTGGGCGCTCTCCGCGACGCCCCCGAGCGCGCCTTGCTCGCCCATTGCCGGGCGGTGGCGCGCGAGATTCCTTTGGTCGGATTCTATCTGCAGCCGGCGGTGGGGGGGCGCGTCCTGCCGTTCGGCTTGTGGCGCCGGTTCGCGGAGATCGAGAATGTGGTCGCCATCAAAATCGCCCCATTCAACCGCTATCAGACCCTCGACGTGATCCGCGCGGTTGCGGAAGCGGGACGGGACGACATCGCGCTGTACACGGGGAACGACGATACGATCGTGACGGACCTGCTCACTCCGTTTCGCTTCCGCGTCGGCAGCGCCATGATCGAACGCCGGATCGTTGGGGGTTTGCTGGGGCACTGGGCGGTCTGGACACGCAAGGCGGTCGAATTGCACCGGGCGTGTCGCCGCGTCGCGCGTGGTGCCGGACGGCGCGTGCCGCCCGACCTGCTCCGGCTCGGGGCCGCGGTGACGGATGCCAACGCGGCGCTGTTCGACGCCGCCCATGGGTTTGCGGGCTGCATCGCGGGTTTGCACGAGATCCTGCGCCGCCAGGGGCTCACGGCCGGACGATGGTGCCTGGACACCCGTGAAACGCTTTCCGCCGGACAGAGCGACGAGATCGATCGCGTCTGCGGCGCTTATCCGGAGTTGAACGACGACGACTTCGTGCGAGCGCACCGCGACGCTTGGCTCGGATGAAGACAAAAAGAATGCACGCATGGTTCGGTCATCGCTGCCGGTTCGGGCGCGGCGCCTGGATGATTCTCCTGCCGTGCATGTGGCTCGGTGTCGGCGCCGGCCCGGCACCGCCCCTGCCCCTGGCGTCCGATTCCGCGTACTATCCGCCGCCTGAAAGCGCGGGCGGCTGGCGGGTTCTGGATCAGGCGGATGCCATCCGCGAGCGTGGGGGGATGGATCCGGACAAGCTCGACGCACTCGGGGCGTGGCTGCGGGCCAGCGACAATCGGAACTTCGCCGCGGTGGTGATTCGGCAGGGGCACATCGTGCTCGAAGTCGAGCGGGGCAACAGCAGCAAGACCGACGCGCGGCGCGTGGCCTCGGTCTCGAAGGCGGTCTGCGCCACCGTGCTGGCGATTGCATCCGAGCGCAGCCAGCAGGGGCTCACACCGAGGAGAATGTCGTTCGAGGATCGGGCGTTCGATTTCATCCCGTGGGCTTCGCCCCTGAGCGATGCGCGCAAGGCCGCGATCACGGTGCGCCAACTGTTCAACCACACATCGGGGCTCTGTCCGGAAGCCACGGGTGCGCCCAATGACGGGACGTGGGAATACGTGCTGGGGCTCAGCGGCGATCCCCGGACGGCGCGGCTCGCGTTCGATCCCGGGACTGCGTGCGGTTACTCGACCCACGCGCTGCATCATGCGGCGCTGGTCTGCGAGACGGTCACCGGCACGCCATACGACCAGTTTGCGATCGACGCGCTGTTCCGTCCGCTCGGCATCGAGCATTGGTGGTTTCAGTTCTTTGAGGGCGGCGAGCGGATCGGGCGCCACACCACGCATGGTTTGGGCATGCCGGCGCGCGATCTGGCCCGGATCGCCTATTGCATGCTGCGGGGGGGGAAATGGGGCGAGAAACAGATCATCCCGGCGTGGTTCGTCCACCAAACGGCCGCCCCCACCCACACGGTGAAAAGCCCCGAACTCCGCTGGAAGTTGAATCCCCAGGTCTTTTCGCACGGCTGGGAATTGCCCGCCCGCCATGACCCCGCGACCGGACGCAACGGCGCAGGCATTCCCGCGGACGCGCGCTGCAAGCCGGGATCCGGCGGGCAATTCATCGCATTCGTTCCGAGCCTGGATCTGGTTGTCACTCGGCAGACCGGCAGCAGTGGCGACTGGGCCTACGAAGAGTACCTGCGCCGCGCCTGCGCCGCCTGCCGCTGATCCTCTACACCCATGAAAACCAACCTGCGGGAATTGATGGCGGCCAGTGGCGTCGCTTTTGGCACAAGCGGCGCACGCGGCCTGGCGGACGCGATGACGGACCTCGTCTGTTACGCGTACACGACCGGTTTCTTGCAGCACCTCGAGTCTCGAGGCAAGCCGGCTCCCAACAACCGCGCGATTGCCGTGGCGGGCGATCTGCGCCCCAGCACCGGCCGCATCATGGAAGCCGTCGCCCGCGCCGCCGAGGCAATGGGATACCGGGTCGTTTGGTGCGGCAGGATTCCCTCGCCCGCCCTGGCCCTGTTCGGGCTCGAACGTCAAATCCCGGCCATCATGGTGACCGGCAGTCATATCCCCGAGGACCGGAACGGGATCAAGTTCAACACGCCCTCAGGCGAGATTCTCAAGGAGGACGAAGAGGGCATCGCGAGGCAGGTCGTCGAGATGGACGACGGTCTATTCGACTCTGCAGGCCGTTTTGCCCGCCCAGGCCCCGTCGCCCGCATCGAGTCGGTGGAGGCGGGCGAGCAGTACGTTGCCCGCTACGTCGATTTCCTCGGGAGCAGCGCACTCGATGGACTCCGGTTGGGCGTGTACCAGCACTCGGCGGTCGGGCGCGACATGCTCGCCCGGATCCTCGAAGCTCTCGGCGCCCAGACCGTCCTTCTCGGTCGCTCGGAGGTCTTCATTCCCGTCGACACCGAAGCCATCCGCCCCGAGGACGTGGCGCTGGCAGAACAATGGGCGCAGGAAGACCGCTACGACGCTCTGGTCTCGACCGATGGGGACAGCGACCGCCCGCTCCTGAGCGATGAACGGGGCCGTTGGCTGCGCGGCGATCTGGCCGGAATCCTGTGCGCGCGGTTTCTCGATGCGGACGCGGTCTGCACGCCGGTGAGCTGCAACACGGCCGTCGAGAGATGCGGTTGGTTCAGGGAGGTGCGCCGGACGCGGATCGGCTCGCCGTACGTCATCGCCGCGATGAACGCCGCCACGGCGGCCGGAGGGCGCCGGGTGGTGGGATACGAGGCCAACGGCGGTTTTCTTCTCAATTCCCACATCGAGCGACAAGGCCGCACGCTGCGCGCCCTGCCGACGCGCGACGCCGTCCTTCTGATTCTGAGCGTTCTGCTGCTCGCGAAGCGCGAGCGACAGCGCGTGTCCGAGCTTGCCGCGGCTCTTCCGGCCCGGTTCACCGCCAGCGATCGGATGAAGAATGTCCCGCCTCGGACGAGCGCCGCGCTGCTCGAGCGTTTCACCACCGGGAGCGACGTGGCGGATCGCCGGGCGCTCGAAGCGGTGTTTGGCGCCCTGTGCGGCGAGGTGAGAACGATCGATCGGACAGACGGTCTGCGGGTGACATTCGGCAACGGCGAGATCCTCCACTTGCGGGCCTCCGGGAATGCGCCGGAATTCCGGTGTTACGCCGAAGCGGGCACTGAAGAGCGCGCGAAGCGCATCAATGCGCAAGCCCTCGAGATTCTGGCCTCGGTCATGCGCTGACGCGGGCGCAGGGGCGGTCAGTCCTCGATGTACCAGAACGAGTGCGCGACGCGCCGCCGCGAGTGAAGAAGGTGTTTGTCGGCGACGGGCCGTCGCCGCTCCGCTTCATGAATTGGCCCTGCACACCCGCCCCCTGCACCCGACAGTCACGAGGACGGGGCGGTCTACCAGGCTGCCGTGCAGCCGGCATCCTCCCACTTGAGCGAGCCGCGATAGACTCGCATCTGGGCGATGTCCCTCCACTCGACCGAACCGTCGGTCCTGCCCACGTTACCGCCCTTGGCGCCGATGCTTTGCGAGCTGAGCCCTTCGGCGGCGGCGTTGACGAAATCGCCACCCTTGAAAACCGGGCCAGCGGCGCCGTGCGGCGCCAGGGTTTTGCCGTAGCCGGGCGACCAGTTATTGGGGTCGGTGACCAGCACGAGTTTAGGATCCTGGCTGGTGTGCCGCGGGGATACCCAGGTGGCGTCGTGGCCCTCGGCCGGGCCCCAGGGCGTCCGGGTATGGCCGCCCATGTAGTTATATCCGATCACGAAGCCGTAATTGGGCTCCGGTTGCCAGCCCTCGGGCTGGTTGAACGGTTTGCCCAGACTGGGGCAATCCAGAATCTTCCAGCTCCCCGCGTAAGTGATGATTTGGTTGCGGGTGTTGGTGCTGAGGACCGGAAGATCCTCGGCGGGCGGGTCTGAAGCCGCGGGGTAATCGGTGTTTCCCAGCGGCAACAGATCGTCGAAATCGCCGGCATACATATGGGTGGCCAGAATGAACTGGCGAATCCCGTTCTTGCATGCGGTGCGGCGTCCCCGTTCCTTGGCACTCGACAGCGCAGGAAGCAGCAATCCCGCAAGGATCGCGATGATCGCGATCACAACCAGCAACTCAATCAGGGTAAATGCAGCCAGCACCCGGCGCGCACCCGCCTGCCGCCACGGCGCTTTCAAAGGCCGGAGGCATGTCGGCAACAGTCGTCGGAGCGCGGATTTCGAGGGTGCGATCATCTAAGGATCTTCCTGGGCGCGATAGAAACGCTGTGGCTGCCCCCCTGCCGTGTCCTCGATCCTGAACCCGGCATCCACCGGCGTCACCGCCGCCGGCAAACGCGACCAGTTCGTGCTTGCGCGGGGCGCGTCGGGGGACACGTAGACGGCGATGCGTGCCGCGCGTCCGGCGTCCGCGGGGGAGCCATCGGCATTGGTGAGGCGCAACCGGACCGTGCCGTCGGAGGCGACCGTGGGGGGCTCGAGGCGCAGGGCTGGGGGTGGTGCCAGCGACACGTCAAAGGCCGCGATCTCCTTGGTGCTGCGCACATAGAGCCGTCCGTTGCTGACGGCGGGGACATTCCAGCACTTGCCGCCGACGGCCTTGAACCGGCGGAGTTCGGCGTAGGCCATCGGGTTGGGGTCGACCAAAACCAGCTCGCCGGCCTGGGTGAGCACCAGGAGCTTGTTGTTGACCAGGATGACTCCACCCGGGCCGAAACCTTCGACCGACCATAGTTCCTCGAGCGTGTCGAGTTTGACGCATTTCAAGGGCGTTTGGGCGTAGAAATAGCCTCCCTGGTCCGTGCTTCCGTACAAGCCATACACATAGCCCTGGTGGTGCACCGGAGTGGCCCAATGATTCTCATTCGCCCCCGAGGTCCGTGCGATTTGGGTTGAGGTGAACGCCGCCCCCGTCTTCGCGACCCGCGCCACGCGCGCGCCCGTGTTGTACCCTGCCGAGGCATAAACGAGGTTCGTCGCGACCACGGGCGAAGCGGCCACGGAGGTGCCATTGTAGGTGGCCGATTGGCGCCAGAGCACCGCGCCGTTCGCAGGATCGAGTCCGACCAGGCCGCTCTGGGCGTAGTAGACCAATTGCCGGGTCCCCAACAGGTCCGCGACCACCGGGGTCGATTGAGTCATCTTGTCCGTGGTGCTCGATTGCCAGCCGAGACTGCCGTCCGCGATGTGGAGGGCCACGAAGGTCTTGCCGGAGGCATTGCAGTTGACAATGACGAGGTCGTTCTCGACCACCGGCGAGGCCGCACTCTGCCACGTGATCCCGCGCGCCCCGTAAAGGGCCACGAGGTCCTTGCTCCACAGAATGTCTCCGCTGATCAGATCCAGGCAATAAAGCGACTGCCACGAGGTCAGGATCACCACCCGGGATCCGACGATTGTCGGTGTGGACCGCGGGCCATCGCCTCCGCCATTGCCGGGTGCGCCGTTGTCCCCGCCACCATCGTAGAGCGGGTCTTTAACGGGCAACAGCGGGCGATTCCACAGCATGGCCCCCGTCTCGACGTCATAAGCGACCGCCACCTCGCGCTTGCCGCCTGCGAGTGTCTGAAGCACCTGGGTGAGGACCCGCCCCTGGCTGACCGCAATTGAACTGAATCCGTTGGTCAGAGTGTTTTTCCAGAGAAGCCGCGGTCCCGCCGCCGGCCAATCGAACTGGATGGGCTCAGGCGTGGTGCCGTCCCCGTTTGGGCCGCGGAACTGGGGCCAATCGAGGGCGCGGGTCGGCGTGGACAAAAGCAAGAGAAGCGCCGCAACAGCGCTGACACCCCGCCAGGAGGGACGGTCCTGACGCACCGATCGATGCAGGGGACCCTGCGTCGTATCCATAGCGCCACACAATCCGCCTCGGGCCACGAACGTCAAGGCTTGACCTCTCGGAATTGTCTTGGGCTCCCATGCCCCACACGGGGAATTGGTGCGCCCTGGAACGTCTTGGGGGGTAAGCCAGGGCCAAAACCAGACACCCGCGGCCCCGGAAAAAAAATCCCGGCGTGACTCGGGCGGGAGAAACGGGCAATACTCGTGCAGTTATGAATCACCGTGTTCTGGCTCGCTGCGCCCAAGCGCTCCTCCCTCTCGCAGCCACCCTCGCAGCGGCGTTTGCCGACGCCACGCCGCCGGATTGGCAGAATCCCGGTCTGACGGGCATCCGCAACCTGCCGCCCCATGCGACAATGGTCATTTGCCCGGACATTCGAACGGCGCTCAAGGTCGGGCCGGTGTGCAACGCCGAGCGCGTCCGGTCGCGCTTCTACCATTCGCTCAACGGGGACTGGAAGTACCGGTACGGAAAGAACCACAGCGAGCGTGTGCCGGAGTTCTGGCGACGGGATTTCGACGACCGGGCGTGGGCGACGATCCCGGTGCCGTCGAACGTCGAAATGCACGGTTACGGCGTGCCGATCTACGTCAACATCCCCTATCCGTGGCCCAAACCCTGGATGCCGCCGTTCGTGCCCGAAGACGATCCGAACAACACCGTCAACTCGTACCGCCGCACATTCACCGTGCCGGGCGACTGGGCCGGGCGCCGCGTCTTCATCGCTTTCGACGGTGTCAATTCGTTCTTCTATCTGTGGGTGAACGGACAGAAGGTCGGCATGGGCAAGGACTCACGCACGCCCGTCCAGTTCGATATCACCTCGTTCCTCAACCCCGGTCCGAACGTGCTCGCGGTCGAGAACATCCGCTGGTGTGACGGCTCCTACCTCGAAGACCAGGATTTCTGGCGCATGAGCGGCATTTTCCGGGACGTCTACCTGTGGTCGCCGCCAAACATCCATATCCGCGATTTCGAAGTCAAAACCGACCTCGATGCGGATTACCGGGATGCGACCCTGAGCGTGTCCGTCACGCTCGAGAACACGACCGGCCAGCCGGCGGACGTGACGGTGAACTGCCGCCTGCTCGACGCCCGCGGCCAGAGCGTCGCCTCGCCCAGGCTCGAATTGCGCGTCGGACCCGACGGCCGCGGCGGACAAGGGAGCATCACGCAATCGGTCGTCAATCCGGCCAAATGGACGGCGGAGACGCCCGCCCTCTACAAGCTGCTGATCGTGCTCGAAGACAGCGCCGGCAAGGTGCTCGAAGTCATTCCGGCCAACGTCGGCTTCCGCGAGGTCGAGATCGCCAATGGCAACCTGCTCGTCAACGGCCAGCGCATCCTGATCAAGGGCGCCAACCGCCACGAAACCGATCCGGACCGGGGCCAGGCCGTCACCGTCGAGGGGATGCTCGAAGACATCCGGGTGATGAAACAGCACAATCTCAACGCCGTGCGCACTTCGCATTACCCGAACCAGCCGGCCTGGTATGACCTGTGCGACCGCTACGGGCTCTACCTGGTGGACGAGGCCAACATCGAAAGCCACGGCATGGGCTACGGCCGCGAATCCCTGGCCAATGTCCCGGAGTGGAAGGACGCGCATCTCGACCGGACCATCCGGATGGTCGAGCGCGACAAGAACCATCCCTCGGTGATCATCTGGTCGCTGGGCAACGAGGCCGGCAATGGCCCGAACTTCCACGCCACCTACGATTGGATCAAACAGCGCGATCGGAGCCGCCCCGTCCACCACGAACGGGCCGGCTTCGCCTCCAACACCGACATCTATTGTCCCATGTATCCCCACCCGTCCCAGCTCCGCAAGTACGCCGAGGGCGAGCGTGTCGACGGGGGCTGGGGACGCGACTTCGTCCTCGAAGCGCAGACCGAGCGGACGCGTCCGATGATCCTCTGCGAGTACGCGCACGCGATGGGGAACAGCAGCGGCAACATGGGGCATTACTGGGACTTGATCTACGAGAAACCGTATCTCCAGGGCGGCTTCATCTGGGACTGGGTCGATCAGGCCCTGCGTGAACCGGTCCGCCGCAACGCAACGCGGACCGTGCAACCCGTGAAGAAGGGCGAGCCGTGGTTCTGGGCTTTCGGAGGCGATCACGGCCCGCCTGGCACGCCCAGCGATCAGAACTTCCTGTGCAACGGCCTGGTCTCCCCCGACCGCAAACCCCACCCCGGCCTGATGGAAGTCAAACACATCTACCAGTACCTGCACTGCCATCCCGCCGATCTGGCCGCGCGCACCGTCAAGGTCGTCAACTGGTTCGATTTCACCAATCCCAAAGACCTCGTCGCGGTGCATTGGAGCCTGACCGGCGACGGACACACTCTGCAGCGCGGCGAGTTGCCCGGGCCGGATCTTGCACCGCGCGCGTCCGCCAATCTCGCGATTCCCGTCGCCCCTTTCACGCCCAAGCCCGGCATCGAGTACTTCCTCGAGCTGAGCTTCCGCCTGAAGAGCGATGCGCCGTGGGCCCGACGCGGCCACGAGATTGCCTGGGACCAGATCCAGTTGCCCGACGCGGCTCCGGCTCCCGCTCCGCGCTACGACGGGTTCCCGGGCCTCTCCGTGAGCGAGACGGACGTCGATGTGCGTGTGGCCGGGCTCGACTTCACGGTCACATTCGACAAGCGGACCGGCGCGCTCTCTTCACTCGAGCGCCGAGGCAAGGAACGCATCGAATCCCCGCTGCGACCGGATTTCTGGCGGGCGCCGACGGACAACGATCGGGGGCGCGACGCGGTCAAGTCGCAGGGCGTGTGGCGCGGCGCCCACGAAGAGGCCGTCGTGTCGGCCTTTGCTGTCACGCACCAACCCGACGGCCGCGCCGTCGTCGTGAAGACCGCATCGAGTCTGCCCCGCGTCGATGCGACCTGGGAGAATTGCTACACCGTGCTGCCCGACGGCGAGATCCTGGTCGAGGCGATATTCACCCCGGCCAAAACCGACCTGCCCAAGCTCCCTCGGTTCGGCACCCAGATGATCCTGCCAGCCGGACTTGATCGGATCACGTGGCTTGGCCCCGGTCCCCAAGAGACCTATTCGGATCGGAACGACGCGCGTGTGGGCCGGTATGGTGGCACGGTGCGCGAGCAGTTCTGTTACGACTACGTCGAGCCGGGCGAGAGCGGCAACAAGGTCAACGTGCGCTGGGTCGCCTTGACGAACACCCGAGGCGAGGGGCTGCTCGCCATCGCGCATCCGGAGCAACCGCTCAGTGTGAACGCGTCGCACTACACAGCAGACGACCTCCAGTCGGTGACGCATCCCTGCGACCTCCCGCGCCGCGACACCGTGGTCCTGAACCTCGACGCGAAGCAGCAGGGCGTCGGCGGCGACGACAGTTGGGGCGCGTGGCCGCATCCGGAGTACCTGATCCCGTGCGCGCCGCAAACCCACCGCTTCCGCCTGCGCCCGATTGCAGCGGGCGAAGATCCGGGGGTGTTGGCCCGCACGGCCTGGCCGCGGCTTTAGCCTTGCCTTCACGGCCTTTTAAGCTCTTGCGCGAGAAGGAGCGATCATGCTCTCACCTCGGATTCTCTCGCGGGCATAATGCGGCCCCATGTCCATGGGACACAGCGTGTGAGTCGTCGCGCTCACTCGAGCAGACGTCACCCGCGCTCCGCAATCCGCTGCGCCTCTCAGTGCGCGGGCGACCGCGACCGGTAGGTCGCCACGATTCCGAGCAGGCCGAGGGCGAAAACCGAAGCCGCGGCCGGTTCGGGCACAGGCACAGCAAGGAAGCCGCGGATTTCGCCGCCCGGCGCGATGGTCGTGTGGATGTTGAAATACGCCCTTCCGTCCGCCATCGCGGCGGCCAACGCGGCCTCGGCGCCGGCGGCGGTTCCACCACCGAAGTTGTTTAGAAACGCGGCGGTGTAGCTCCCCTCGATGGTAAGGTCGATGATCCCCAGATAAGAGCCCGCCGTCACTCCGGCTGGGAAACCGGGCAACGTCCCGGGTGTGACCGCGACGCCGACGGTTCCCGCGCCGGCCGTGGCTGTGGGCGCATGGATGTGAGAGACGGTGGTCAGCCCGGTCAGCCCGCTGAAGTCGACCTTGATTTCGAGCGTGTGGGCGATGTCGTCGTAGCTGATGCTGGCGGACCCGGTCCCGAGGGACGCCACGGGCGGTGACTCGGACGGTCCATTCAGGTCGGCGTAGTAGTCAAAGACCGCGGCTTGAAGTGCGCCAGAGAGAAGAACGACGGCGGGGAGAAACAGGTGTGTTTTCATGGCAGACGCAACCATTTCGGAGACATGCAGAACGAGAACACTTTATCTAATGATGTACATTCAATATCCCTAACATTCGCCACCATCGTCCCGCCCGCCGCGGTTGTCAAATCACCCGAGCGAAAAACCGTCGTCGAGCGGACGCGCTTTCCCTTTTGTTTTCGGCTCCGTTGGGGTACTCTGGGCGCTACCGTATGGTCCTGGTCATCGACAACTACGATTCGTTCACCTACAACCTCGTCCAGTACCTGGGGGAGATGCAGGTCGAGCTTGCGGTCCATCGCAACGATCAGGTCACGCTCGATCAGATCCGGGCGCTGCGGCCCGAGCGCATCCTGATTTCGCCAGGCCCTTGCTCCCCTCGCGAATCGGGCCTGTCGAATGACATCATTCGAACCTTCGCGGGGCAGGTGCCGATCTTCGGCGTTTGCCTCGGGCATCAGTGCATCGGCCACGTGTTTGGGGCCAATGTCGTGGTGAACCATCGCATGATGCATGGCAAGACGTCGCTCATTCACCATAACGGACGCGATCTTTTCGCCGACATGCCCAATCCATTTCCGGCCACGCGGTATCATTCGCTCGTCATTCAACGGGAGAGCCTGCCGACGTGCCTCGAAGTCACGGCTCAAACCGACGAGGGGGAGATCATGGGCGTGCGCCATCGCGAACTGCCCGTTCACGGCGTCCAGTTCCACCCCGAGAGCATCCTCACCGAGGGAGGGAGAACCATCCTGACCAACTTCCTGCGCCTCGAGGTTTCTTGAAGACCCGGATGAATGCGTCCGGTTTTGTTGAACTCAAGCGGGCGGCGATCATCAACACCCTGCGCGCCTGCCGGTTGTTTGCGGATCTGCCGCCCTCGGATTTGCGCACCATCGCCGACATCACGGTGTCGAAGCGATTGGCCAAGGGCGACTATCTGTTTCACGAGGGCGAACCCTCGCGCGGTTTCTACATCGTGCAGCAGGGCGCGATCAACGTCCACCGCGTCAGCACGACGGGGAAGGAACAGGTCATTCGCGTCTTTCACTCGGGCGAGTCATTCGCCGAGGCCACCCTTGCCACCGAAAGCGGCTATCCGGCCGACGGGCGGGCGGTCGAGTCCAGCCAGGTGTTACTGGTGCAGAAGCCGGAGTTCGTCTCCCTCCTGCGGCGGCATCCGGAGTTGGCGTTGCGGATGCTTGGCGCCATGAGCCAGCACCTGCGGGCCCTCGTCGGTCTGCTGGACGATTTGACGCTCAAGGATGTCGAGACCCGGCTGGCCCACTGGCTGGTCAAACGGTGTCCGGATCCCCGGGGCCAGACGCCTTGTCGCATCGAGATCCCGGTGGCCAAGCGCGTGCTCGCCGCCGAGTTGGGCACTGTGAGCGAGACCTTCTCGCGCACCCTGGCTAAGTTCCGTCAGCAGGATCTCATCCAGGTCAAAGGCAAGGCGATCACCGTGCTGTCGCCGCGGCGGCTGGATGCCCTGCTGCGGAGGAATCTCGGCGAATGATCCCTTCGCCCCCGCGCCGCGAATCAATCCCCCATCTCCCATCTCCGATCTCCGAACTCCGATCCCCGATCTCCGAACTCCGATCTCCCATCTGGCCCCCGCGCGCCTTAAGCCGGCTGCAAGCCGGCGCTCCGACGCACCGGCGCACCGCCCCCCGATCTCCGAACTCCGATCTCCGAACTCCGAACTCCCATCTCAGACCCCGCCGAACCGCCGGTGTCTGCGGGCGTATTCTTCGAGGGCGGCAAGGAACTGGGGTTTGCGGAAATCGGGCCAGAGTGTGGGGGTGACCACG